>Ga0315315_10000035_pt1 | contig 107486 bp, 112 predicted proteins | sample M140m3416metaG_FD_203699 | JGI IMG/M metagenome (GOLD analysis project Ga0315315, IMG submission 203699) | Ammonia-oxidizing marine archaeal communities from Monterey Bay, California, United States - M1 40m 3416 | ecosystem: Environmental > Aquatic > Marine > Intertidal zone | place: USA...
ACGGTCTTGTGTTAGCGATATCAAATGCTTTATCTCATGATATTTACTACAAAATCATAGATCCAAAAGCTGATACAGCTAAAAGACTTTTAGTTGCTCGTGTACTTCTAGTAATAATCGGAGCTGCAGGTGCTTACATAGCCTCTTTCAGGCTAACAAGTATCTTAGGTTCGGTTGCTTGGGCATTCGACTTTGCAATGTCAGGCTTATTCTTCCCACTTGTACTTGGTGTATGGTGGAAGAGAGCTACTAGAGCTGGTGCAATCGCTGGTATTGTATCGGGAATTGTTTCAGGAACATTATACTTATTGTGGGTGTTTCCTAAATTCTCAGTACCAATATTCGGTGGTGTAAATACTCCATTCTTAGGTATCGATCACTTAAGATTTGGATTAATCGGTGCTCCTATCTGTTTAGTAGTAATGGTTGTAGTTAGTTTAATGACTAAGGAACCATCTCCTTCTGTACAGAAAATGGTAGATGATACTAGAATACCAACGGGTAAACCAATCCTTGGTAAACAGTAGTACTAACTAATTATTTAAAATTAAAAGGGGCGATTTTTTCGCCCCTTTTTTTTTAACTAAATCATGATACTTTAAAAATATGATACCTACTTGGGCAATTGTTTTAGATTATATTCTTGGAACAATAATGTGGACACTGATTGGAAGAGCTTTCATGAATATATTTCAAAGAGAAGACTCCACTTTCTTTTTTATGAGAGTTTTTGTTAAGTACACTAATCCGATAATAAGCTTATTCAAATTTATAACCCCAAGTTTTTTATTTGGACCTTTTATTGCACTTTATGTTGCATGGTTTTTTTATCTTTTTAGATTTTACGCTATGCCATACATTTTGGGTTATGATGTCTGGGGAATGTTAGCGTTTCCCTTAGAAAGCGATTTTTCAAGACAGTTATATCGGTTATTCAACTAGACTTTTAATTTTTTTGACAAAATTTTAGTTTAAAATATAAACAAAATATGAGTAATTTAATTAAAATTTCACCGTCTGTTTTATCAGCTGATTTCAGCAAATTGGGAGAGGAAGTAGTTTCATTAGAAAAAGCTGGAGCTGACTATATTCATATTGATGTGATGGATGGACATTTTGTACCTAACTTGACTATCGGGCCGGAAGTAATAAAAAAACTTAGACCGTTAACAAAAAAAATTTTTGATGTTCATCTAATGATTTCACCCGTTGACAATTTTATCAAAGACTTTGCTAATGCTGGTGCAGACATTATTACTTTTCATCCAGAAGCAACACCTGATGTCTCTAAAACTATAAGATTAATTAAAGAACAAAATAAAAAAGTTGGTATTTCACTAAAACCAAAGTCGAAAATTGATTTAATTAGGGATTATTTAAATCAAATAGACTTAGTTCTAATAATGAGTGTTGAGCCTGGATTTGGAGGTCAAAAATTCATGCCAGAGGTTTTAGAAAAAACTAAGAAAGTAAAAGAATTAATTGTTAAAAATGATTTAAATGTAGATGTTGAAATAGATGGTGGAATTAATTTTGAAAACTGCTCTAAAGCAAAAAATGCTGGCGCAAATATACTTGTGTCAGGGTCAACAATCTTTAAAGAAAATAAGGGTGACCTAAAAAAAAATATAGAAATTCTCAGAAACAATTAATAAATGTTTGGGCTGAAAAGTGTCTACTTCTATTTATTAGCGTGCCAAATTACATTAATCAAATTTTTTAAAAATTTATATTTTTCATCAAAAAATTATAATAAATCTCTGGAATCGAAAACACCACAACAAGTCTATTATAGTCCGAACCCATTCTTATTGTCAATTATCGCCACTTACCAAGGTCACTCATTTAAGATTAACAATATAGATCCGAATATTTTTTGGCTGGAGAATAAAAAAAAGGATGTGGAATTAATACATAGTTTTTTATGGCTCAGCCTTATGGATAGAAAAACTGATCATACGAAAATGAAAAAAATTATTTATATTTGGATGTTAAAAAATTCAAAGTATAAAAAAAAAATATGGGAAACTTCAACTTTAAGTACAAGAATTATTAGCTGGATTCTAAATATAGATATCATTTTAAATAATAGTACTTTTGATTTTAAAAAAAACTTTTTGAATTGTATAATTAGTCAAACTAATCATTTAAAAAAAAATATAAGATTTGAAAGTAATTTTAAAAAAAAAATTGAAATTTTATCTGCTATTATTCTTACTGGACTTGTTTTCAAAGAATATGAGGAAAATTTCAATATTGGAATCAAAGAACTTGAAACATTAATAAAAGATTTTTTTGACAGCGGTGGCTTTCCGGTATCAAGAAATCCAAATGATTTAATTTTTTTTTCAAAATATTTAATATTTTGCAGAGAGCTAATTAAAGATAGTCAAAAATATGTACCTGAATTTTTACAAGATATAATAGATAAAAATCTAAATTGTATTCATTATATTAGAACACCAGATGAACAATTGCCTCTATTTAATGGGGCCTTTGCTGTAAAGTTGAGTCAAATTCAAAAATATTTAGATGAATTTAAACCTATTAATAAAAATAATTACTTAGGTGGTTTATACAAGATAAAACATAAAAATCATTTCTTAATAATAGACATAGAAAAGCCACCAAAGAAAAAATTTTCAAAATCATACCAATCGGGACCACTTTCTTTTGAATATTTTTTAGATGGAATAAAAATTATAACCAATTCAGGTTTTGGTAGTCAAATTTCAAAAAAAGCTGAAATACTAAGTAGGCTTACAGCGTGCCAGTCAACATTAAGTATTAATGATACATCTGTTACAAATTTTGAGAAAAGTGAAATGATTAATAAGATTTTTGGTAACTCAATTAAAGATACCTTTAAATCTTTCGATTTATTTTCAAAAAATGAAAATAACTTGATAGGTTGTTCATCTTCTAATAATGGATATGAAAAGAAATTCGGGTGCACTCATAAAAGGGAAATATACTTAGACAAATTGAACAATTGTCTAAAGGGAATAGATCATATCATTAAAGCAAATGATGGGTATCCAATAAGATACGCATTTAGATTTCACATTAATCCAGAGTTGAGTGCCGTTAAAACTATGAGTGGAAATAGTGCTTTAATTCAGATTTCAAAAAATAAATCGCTTATCTTTACTGTTAATGATGAAAATTTAGAAATTGAAAAAAGTATATTTTTAGGCGGAAAAAAAATAATAGATAGTGCTTGTATAACAATTAGTGGTAATTTAGTTAATAAAAATAAAACTTTTAACTGGGAAATTAGAAAAAACATTTAATCATGAATTTGAAAGTTAAGAATGCCTTGATTTCAGTTTCTAACAAAGAAAACTTGGTTTCGCTCCTTAAAACTCTTAAAAAGTTTAATATTAACATTATAAGTTCCGGAGGAACTTATGCTTCAATTAAAAAGCTGGGATATCAATGTACAGAGCTATCTAGATACACGGGTTTTAAAGAAATGTTAGATGGAAGAGTAAAGACACTCCATCCAAAAATACATGCAGGTATTCTTCATGATAGACAAAGCAAAAAACATAAAAGTGAAATGTCTAAACAAAATTTTCCTTCCATTGATTTAATAGTAGTTAATTTTTATCCTTTTCAGAAAATTGTTTTAACTTCGAAAAATCCAAAACAAATTATTGAAAATATTGATGTTGGCGGGCCAACAATGGTAAGAGCCGCAGCAAAAAATTTTAATAATGTTACAATTATTACAAACAAAAATGATTATGAGTCTTTAATTAAGGAATTAGAAAATCTTAAAGGCAAAACCTCATTAAAATTTCGAGAATTTATGTCCTCAAAAGCGTTTGGATTAACGGCGTATTATGACGCAATGATCGCTAATTGGTTTAATAAAAAACTTAAAATTGAATTTCCTGAAAGAAAAACGATTTTTGGAAGAAAGTTACAAAAATTGAGATATGGTGAAAATCCACATCAACAAAGTTCTATTTATGTTAATGACTATAATGACAAGCAATTAAAATTTAATCAAATTCATGGGAAAGAACTAAGTTACAACAATTATAATGATATGTATGCTTCATTAGAAATCCTAAATTCTCTAAAGAAAAATTCTGGAACTGTAATAATTAAACATGCAAACCCTTGTGGTGTTTCAGAGAATAAAGTTCCGTTAACCTCTTTTAAAAATGCTTATACTTCAGATCCTATTAGTGCTTTTGGTGGAGTTATCGCTTGTAACTATAAGATAAATGAAAAGTTGGCTATAGAAATAAATAAAAACTTTTCCGAAGTTATTCTGGCTAAAGGTTTTAAAAGAGATGCCTTGAATATTCTTAAAAAAAAGAAAAATTTAAGAATAATTGATATTTCTAATTTCAATCTCAATAATCTATCTACTGTAAAAACTTTTGATGGTTCTTTTTTAGTGCAAAGCAAAGATAATATTGTGATAGATAAAAAAAAATTGAAGTGCGTGACTAAACTAAAACCAAACAAAAAAGAATTAGCTGAAATTGAATTTGCTTTTAATATTTGTAAATATGTTAAGTCTAATGCTATAATATTATGTAATAATTTTTCGACAATCGGTATCGGGGCAGGTCAACCAAGCAGGTTGGATAGTTGTAAAATTGCCGTACAAAAAGCAAAACAATTTCAATCTTCAAAAATAAGAAACTCAATAGCAGCATCGGATGCATTTTTTCCTTTTGCTGATGGAATTAACACCTTAATTAAAGCAGGTGTTAAAACAATTGTGCAACCAGGTGGTTCAATTAGAGATCAAGAAGTTATTAATGCTGCCAATAAAGCTAAAATAAAAATGATTTTTACTGGCATCAGACACTTCAATCATTAATCTAATTTATCAATCTTTGCTGCTAATATAAAATCGCTTTCAGCTAAACCTTTGATAGCATGGGTAAAAATTTTTATCTTACAATACCCCCAGCCAAAGGAGATGTCTGGATGGTGATTTTCTTGCTCAGCTATTTCTCCAACCTTGTTAGTGAAATTCAAACTTTCCTCGAAGTTTTTGAATTTAAAATTTTTAATTAAATAATAGCTTTTATCTTTATTGCTTTTTACATCCCAGCCATCAACTTTTTTTAGGTACTTATGTATTTCGCTTTTGTCAAATGGTGGAATATCACCATCACATGCTACACAATTTTTTTTAGATAATTCTTCCATCGTTTTGGAGCGGGCAAAGGGGTTCGAACCCTCGACCTTCTCGTTGGCAACGAGACGCTCTACCACTGAGCTATGCCCGCAATATAGAAATAACTTAACCTAAATGTTATTATAAAACAACAATTTGCAACTAATTATTATTTCAATTAAATAACAAAAATATAAATAAAAAACTATGATTAAAGAAAAGCTTCAACGTGGAACGATTTTATATAAAATTTATTTATACTATAATATTTTTATTAGATATCGTTTCCTTAAAAGAAATAGAAAATCATTTTCACAGTTTGGTGAAGATTTATTTATAGTAGAGTTTTTCGCAAATCAAAAAGAAGGTAAATATGTTGATCTTGGAGCTTTCCATCCAATGAGATTAAGCAATACATATTTACTATACAAAAAAGGATGGTCGGGAACAAATATTGATTTAAATCCTATAACTATAGATTTGTTTAATTTAGCTAGAAAAGATGACCATAACATATGTTGTTTAATGGCTGGAAAAGAAAATCTTTTAAAAGATGTCTACTTTGAAGATTGGAGTGCTGCAAACAGCATAACTTCTAATAAAAATTTAAGTGAAAAAAAACAAATGAAAACAAGAGCATTTGAAAGTTTAATTTATGAAAACTTTGACTTTTTAAACATTGATCTTGAAGGTCATGATTATGAAATCTTACAAACGATAGATTTTAGAAAGTTTAATCCTAAGTTAATATGTATAGAAATATTAGAAAATTGTTTAGATAAAGAAAATATTTTTAATTTTTTAAAACAATATAATTATTCTTTTATTAAAAATCTTGGTCCAAGTTATTTTTTTAGAAAGGTTAATTGAGTGAATATTATAGATTGCTTTATGTATTTTGATGAAGATCACCTATTGGAAATTAGATTAAATACGCTGCATAAACACGTTAAAAAATTTGTTATCGTAGAAGCTAGTTTAGACCACGCTGGAAATTCTAGAACACCGCTATTTGATATTAAAAAATTTAGTAAGTTCAAAGATAAAATTCATTATATTCTTGTAAAAGATTTACCATCTCATAATAATTTTTATAAGAAAAATTGGGGGCCTGCTTGGCGCAGAGAGAATCTTCAAAGAAATGCTTTATCTAAAGGATATGAGGATTGTAGTCCTGATGATCTAATAATGATTTCAGATTTAGATGAAATTCCAAACCCTAAAACAATATATAAATTTACATCTAAAAATAAATATGGGTGTTTTGTTCAAAAAAATTTTCTTTATAAATTAAACCTTTTAAATATAGATGAACCACGATGGTATGGTACTAGAATTTGTAAAAAGAAGGATTTGAAAAGTCCTCAATGGCTTAGAGAAATAAAAGCAATCAAAAGACCATTCTATAAATTCTATAAACCTAAATTTGATATATTTATTGAAGACGGAGGCTGGCATTTTAGCTCTGTTAAATCAATTAGTGATATATATAAAAAACTTAATTCATACGCAGAACAACAGTATAATAATGAAAATTTTAAGAATTTATCAATTATAGAAAAAAAATTAAAAAACAGAGAAGATCTTTTCAATAGAAATTATAAATATAAAACAATTAAGATTGACAATACTTACCCTAACTTTATCTTGGAAAATGAAGAAAACTTAAAAGATTATATTTACACGAACTAAATTAAATGACTAAAAAGTTTCCAGACCATATTCCGGTATTTCCACTTAACGGTGTTATTTACTTTCCTAAGACCAATCTTCCTTTAAATATTTTTGAACAAAGATATTTAAACCTAGTTAACGACGCTTATAGCAAAGATAAATTAATGGGGATGGTCCAGTCAAAAAAGGAAAGTGAAAGTGTTTATCAAATAGGTTGTTTAGGTAAAATAAGTGATTTTCAAAAAAATAGGGATGGAAGAATTTTGATTAACCTTACAGGTATTTCTAGGTTTAAAATTGTAGAGGAAATCTCTAATAATAAATTATACCGAGAATTTAAAGTTGATTATAAAGATTTTAATGAAGATAATAATGGGTCTAAAAATTTGATTGATACGAGACTTTTAATGGAAAATTCAAAAAAATTTTTTAAGAGAAATGGACTTTTATTAAATTGGAGAGAATTTGAAAAACTAGATCAATCTCAGAAGATTAACACTCTGGCAATGATTGCTCCGATCACAAATGAAGAAAAGCAGAAATTATTAGAATCAATATCTTTAAAAAATAAAGTGGAAACATTAGAGAGCATAATAAATTTTTATTTACACGAAACTGATTTTAATAGTCAGACGATACAATAATATTAATTAGCTGATTTATTCATCGATTCGAAGAAGTCAGCATTATTTTTTGTGTTTTTTAATTTTGAAATTAAAAACTCGATTCCATCCATTGTACCCATTGGACTAATTATTCTTCTAAGAACGTTCATTTTTGAAAGGTCATCTTTCTGGAACAATAATTCTTCTCTTCTTGTCCCTGACCTTGTTATATCAAGAGCAGGGTAAATTCTCTTATCTGCAACTTTTCTATCAAGAATAAGTTCTGAATTACCTGTGCCTTTAAATTCTTCGAATATAACTTCGTCCATTCTGCTTCCTGTATCAATTAAAGCTGTAGAAATAATAGTTAATGACCCGCCTTCTTCTACATTACGAGCTGCACCAAAAAATCTTTTAGGTCTTTGCAGAGCATTAGCATCGACACCACCTGTTAAAACCTTCCCTGAACTAGGTATAACAGCATTATAAGCTCTTCCTAATCTTGTAATTGAGTCTAACAAAATTACTACATCTTTTTTATGTTCAACTAATCTCTTAGCCTTTTCAATTACCATTTCTGCTACCGCTACGTGTCTTGAAGCTGGTTCGTCAAATGTTGAAGCCACTACTTCACCTTTTACTGATCTTTGCATATCTGTTACTTCCTCTGGTCTTTCATCAATTAAAAGGACCATCAAATAACATTCAGGATGATTTGCTGTAATCGATTGGGCAATGTTTTGAAGGATTATTGTTTTACCAGCTCTAGGTGGTGAAACGATTAATGAACGCTGTCCTTTGCCAATCGGACTAACTAAATCTATAAGTCTTGCGGTGTTATCGGGTTTCTTTTCAACTTTTGCACTTTCAACTTCTAACTTTATTCTCTCGTTTGGATAAAGAGGTGTTAAATTATCAAATGCAATTTTATTTTTTCCTTTTTCGGGTTCATCAAAATTAATTTTATTCACTTTTAGCAAGGCGAAATATCTTTCCGCATCTTTTGGTCCTCTAATTTCTCCCTCAACTGAGTCTCCTGTTCTTAAACCAAATCTTCTAATTTGGCTTGGACTTACATAAATATCGTCTGGTCCTGGTAGGTAATTAGATTCAATTGCTCTAAGGAAACCAAAACCGTCTTGCAATACTTCTAGCACTCCAATTGCTGTAATTTGTTCATTCTTCTCAGCCAATTTTTTTAATATAGCAAAAAGAATTTCCTGTTTTCTTAATGTACTAGGATTTTCAATTCCAAGCTTTTCTGCTTCATTAATAAGTTCGGCCGGGTTTTTTTGTTTTAGTTCTTGTAAGTTCATGTGATTGGGTTGATTAATTGGGAAATATTAAAAATATATGACTTTTTCAAAAAAATACAAGGACTTTTATGATGGTTTAAAAATCACAAGAAACACAACAACAATAAGTATTATTGTAGGCACCTCATTAATAATTCTAAAGTATTTTGAAGATCTGCTATTATTGCCTATTGCAAACTCTCCAAGATATTTTCCAAGTAAAAAATGGTAAAAAGTTAATACTATAACTAGTGCTGTTTTTGCTTTCATCCATAACTCTAGAAAAACACTAAATCCCAGGATATGTATTAATAAAATACCAAACAACCATGATAACAACATAGCCGGCATCATGATATAATTATAAAGCTTTCTTTCCATTGTTTTAAAAATTTTTTTTTGAGAATCATGGTCTGCCTCTGAATGATAAACAAATATCCTTGGCAAATATAAAAGTCCAGCCATCCATGAAATGACTGCTATCAAATGTAAAGATTTAAACAAAAGGTAAGTATTCATCTTTAAATATATTTTTTGACTAATTTTTCAAACAAATTAATATGATCCGAATTATCATTAAGGCATGGTATTAAATCAAAATTTATACCGCCATTTTCCAAAAAGCTTTCCCTTCCTTGAATATCTATTTCCTCTAAGGTTTCTACACAATCAGAAGCAAAACCTGGGCAAATAACTAATAAGTTTTTAACTCCTTTGCTCGGTAAGCTTTCCAAAGTCTTATCTGTGTAAGGTGTTAACCACTCTTGAGGCCCAAACCTTGACTGAAAAGTTGTCTGAATATCTATTTCATTAAAATTTTCTTTCATAAGCCTTGTAGTTTTATGACAATAACAATGGTAAGGGTCGCCTTTATCAAAATATTTTTTCGGGATACCGTGATACGAAGAAATAATTAAATCTGGTTTCCACTTTATGCTTCTCAGTTTTTCTTTAATACTTTTTACAAGCGCATCTATGTATATTGATTCACTTTCATAATGAGGTATTACCTGTAAACTTGGTTGCCACCTCATGCTCATAAGTGACCTATAAACTTCGTCACAAACGGTTGCTGTTGTTGCTGCTGCATATTGTGGATACAGAGGAAGGATAATTATATTTTCACACCCAGAATTTTTAAGAATATTAAGTTTTGATTTTATACTGGGATTCCCGTATCTCATGGCAAAATCGACAATAATTTTTTCGTTCCCTATTTTGCTATTTAATTTTTCTGCCTGGCTTCTTGTAAAATAAAGCAAAGGGGATTCGTTTGATTCCTTTCTCCAAATTTTTTTATATGCATGTGCTGTTTTAGATGGTCTAAAGGTAAGTATAAATAAGTTTAAAATTATTTGCCACAACACTGGATTAACCTCTATTACTCTTTTATCAGATAGGAATTCTTTTAAATATTTTCTTATATCCCACCAACTTGTAGAGTCTGGAGTTCCCAAATTTATTAAAAGAACACCTGTTTTACCAAATTTTACTTCAGGATGGTCGTTTTGCATTATTAATATTCTCTATAAAATTTTATTAATTTATCTACTTTGTCCAAGTTTGTTTCTGGAAGCATACCATGTCCTAGATTAAAAACATAAGGCAAACCTTTGAATGCGTCTAAATATTTTCTAGCATTTTTGTAAATTTCTTTATCAGATAATAATAAAATTCTTGGGTCTAGCCCACCCTGAATTACTGTGCCTTTAAGGTTTTCTTTAGCCCACTTGGGATCAACATTGTAATCTATATTTATTCCATCTGGCTTCACTAAATTATTAAAATCTTTATAGTTTTCTTTAATACCTCTTGGAAAACAAATTACAGGTATTTTTTTTTTTTTACAAAACTCAACAATTTTAAAATTTGGTTCGTAACAAAGACTATTAAGATCATCTGGTGGTATTAATCCAGCCCAAGAGTCAAAAATTTGAACAACATCAGCTCCAGCTTTAATTTGATTTTCGATGTGTAAACAAAGATAATGAATTAATTTTTCCAATATCAAGCCGATCTCATTTTTTTTTTTATTAATGATTCTGGAATCAATTTCATTTTTGCCAAGTTTAGCTCCAATCATGTATACCAATAAAGTCCATGGTGCTCCAATAAAAGATATTAATGATTTTTTTTTATTTAATTTTTTTTTAGTAATTTCTATTGTTTTATAAACTGGTTTAAGTTTTTCAGTAAAACCAAGATCGCTATTTTTTAGAAACTTATCTAAATTAAAATTTTCTAATTTTGGCCCATAATTTTTTAAAAATTCAACTTTCTGATTAAGGGCATAAGGCACCATCAATATATCTGAAAAAATTATTGCAGAATCTAAGTCAAATCTCTTAATGGGTTGCAAGGTAATTTCAGAACTTAACTCGCTATTTAGACAAAGATTAATAAAGTTTTGGTTTTGTGATCTAATTTTTCGAAATTCAGGCAGATAACGTCCTGCTTGTCTCATAAACCATACTGATTTACAAATTTTTTTATTTATCAATATTTCTTTAAGAGTACTCATTAAATAATAAAAAGTTTTAAAGTGTAATTAATGCTCTAGGTCCTGTTATTTAGTTATATAACGAATTATACATTTTTTATACATAGGATCATTTATAACTATCCTTCATATAAGTCATTTTAGAACGTTTATTGATTTTATAAACACCAAAAAAACTATATTATTAACATTCAACAAAATGTTTAAATAGTGTTAATTAATGTTAGTTATTTTTTCTTCTTCTTTTTAAATATGTAGAAAACTAACTAATTAATATTTTATTAACAAAGTTATGAACGAAAAATACAATGTATATCTTGTGTCTGACTCGACTGGAGAAACATTAGACAGAATATTTTTATCTCTTAAATCTCAATTTGCCAACTTCGAGTACGACAAGAAAGAGTTCGCTTTTATAAGAACCGAGCAGCAAATCGATAAAATTGTTAAAGAATGCAATCAATTAGATAATGCTATAATATTATATACTATTGTTGAAACTAAATTGGCCAAATATCTTGCTAATCAAAGTGATAAATTTACTATTCCCTGTTTTGGTGTTCTAGGAAACTTAATTTTAAGTTTCTCCAAGTTGCTAAATCAAAAAGCCATACATAAACCAAGCGCTCAACATGTTTTAGACGATGATTATTATAAAAGAATAGAGGCCATTCAATTTACAATGTCTCACGATGATGGGAAAAAAGTAGATGATATAAGCAATGCAGATGTAATTTTGCTAGGTGTGAGCAGAACCAGCAAAACCCCAACTTCTATATATCTCGCCAACAGAGGCTATAAAACAGTGAACATTCCTTTAGTTCTAGACCAAAAAATACCTGAAAGTCTAAAGTCTAATAATACTTCTTGTATTATAGGTTTAGTGGCAGATCCAGAAAGGCTATCTGATATTAGAAGAAATAGAGTAGCAATAATGAAAGATCAAAAACTTAAAGAGTACACAGACCTTGATGTAATAAAAAAAGAAGTCGAGGACTCAAAAAAACTTTTTAAAAAAAACAATTGGCCAGTAATTGATGTGACAAGGAGATCCGTAGAGGAGACCGCCGCCTCTATCTTAAAGATAATTGATATTAAAAAAAATAAATGAAAATAATTTTAGCCTCTAAAAGTGGCGTTAGAAAACAAATTTTAGACAAATATAAAATTGATAATGAAGTTATGGTTTCAAATGTAGACGAAGATCAAATCAAAGATTCTCTTCTTGCAGAAGGGGCTGATCCACTAATTATTTCTAAAAATCTTGCTGAAATAAAATCTATTAAAGTAAGCAATAAAAATCCAGATCGTTTGGTGCTTGGTGCTGATAGTGTTGTCTCATTAGATAATAAATTAATTAATAAACCAAAATCTAGAGAAGAGGCTTTCTCAATTCTGAAAAAACTTAATAATTCGTTACATTACTTAATAAGTTCGGTCTGTATTTCAAAAAATGGAGCCATGATTTGGAATCATACGGACTCCTCAGAATTGAAAATGAAAAATTTAGATGACTTCTCGCTATCAAAATATTTAGATAAAATAAAAACGGAAACATTATTAGCTTACGGAGTATACCAAATCGAGGCAGATGGATTAGAACTATTTGAGTATGTAAAAGGAGATAGAGACTCCATTATGGGATTACCTATTAAAGAAATAATTAACTATATAGATCAATTTAGAAAATGAAAAAAAATTTTGGAATTATTGGTAACCCGATTAAACATTCATTGTCACCTGTGTTACATAAGTATTGGTTTGATAAATACGGCTTGGATGCAAGCTATTCAACAATAGAAGCAAAAGATGGAGATTTAAAAGACATTGTAAATAGAATTAGAAACAATGAATTAGCAGGCATCAATGTTACTTTGCCTTTTAAACAAAAAATTATTAATCAAACCGACAAAATTATTAACGACGCTGAGCTTACAGGATCAGTAAATACTATTTTGTTAGATAACAATAAAATTATTGGCGAAAACACAGATGTGTTTGGATTGCAGGCTGCATATTTAAAAGAGATTGATAGCAGCTTACATAAAAGCGCTTTGATTATCGGAGCAGGGGGAGTATCCCCATCGGTAATTTTATCTCTTCAAAAATCAGGCATTAAAGAAATAGCAATAACCAATCGAACTAATGAAAAATGTATATTCTTAAAAAAAAGATTTTCTTATCTTAATATAACCCCCTGGAAAGATCTAAAAGAAGAAATAAAAAAATTTGATATAATTATAAATGCTACAAGTTTGGGGTTAAGAAATGGGGATGATTTTGATTTTAACTTTTCAAGTACTAAAGAAAATATTGTTTATATTGATACAATTTACAATCCATTAGAAACAAAAACATATAAATTTCTCAAAGAGGAAGGTAGGAAAGTTTTCAATGGTCTCGATATGTTCATCTATCAAGGACAAAAATCTTTTTACTTATGGAATAAAATTAATCCCGAGATTGATAATGAATTAATTGAACTATTAAATTCTAAACTTAAATGATTAAAATCGGTATCACAGGTTCCTTAGCATCAGGCAAAACTACAGCTAGCAAATTTTTGTCAAGTAAACGTGGCCCTCTTTTTAGCGCAGATATTGCAGTGAAAGAAATCTATAAAAATTCAAGCTTCAAGAGCTTAATAAGTAAAAAATTCAAAATCAAAAACAATTATCAAATTAAAAAAAAACTCAAAAAAATAATTTTTAATAATAGTGCTCAACTTAAAAAATTAGAAAAAATAATTCATCCTTTGGTAAGGAAAAAAATGAAAAAATTTACTGTTAAAAACAAAAGTAAAAAACTCTTATTCTATGAAATTCCACTACTAATTGAGAGTAAACTTATGAAACATTTTGATAAAATAATTTTTATAAAATCAAAGAAGCAACTTAGATTTAAAAGATTTAAGTCAAAAAATGGAGATAAAAAATTATTTAACTTGTTAAATAGTAAGCAAATGAGTGATAATATAAAAGTTAAGTTTTGTGATCATGTTATTGTGAATGAAAAAAATTTAAAGATTTTAAAAAAAAATCTATCAATTATAATATCTAAATATGAATGAAGTATTTTTAGATACTGAAACCACCGGTTTGTCTTTTAAAGAAGGCCATAAAATTGTTGAGATTGCTTGTATTGAAACTAAAGATTTAATACCAACAGGAAAATTATTTCACAAATTAATTAATCCAAAAAGAAGTATGCCAAATGAAGCATTCAAAGTTCACGGTTTTTCAGAAGAGTTTTTAAAAAATAAAGATACATTCAATATAATCGCCGATGAATTTTTAAAGTTTGTAGAAGATAAAAAAATTATAATTCATAATGCACCTTTCGATTTAGGATTTTTAGATGGTGAGCTAGGTTCAATAAAAAAAGGGAAAATGGATAAAAAGTTAGTGATCGACTCATTAGAAGTTGCCAGAAATAAATTTCCAGGAACATCAAATTCATTAGATGCATTATGTAAAAAGTTTAATATAGATCTTTCACGAAGGACCAAGCATAATGCTTTATTAGACTGTGAGTTGTTAAGAGAAGTTTACATTAATTTGTTAGATGTTAAAGAACCAAAATTTGATCTTTCTAATAATATTGAAGCTCAGCATTTAAATAAGATTAAGGACTATAGTAAAACAATTGTTAAAATCTCAGATAATGAAATCAAAAAACATGGAGATTTTTTAAAATCTGAATTAAGAAAAAATTTCTATTGAGTCTTTCTCATTTTATATAATTTTTCGAAATCGACAGTTTCGTTTATTTTTACATCTTTGAAACCAGAGTTTTCAAATAAGAAAATAAAAATTTGTCTTAATTCAGAGTAGATTTCACTTGGGACATTAATCAATATAATTTTCTCCATTTCATCTTTTTGAATTGTTTCATTATCTAATTCGACAATGGTAGAGTAAATAATTTTAGTATTTATTTTTTCAAAATCATTTTTTATCGGAGTTAGACTCAAACTAGTTAATACCTCAATTATACTTTGTTTAACTTGTGTGCTTTTGATATCAATATTTATTTTATAATTAGATATATTTTTGGAGAGAAGAAAAAATGTTTTTGGGTTAGGAATGTTAAAACTTAAATCTTTTATATATTTTCCAATTATTTTATAGCTCATCTTTTTTATGATCCACTATTTCTCCATCAATAGTCCCATTTTCGTGTTTTACCTTTGGCTGAGATTTATTTTTTAATATCAAATCAACTATTATTTTTCTTGTAAAAGGAATTAATAATAAGAAACCAATTAAATCTGTAAAAAAACCTGGTATTATCAGGAGGAGTGCCGCTATAGCTATAGATGCCCCCGACATGATTTCGTAAATAGGCGTTTTATTTTGGTATAAATTTACCATTCCCGATTTTAATGTTTGAATTCCTTGTAATTTTGCAAAATAGATACCAATTATTGCAGTTAGAAAAATTAGCGAGACAGTATTCAAGGCACCTACTTGTGCGCCTATTTTAATAAATAGAAATATTTCAAGCGCTGGAAGAGCTATAAATAATATAAAAAATGGGTTCATTTGTCTGATACAAAAATATATGATTAATGTATATTTATCAAATTATGAGTAACAGTTTTGGTTATATTGACATTATTTTGCTAGGAATGATTGCAGGATTTATAATCTTGCGACTTAGAAGTATTTTGGGCAGAAAAACAGGCCATGAGTCAAAAGCTTATCCAAGTTTTGCACAGGAAAAATTCAACATACAAAAAAAAGAAATAAAGCCAGCTAAACAGAACCTCGAAACTTTAGAAGGTAAAGACAAAAAAGAATTTTTAAAAGGAGCAGAGATTGCCTATGAAACTATTCTTATAGCTTTTGCAAGCGGAGATACTAAAAAATTCAAAGGTCTTTTAACAGCAACAATGAGCAATAACTTTAAAAGTGCTATTGATGCGAGAAATAAAGAAAACATGAAATCTGAATTTACATTTATTGGAGTAAAACAGTCTTCAGTAGAAAAATATGAAAAAGCTAAAGACGATCTATTTGCAACAGTAAAATTTGTAGCTGAAGTTATCTCTGTCAAAAAAGATAAAAACGATAAGATTATCGAAGGTAGCCCAGACAAAATTAAATTTGTTTCAGATATTTGGAAATTTACAAAAAACATTAAAAATTCGAGTCCTAACTGGTATTTAGCTGAAATCGTTAGTCAGTGATTAAGAAAAAAAATCTCTCAAAAGAAGACAGCGAAGTATGGCAATCTTATATTAAAGACCCAACTGATGTTTACGATAAGGACTTAAGAGAAAAATCCGATAATAGAAAAGAAAGATTTAAATTTGATCTTCATGGTTACACGTTGGATGAGGCAAATAAAAAAGTAAAAGAAATTGTAATTTCTTGCTCTAAAAATAAATATAGAGAAATTTTATTAATAACAGGCAAAGGTTTACACTCAACGTCTGGTGCAGACACATATGTTTCAAGTGATCTAAGTAAACTAAGGTATTCAGTACCTGAGTTTATAAGCTCTGATGATGAATTAAAAAATTTTATTATTTCAATTGAAGAGGCTGAAAAAAAAGATGGAGGTGATGGTGCTATCCTTATTAAGCTTAAGAATCTATAATATAAACTTAGAAAGATCTGTATCTTTTACTAAATTACCTAAATTATCTTGAACATATTTTTGATTCACAGTTATAGTTTCGCCCGCTCTATCAGTCGCGTTAAAACTTATATCATCTAAGACTTTTTCAATAATAGTATGAAGTCTTCTAGCTCCAATATTTTCTACTGAAGAGTTGACCTCAGCTGAAATTTTAGCAAGCATATCAATACCGTCATCTGTAAATTCTAAATCTACGTTTTCTGTTTTAAGAAGCTCTTTATATTGTTTAATTAAACTATTATCTGGTTCTTTTAGAATTCTTTTGAAATCTTCTTCTTTTAATGCATCTAACTCAACTCGAATAGGAAGCCTTCCTTGTAATTCAGGTAGTAAATCAGATGGTTTCGCTAATTGAAATGCTCCTGAGGCAATGAATAAAATATGATCAGTTTTAATTGGACCATGCTTAGTACTTACAGTTGTTCCTTCTATAAGAGGCAGCAAGTCTCTTTGCACACCTTCTCTCGAAACATCACCACCAACCCTATCGCTTCTTGCAGATACTTTATCTATTTCATCTAAGAACACTATTCCATTTTCTTCTGTAGTTTTTTTTGCTTCAGTTATAATCTTATCTTCTTCAATCATTTTGTCTGACTCTTGTGCAACTAGAATGTCATGGGACTCTTTAACAGTCATCTTTTTCTTCTTACCTTTTTTACCACCCATAGATTTTCCAAGAATATCTCCAAGATTTACCATTCCAACGTTTCCGCCAGGCATTCCAGGTATTTCAAAACTTTGAAGTGGAGAGGAAGCATTTTGTACCTCTATTTCTATTTCATTGCTATCTACATCACCGCTTCTTAATCTTTTTCTAAAACTCTCTCTTGTAGCAACACTTGCTTTATTACCAACAAGTGCATCTAATACCTTCTCCTCAGCTTTTAATTCCGCTTTAGCTTTAACTTCTTTTCTCTTCTTTTCTCTTTCCATAGCAATAGCTATTTCAATTAAATCTCTAATGATTTGCTCTACATCTCTTCCTACATAACCTACTTCTGTAAATCTTGTAGCTTCAACTTTTATAAATGGAGCTTCTGCTAATTTTGACAATCTTCTAGAAATTTCTGTTTTACCAACACCTGTTGGCCCAATCATTAAAATATTTTTTGGAAGCACTTCATCTCTCATTTCATCTGACAAAGCTTGTCTTCTCCATCTGTTTCTTAACGCTACAGCAACTGCTTTCTTAGCATCCTTTTGGCCAATAACATATCTATCTAATTCAGAAACAATTTCTCTAGGTGATAAAGCACTTACCTTTGAAGTATTTTTATTTTTATTTTTTACCACTTTTAAATTTGTAACTTTATTAGTTGGCGCCATATTAAACTTTTTCCACTGTTATGTTGTTATTTGTAAATACACATATGTCAGACGCAACCTTAATAGACTTTCTAGCTATATCTTCTGCACTCATATCAGTTTCAGCTAAAACTTTTGCAGCAGCTAAAGCATAGTTACCACCTGATCCAATTCCAATTATACCATCTTCTGGTTCTAAAACGTCTCCTGTTCCAGAAATTATAAAACTATGTTTTTTATCTGCAACAGCCATTAACGCTTCCAATCTTCTTAAAAATTTATCGCTTCTCCAATCTTTTGCTAATTCAACAGCAGCTCTTTGCAAGTTGCCTGCATGTTTTTCAAGTTTTGCTTCTAACCTTTCAAATAAAGTTAAAGCATCAGCAGTAGAGCCTGCAAACCCAGCGATCACTCCTCTACTTTCAATTTTTCTAACTTTTTTTGCTTTACTTTTTAAAACTGTGTTGCCAAGACTAACTTGACCGTCTCCTGCAACAACTGTTTCACCATTTTTTCTCAGCAAAACAATTGTAGTTCCGTGCCATTTTTCAGCTGTATTCATAACATTATATGTGGAGATTAATTTAAGATCTTCAATAGGCAATCTACTTTATTGATAAAATGAATGAATATCTGTATATCAAATATTAATCTGCGTTATTATGGCAAGAAAAGCAAAAATAAATAGAAAAACAAAAGAAACTAGCATTTCAGTTACCGTTAATTTAGACGGTAAAGGTAAATACAAAATCAAAACTGGAATTGGTTTTTTAGACCACATGTTAGAACAGCTTTCTAAACACTCATTAATAGATTTAGAAGTAAGTGCTAAAGGTGACACGCACATTGATTTACACCACACTACCGAAGATACAGGAATAGCAATTGGTGAAGCTATTAAAAAAGCTGCAGGCAACCGAAAAGGAATTACAAGGTATGCTTCCACTATGATTCCAATGGATGAAACACTTAGCCGAGTTTCATTAGACGTATCAAATAGACCTTATTTAATTTGGAAAGTTAATTTACCGGTTGAGAAACTTGGTGAGATGGATACAGAATTGTTTAAAGAGTGGTTTCAAGCATTCTCTCAATCTGCCGGAGTTACCTTACACGTAGAAAACATTTATGGTGAAAATAGTCACCACAAAATTGAGTCTTGTTACAAAGGTTTAGCTAGATCATTAAAAGATGCATTAGCGATTGATAAAAGAATTAAAAACTCAATACCTTCGACAAAAGGCTCTATTTAATTTTGATGAACGTCACAATCGTTGACTACCAATCGGGCAATATAAGCTCAGTCATAAACTCTTTTACAGAAGTTGCTAAAGGTAAAGTTAACTTAGAAGTAACTTCTGATATTAATAAAATTGAATCCAGCGATAAGATTGTTTTACCTGGCCAAGGATCATTTAAAAGCTGCGTTGACTCTCTAAATAATATTAATGGATTAGTAGATACGCTGAAAGATTTCGCAATTACAAATAAGAAACCATTATTAGGGATCTGTGTGGGTTTACAAATGTTTGCTGATATTGGCTATGAAGAAAAAGAAACAAAAGGTTTAGGATGGATTGCCGGTAAAGTTTCTAAAATTGATAATCAAAACGGAAAATTTAAACTCCCACATATTGGTTGGAACGAAATTGATATTCAAAAAGAGAGCAAAATTTTTAAAGATATAGAAAATAAATCTCACATGTATTTCGTGCACAGTTATGAATTCGTTCCACAAGATAAGTCAGTTATCTCAGCGACAACAGATTATTCATCTAAAATTGTTTGTGCGGTTGAGAAGGATAATTTGTTTGGTACACAATTTCACCCTGAGAAGAGTGATAAAACCGGATTAAAAATAATCGATAATTTTTTGAAATTATAATGAAAATATTTCCAGCTATAGACATAAAAGATAAAAAATGTGTGAGATTAATTAAAGGAGACTTTGAAAATAAAACCGAATATGAAACCTCACCTATTAACCAAGCAGGTAAATATAAAGATCATGGTTTTAAAAATTTACATATTGTTGATTTAGACGGGGCTTTAACTGGTAAGACTGTTAACTTAGATGTTATCAAAGAAATAGTAAGTAAATATGATTTGAAGATTGAAATAGGTGGAGGCATTAGATCTCTCGATAGTATTAAGCAATATATTGATTCAGGTGTTGAGAAAGTAATTTTAGGAAGCGGTGCGATTAAAAATAAAGAATTTTTAAAAGAGGCTTGTGTAAAATTTAAAAGTCAAATTGCTTTAGGATTAGATGCAAAGGATGGAAACCTTTTTGTATCAGGTTGGAAAGAAAATCTTAATATTAAAACTACAGACTTTCTTAAAGAAGTGAACAGTTATGGTGTGAGCCGAATTATTTATACAGATATTAATAGAGATGGAATGAAAACTAGTCCTAACTTTGATGAGACTGTAAAAATTGCAGAACTTGCTAATTGCACTGTTGTGATTTCAGGAGGCGTCTCTTCAATAAATGATATTAAGAAAGCTAAAGAATTAAATAATAATAAAATTGAAGGTATCATTGTTGGAAAAGCTATTTATGACGGTGATATTAAACTTGAAGAGTTAGCGAAGGAGATCAGTGCTTAAAAATAGAATTATACCTTGTCTAGATGTAAAGAGCGGAAGAGTAGTTAAAGGTATTAACTTTGTTGAATTAAAAGATGCTGGTGACCCAGTTGAACAAGCAAAAATTTATAGCGATGGTGGAGCTGATGAGATTTGTTTTTTAGATATTACTGCATCAAATGAAAACAGAGAGACAATTATTGATATTGTAAGAAAAACAGCAAAAGAATGTTTTGTTCCTTTAACTGTTGGTGGTGGAGTTAGAACAATCCAAAATATAACTGATTTATTATTAGCTGGTGCAGATAAGGTTTCTATAAATACAGCAGCAGTTAAAGACGTTAGTTTTTTAAAAGAAGCTTCAAAAAAATTTGGTTCTCAATGTATTGTTGTAGCAATAGACGCTAAAAAAGTTTCAGATAATAAATGGGAAGTCTTTACTCATGGTGGAAGAAACAAGACAGGTATTGATGCTGTAGAATTTGCTAAACAGGTAGAGACAAATGGAGCAGGAGAGATTCTTTTAACTTCTATGGATAGAGACGGAACAAAGTCTGGTTATGATGTTGAATTATTAAAAGTAATTACAAGCAGCACCAACATTCCCGTTATTGCTTCTGGCGGTGTAGGCACCTTAGATCATTTGTACGAAGGCATAGTTAAAGGCGGAGCGAGTGCAGTATTAGCAGCTTCTATTTTTCACTATGGTGAATATAAAATCAAAGAAGCTAAAGAATATTTGAATTCTAAAAATGTATCTGTAAGATTGTAAGATGTTTGAAAACCTAGAACAGTTAATGAAAATCATAAGAGAGAGAAAAAATTCTTCTCCTGATAAATCTTACACAAACAAACTTCTAAACGATAAAAGCTTAAGTGTTGCAAAAGTAAAAGAGGAAATAGGCGAATTAATTGAGGCTGTAGATCAAGATTCTAATAAAATTCACGAAGCTGCGGATGTTATTTATCATTTAATGGTTTACCTAGAAGCCAATAATATTAAGATCGAAGACGTAATGATTGAACTTAAGAAGAGACAAAAATGAGCTACGACAAAAATAATATATTTGCAAAAATTCTTAGAGGAGAAATTCCTTGTAAGAAAGTTTATGAAAATGATTATGTTTTATCTTTTCACGATATTAATCCTCAAAAAAAAGTCCATGTTTTAGTAATACCAAAAGGCGAGTATGTTGATTTAGATGATTTCAACAACAAAGCCTCTGATAAAGAGATTGTCGAATTAAATAAAGCTGTCACACATGTAGCAAATTTAATGGGTTCAAAAGATAAAGGTTATAGAGCTCTTACAAATATTGGTAGTGATGGAGGTCAAGAAGTTCCCCACCTACATTATCATATTTTTGCAGGTGAAAAGATAGGAAAGATGGTTAGTTAATGGTTTCTAGAGTTAAAAGATATTTTTTAGAGATAAAAGATTTTTCAAAAACTATAGATCTAAATCTCCCTGAAAATTATAAAATTGTTTTAGATAATAAAGATAATTTTCATTTAAATAAATTTTTTTACAAGCAAATAGGCTTAGATCATTTTTGGAGAGATAGATTGTTATGGTCAGACAGCGAATGGGTGAAATATGTAACTAATAAAAATCTAGAAACTCATGTCTTAAAAAAAGGAGAAGATCTTGTCGGTTACTATGAGCAAGAATATCATCCATCTTCTAATGAGGTAGAATTAATAAATTTGGGCGTATTAAAAGAATTTAGAGGTCTTAAGCTAGGCTCAACTATTGTAAATCATGCTATTGCCAGCGCATCGAGAAAAAATCCAGAAAGAATGTGGGTTCATACTTGTAGCTTAGATCACAAGCATGCTTTACAAAATTATAAATCAAAAGGTTTTGAAATATTCAAAGAAGAAGAAATCGATTTTGTAGCTTAATCTATTCTGGAAAAACTAGATTTAACTCTTCTCAAGGGTATTGATGATTCTACTTTCTAATAATTTAGCAAAATCTTTATTTGACTTTAATTAATATCAGGAATTTTAAAAGTATCTTTCTTGTATACATCGTTTTTAGCAACAACATTTAAAGTAAAATTAATATTATTGTTGTATTGATCAATAATTTCCCACCCTTTTAAGTCTAAATTTTTTCTATCAAACAAAACTGACACTTGATTTTCACTTGAGTAATTTAGTCTGATTATTTGATCGTCCAGCTCTAATTTGCCTAATTGAACTATTTCTAATAATTTATCTTTATATAAGATATTTAAAAATGGAGATTTTGATATGGGGTAATAGTAAGTTTTATTATATTTTTTTTGAGTAATTGCTAATCTTTTATTATTTATAATTAATTCTTTCTCTTTATCATCAAAGTAATCACATTTTAACTTTCCTGGAAACTCTAAAAGACAACTCCCTTTTTCGGTCTTATCATTGATTAATTGATTAAAAGTAAATTCTAAAGAATTTAAATTATTCAGTTGATTTATTATTTGATCTTTTTCATTGGCAAAGAGATTTGCTGGTAGAAAAAAAAAGATTAAGAATAATTTAAAGAACTTCACGTTTACCAACATGATTTGCTTTACTAACGATACCTTTTTCTTCCATCATATCAATAATTCTTGCAGCTCTATTGTAGCCAATTTGAAGCTTTCTTTGTAAGAAACTTGTAGAAGCCTTACCCTCTGATTTTATAATATCAACTGCTTGAGTATATAATTCATCTTCATCACCATCACTCTCTCCAGTAGAAGCACTTTCAGAAGTTTCTAAAGCTGTAATTTCATCCATATAATCTGGCTCACCTTGAGCCCTAATAGAGTTAGCAACTTTCTCTATTTCATTCTCTGATACAAATGGACCGTGAATTCTTACTATTCTGTTTGCTGACGACATGAAAAGCATATCCCCTTTTCCTAAAAGTTGTTCTGCCCCCTGCTCTCCCAAGATCGTTCTACTATCTATTTTAGAACTTACTTGAAATGAAATTCTTGTTGGAAAATTCGCTTTAATTGTTCCTGTAATAACATCAACACTTGGTCTTTGAGTTGCCATGATAATATGAATACCTGCAGCTCTGGCCATCTGAGATAATTTTTGAATATAATTTTCTATTTCTTTACCAGCAACAAGCATTAGATCTGACATCTCATCAACGACTACAACGATGTAAGGCATTTTTAATTTATGTTTAGCGTTGTAACCATCTATGTTTCGAACTCCTACCTTACTCATCAATTTGTACCTACTGTTCATTTCTTTAACTGTCCAAGCCAGTGCTGAAGTTGCTTTTTTTGCATCAGTGATAACTGGGGTTAATAAATGTGGTATTCCTTCATAAGTAGAGAGCTCTAACATTTTAGGATCGATTAAAATAAATTTACAAAGATCAGGATTTAATTTGTAAAGCAAAGAAACGATAATTGTATTGATACAAACTGATTTACCTGAACCTGTAGTTCCAGCAATTAATAAATGAGGCATAGTTGTTAGATCACCTACAATAGGCATTCCCGAAATACTTTTTCCAAGAGCAATAGGAAGCTTCACATCTTTTTTTTGAAATTTTTCATACGAAATTATTTCTCTTAGTGAAACACTTTCTCTTGTCTCATTAGGTATTTCTATGCCAACTGTATTTTTACCTGGGATGACCGAAACTCTTGCTGATGTTGAACTAGTATTTCTAGCTAAATCCTCTGATAGGTTTATTATTTTTGAAACTTTAACTCCCGGCGCAGGTTCAAACTCATATAAGCTTACTACAGGCCCATTATTGATCGCTTTAATTTTCCCATCAATACCAAAATCTAATAATATTTTTTCCATAAATTCACCATCGGGACGATTTTTATTAAGTTCTGAAGCACTTAACTTTGAAGTGTTTTTTTCAAGATAATCAATCGCAGGTAATTTATATTTTGATCTCGGTTGAGCCGTTTCTTTACTAGCAGTTAATTGTTCATCAAAGGCAAAAGATTGTTGTGGTTTTTCGATAATTTCAGTTTTTTCTTCTACGGGCGTATTTTCCAAATTCATGTCAGGTATTGCTGTTTCTTTTCTTCTGAATAAAGAAACTATGAAATACCAAAAAACTGAAAAAATTTTTTTAAAGCTAATATCGGATGAAAAAATAAATAGCGTCAAAGTTAATAATAATAAGCCATAAGTTGTATAAATCTTATCTGTCCAAGGAAACCAAGAGCTTAAAAAATTATAACCAATTTTTCCTACAAAGCCTGAATTGCCATTATCTATTAACCAAAAAGAATTATTAAATGTTATATAAATAAATACTGTACCCAAAGTTAAGTAACAAATTACAAGAAACAATTTTAGAATAATTCTTTTAAGTTCTTTTTTAAAAACTAAATTGATACCCCAAGATAGAAAATTAATTAGCAATAAAAAAGAAACCAACCCAAAACTTTGTAATAAAAAATCTGCTATACTACTTCCATAAATTCCAAAGAAATTTTTAATTTCAAACTCTTTATCACCGTATACAAACGACGGGTCTTCTGGAGAATATGTAGTAAAAGCAACAGCTAATCCAATACTTACAGAAATTAGGACTAAACCAATAAATTCAAAGGTTCGTTTTTTTAGAAAATTTGTTACACTATTAAAAAAGTTTGTATTCATATCGAATCGTTTTACGTACTTTTTATCATTTTTATGAAAGTGAGAAAAATTTTAATATGAAAAAACAGAGAATTTGTATAGTTGGAGATGGTCTTTCAGGTTTAATCACTACTTTGGCATTAAACAAATTAGATGGTTTAGAAGTCCATCTAATTTCTAAAAAAAACAAGCTTTTAAAAGACAAGAGAACTACAGCTATTTCAGCCTCGAACTTTGACTTTTTAAACTCTGTCGTTGACAAGCTCGACAAAAAATTATTTTGGCCTTCTAACAAGATCAATCTTTTCTATGAGGCAAAAGATCAGAATATGAATTTTCTTAATTTTAATGAAGATAAAAAGAATCTTATGTACATTTTTGAGAATGACAAAGTTAAAGAAAATTTACTTAAAAAAGTAAAAAAGAAAAAAATTAAAACACTACAAAAAAATATAAATAATCTTAAAGATTTAAAAGGTTACGATATGATAATACTTTGTTTAGGGAGATCATCTAAGATTTATCAAAACATCATAGACAAAAGATCATTAGATAAAGATTATAAAGAAGTTGCTATTACTGGGTATATTAAACACAACTTAAAAAATCTAAATACTGCACAATATTTTCTGAAAGACGGACCCTTAGCTATACTCCCCTTCTCAAAAAATAGTTTTTCTTATGTTTGGAGTTTAAATAAAGATTTTCCGAAAAAAAATATTAACGCTGTTGTAAAATCTAAAATCTGTGAACTTTTAAAAACAAAGAATATTAAAATATCAAACCAGCAATCTTATCCTTTGATGCTCAATTTAAAACGAACATATTATAAAAAAGATATTCTAATATTAGGAGAAGGCTTACACACAGTTCATCCAGTAGCCGGCCAAGGTTTTAATCTTGTATTGAGAGATATTAATAAATTACAAGAGATACTAAAATATTACACTGGATTAGGTATGTCTCTAAAAAGTTGTCCCGCCCTTGAAGATTTTACAAATAATAGAAAAGCAGAAAATATTATTACTGGCCTAGGAATAGATCTAACTCACCATTTTTTTAAACAAAATAAACTATTAGACCCTTTTAAAGAAAGTATTTTAAAAAATGTTTCAAAAAATAATACTCTTAAAAAAATAAGTAAGTTTATTTCTAATCAAGGTTTATCTATTTAATTCAATGAACATTTACGCTCTTTCATCAGGCAGAGGCCCGTCAGGAATAGCCATAGTTAGAATCTCAGGAAAAGACACTTTAAAAGTCTGCAAAAACCTAACTAAATTAAAAGATATAAATTCTAATGAAGTAAATTATTGTAAATTTTATGATCCTAAAAATGATGGTGTAATAGATCCTGAGGCTTTATTATTGTGGTTTCCTGGACCTAACAGTTATACTGGTGATGATTTAGCTGAATTCCAAGTACACGGTAGCAATGCAGTTATCAATGCTTTATTGAAAGCATTATCCGAACAAGATGATTGTAGATTAGCTGAACCAGGTGAATTCACAAAATTAGCGTTTCAAAATGATAAAATCGATCTTTTAAAAGCAGAGAGTATTGGCGATCTTATTCATGCCGAAACAGAAATGCAAAGACAGCAAGCTATTAAACTAGTTCAAGGAAATGCATCAAATTACTATAATGATTTAAGAGAAAAGCTTATTAAATCTCTGTCCTATATAGAAGCAAAAATAGATTTTGCAGAAGATGATTTGCCTGAAAAAGTTTTAAGAGAAGCACATAACTCCATTAAAGAAATTTGCGAAGATATTCATAAGATTATTGAAGATAACAAAATTGGCGAAAAAATAAGAGATGGTTTTAATGTTTCTATTACAGGCCAAGTTAATGCGGGTAAATCTTCTCTTTTAAATTTAATAGCAAAAAGAGATGTCGCTATTGTTTCAGATGAAGCAGGAACCACAAGAGATGTAATAGAGACATATTTAAATGTAGATGGTTATCCTGTAATTTTATCTGACACAGCAGGCATTAGAGACTCTAAAAATGAGGTTGAAAAAAAAGGCATATCTTTAGCGTTAGGAAAATCAAAAGAAGCAGATTTGAATATTGTTGTTATAGATAATTCATCAAAAAACATAAACAACGAAATTAAGAAAATGATTAATAAAGATACAATTGTTTTACTAAACAAATCGGATATACAGAATAAGCAAAATCATAAATTTGATGCAGATACGATGTTAGCTTCAGTTAAAGAAAATAAAAATATCGATAGTTTGATTAAAAAAATTAAAGAAAAATTAAGTAAAAAATTCACTTCTAATAATACTGCTTTAATCACAAGAGAAAGACATAGAGTTAAACTTAATGAATGCTTAAAAGAAATAAATAATTTTCTTAAAAAAGATCAAAATAAAGACTTAGAATTAGCTGCAGAAGATCTACGAATGGCCACACGACATCTTGGAAGTATTGTTGGCAAAGTTGACGTTGAAGAAATCCTTGGATCTATATTTAAAGACTTTTGTATAGGTAAATAAAATATCTCTTGTATTCCTAATTTAGGGCGCTACATTCACCTTATGATCAAACACAACTATGAAGTAGTAGTTATTGGTGGTGGACACGCTGGATGTGAGGCAGCTGCAGCATCCGCTAGAATGGGTGTAAATACTGCCCTTTTTACACATAAGATAGAGACAATTGGTGAGATGTCGTGCAATCCAGCCATTGGAGGACTTGGAAAAGGCCATCTTGTTAGAGAAATAGATGCGTTAGATGGCGTAATGGGTGTTGTAGCTGATAAATCAGGTATTCAATTTAGATTATTAAACAGAAGTAGAGGTCCAGCAGTGCAGGGGCCGCGCACACAGTCAGATAGAGCTCTTTACAAAGAGCATATGCAGAAGATTTTACTTAATTATAAAAACTTGGAGGTAATTGCCGACCCAGTCATTAAATTTTTATTTGAGGGAGATAAAATTATAGGTTTTGTAAGTCAAAGTGGAAAAGAAGTGAGGACTAAAGAGCTTATATTAACTACTGGCACTTTTCTAAATGGATTAATACATATTGGTGAAACACAAATACCAGCGGGTAGGTATGATGAAAAACCTTCTACAGGTTTAAGTGAGCAATTAGCAAAATTCAAAATGCAGATAGGTAGACTAAAGACAGGTACTCCACCAAGACTAGAGGGAAGCACAATCAACTACGATGATTTGGAAATGCAACCAGCTGATGATGATCACTATTACTTCTCTTTCCTTACAAACAAAATAGATAACAAACAGATTAAATGTGGAATGACTTATACAAACAATGAAGTGCATAAAATTATAAGTGATAATATTTCTAGAAGCGCTATGTACTCTGGAAATATAAAAGGTGTAGGGCCACGTTACTGTCCATCAATAGAAGATAAAATTGTTAAGTTCAAAGACAAACAACAACACCAAATATTCCTAGAACCAGAAGGATTAAAGGACAATACTATTTACCCAAATGGTATATCTACTTCCTTACCAGAAGAGATACAGTTAAAAATACTAAGTAAAATCAGGGGTTTAGAGCATGTTAAAATGAAAAGGGCAGGTTATGCAATTGAGTATGATTATGTTGATCCAAGAGAATTAAAAGTAACTCTTGAGACAAAAAAAATAAAATCACTATTTTTAGCTGGTCAAATTAATGGAACTACTGGTTATGAGGAAGCTGCTGCACAAGGATTAGTTGCTGGTGTAAATGCAGCATTAAAAATAAATAATAAAAAGGAATTTTTATTAAGTAGAAGTAATTCATATATTGGTGTGATGATTGATGATCTTATTACAAAGGGTGTCAGTGAACCTTATAGAATGTTTACATCGCGAGCTGAGTATAGATTAAGTTTAAGAGCAGATAACGCAGATCAAAGACTAACAAATCTAGGTAGTGAGATAGGTTTAATTTCAGATGAACGAAAAAAATTATTTGATGATAAGAGTAAAAAACTTTTAGAAATAAAAAAGCATCTTATGTCTAATTTTATCACACCTAATAAAGCCAAGGATCATTCTATTAAAATTGCAATGGATGGCGTGAAAAGATCTTGCATGGACGTGATAGGTCAGAGGAACGTTACTTTATCTAAACTGAGGGAGATTTTTCCCTCAATTCCCTCTTACAATACTTCCTTTGATAAGCAGGTTGAAATCGATGCACACTACGCAGGATACCTACCTAGACAGCAAAGGGACATTAATGCTTTCAATAAAGATGAAGCTTTGGAAATACCTACCAACTTTGATTATGATATATTGAGCGGTCTCTCTAATGAAGTTAGAAGCAAATTAAATAAAATTAGACCTAAAACCCTTGGTCAAGCTCTCAGGATAGATGGAATAACCCCTTCTGCTGTAGTTATTATACTTTCTAACATAAAAAAGATGAAATCCAAACATTCTGCTTAATGGATACTTTTCTCGTTAAGAAATCTCTTGAGAAAAATTTTGGTTTTTCTAATAAAAAAATTGATAAAATTAGTAAATATGTCGATTTACTGCTAATCTTTAATAAAAAATACAATTTAATCAGCAAAAGTACTGAAAAAGAGGTTTGGAGCAGACATATTCTAGATTCTGCTCAGATTATCAAATATATTGACTTTAAAAAAGACCATATTTTATCTGATTTTGGATCTGGTGCAGGACTTCCAGGAGTTATTATTTCTATAGCTAATACTAATCCTAATTTTCACGTGAAACTATATGAAAAATCTCCAGTAAAAAGGTCATTTCTAAACGATATCCAAAAAATTAGTAAATTTGACATAGAAAAAAACGTGTACGATTATAATCTTATCAAGACCGACTACATTGTTTGTAGAGCTTTTAAAAAACTAGACTTAATACTAGATATTTCACGTGAAAAAGTAAAGAATCCACATAAATTAATCATTCTCAAGGGAAAGAATGCACTAAATGATCTCAAAAAACTTCCCAAAGATCAAAAATACAGTTATAAAACTGAAGATAGTGTTACTGATAAAGATTCGAAAATAATAATAGCTACAAAAAATGGAAAATAAAATAATTTCAGTCATTAATCAAAAGGGAGGGGTTGGTAAAACTACTACAGTAGTAAATCTTGCTGCTTCACTGTCCATTATGGGTCATAAAACATTAGTTGTAGATTTAGATCCTCAAGGAAATGCAACAACGGGGTTAGGAAAGTCAAATACGAAAGAGGGAAATAATATTTATAACCTTTTGATAGGAAACATAAAATTAAATGAAGCTATTATAAATACCGATATTAAAAATTTAGATTTAATAAGTTCAACTGTGAATCTATCAGGGTTGGAAGTTGAAACAGCTACTAATGAGGATCGGGCTTTTACATTAAAAAATATTTTTGATTCTAGTTCAAATATTTTGAACAAATATGATTACATATTTATTGATTGTCCTCCTTCACTTAGTCTGCTTACGGTGATTGCTTTAGTAGGTTCTAATGAACTGGTGGTTCCACTTCAAACTGAATTTTTTGCTTTAGAAGGCATAACACAATTAATAAACACGATAGATAGGATTAAAGAAAAATTAAATCCGCAACTTTCTGTAAGAGGAATTCTACTAACAATGTTTGATAAGAGGAATAAATTATCAGGTGAAGTTGATATAGAAGCTAGAAATCATTTTAAATCAAAAGTTTATAATACGGTAATTCCAAGAAATGTAAGGTTGTCCGAAGCTCCTTCACATGGATTACCTTGTGTCATTTATGATAAAACTTGTGTTGGGAGTAAAGCGTATTTTGATTTAGCTAACGAGTTTTTAAGTTCTAACAAAGAAGCGTCAGCAGCTTGATTATGAAAAAAAAGAAAGGGCTAGGCCGAGGATTATCAGCATTATTTGGAGATGACAAAAGTGAGAATAATATTAAATCAAAAAATGTACCATCTAACACTAAAGTGTTAATAGGTGATTTAACTAGAAATCCTTATCAACCAAGGGAAATTTTTAATGAGAAAAAACTACAAGAATTAACAAATTCTATTAAGAAAAACGGTGTTATCCAACCTGTTGCTGTGAGACCGGATAAATCAAATGAGGGTAAATATCAAATTGTTGCCGGTGAAAGAAGGTGGTTAGCAGCTCAAAAAGCCGGGTTGCATGAAATACCAATCATTGTTTTGGATCTCGATGATAACGAAAGTCTCGAAGTTGCGATCGTTGAAAATATTCAGCGAGATGATTTAAATGTAATAGAAGAAGCAAAAGCTTACGAAAGATTAAACAAAGAGTTTGATTACGATCATGAAAAAATTGCAAGATTTATGTCAAAAAGCAGAAGTCATGTCAGTAATACTTTAAGATTATTAACTTTACCTTCTGATGTGAAGGCAATGATAGAGGAGGGATTAATTACAGCTGGGCAAGCAAGACCTTTAGTGGGTGTTGCAAATGCAACAAATATAGCAGAAGAAATAGTTTCAAAAAAACTAAGTGCAAGAAGTGTTGAAAATTTAGTTAGAGGTAATAAAGGACCTCAGAAGGTAGGACAGATACGTGTTGATGCAAATGTGCTTGAAGAGCAAAGGCAAATGGAAGAAAATTTAGGAATGAGAGTTGATATTATCAATAAAAAAAATAATTCAGGCAAACTTACTATTAATTATAAAAATTTAGAGCAATTTGAGCTAATCTCAAAACTTCTTAAGCAGCGTTAGCAAGATTACAAATATCGATTAACAATTTTTTAAGTAAAGTTTTCTTTTTTATGTTGTAGCTAGATTTAATCATAGTTTCTGTATCGTATGTTTTTTTTAACGCCTTTATTATTTTATCCTCACTCCATGCTTTAGCCTGAGTAATAAACATTGGCTTATCTTTCCAAAAAATTGGAGGTTTAATTTCATTCAAAGCAGTCTCTAGGTTCTTATTTTTTTTTAAACTTATTTCTTTTAGTTTAAAAAGCCGTGTATTTAAAAGTGCCAAATAAAAAATAGATTTTTCGTCTTCCATGAAGCAAATATCTAATAGTGAATTTGTTTTTTTTACATTTCCAGCTAAAGCAAAATCTTTGATATTATTAAAATCTTCATCTTCTCTTAAGTTTAACAGTTTGTTCAAGTCATTAATATTTAATGATATATTGTTAAAGTAATTCTTTATTTTTTCTATTTCGTTTGTGAGTTTTATTCTATCGTTAATGGTATTTTCAGAAATTAAATTAACAATTTCTTGATTAAATCCTTTAAAATTTCTCAACTCATTAGAAATTGTTCTTTTTATATCTATTTCATTATCTTTGTAACAAGGTACTATGTCCAAATATTTTTGTTTTTCAAAATAGTTTCTAATTTTTGATTTTTTTTCTAGAATATTAGAAAAGATAAAAACTTTATTATCTTCTATTACGTCAATAGAATCTTGAACTATTTCCAATATCTTATCATTACAATTGTTGATTAAAATTATTTTCTTTTCTTCAAATAAAGATTTATTATTTAGTTCTGTATAATAAATTTGATTTGATTTTAAAATGTCATCTTGTTCAAATTTTAATATTTTACTTTTTTTGTAAAATTCAATAATTTTTTTTTTTAGGTCGTTTTGTAAACCTAAGTTTTCACCATAAATTAATGTTAATTTATTTTTAAGTATGCCAATATTTTGCTCAACTAAATAACTTTTATAAATCATTAGTTTCAATAGCAGATAGTTCTCTAATAATTTTATCTACTAGCATTTCGGTGATATTTTTAATTGCTTGTTTTTCATTATGAATGGTTTGTGAATACTGTGTGTTAACATTAAAATCTTTCTGTTCTGATAAACTAAATGTTTTGATTAATTTATTATTACTTTCCACTTTTATTTGTAAATTAATATTTATTAAATATTTAGTTATAATATTTTTATCATTTTTCTCTTTTACCTTTTTTGATTTACTTGTGACAATTACTAATGAAATCGGATTTTTATTTTTATTGTTTGCTTTGATAGAAAGTTTATTTTTAATATTAAAATTAACTCTGTTATCTCCACTTATCTCTAAATCTTTAATATAAAAATTTTCTAAATTTGAATCCTCAAGTACTTTAAACCCACATCCGGAGATTAAAATTAAAATGGACAATAAATTTATCAATTTTTTCATTATTTTATTATGTAATTAATAATTTTGTTCTTAACATATATTATTTTTATAATTTTCCCTTTTTCAGTATATTTTTTAACTTTTGGACTTTTCTTAACAGCTTTATCCATATCTTCTTCAGATAGATCTTTTTTTACCACTAAGATATCTCTTGTTTTTCCGTTTATTTGGACGGCTATTTTTAGGTCTTGGACATCAATATTTTCAATTGTCGGCCATTGATTTTGCTTTTTTAATAAATGCATTTCTAGGCACTCACTAGCTAAATGAGGGGAAAAAGGTATCATTAGTTTTAAAAATTTTATAATTCCATCTAGAAAAGTTTTATTACTTATTTTTTTACTAAAATTTTTTTTCAAAAAATTAAAATATTCATAAAATAAAGCAATCGTAACATTGAACCTAAATTGATTTATTGATTGATCAATTTTAAAAGAAAAGCTATTCGTAGTTTGTATAAAATTTTTTTCAATTGTATTATTTTTTTTATTATTTTCTTTTCTTTTTTTAGAATTTAAACTTAGATCCCACACTTTTTGCAAAAATTTATTTGCAGATACAACACCCGTGTTAGACCATTGTATGTCTTTTTCAGGAGGGCTATCTGATAAAATAAACCATCTTACAGAATCAGCCCCGTATTGATTAATCATTGTTTCTGGATCTATTGTATTTTTTTTGGATTTAGACATCGACTCCGACGGCCCAACAATTACTTTTGTTTTATCCTTTTTTTTTATAAGACTTTTTTGGTCTATACGCTCAACCTCATCAGGGTATAACCAATTTCCATTTAAATCTTTATAGGTTTCATGACAAACCATGCCTTGAGTAAAAAGATTTTTAAAAGGTTCTGAAATATTTATATTTTTATTACACAAATTAAGACCTTTTGTAAAAAAGCGAGAATATAATAGATGAAGTATTGCGTGCTCTACACCTCCGATGTATTGATCAACGGGCATCCAATAATTAATCTTATTTTCATCAAATGGTGATTTAGTATGACGAGGAGAACAAAATCTTAGAAAATACCAAGAAGAATCAACAAAAGTATCTAATGTATCTGTCTCTCGAACAGCTTTTTTTCCAGTTGATTTGTGAGTAGTGTATTTCCAGTCAGGATGAGAGTCTAATGGATTACCTTGTGCATCAAGATCTATTTTATCTGGTAATTGAATTGGTAGTTCAGACTTATCAACTGGCACCACACTTCCATCTTCAAGATAGATCATAGGAATGGGGCAACCCCAATAACGCTGTCTAGAAATTCCCCAATCTTTCAACCTAAACAAGGTTTTTTTTGTACCTAATTTTTTTTCTTCTATAACTTTAATTATTTTATTTTTAGCTGATGATATGTCTAAATTATTAAGGAATTCTGAATTAATTATATTTCCCACTCCTGTGTACGCTAAGTCAATATCATTATTAGATTTACCATCATCAACAACTTTAATAATTTCTAAATTATATTTTTTTGCAAAATCAAAATCTCTTTGATCATGTGCGGGACATCCAAATATTGCACCGGTACCGTAATCCATTAAAACAAAATTAGCAAAATAGATTGGCAATTTTTTATCCAAGAAAGGGTGATTAACATACATATCTGTTTTAAAACCTAGCTTATCAGCATTTGCTAGAGCTTCTTCTGTCGTGCCTGTTTTATTACACTCTTCTTTAAATTTAATAAAATAATCATCATACTTAAAATTTTCATTTAAAGGATGATCAACAGACAAGGCTATAAAACTTGCTCCAAAAATAGTATCAGGTCTGGTAGTAAAAACTTTAATTGTTTTTTTGCTATTATATAATTTAAAATCTATTTCACATCCGTGAGATTTTCCAATCCAATTTTTTTGCATGAGTTTTACTTTTTCTGGCCATCCATTCAAACTTTCTAAATCTGATAGAAGTTCGTTAGAAAATTTTGTGATATTGAAAAACCATTGAGATAGTTTCTTTCTTTGAACTACAGCATCTGATCTCCAACCTTTTCCGTCTATAACTTGCTCATTTGCCAAGACAGTTTTTTCTACAGGATCCCAATTAACATAAGTCTCTTTTCGAGAGACCAAACCATGGTTAAAAAAATCAATAAAAATTTCTTGTTGATGCTTGTAATAATCTTTATCACATGTCGAAATTTCTAAATTCCAATCAATTGATAAACCCAGCAATTTAAGCTGGCTTTTCATATTAGAAATATTATTTTCTGTCCATTTCTTGGGGTGTAGATTATTTTGTTTTGAAGCATTTTCAGCAGGCAATCCAAAAGCATCCCAGCCCATTGGATGCAAAACGTTATGGCCGGTGAGATACTTATACCGAGCAATAACATCACCAATTGTATAATTTCTCACATGACCCATATGGATTTTACCAGATGGATAAGGAAACATTTCGAGACAATAAAATTTTTTTCCACCTTCTCTATAAAGATTATTACTTGAAAATACTTTTTGCCATTTTTTTTCAATTACTTGAAAATTTACTCTTTCCATTTGAAATTATTTTTTTTTCTTATTTTTTTCTTTTTGAATAGTACTTGCCTGAACAAGTATGCTATTTCTGAGTTCAGAGACAATCTTAGAGTTTTCTTGAAGAACTGTTTTACAATTTTGTGGAGATGAACATTTTTTTTTATGTACAATAATTTTTAAACTGTCACTACGAATTTCATTCGATAAAAATCTAATAGAAATTTTAATTGACTCGTTAGATTTTGTATCATCTGAATACCAATCTGAGATAATCATCCCACCAGAATAATCAACGGTTGTTAAAGGCAGAAAATCTAAAAGTTCCAATGAAGCTCTCCACATTGGATTTGATGAGCTAAACTCATAATTGGTTCCACGTTTACCTAATAATTGACCTAATCCAGCTCCTCTTCCTTCCTTAACATTTTTTTTAGCTCTTTCTTGTGCATTTACAGGTTGATTTTCAAAACTTCCAAATTTTCGATTTTTGCAAGATGAAAAAGAGGTTAACACCATTAATAAAAGTAAAATAATAAGGCTTTTAAGATACATTTTTAATGTTTTACTATTAAAAAACTATAATAACTATTAATTTATAAGCTAAATATTACAAAAAACCCTATAAAATCAAGGTAATTTTAAGTGTTGCTTATATATCACAATGATGAAAATAGTACAGTAAAAATTGATAAAAAGCACCCAAAAGCAAATAAAATCAATATTTTACGGCAAGTTAAATATTTAACTTAATATAAATAACAAAAAGGAAAAACATGAAAAACATAATTAAATCAGTAATCGTTATGTTATCTTCTATTTCTTTATTTACGTCAGCAAACGCTGGTGAATTATCTGTAAGTGGTACTGCAAAGGCTACATACAATATTCAAAGCGGACAAACGAGCGTTGGTAAAGGTTTAGGTGTAACAAACGAATTAAACTTTACAGCTTCAGGTGAAACTGATGCTGGCTACACATGGTCTTACTCTATGGAGTTAGATCCAGGTGCAACGACTCCTTCAGGATCGACAGATACCTCACCAGGAAATGCACAAAACGATGATACTAAACTTACACTAGGTACTCCTTATGGTACTGTTGGTGTGTTTATATCTGAAGGTGGATTAGACGTAGAAGATGCTGGTTCTCAATCAGTATACGCTAGACCAACTGATATTGGTGACCCTTCAGCAACTGTAGATAACTTCACGATTGATTCTTACAATAACGTGCAGTATCACACACCTGCTGACTTGTTACCTTTCGGAACTTCATTCAAAGTTGCTTATGCTCCAAACACAAGCGACACGTCTGCAGGTTCATCAGGAAACAATGCTGGTGCAGCTAACCAATTTTCAACTACTAATAAAGGTGAAACAGCAACAGAAATGCAACTTAAGACATCTCCTATTGACGGTTTAACTCTAGGTGCATCTTACTTTGAATTTTCTGGTAGCGGCATGGCTAAAACAACTTCAGAAGCAGAATCAGGTGCATACTACGCAACTTATGCAACTGGTCCAGTATCTGTAGGTTATTCAAAAGGTTACGCACAACCTCTTACAGCAGATGCAACATCAGCAGCTAATGCTACTGTAGTAGATTACTACGATCAAACTAACTACTCTATAGCTTTTGCAGCATCTGATGCTTTATCTGTTTCATACGAAAGAGAAACTTCAGAAAAAATATTGCACAATGCTTCTTCTGTAGAGCAAGAATCATCTGCAGTACAAGTTGCATACAATATGGGTGGTATGACGTTAGCAGTATCTCACGCATCACATGATAATAATGGATACGTAGATGCAGCAAATACAGACCAAACATTATTTGCAGTAACTATGGCGTTTTAATTAGTTATTTAAAAATCTAGAAAAGCCGGCTAAAAATATTAGCCGGCTTTTTTTTTACCTCAGACATTAAAGCAAAACCGTTAGATTTAATCATACTAAGTTTATTTAAATTTTTTAAATTAATACCTCCTAGGGGTATTAAATTTTTATTATGATTTAAATATTTGTTAAATTTTGTTACTCCTAAAAAAGGTGCTTTCATATCATAATCAACTATGAATAATTTAGAGAATAAAATGACCTCACAGCCTTGTTTAATTTTTAAATAAATTTCCTTATTAGAATGAGCTGACCCAATGATACGAAATCTTAGTTTTTTAAATAACAATGGTTTAAATGATTTATTATAGGAAGATAAATAGACACCATCCGAACATAATTCACGAGCTAGATTTAAATTATTAGCTACAAAAAAATCTATCGATTTTAGTTTGCAGAACTTTCTAAATTCAAATAAATCTTTCTTTTTTTCGGAATTATTTTTACCCCGATAAATAATTATAAACTTATTGCGCTTTTTTATGTTTTTTAAATTTATATTTTTGATACTTTCAATAATAAGATAATATTTTTTTTTTAAAACAAACATATGAGCACAATAATAGAAAGATACGATAAAATAAAATTGAATATCGCATCAATAAAGCCTATTCAAAAAGTAAATATAATAGCTGTAAGCAAAACATTCTCTACAGAACACATTAAACCTTTAGTAGATCATGGGCACCAACATTTTGGTGAAAATAAAGTTCAAGAAGCCATTTCGAAATGGTCAGAAATAAAAAAAAATAATGAAAATTTAAAACTTCATATGATTGGCAAACTTCAAAGTAATAAAGCAAAAGATGCCGTAAAATTATTTGATTATATACACTCTCTTGATAATCAAAAATTAGCAGACGCTCTTGCCAAACATCAAATGAGTTTAAAAAAAAATCTAAAATATTTTATTCAGGTAAATATAGCAAACGAAATCCAAAAATCTGGAATACCTGTTGGTGAGTTGGATCCATTTTATAATTATTGTAAGAATCAGATTAACTTAAATATTCAAGGACTTATGGTTATTCCACCAAATGATAATAAACCCGAAAAATATTTTAAATCTCTTAATGAATTGAATAAATCTCTTGCTTTACAAGATCTTAGTATGGGCATGTCCGCTGATTATATGGAAGCTATCAAATATGGTGCTACTTTTATAAGAGTGGGAAGTTCTATTTTCGGTGAAAGATCTTAACTCTTGTATTCGGATTTATCATCTTTAAAAGTTTTATTAAATTTAGTTTTTTTATTGCAACACACCCTTCAGTCTTTTTATAATTAATCTTTGAGACGTGAATAAATAAAGCGCTACCTTTATTTTTTTTGACAGGATTCATATTATAATTAAGAACTAAAATAATATCGTAGATATTTTCTTTTTTATAAAGTTTCTCATGTTTATGGGTAAAAGGTAATTTAACAAGTTTATTATAATAACTTGAATTAGGGTCATCACACCAACCCATATTTTTTTTTATAACCTTTTTTTTTAATTTTGTTAAAACTTTAACTCTATCTTTTCTGTATAAAATATATTTTATCTTGAATACTCCGATTGGTGTTATTAAATCACCCTCTTTTTTTTTATTACCAATTCCTTTTTTACCTATCGCACATTTCACTTTTAATTTATTATAAGTAAGATAATTTTTATTTATTAAAATATGCATCAATTAAAAGTTTTAATTTTAGGTCCTGCTTCATTTACTGCTACTTTAGATGAACTAAAACCTTTTTTAAAGTTCAATTGTATAAAAGAAAAAAACTCCTCTGATTTTGATGTTATTTTATTTCATGAAGAAGCTTTGAATGATGAAGCAAATAACAAAATTATTATTAATAGTAATTGTTTAAAAATTCTAGCTTCAAATTTGAAAAAACCATCTCAAAATTTTAATGCTTTTTTAAAATTACCCTCATATTTGAAAGAAATTAACTCTGTTGTTGAAAATGTCGCAGCAAAAAAAGAATTCAGTAAAAACTCATCAATACAGATAAAGGAATATTTATTAAATAAAAATGAAAAAAAATTATCAAAAAATGAAAATGAGATTATTCTTACAGAGAAAGAAATACAGTTAATAGAATTATTTTTAAATAATAAAAAACCTATTTCAAAAGATAAAATACTTTCATCTGTTTGGAATTATTCATCAGATGCCGATACTCATACGATTGAGACGCATATTTATAGGTTGAGAAAAAAAATAAATGATAAATTTTCCGACAAGAACTTTATAGTTAGCACAAAAGAAGGGTATTCTTTGTGAAGAAAAGAAATAAAATTGCAAAAGATTTGTTTACAAGTAAGTACAGAAAAAGAGTTGTTAAACCAAAAAAAGGGAAAGGGAGTTTTAAAAGAAAAAAAAATTAATTAAGGTTTTTCTTAAAGAAAGAAATAGTTAAATTTACTTCTTTATTTAATTTTTTTATTTTTCTCTTTACCGCTTTCAGAGGTGATATATCTTATCAGTTTAGTCTTGCTCCAATAATTTGAATTACTCTTGAAGACATATCTGTTCCAGTTTCTAAACTTTCTTTCATTGATTTTTTATTAATATAACCATGTAAAAAACCACCAGCAAATAAATCTCCTGCACCAGTTAGATCTTTGATTTTAAGATTCTTATTGGCAGAACGTTCTGTAACCTCATTATTATTAATTGCTACAGCACCTTTATCTCCGCGAGTAATAACAAGTAATCTGTTTATTTTTTTTGCAAAATCAATTACATCTTCAAACTTTTTAGCTTCAATTAATGACATGATCTCTTGTTCATTTGCAAATGTAATATCTAATTTATTTTTTACTAGATCCAAGAAATGAGATTTATGTCGTTCTACACAAAATAGATCTGATAATGACATAGCAACTTTATTTGAATTATTAATTGCCTTTTCAAAAGCTTTTTTTGGTTCACCTTCATCCCAAAGATATCCCTCTAAAAATAAGATTTCACTACTTTTAACTGCATTTGCATCAATATCATTTTCATTAATTTTACCTGCAGTTCCAAGAAAAGTTACCATAGTTCTCTCAGAGTCAGGTGTTATCAATATTAAACATGTGCCAGTTGGAATAGCTTCCTTCTTTTTTGAATAAAAGTATTCTACATTTTCTTGTTTTAAACCCTCTTCATATTTATTGCCTAAATCATCATCACTTACTTTTCCTATGAAACCAACTTTATTTCCAAGTTGTGAGAGACCAACTATTGAGTTTGCAATAGAGCCACCAGAAACAGTTTCTTCAATTTTAAGTGTAGATAAAAGCTTTTTAAATTCAGCCTCGTCTACTAGTTTCATTGTGCTTTTTATTAAGTTGCTTTGTGAAATAAAGTTGTCATCAACTTTACAAATTACATCCACAATTGCGTTACCTATTCCTAAAACTTTCATCTATTAAGGTTTTTTTGTTTTAAATGGTTTTTTTCTATTGGGATAACAGCTTTTACAAATTTTACAAGTGATTCCAAAACAATCTCGAGCTTTACAGTATTCTCTGCCATACCAAATTATCTGTAAATGTAGTTTATTCCATTTTTTTTTTGGAAAAATATCTTTTAAATCTTTTTCTGTTTGAACAACATTTTTTCCATTGGTCAGTCCCCATCTTTGTGCCAACCTATGAATATGAGTATCAACAGGAAATGCAGGAAAACCAAAACCTTGTGACATTACTACACTAGCTGTTTTATGGCCCACACCAGGCAGTTCTTCCAATTCTTCGTAGGTTTTTGGAACTCTACCCTTAAATTTTTCAACTAATGTCTTTGATAAATAAAAAATACTTTTTGCTTTAACTCTAAAAATTCCAATTCTCTTAATTAATCTTTCAATCTTTTTTCTTCCAAGATTAACAAAGTGTTCAGGTTTATAATATTTTGGATAAATATCTTTTGTAACATTATTTACATTTACATCTGTGCATTGTGCAGAAAGTAAAACAGAAACAAGTAATGTAAATGTATTTTTATAATTTAAAGGTATTGGTATTTTAGGGTAAGTTTTATTCAATATTTTTTGAATTACTTTAGCCTTTTCTTTATTATTCACTTGAAGTTAAGTAAATCTCTCATTGAATAAAGTCCGGTCTTCTTTTTCATTAACCATTTTGCAGCTGTTAACGCACCTTCGGAATAAAGAGCCCTATCAAAAGATTCATGATTTAATTTAATGATTTCTTTTCCACTAGAAAAACTAACTTCATGTTCTCCTATTACCTCACCTTTTCTAATTGAATTAAAGTTTATTTTTTTTGAATATGGAAAATGTTTCCTATTTAGAAATTTTTTTCCAATCAAATTAAATAGATTTTTATTTTTTCCATCAGCAATCCCTTTGCCAAGCATTAATGCTGTTCCCGATGGATAATCAATTTTATGCTTATGGTGAACTTCGTAAACTTTACTTAAAAAATTATCATCTAAAGATTTGGAGGCAATTTCAGTTAAGTACATTAACAAATTCACACCTAAACTCATATTCCCAGCCTTAAGAATTGGAATTTTTTTTGAAAATTTTTTAATTAAAAGTTCTTCTTTTTTATTAAAACCTGTTGTCCCTATAACTACTCTTTTTTTTAACTTTGTAGCTAATTTTATAACTTCTATAGTACATTTTGGAACAGTAAAATCTATTATAACGTCAGTTTTTTTAAATGAACCAATATCATTTTGGCTTATTTTAATTCCTGAAATTTTTTTATTAATAACCCTGCTTTCTGTAAGAGAAACTAATTTAAATTCCTTATTTTTGTAAGTAGATCTTATTATTTGTTGGCCCATTCTCCCCATGCAGCCAGTAACTGATAAATTGATTTTTTTCATCCGCCTATTATGTAAATGATTACAATAATAACCAAAGTAATTATAGTCCAAATAGATAAATTCTTTAAAAAATCCTTTATTTTATTATTTGTAGATAAAAAACCCGGTAAGATTAAAACCAACACTGCAATTAAAAAAATTGCAGACATTATCTGCTCAGTGCTCATTTAATTATGAATTTTTCCAAAATTTCTTTGCTTTCTCAAAAAAGGTTTTAATTACCGGATCTGGTTTATTCCCTTCAATATCATTAAACTCTTCAAGAATTTCCTTTTGTCTTTTAGAAAGAGAAGTAGGAACTTGCGTATTAATTCTTATATAAAGATCACCAAAAACACTTCTTCTTAAAACAGGCATTCCTTTTCCTTTCAGCCTAAACTGTTTTCCGTGTTGAGTTCCCGCCGGAATTTTTATTTTAGATCTACCACCGTCGATTGATGGAACCTCAACAGAGGTACCTAAAGCTGCATCAGCAAATGATATCGGCAACTCGTAATATAAATTTTCTTCAGCTCTTTTAAAAATTTCATGATTATCAATTGAGACAAAAAGATATAAGTCACCACTTGAACCACCTTTAGAGCCAGCTTCTCCCTTCCCTGATACTCTTATTCTTGTTCCATCATCAACACCCTTTGGAATTTTTATGGTAACATTTTCATTTGCTTGAACTTTTCCGTTTCCACTGCATTTATTACACGGATCACCAATCATTTCACCGTAACCACTACATTGAGGACAGGTTTGTTGAACTGTGAAAAAACCTTGGTTAGTTCTTACTTTACCTCTACCTGAACAATAATCACATCTTATTGGCTTTGAGCCTTTTGCAGCTCCACTACCTGAACAAGATGAGCATGATTTGTATGTTGTGTATTTAACATTTTTTTCTATTCCTTTGTAAGCTTCTTCTAATTCAATGCTTACATCATATCTTAAGTCGTTACCTCTATTACTAGATCTTCTACTTGATCCTCCGCTACCAAAATCACTAAAAAAGTCTTCAAATATATCTGAGAAAGAAGATGTATCGAACCCCCCAAAACCTTGGCCACCTCCACCTCCACCTTCGAAGGCAGCATGACCAAACTGATCGTAGTTTGCTTTTCTCTTTTCATCTGAAAGAATGTGATATGCTTCGCTAGCTTCTTTAAATTTTTCTTCTGAAGCTTTGTCACCTTTGGTTTTGTCTGGATGATATTTTAATGCAAGTTTTCGATAAGCTTTTTTGATATCGTCTTTAGATGAGGATCTTGGTACACCTAAGACATCATAACAATCTCTTTTAGCCACAGGACGTCTCCTTTATTTTCTTAGGCGCTTTTTTCTTTGTCTTCTTCTTTTACGTCTTCAAAATCAGCATCAACTACATTGTCTTTATCTTTAGGATTAGCATTGTTTGGACCATCAGCTTTTCCGGCTTTTGGTTTTTGTTGGCTTTTATAAACTGCCTCCCCTAGTTTCATTGAAACTTGAATTAAACTTTGTGTTTTTTTCTTAATGTCTTCTGCATCAGTTCCTTCTAAAGATTTTTTAAGATCAGCAATACCGTTTTCAATTGCTTTCTTTTCTTCAGCTGAGATTTTACCACCATGTTCTTTTAAACTTTTCTCTGTAGAAAAAACAAGACTATCGGCTTGATTTCTAGCATCAACTGATTCTCTCTTTTTCTTATCAGCTTCTTTATTGGCTTCGGCATCTTTAACCATTTTATTAATCTCTTCATCAGAAAGTCCACCAGAAGCTTGAATTTGGATCTTTTGTTCTTTTCCTGTGCCTTTATCTTTTGCAGAAACGTTAACTATTCCATTAGCATCAATATCAAATGTTACTTCTATTTGAGGAGTTCCTCTTGCTGCTGGAGGTATTCCCACCAACTCAAAGTTACCTAATATTTTGTTATCTGCAGCCATTTCTCTTTCACCTTGTAATACTCTAATTGATACCGCTGGTTGGTTGTCTTCAGCAGTTGAGAAAACTTGACTTTTTTTAGTTGGGATAGTTGTATTTTTTTCAATTAATTTTGTAGATACGCCGCCTAGCGTTTCAATACCCAGAGAAAGCGGAGTTACATCTAAAAGCAATACATCTTTCACATCACCTTGTAAAACACCACCTTGAATAGCAGCTCCCATCGCAACCACTTCATCTGGATTTACGCTTTTATTTGGTTCTTTTCCAAAGAAGTTTTTAACTGTTTCAATTATTTTTGGCATTCTTGTCATTCCACCTACAAGAACTATTTCATTTATCTCGGCTGCAGAAAAACCAGAGTCTTTCAAAGCAATTTTGCAAGGTTCTAAAGTTCTATCTACTAAGCTTTGCACAAGAGCTTCTAATTTAGCTCTAGTAAACTTTAAATTTAGGTGTTTGGGACCAGTTTTATCCGCTGTGATAAATGGTAAATTAATTTCAGTTTGTGCCGCAGATGAAAGTTCAATTTTTGCTTTTTCAGCAGCTTCTTTTAATCTTTGAAGAGCAAGTTTATCTGTTTTTAAATCTATACCATTATCTTTTTTAAATTCTGATGCAAGGTATTCTACTATAGTATCATCAAAGTCTTCACCACCTAAGAAAGTATCACCATTAGTTGATTTTACTTCAAATACACCATCACCTATTTCTAAAATTGAAATATCGAAAGTACCGCCACCTAAATCATAAACAGCAATTTTTTTTCCACCTTTTTTATCTAAACCATAGGCTAATGATGCTGCTGTTGGCTCGTTAATAATTCTTAAAACTTCAAGACCTGCAATTTTACCCGCATCTTTAGTTGCTTGTCTTTGTGAGTCATTAAAATAAGCAGGAACGGTAATTACAGCTTTTGTAACTGCTTGTCCTAAATATTTTTCAGCTGTTTCTTTCATTTTTTGTAAAACAAAAGCGGAAATTTGTGCTGGTGAATATTTTTTGCCTTTGCCCTCTACCCATGCATCACCATTATCTGATTTAACGATTTTGTAAGGAACCTTCGAAATATCTTTTTGAACAGAAGGACCATCAAACTTTCTTCCAATTAATCTTTTTGAGGCAAATATTGTATCACCTGCATTTGTTACTGCTTGTCTTTTTGCTGGTTGACCAACTAGTTTTTCTTCATTTTCAAGAAAAGCGACCACAGAAGGTGTTGTTCTAGCGCCTTCAGCATTTTCTAAAACTTTAGCTTGCGCACCATCCATTATGGCTACACATGAATTAGTAGTCCCTAAATCTATTCCTATAACTTTGCTCATAAATATCCTGTCCTAGTTGCTATATGGGTGTTTTTTCCCTATCTGCAAGTCTATTTTTGGGCTTTTTTTTCCTTATTTTCCTCTTCTTTAATCTCTTTTTTTTTTGCTACGCTTACTAAAGCAGGTCTTAACAATCTCTCTCCTAACATATAACCTGCTTGTATTTCTTGAATTATTGTACCTGGTTCAGTTTTATCATCTTCGATTTCAGACATAGCTTGATGAAAATTTGGATCAAATTTTTTGTTTTTTGAGACTATTTTCTTAATTCTATTTCTTTCAAATATAGAAATTAAATCTTGCTCAATTATGTTTATATTTTCTAAAAATTTATCTAAGTCTTTGTTTTCTTTTAGTTTTTCGTCATTTTTTATAGCTTCTCTTGCTCTTTGAAGATTATCTAAGGTTGCCAAATTCTCTTTTGCAAAGTTAAAAGAACCAAATTCAAATGCATCTTTAATCTCTTTTTCAAACCTACGCCTCTGATTTTCAATTTCGGCAAGCGATCTTAATAGTTTTTCTTCAGATTCTTTTAACTTTTCCTCAGTTGTTTTTTCTTTTGAAAGAACTTCTGGGTTGTTATCTTCGTTTGAAGGTTCGCTTTTATTTGGCTCTGATTTATTTTCATCTAAATCTTTTTTATCTTTTTCTTCATTCATTTGATTTGCTATATAGTAAGTAGTTTTAAAATTACTAGGTTAAATATGAAAAAAATATTAGTTGGCACTCATAACAAAGGAAAATTTAAAGAAATTGCTTATTTATTACCAAAAAAATACAAAAAAATTTCTCCTTTAAAACTTCAAATTAAAAGTCCAAGAGAAACAGGAAATTCATTCAAATCAAATGCAAGATTAAAAGTAGAATTTTTTTCCAAGTTTGTGGATTATGGGGTCATTTCCGATGACTCGGGACTTTGTATAAAAGCATTAAATAACCATCCAGGAATTTTTTCAGCTAGATTAGCAAAAAAACATGGCAGTTTTTTAAAAGCAATGAAATTTATTTTAAAAAACTTAAAAAGTAAAAAAAACAGAAGCGCCACTTTTGTTTGTAGTCTATCGTACAAGGACGAAAGAGGAAAAATAACAACAGTACAAGGAAACTTAAAAGGAACTATTTCAAATAAAATTTTAGGGAAAAAGGGATTTGGTTATGATCCTATTTTTATTCCTAAAGGAAAAAAAATTACATTTGGTCAAATGTCTAAGATAAAAAAAATTAAAATGGACCATAGATTTTTAGCATTTAAAGAACTTTTAAAAAAAACTAAAATTTAATAAATTTTTTGTTTTCAGTTTTATAAATATCTAACTCTTGTATCACTTTTTGATTTTTAAAACTAAATGTCCCTATTTTTCCTTTGATTTTATTTTTAAAAGAAAAATCATTAATGGATTTAATCATTCCATTTTTTTTCCAGGTATAATAAATTAAGCCCAAAGCATCATAAGTTAAGATAGTAATTTCATTTGGATAAATATTAAATTTTTTAAAATAGTTTTTATTATAGTTATTAAATTCTTTATAATTAACGGAAGGATAATATAGATCTTTAATAGTGTTTTCATAAAATATACTCTCATCAAACCACTGGTTAACAGTTGTAAATAGAACATTTTTTTGATCAACATCTGTATATACTAGTGAAGTTAAAACGCTTTTAAGATTATCTCCAAAATCAATTATTATAACTGAGTCGAAATTTACGTCACCTAAAGTGTACAGTTGCTCTAATCTCTCTAATTCTTTGATTGACTCTTCGTCCTCTTTGTCTTCAAACATTTTTTTTCTTAGTTCTAAATTTCTTTTTCTCTGAGTATAGTTAGTTAGTTTTTCAATTTCACCTGTGAGTATTTCTGGATTTGAGCTATAAGTAAAAGTCTTAATGTTAGTAAGATTTAAATTTTTTAATTCTTTTTCAACCAAATCTAAAAATTGATTTTCAGGATACATAACAACCGTTTTAGTTTTTTTTTGTTTTTTTATAAAATTTAGTAAGGCTAATAATTGGGACTCTAAACTAATACCAATACTAATTATATTATTTGAAAATTTTGAATTAATATTTGATGGTGAAATAAATATTAAATCGCTATGCTTTTCTGCTATCTCAAATTCTTCGTTAGTAATTGGTCCAATTATAACTTTAACATCATTAGTTCTAATTTCATTAATTGCATTATTAAGTTTTTCTTTTTCATTAAAACCAGAGTCTCTTGGAACTATTATTACATTTTCATCATTTATTTCTTCTAGAGCTAGCTGCAACGAATAAAGCAAAGAATTACCTAGCTCACTATATGTGCCAGTAAATGGAGCTAACAAACCTATTCTAATAGATTTATTGTGTTCATCAGCATATAAGTTAAAATTAACTAATAAGAAAAATGTAGCCAAGAAAAATTTTTTCATTATGCGCTTAACATCAAAAAACTTATATATTGTTTCAACACCTATTGGAAATCTTGAAGATATCACATTAAGAGCGTTAGATGTTTTAAAAAAATCAGACATAATTCTTTGTGAAGATACAAGACAATCTATTAAATTACTTAATCATTATAAAATAAAAAAAAAATTGGTCTCCTATCATAAGTTTAACGAGAAAAAACTAATAACTCCTATAATTAAATATTTTAATGACGGCAAAATTTTGTCTCTAATCTCAGATGCCGGCACCCCACTTTTATCAGACCCAGGTAGATTATTGGTAAATGAATGTTTGATAAACAATATAAAAGTAACACCAATTCCTGGTGCATCATCAATAACAGCTGCGATGAGTGTATCTGGTTTTAAAGATCAGTTTTTATTTTATGGTTTTTTACCAAAAACTATTAATGAGCTAGAAAAAGTCCTAGATACACTCTCAAGTAGTAAATTTACACAAGTTTTTTTCATTTCTTCGAAAAAAATAAATTTTTATTTCAAAAGTTTTAAAAAATATTTCTCCGGGAGAAAAATAATTATTGCTAAAGAAATTACAAAAATTCACGAAGAATTTTACAGAGAGGATATTGATAAACTTAATGCGATTGATAATTCTTTTAAAGGTGAACTAACTGTAATAATTTCTGATCAAAATATTAATATAAAAGAAATTAATGAAGAAAAAATTGTTAATAAGGCAAAAAAATATTTAAAAAAATACAGCTTAAAAGATACTGTTGATTTAATTTTTGAGACAGAAAAAATAAATAGAAAAAAAATCTATGATTTATGTTTAAAAATTAAAAATGAAAAAAATTAGCTTTATTTTACTAATCTCACTATTCGCCTGTTCAACACCGACTCAGTTTGGAGCAGGGGTTAATATAACTTTTGATCCAAGAACTATAGGAATGCAGATAGATGACACCATTATGCAAAAAAATCTTTCAGCAAGACTAGCCTTAGCGGATAAAAAGTATTTTTTATCTATACAGACCGAAGTGCTAGATGGACAAATATTTCTCTCCGGAAAAGTAGATGAGCCTGAGGAGAAAATAAAGATCACGAAAATGGCCTGGGAAACAAAGGGCGTAAGATCTGTTAAAAATGCTATTTCAATTAAAGGCCAAACTAATTTTAAAAGTACAGCGAAAGATATACTAATTACGAGTCAGTTAAGAACAGCGCTAATTTTAAACAAAAATACAAAAGCTAGAAATTATACCTTAGAAACCGTAAATAAAAATATATACATTTTCGGCATAGCTATGGATAGTGAAGAAAAAAAAGAAGTTATTAATGAAGCAAATAAAATTTATGATGTAGAAGAAGTTATTCCATCAATATATCTAGCAACTGAATTAAGTAGAACTAAATTTTAATTTGAATAATCTATAACATCAGAAGAATAAGCTGCAATAGATGCTAAATTTAAAATTTCTGATGTCGAGGCTCTTAAAGGAGCCACTTCAATTGGTTGTCCTAAACCAATTAACAATGGGCCTATGTTTTTACCCCCACCAAAAACTTTCATTAATTTTGTTGAGATTGCAGCACTATGCAGAGCTGGCATGATTAATACATTTGCATTACCAACTATCTTAGAGAATGGATAGATTTCTTTATAAACCGGATTTAGAGCAACATCTGGTTGCATTTCTCCATCAAAATCAAAATCAACTTTTTCTTTTTTTAATTTTTCAATCGCATCTCTCACATGCCTAGTATTTCTAGAAAGAGGCTTGCCAAAAGTAGAATGAGATAAGAAAGCTACTTTAGGTTCAAAACCAAACAAACGCGCAATACGTACGCATGATTTAGAAATATTTACCAATCTTTCTGCAGAAGGTAATTCTGTTACATTGGTATCTGCAACTAAAACTGTTCTCCCTTTCGAAACGATCATGGTCATGCCAAAAATTTCCTCACCTGGTCTTGCGGTTACGACTTTTTTTAATTTTTCAATAGAAGCAGCGTAATGTCTAATATTTCCAGTAACCATTGCATCAGCATCTTTACATGCAATCATTGAAGATCCCCAAGCAATTCTGTCATTTCTTACAAGACGATCCACATCTCTTTCTAACTGACCTTCTCTTTGAAGTTTTTTATAAAGGTGCTTAACATATTTCTCTCTCTTTTCTTTATCCGTAGAATTTATTATCTCAATTTTATAATTTTCATCTAATCCAATTTTTTTAAGTTGTTCCTTTACTCTATTTTCAGCACCAATAAGTATTGGTATCCCAAGTTTATTTCTTCCGAATTCAATTGCAGCCTTAAGCATATTTTCATCCTCTCCTTCCGCAAAAATAACTCTTTTTGGATTTTTTCTAATTTTTGCATTGATACCTTGCATAATTGACATGGAGGGATCTAATCTATTGGCCAGCTGATCTTTATAAAGCTGAAGATCATCTATTTTTTTTCTTGCTGCCCCACTTTTCATTGCAGCCTCTGCAACAGCCGCAGGTATTACACTTATCAATCTTGGATCAAAAGTTGAAGGGATTATATAGTTCTTCCCATATCTTGGTCTATCACCACCATAAGCAGCTACAACTTCATCTGGCACATTCTCTCTTGCTAACAAAGCTATAGCGTTAGCCGCAGCAACTTTCATTTCCTCATTAATTGCCTTTGCTCTTACATCTAGAGCGCCTCTGAAAATATATGGAAAACCAATAAGGTTATTTACTTGATTTGGATAATCAGATCGTCCAGTTGCTATGATAGCATCATACCTTACTTCTTCAATTAATTCTGGCTTTATTTCTGGATCTGGATTTGCACACGCAAAAATAATTGGATTATTTGCCATTGATTTAACCATATCTTTAGTAACCACATCTTTAGCGGATAAACCTAGAAAAACATCTGCATTTTTCATAGCTTCATCTAAAGTCCTTAATTTTGTTTCAATGGCATGGGCAGATTTAAATTGATCAATATTTTTTCTACCTTTATAAATTACTCCTTTACTGTCACACATTATTATATTTTCATTTTTAACACCTGAGCTTCTAAATAAGTTAGCACAAGCTTGAGCTGATGCACCTGCACCATTAACAACTACTTTTACTTCTGAAATTTTTTTCTTTGAAATATCTAATGCGTTTATTAAAGCAGCAGTAGTTATGATTGCAGTTCCGTGCTGATCGTCGTGAAAAACCGGAATATTTAAAGTTTCTTTTAATTTTTGTTCGATAATAAAACAGTCTGGTGCGGCTATATCTTCAAGATTGATACCGCCAAATGTTCCGCTAATATTTTTTATTGTTTCGATAATAGAATTTGTATTTTTACTATCAATTTCAATATCTATTGAGTCTATATCTGCAAAACGTTTAAATAAAACTGACTTTCCTTCCATTACAGGTTTAGAGGCGAGTGAGCCTAAGTTACCTAATCCTAAAATTGCGCTACCATTACTGATAACTGCTACAAGATTTCCTTTACTTGTATAGTCATATGCAAGATCAGGATTTTTTGCGATTTCTTTTACTGGAGCAGCTACCCCTGGAGAATAAGCTAATGATAGATCTCTTTTTGTTGTTAAAGGCTTGGATGATCCAATCTCAATTTTGCCTGACTTCCCTTTTATATGAAAATCAAGAGCTTCTTTATCTGAGTAATGATCAATTTCAGTTTTTTTTGGCATTTAAGTATGTGAGTATGTAATATAAAAAATAATAATTCACTAAAAATTTATGGCTTAATTTAGATAATTTATGAACTTACTTTCATCAGCTACATTATTTAGTTTTTTTACACTTATCAGCAGAATTTTAGGTTATTTTAGGGACATTTTGATTGCAATTTTTTTAGGAGCTTCCATTTTTGCTGATGCTTTTTTTGTTGCATTTAGACTGCCTAATACTTTCAGAAGATTATTTGCAGAGGGCACGTTTAATGCAGCATTTATCCCAAGCTTCACTTCAGCAAAATTATCAAGCAAACAACAAGGAAAAAAATTTGCAGACGACGTATTTAGTATTTTAATATTAATTTTATTATTTTTAGTAACATTGGTAGAAATTTTTACTCCATACTTAGTCTATATAATTGCACCAGGATTTATTGATAGTGGGCATAAGTTTGAAATAGCAGTAGAACTAACAAGAATTACATTTCCATTTTTACTTTTTGTAAGTTTATCATCTTTTTTTTCAGGCATTTTAAATGCTAACAATAAGTTTGCCGCTGCCGCAGCAGCACCTATAATTTTGAATATAGTTTTAATTAGCAGCCTTATCATTTCATTTTACTATAATTTAGATTACGCAAAACAACTATCATACGGAGTAACTTTTGCAGGGGTATTACAATTAATCTTCTTGATCCACGTTTCTCTAAAACATTATAAACCAAATTTTTCATTGAATTTTAAAATTACGAAAAGGATAAAATTCTTCTTCAAAAAACTTTTACCCAGTGTTTTATCCTCAGGCATTACCCAGATTAATATTTTGATAGGAACAATTATTGCTTCTTTTCAGGGTGGTGCTGTTTCTTATTTATATTATGCAGATCGAGTTTATCAGATAAACTTAGCAATAGCTGGCATAGCTGTAGGAACAGTTTCTTTACCGGCATTGTCAAAAGCTTTTAAATCAAAAAATATTAATAAAATTTCAAAAATTCAAAATAATTCATTTGAACTTTCGTTATTATTTTCAGTTCCTGCAAGTTTTGGTTTGGTCATTGCTTCAGAGGAAATAATTAGCGGTCTGTTCGGGTATGGTTCATTTTCCAAAGAAGATACACAGATGACTGCTGCTGCATTAAAGTATTTTGGATATGGTGTTCCAGCTTTTGCCCTTACAAAAGTGTTATCTAACTTCTTTTTTGCAAGAGATAATACAAAAACACCTTTTTTTATCTCTATATATATTGTTGTAATAAATGTTCTTATAAGCGTATCTCTTTTTTCAAGAGTGGGTTTTTTAATAATTCCTATTGCAACTAGTATATCTGCATGGCTAGGTGTCTTTTCTTATTTATATTTACTAAAACAAAAAAGTTACTTACTTTTGAAAAAAGATCTACTAAAGAATTTATTTAAAATAATAGTTTCAACCTTAATAATGTCATTTATCCTTATTTTTACTATAGATACTTTTTCTAATAGCTTGAACTATATGAACAACTATAAGGCAGGTTATTTAATCTCAATTATAAGTTTTGTTGGATTTATTTATTTGCTATCTTGTTATCTTTTAGGAATATTAAATTTGAAAAAATATAAAACAAACTGATGAATGAAAAAAAATTAGCATTTTCAGGTGTGCAGCCCACTGGAAATTTACATTTAGGTAATTACCTCGGTGCCTTAAAAAATTTTGTTTCATTACAGAATAAAATGAATTGTATTTATTGCGTAGTGGATCTTCATGCTATTACTGTTTTTCAAAAGCCTAGCGAACTACATGATAATGTTTTAGAAACAACAGCAAGCTTTTTAGCAACCGGTCTAAACCCTGATAAAAGTATCATATTTAATCAATCTGCAGTTTCTGGTCACTCAGAATTAGCTTGGATACTAAATTGTGTTTCAAGAATTGGATGGTTAAATAGAATGACACAATTTAAAGAAAAAGCTGGATCAGACAGAGAGAAAGTTAGCGTTGGTTTGTACATTTATCCAAATTTAATGGCAGCCGATATTTTACTTTATAAAGCGACTCACGTACCCGTAGGGGATGATCAAAAACAACATTTAGAACTTTCGAGAGATATCGCTCAAAAATTTAATAATGATTTTAATTGTAAAGATTTTTTTCCATTACCGGAGCCCTTAATTTCCAAAAATATATCTAGAGTAATGAGTTTAAGAGATGGAACAAAAAAAATGAGCAAATCTGAAGAGTCTGATTATTCAAGGATAAATTTAAAAGATAGTGCTGATGAAATTAATAAAAAAATAAAAAAAGCTAAATCAGACTCAGAACCCATTCCTGATGATTTAAAACTATTAGAAAAAAAACCAGAGGCTTTAAACTTATTAAACATTTATTCAGAATTATCAAAAACTGATTTAAAAAAAACTATTTCTGAAATGAGTGGAAAAGAATACTCTTTTTTAAAAACAAGATTAGCAGAAGTGCTAATTGAAGAGATTGTTCCCGTAAGTGGTGAAATTAAAAAATTACTTAACGATAAGTCACATTTAAAAAATATTTTAAAAAAAGGTAGTGAAAAAGCTAATGATATTGCTGAGGAAAACCTTAAGAATGTACGTGAAAAAGTTGGCTTGATATAATATAAGACTTTGATGATACAAACAGAAACTACCCCAAATCCTGATTCGCTAAAATTCTTATCTGAAAACGTAATTTCAGCAGTAGGAACTGAAGAATTTCATAAGAGCAAAAAAAATGAAATAACAAATCCCTTCATTAAAGAATTATTAAACTTTGGAGGTGTGGAATTAATACTACTCTCAAAAAACTTTTTATCTGTAAAAAAAACAAAAGAAGCTTCATGGGAAGATTTAAAACCTATGGTAATTTCACATTTAAATGACTATTTTGAGAAAAATAAGCAACCAATTTTAGCAGATAAGAGTATAAATGATAATGCCAACAACAATGATGAAACTGTTAATAAGATTTTAGAAGTTTTAGATACAAAAATAAGGCCAGCTGTGGCAAGAGATGGTGGGGATATAAAATTTAAGTCGTTTGAAAATGGCGTGGTTAAAGTAGAACTACAGGGGAGCTGCTCTGGTTGCCCAAGTTCATTGATGACACTTAAACAAGGAGTTCAAAATATACTTAAACATTATGTTAAAGAGGTTAATTCAGTAGAGGCTATATAGTATGAAAAAAAAATTAAGTTACAGAGATAAACTTATCGAATTAGCATACATTTATGATGTAAAAGAAATTAAAGATTACCAGAAGAGCAGAAAAAGTTTAACCACTGGACAACTTGAACTTATTTTAAAAAAAAACAAAATAATCATTCCAAAAGATTTTAAGTCTAATTTTCTTAAAGACACTTTTATAAAACCAATTTCTAAAGCAAAATCAAATTTGGTTGAATTTAAAGAAGATCAAATAAAAGCAAAAAATAGATTTATAAGAAAAGCTGAGAACTTAAAACATGATACCAAAAGAAATATAAATAGATCATTACAAAATTTATGGACTGGTTTAGGAAAAATTGGATTAAATTTTTTGAATATTATTCCTCAATTAGGAAAAGTTATTTATGCTTTTTTTGGAGATTTATTTACAAACATATTCAATGCAATTTACAATCAACAAATTGATCCAAAAAAAGCTAGAAATGTAATTGGAGGATTTTTTATAATTGTTTTTGCTACGTCTATAACAATAAGCGCTGTAAATTATTTTGGAGATCATCAAACAATAAAAAAAGCAGAAGTTAAGAAGCCAGAAGTTAAAAAAGAAGTTAAAAAACCCAAGCCCAAAAAACCAGAAGTTAAAAAAGAAGTTAAAAAACCCAAGCCCAAAAAACCAGATGTTAAAAAAGAGGTAAAAAAACCAGAACTTAAAGTCAAAAGAAATGATGTAAATGAAGTTGTTCTTCCAAATCTAAATTTAAAAACTGAAACTGTCTTAAATCTTTTTAAAGACGTTGATTACACTTTGAGTAATGTGAGAGCAGAAAAACTTGTTAAACCAATTTATTTTACACAATTTCCTAGAGACCTCGAAAGCATTCAAAGTACAAAGTTAAAGAAAGAAACATTTATTCAAATTGTATTACCTTTAGTTGTGGCTGAGAATGAGAGAATATTAGAAGATAGGGAAAAATTGAAACTTCTAAATGATAAAAAATATACTACAGATTTAGAAAAACAATGGTTAAGACAAAAACTTTTAGAGTACAAAGTTAAAAAAGGAGATTTAAAGGAATTGCTAGTCAGAATAGATATAATTCCGACATCGATAGCTTTAGCACAAGCAGCAAAAGAAAGTGGATGGGGAACTTCAAGATTTGCACTAGAGGGAAATGCTATTTATGGACAATGGACTTGGAGCGGACAAGGAATTGCTCCATTAGAGAGAGACAGTAATAAAAATCATAAAATTCTTAAATTTCCGATATTAAGAGCTTCAGTAAAAGCCTATAAAAATAACCTTAATACTCATAAAAGCTACAAAGCTTTCCGAGATAAAAGATTTCAGTTACGAGATAAAAATAGAAAAATCAGAGGTTTAGATTTAACAGAAACCTTAAAAAATTATGCCCAAACAGGTTCTGAATATACAAAAATCTTAAATCAAATTATCACTCAAAATAGATTAACTGACTTTGAGCCTGTGAAATTAGTTGGTTCTGTTAAACAAATAGAATTAAGTTCATAATTTATCGCTAACTACAAACTGAATCCCAAGCCATCGCCAAAAGCCACTTGGATCTCTAAGTGAACAGTTTATTCTACCTCGCTCACCAATAAATTTTTCATTAATATTAATTTCTAAAGTAGTATTATTTAAAAAATTTATTTTCGATTGTCTCCATTTATTTGCCTCATTTGAAAAACAATTTAATGATTTTAAATTATTTATGCCGTCGTAAAATTCAATTTTAACATTAGGAGGATTTTGACTTTGTAAAAGATATTTTTCTACAGGTAGAATATTTTTGTATTTAAAAGGGAGCGTTTTCATTAAAGATTTAAATCTTTTTATTTCTCCGTACTTTTCATTAATAGGAAATCTAGGAAACTCAAGGAAGTCTTTGGTTTCATCCATCACACCAGAATGTTGTCCAAAAGCATATTTAAAATTTAAAGATTTAATTATTTTTTTAAATTCAATACTATACTCTCCAAAAGGGTAAGAAAAAAAATTAGAATTTTTACCAAGTTCTTTTTTAAAAATTGATATAGATTTTTCAATGTCTTCTTTTATAAGTTCATTTTTTTCTTCAACTAAATATTCATGTGTGTGGCTGTGATTTCCAATCTCAACAAAATTCTCTTTGCTAATTTCTCTAATCTGACTCCATGTCATGTAATTAAACGCGCCAACTTCTCTTGTACTAACAAACAAGATAAAAGGAATTCTCTTTTTTTTTAATATGGGCCAAGCTTTTTCATAAAAGGATGAAAATCCATCATCAATAGTTAAAAGTACTTTTCTTTGAGTTTTATTATTCTTTAGTTCATTTTCAAAATTTTTAGGATTTACGAAACTGATATTATTTTCCTCAATTATTTTGATATGTTCTAGAAAATCATTTATTTTGATATTTGTGGACGGATATTTATTTTCTTCGAACCTGTGATACATCAAAGAAATTACGCCGTAATCTTCTATATTTTGATTTAGCGTGTTTGAATATAAATAGCTTTGAAGGGTTAAAAAAGTTATAGATAAACTTATGATAAATGATTTTATGATTTTAAATTGCATAGGCAAAGATGATAAAATTGGTTTGCGTATAAATGAAAATTTTTACATTCATGAGATAGATTATAAAATCAATAAAAATGATCTGTTAGTATTAAACATATTAAATCTAGTAAAAAAATACAAAGTAAATTTAGATAAAAAATTTTCTATAATTGTAAATATTGGGCCAGGGAGTTTTTCCTCAATTAGATCATCTTTATCTATTGCAAAAGGAATGAAAATATCAAAAAAAATTAATTTATATGTATATAAAAACTCAGATTTAGATCAATTTGACCTTGCAAATATTGAACTTTTGATATGCAAGGGTTTGATACAAAATAAATTGATTAAACCAATATATTTAAGTTAAATTGTCTTTAAATGAATGCAATAGAAGAAAAATGTTTAAAAAAAGGTGTCAGGCTCACAGATCAAAGGAAAACTATAGCTAAAGTTATTTCTGAGTCCAAAGAAGTTTATGGCTCAAAAGATCATCCTGATGTAGACGAGTTACACAAAAGGGTTACTTCGTTAGATAACAAAATAAGTATTGCTACAGTTTATAGAACAGTTAAGCTTTTCGAGGAAGCTGGAATATTGGTCAAACATGATTTTAAAGCAGGCAAAGCTAGATATGAAATAAGTGACGATCACAATCATTTAATAGATATAAATAGTGGTGAAATTATCGAATTTGTTGATAAAGATATCGAAGAACTTCAAGAAAAAATAGCAAAAAAATTAGGTTATAATCTTGTCGATCATAAACTTGAGCTTTATGGTTCTAAAATAAAAAAATAACTTGATAAAAAAAATATTCATTAAAACTTTTGGATGTCAAATGAACGAATACGATAGCAATCGTATTTATGATTTAACAAAAAAAATAGATTATCTTAAAACAGAAAATCTAGGTGAAGCTAATTGTTATGTTTTGAATACTTGTCATATTAGGGAAAAAGCAACAGATAAGGTTTATCACGATATAGGCAGAGTAAAAAAACAATTAAGAAAAAAATCAAAACCCATTGTACTTGTTACAGGTTGTGTAGCGCAAGCAGAGGGAGACATTTTGTTGAAAAAAGAAAAATATATTGATGCTGTAATAGGACCTCAATCATATCATAAAATAAATAAAATAATCCTAGATTTTGAAAAAAAACAAAAACAAATTAATTTTACAGAATTTGAAGTAATTGAAAAATTTGATAGCTTAAATTCTTTAAAAAATTCGTGCAATAAAATTTCATCTTTTTTAACAATACAAGAAGGTTGTGATAAATTTTGTAAATTTTGTGTTGTGCCTTATACAAGAGGAGCTGAGTATTCAAGATCATTTAAAGAATTATTAGAAGAAGCAAGACAACTAGTTAATAATGGCGCTAAGGAAATTACTCTTTTAGGTCAAAATGTAAATGCTTATAATTTTGAAAGTAAAAAACTTTCAGATTTGATATTTGAAATCTCTCAAATAAATGATTTAAAAAGGATAAGATATACAACATCTCATCCAAAAGATTTTACTCAAGATTTAATTAGAGCACACAAAAAGTGTGAAAAATTAATGCCACTTATACATTTACCGGTTCAAAGTGGTTCTAACAAGATTTTAGCGGCAATGAATAGAAAACATACAATTGAAGAATATCTAGGGATAATTGAGAAATTAAAAAAAGTTAATTCCAATATAAAATTTTCAAGTGATTTCATAATTGGATACCCTGGAGAAACCTTGGAAGACTTTAAACTGACTGAAAAATTAATAAAAAATGTGGAATACATTAATTCTTACTCATTTATATTTAGTGCAAGGCCAGGTACACCTGCATTTGAACTAAAAAAAATCAATCAATCTGAAGCAAAGAAAAGGTTAGTTTCCTTTCAAAGTATTGCAGAAAAAATTAAAACAAAATATAGGAAAACTTTGATTGGCAAAATATCCAATGTTTTATTTGAAAACAAAACTAAAGACGGAAATAAATATTTTGGAAGAGATGAATATTCAAATTCTGTGATAGTAAAAAGTGATGAAAATCTAGTTGGAAAAATAAAAAAAGTAAAGATTACAAGTGGAAATCATAACACACTATATGGAGAAACTTTTTCTAAATTTAAACAAAATATTTATGCAGCATAAATAATAAATGTCAGAAATAAGCAAACTCGAACAAAAGCTAATCATAAAAAAAATTGATGACCAAACAGTTAATGTCTCAATTAACGACAATGAAATGTTAATGTCGATTGTAGGCCAGTTTGATCAAAATTTAAAACATCTTTCAAAATTAACAGAAACAGATTTATTTTTCAGGGGTAATTCAATTACATGTAAAGGTAATAAAGAAAAAACAAGTACTTTTTGTGATGCAATCAAATTTTTGATTAATAAATTTATTTTAACGAACATAATTGAAAAAGGGGATATACTTTTGTCTGTGAAAAAAAATATAGAATCAGAAGAGTCAAATATTAAATCTTTTAAACAGCTTATTAAAACACCTAGAAAATCAGTTATAGCTAGATCAGAAAAACAATCTGATTATATAAAAGCTCTGAAGGAAAATGATATTGTGATGTCATTAGGACCAGCTGGAACAGGAAAAAGTTATCTAGCAGTTTCAGTGGCAGTGACTTTATTAATGGAAAAGAAAATTGATAGAGTCATATTATCTAGACCAGCTGTTGAAGCAGGAGAAAAACTTGGATTTTTACCTGGTGATATGAAAGAAAAAGTCGACCCATACTTAAGACCACTTTATGATGCTTTATATGAACTTTTTGGCGCAGATAAAATAGACAAAAAAATTGAATCAGGCGAAATCGAGATTGCTCCGTTAGCATTTATGAGAGGAAGAACTTTGAAAAATTGTTTTGCAATTTTAGACGAAGCTCAAAATGCAACAGAAACTCAAATTAAAATGTTTTTGACACGAATAGGAGAAAATTCAAAATTAGTTGTTAATGGTGACCCTAGCCAAATAGATTTGTTAAATAAATCTCACTCTGGTTTGATTAAATCAAGAGAAATTCTTAAAGATTTAAAAGAAATTAAAATTATCGAATTTGACCACAATGATGTTGTGAGACATCCTCTAGTTTCAAAAATTATTAGAGCTTATCACAAGAAAAGCACTGATGATAAAAGCTAATGTAATAACAAAAAATACAAGTTGGTACAGGTATATAAAAAGTCCAAATAGCTATATTGATAGAAAAATTAATAAACTTAATAACAAAAATAAAAAATTTAATAAAATAAATATTTATTTTACTTTGTTACTCTCAGGAGAGAAGGAAATTAAGAATTTAAATCGGAAATTTAGAAAAAAAAACAAATCAACAGATGTTCTTTCATTTCCCTTTTACACAAAAAAAGAATTTCACAAAAAGTTAATTAATGAAAAAGAAATTTATCTTGGAGATATAATTATTAACTTTAATGAAATAAAAGATATAAAAAAGCTAAAAAATTTTAAAATTGAATTCAATAATTTATGGATACATGGCTTAGTTCATTTATTAGGACATGATCATAAAAAAGAAAAAGATTTTTTAGCAATGAAAAAAATAGAAAAAAAGTATTCTAGTTTCATTAATGATTAAAAAATTTTTTGACAATCGTTATTTTATTTTATTTATTTTCCCTTTTTTTATTGGCTCTTTATCTATTTTATCTTTTCAACCTTTCAATATAACAATAATTAATTTCATAATATTTCCTCTTTTTTTTTATATAATTGTCTATATTTCAAAAAAATCTCAATCTGTTTATAGAAAGAAACCATATAAAATTAATTTATTTTTATTTGGCTTATCTTTCGGCTTCGGTTTTTATTTAAGCGGAATCTCTTGGATTGTTAACTCATTAACATTTGATGAAAATTTTAAGGTCTTAATTCCTTTTGGTTTAATTTTTATTCCATTATTTTTAAGTTTATTTGTGGCTATCCCAACTTTACTGATTGGTCAAAATCTACGACTTAATTTTTATTCGTTAGTTATTTTTGCAGGTGCTTTATCTTTTTCAGATTATTTGAGAGCAAAATTATTAACTGGATTTCCATGGAACCTATGGGCTTACAGCACATCTTGGATAATAGAAGTTGTACAAATTTTAAATAATATAGGATTATACGCGTATAACTTAATTGTTGTGACGTTATTTACATTACCAATAATTATATTTTTTAAAATTAGTAAATTAAAAAAAATATTAACATTATCAACATCTGTATTATTTATTTTAAGTTTATATATCTATGGAGACTATACTTTAAATAAAAATGAACGATTTCTAGAAACAATAGAAAACAAAAAATTAATAAAAGTGATCTCACCAAATTTTGAATTAAAATATGGTTTAAACGAAAATGAAATTGAAGAAAGGTTGAAAAAAATAATTAGATATAGTGAACCTGCTAAAGAAAAAGCAACATTATTTATTTGGCCTGAAGGTGTATTTAGCGGTTATAGTTACAATGAAATTTTAATCTTTGAAGATCTTATTAAAAAAAGTTTTTCTAAAAACCATTTCATAATTCTTGGTTCTAATAAATTAGATTCATTATCGGGACAATATTTTAATAGCATGTTGGTTTTAGACAATAATTTAAAAATTATTGATAATTATAATAAAAGAAAACTTGTTCCATTTGGTGAGTTTTTACCATTTGAAAATTTTTTAAATAATTTAGGTCTCAAAAAAATTACTGAGGGACACGGGTCTTTTCTAGAAGGTCAAACTAATAAAAATATTTCTCTAGATAATTTTAGTATTTTGCCATTAATATGCTACGAAGTTATTTTCACAGATCTTGTCCAAAAATCAGATGAAGAAACCAACTTAATTGTTAATATATCCGAAGATGGTTGGTTTGGTAATACTATTGGACCCGACCAGCATTTAGCTAAATCAATTTTTAGAGCGGTAGAAAGTAATACATTTTTGATAAGATCCGCTAATAAAGGAATTAGTGCTATTATTGATAATAAGGGTAATATAGTTAAGCGATTAAATCGTAATGAAGCAGGCAACATTGAACTAGAAATACCGTTGATAAAATCAAATAAAAATAAAAATGATTTGATATTTTTTAGTCTTTTAATTACATATCTTTTTATCTTTTTTATTTACAAAAAAAAAAATGACAAATAAATACTTATTTACGAGTGAGTCTGTTTCAGAGGGTCATCCTGATAAAGTATGCGACCGAATATCTGATATGGTTGTAGACTCATATTTGTCTAAAGACCCAGTTTCGAGGGTAGCATGTGAAACACTTACTACTACAAACAAAGTTGTTCTTGCAGGTGAAATAAGAGGACCTAAAATCGAAAAAGAGGAATTAATTTCTAAAGTTAGAGATTGTATAAAAGATATTGGTTACGACCAAGAAGGTTTTAGTTGGAAAACAACAAATATCGAAACATTTCTTCATGAACAATCTAAAGATATCGCTATGGGCGTTGACTCTAAAGACAATAAAGATGAAGGAGCAGGAGACCAAGGTATAATGTTTGGCTATGCCTGTAGTGAAACAGATGAGTTAATGCCAGCGCCAATACATTATTCTCATAAAATACTCAGGTTGATGGCTGAAGATAGAAAAAAAGGAACTCTTCAGGGTATTGAACCCGACTCAAAAAGCCAAGTTACAATGTTATACGAAAATGAAAAACCGGTGAAAGTTACATCAGTAGTTATATCAACTCAGCATTCTAAAGATTTAAATCAGGAAAAAGTAAGAGAGGCGATTATTCCATATATTCATAAATCTATACCAGGCAATTATTTAACTGATCTTGATCCAAAAGAAATTTATATAAATCCGACAGGTCAATTTATAATTGGCGGACCTGACGGCGACACTGGTCTTACAGGTAGAAAAATTATTGTTGACACATATGGTGGCGCCGCACCACACGGTGGTGGGGCTTTTTCTGGAAAAGATCCAACAAAAGTAGATAGATCTGCAGCTTATGCATCGAGATATCTAGCTAAAAATATCGTGGCAGCAGGAATTTCTGAAAAATGTTTAATTCAACTCGCTTATGCTATCGGTGTCTCAAAACCACTATCTATTTTTATCAAACTGGGTAACGGTGATGAAAAAAAGGTTGATAAAATAAAAAAAATAATTGAGGATAATTTTGATCTTTCACCAAGAGGTATTAGAGAAATGCTAGGTCTAAACAATCCAATATACGAAATTACCTCAGCCTATGGCCACTTTGGAAGAAAGCACACAAATAAAGGTGAATTTTCATGGGAAAAAACCGATAAAAGTGATTTATTTAAAATGTAATCTTGAAAAAGCCTTAAATATATTCTAAAAAAAATCTAAATTATTAAAACTTTCAAAATGGGCTTTTGCCCATTTTTTTTTAGAAGAAATAAAATGCTTAATAGAGGAATAGATAAATTAGAACTTTTGAGAATAGTAGAAGCAGTTGCAAACGAAAAATCTATAGACAAAGAACTTGTAATCGGATCTATGGAAAGTGCAATCCAGAAAGCTGCGCTTACTAAATTTGGAACTGATAACAATATTGAAGTGATCATCGATAGAGAAAGTGGAGAAATTAAAATTCAAAAGGTTTTGGAGATAGTTGAAAAAGTAGAGGACACTGCAAGAGAAATTACGTTAGAAGAAGCTAAAAAAATAAATCCCGATATTAAAGATTTAAAAATAGGTGGAAAAATTTTAGAGGAACTACCCCAAATCGACTTTGGACGTATCGCTGCGCAAAGCGCTAAACAAGTTATAAGTAGCAGAGTAAGAGAGGCAGAGAAAAATAGACAATATGATGAGTTTATAGACAAGCAGGAACAAATATTAAGCGGGATAATTAAAAGATTAGAATATGGCAATGTAATCGTGGATTTAGGTAAAGCAGAGGGAGTAATAAAGAAAGATGAATTAATTCCAAGAGAAATTCTAAAAACAGGAGATAGAGTCAAGGCATATTGTTATGAGGTAAGAAAAGAACTAAAAGGCCATCAAATTTTTTTATCTAGAGCTCACCCACAATTTTTAGCAAAATTATTTTTTCAAGAAGTACCAGAAATTTATGAAGGTACAATAGAAATAAAATCTGTAGCAAGAGATCCTGGAAGTAGAGCTAAAATTTGCGTGAATTCACAAGACTCATCTATTGATCCCGTAGGAGCCTGTGTAGGTATGAGAGGAAGCAGAGTTCAAACTATAGTTAATGAATTACACGGAGAAAAAATTGATATAATTAAATGGACTGAAGATTTACCCACGTTAATATCTGAGTCTTTATCACCTGCAGAAATTCAAAGAGTATTAATAGATCAAGATAACAAAAGAATTGATATTATTTTGACAGAGGAAAATTTAAGTAAAGCAATTGGTAGAAGAGGACAAAATGTGAGATTAGCATCTAAATTAACAAACTATGAAATTGATATTCTTACAGATAAAGAAGACTCAGAAAGAAGACAGGCTGAATTCAAAGAAAGAACCGAAACTTTAATTAAAAATTTAGAAGTAGACGAAACTTTGGGTCAGCTTTTAGTATCAGAAGGTTTTACAAGTATAGAAGATATTTCACAAACCACACCAGACGAAATTGCTAAAATTGAAGCTATTGATGAAGAAACAGCAAGTGAGTTGATTGATAGATCTAAAGAAACATTAATTAAAGAAAAAGAAGCAGTAGCATTAAAACTTAAAGAATTAGGAGTTGAAGAAAACTTAATCAATCTTAAAGGAATGACTCAAGGTATGCTTGTGATATTGGGTCAAAAAAATATTAAAAAATTAAATGATTTTGCGGATCTATCCTCAGATGAATTAATTGGTGGTTTTGATGAAATCAAAGGAAAAAAAATTAGGATAGATGGATATTTAGAGGAATTTTCTTTATCAAGAAAAGAAGCCGATGAGTTAATAATGTCAGCTAGAGAAATTGCGTACAAGTAATGCTATGGAAAAAGACAATAAAAAAAAGACACTTACAATTTCATCTGATTTAAAAAAGAAAATTGATACATCATCAATAAGTACCGACGGAAAAAAATCTTTTGCTGTAAAAAAAAAAGAGCCTTTTAGAGGAAATAAAAATAACAACAGATCAAATCAGAACTTTAATTCACCGAAAACCCAAGATCCTAAAAAGAAAAATTTTGCAAGAAAATTTGTTGAACAACAAGCAACTAAGGCCTTTATAAAAAAAGACGACAAGCCTACAGGAAAAAGTAAACTAAAACTTAAAGGGCCAATTGATAAAAGAGATTTTAAATTAACTGTTTCTAGAGCTTTAAATGTTGAGGAAATTGAAATTAAACAAAGAAGCCTTGCCTCAGTAAAAAGAGCAAGATTAAAAGAAAAGAATATAAATCCTAACGGTGAAAAAAAAGAATTTAAAAAAGTTTTAAGAGATGTAAAAATCCCAGAACAAATAACTATTCAGGAGCTATCTAATAGAATGGCTGAAAAATCTAATGATATAATTAAGTTTTTATTTAATATGAAAGTAGTAGCTACAATTAACCACGTAATAGATAAAGATACCGCCGAATATATAGTTAAGGAATTTGGTCATTCGCCAATCTTTGAAGATAAACCAAATCTTGAAACAGGTATTAAACAAGAAAAATTAAAAGGTGATATCAAAACAAGACCGCCTGTAGTAACTATTATGGGTCATGTCGACCATGGTAAAACCTCTTTATTAGATGCTTTGCGAGATACAGATGTTGTTTCAGGAGAACATGGAGGAATCACTCAGCATATTGGTGCTTATCAAGTGAAAGCTAACAATAATAAATTAATTACTTTTATAGACACTCCTGGACATGCAGCATTCACAGAAATGCGAGCGAGAGGCTCAAAGATAACTGATATAGTTATCCTTGTTGTTGCTGCAGATGATGGAATTAAACCTCAAACAATTGAAGCGATTAAACACGCGAAAGCAGCAAATGTACCAATTATCGTAGCAATTAATAAATGCGATTTACCAGAAAAAAATATAAGTAAAATAAAAAATGAAATGATGCAGTACGAGCTTATAGCCGAGGACTTAAGTGGAGATACTTTATTTGTTGAGGTTTCTGCACTTAAAAAATTAAATTTAGATAAGTTAAAAGAAAGCATTTTATTACAATCTGAAATACTCGATCTAAAAGCATCATTTTCTGATCAAGCCAGAGGTGTAGTTATTGAGTCGAAAATAGACAAAGGCAAGGGCCCCGTATCCACAATTTTAGTAAGTAACGGTAAACTTAAAAAGGGGGACTATTTTATTTGTGGCGACACTTGGGGAAAAATTAGAGCAATGATAAGTTATGATGGAAAGACAATTGATGAAGCACTTCCATCGATGCCAGTTGAAATTTTAGGAATGAATAATTCTGTACATGCAGGTGCAGGATTTTTAGTTACTAATGATGAAAATGAAGCAAAAAAAATGGCAGAATTTAAACAAATGAATTCTGAAAAAACTAAAGTATTAGTTAAAGACAAAACAGCACTTTTCGAGGACACAAAAAACAAAGACGAGTTAAATATAATTATTAAGTCTGATGTTCAAGGTTCAAGTGAAGCATTAAAAATGGCAATAAATAAAATCAACCATGATGAAGTTGAAGCAAAAATAATTCTTTCAGATATTGGAATGATTAATGAAACAGATGTTTCTTTGGCTAAAGCTTCTAATGCAATACTAATAGGATTTAACGTTAAACCAAATAGAGAGGCAAAAAAATTAGCCGAGGAACAAAAAATAGACATTAAGTACTTTAATATTATTTATGAAGCACTTGATCATGTTTCAAAAGCCTTATCTGGTCTTCTAGAACCAGATATTAAAGAAACAGTTTTAGGAAGCGCTGAGATTCAAAAAGTATTTTCAGTTTCAAATGCTGGAAAAATTGCAGGATCTAAAGTTATGAATGGAGAAATAAAAAGTAAATCTAAAGCAAGAATTATTAGAGATGGAGTCGTGGTTTACACAGGGGAAATAGTAACGATTTTTAGGGAAAAGAATCAAGTAAAAGAAGTCGGAACAGGTTTAGAATGTGGAATAAGCATTAAAGATTTTATAGACTTTAAGGAAAAAGATGTAATCGAATCGTTTTTAGCTGAAGAAGTACAAAGGACAATATAATGGGAAATCAATCATCACAAAGGCCATTTAGTCAGAGACAATTAAGAGTTGGCGAATTAGTAAAACAAAATTTAGGTGAATTGTTGATTAGAAATGAGGCTAAAATACCCTCTGTAAACTCTAAATTAATTACAGTAACTGAAGTTAGAATGACACCTGATCTAAAAACAGCTAGGGTATATGTTATTCCCTTAGGAGGTGCAGATACTAAGGAAACAGTTAGGATCTTGACGGAATACTCACATCTTGTTAGAAGAGCCCTGTCTAAAAGGCTAGATATTAAGTTTCTTCCTAAACTCACCTTTGTAGAAGATAACTCATTTGAATATGCTGAAAAGATTGAAAAAATTATAAAAGATAATAATAAAAATGATAAAGAAAAAAAAAGATACAATTAATTCCCTTGCCACTCATGAAAAAGATGTTGGCTCTACAGAAATACAAATAGGTTTACTTACAGATAAAATTATAAAGTTATCTGAGCACTTTAAAAAATTTAAAAAGGATAAACATTCTACTTTAGGTTTGACAAAATCAGTAAATAAAAGAAAGAAACTACTAACTTACCTTAAAAAGAAAAATGTTGAGTCCTATCAAAAGGTCATCAAACAATTAAATTTAAGGAAATAATGTTCAAAATACATAAAGAAGAATTAATAGTTAATGGTAAAAAATTAACTTTAGAGACAGGAAAAGTAGCTCGTCAAGCAGATGGAGCAATAATCGCTACATTAGGTGAAACAGTAGTTATAGCTACGGCTGTTGGAGCAAAAAAATTAAATGATGGACAAGATTACTTTCCACTATCTGTAAATTATCAAGAAAAATATTATGCAGCCGGTAAAATTCCAGGTGGATATTTCAAAAGAGAGGCAAGACCGACTGAAGCAGAAACTTTAATTTCAAGATTAATAGACAGACCTATTAGACCCTTGTTCCCCTCAAGTTTTCTTAATGAAGTTCAATTGCTTCCTACAGTTTTATCTTATGACGGAGAAAATCAACCGGATGTTTTATCGATTATTGCATCTTCTGCTGCATTAGCTATTTCTGGCTTACCTTTTCAAGGGCCTATAGCAGCAAGTAGAGTGGGATATAAAGATGGCAAATATTTATTAAATCCATCTTTAGAGGAATTAAAAGAGTCAGAATTAGACTTAGTCGTTGCTGGAACAAAAGATGCTGTTTTAATGGTTGAGTCTGAAACCTCAGGATTATCTGAAAAAGTAATGTTAGATGCTGTAAAATTTGGTCACGAAAAATTTGTTCCAATAATTGAAGCTATAGAAAAGTTAGCAAAAAAAGCTGGAAAACCTCAATGGGAAATTAAAGAAATCGATCACTCAGATGTTAAGAAGAAAATTGCCGGAAAATTTGAAACAGGTTTGAGAAGTGCATTTAAAGAGATAGATAAAAAAAAGAGATCTACAGCAATATCTGAAATTGAAGCTCAGTGTAAGGAAATGTTTGCTGAAGATGAGTCACTAACAGAGAATCAAGTAATGGCTCAGCTAAAATCTTTAGAAAAAGACATTGTTAGAACTGCAATTTTAAAAGATAAAAAAAGAATTGATGGAAGAGGATTAGCAGATGTTAGACAAATTAAATGTGAAGTTGGTGTTTTACCAAGAACCCATGGATCTGCATTATTCACTAGAGGAGAAACTCAAGCACTTGTAGTAACTACTCTAGGTATGTCAGACGATGAACAAAGATTGGAAAGCTTAAACGGTATGCAAAGGTCTAACTTTATGTTGCATTATAATTTCCCCCCTTTTTCTGTAGGAGAATGTGGAAGAATTGGAACAGGAAGAAGAGAGATAGGACATGGTAAATTAGCATGGAGAGCAATTAACTCGTCATTACCTAAAAAAGAAAACTTTCCGTACACATTAAGGGTTGTTTCTGAGATTACCGAGTCAAATGGATCTTCATCTATGGCTACTGTTTGTGGAACTTCTTTATCTCTCATGGACGCAGGTGTTCCTATCAAAGAGCCAGTAGCTGGAATAGCTATGGGGCTTATTAAAGAAGGAAAAGATTTTTCTGTATTATCAGACATTTTAGGTGATGAAGATCATTTAGGAGATATGGATTTTAAAGTTGCGGGTACGAAAAATGGAATTACATCACTTCAAATGGATATCAAAATTACAGGTATTACTTTTGAAATCATGGAAAAAGCTTTAGATCAAGCGAAAGCTGGAAGAGAACATATTCTTGGTGAAATGAACAAAGCTATTAAAACATCAAGAAAAGAATTTTCAAAACACACTCCAAAAATGGAGACAATAAAAGTAGATAAAAAAGATATAGCCACAGTAATTGGTAAAGGTGGAGCAACTATAAGAGAGATTGTGGAAACTTCAGGGGCCAAAGTAGATGTAAACGATACAGGCGAAGTAACAGTTGCAGCTCCAGATGAAATTTCAAGAAATAAAGCAATAGAGTTTATTAAAAATTTAATTGCTAAACCTGAAATGGGAAAAGTTTATAAAGGTAAAGTTGTGAAAATTATGGAATTTGGAGCTTTTGTAAACTTTTTAGGAAAACAAGATGGTTTAGTTCACATTTCCGAGTTAGCAGAGAAAAGAGTAGCTAAAGTTGGTGATGTTGTTAAAGAAGGTGACGAAGTTTCGGTTAAAGTTGTTGGATTTGATAGAGGTAAAGTTAAATTATCAATGAAACAAGCTAAAGCTTCTTAAGACATATTTTTGGGATCAGGCATACCCACTTTATTATAACCAGCATCAACGTAATGAATTTCTCCAGTTACACCAGCAGCCAAATCACTCAATAAGTATAAAGCTGAGTTTCCAACATCATGAATGTCAACATTTCTTCTTAGAAAAGAATGATCTTCGTTCCACTTATATAAAAATTTTGCATCACCAATAGCTGAAGCAGCTAATGTTTTAATAGGGCCAGCACTAATTGCGTTAACTCTAAGTTTTTTCCCCCCTAAGTCTCTTGCTAAATATTTTACACTAGCTTCAAGTGCTGATTTACAGACGCCCATTACATTATAATTAGGAATTGCTTTTGTAGATTCATAAGTAAGCGTTAACAAACTTCCATTTTCTTTCATGATTTTTGAGGCTTCTTTGGAAACTTCTGTAAACGAAAAACATGAAATTAGCATACTTCTTAAAAAGTTTTCTCTAGAAGTATTTAGATACTCTCCTGATAATTCTGATTTGTCAGAAAACGCTACGGCATGAACTACAAAATCAATTTGACCCCATTGTGATTTGATATCTTCAAATAATTTTATTACTTCTTCTTTTTTTTCAACATCGCAACTAAAAGTAACGTTAGAATTTAGTTTTTCTGCTAAAGGTATAACTCTTTTTTTTAAAGCATCACCAAGATAAGTAAATGCCAACTCTGCACCTGCCTCTGCTAATTTTTGTGAAATTCCCCAAGCTATAGAACGTTCATTAGCAACGCCCATAATTAAACCTTTTTTTCCTTTCATTAGATCCATGATTTATACCTTTTCAAAAATAAGAGCAGCGTTTGTTCCTCCAAAGCCGAAACTATTAGACATAACGGTATTTAATGTAGCCCCTTTTTCAGTTTTAGAAACTATTGGAAATTTTTTTGCCTCTTCATCCATATCAGAAATATTAGCTGAGCCAGTGATAAAGTTATTTTTCATCATTATTAAACAGTAAATAGCTTCATGCACTGAAGCCGCTCCTAAAGGGTGACCCGATAAAGATTTTGTTGAACTAATTTTGGGAACATTTTCTTCAAAAGTTTTTCTTATCGCATTTAATTCAGTAATGTCACCAACAGGAGTGGATGTCCCGTGAGTGTTTATATAATCAATTTTATTTTTTGCAGTAGACATTGCCATTTGCATACATCTAACTGCACCTTCTCCAGATGGAGCGACCATGTCATAACCATCAGATGTGGCACCGTAACCTGTAAGCTCAGCATAAATTTTTGCTCCTCTAGCTTTTGCATGTTCGTATTCCTCTAAAACTAAAACACCGGCTCCCCCAGCAATTACAAATCCATCTCTTGTTTTATCGTAAGCTCTTGAAGCAGTTTCAGGTTTATCATTATACTTAGATGACAATGCAGTCATTGCATCAAACATTGCAGTCATTGCCCAATGTACTTCCTCACTTCCACCTGCAAAAATTACATCTTGTTTGCCTATCTGAATTAACTCCATTGCATTACCAATACAGTGGCCGCTAGTTGCACAAGCAGAACTCATCGTGTAATTAGTGCCTTTGATTTTAAATGGAACCGCAAGTGTTGCTGATGCAGTACTTGCCATTGTTCTAGGAACAATAAAAGGACCCATCAGTTTTGGAGTTTTTGCTCTCGTTTTATCTGCTGCCAAAATAACATTCTCTATTGAAGGTCCACCAGAGCCCATGATAATTCCAGTTTTTATATTACTAACTTCGTTATCTTCCAACCCTGAATCCTTTATAGCCTCTTTCATCGCAACATAGTTATATGCTGAACCTGATCCCATAAAACGCATTGATTTTCTATCTATATGATCTGAAAGCTTAATGTTTGGCTTGCCATGAACGTGGCTTTTTAAATTATGTTCTTTGTACTCTTCACAATAGGAAATACCAGATTTAGAGCCGACTAAAGATTGGTGAACCTCTTCTTGATTATTCCCTAAACAAGAAACAATACCAAGTCCTGTAATTACCACTCTTCTCATGATTTAAATAATCCTACTTTTAAATTTTCTGCTGTATATATTACTTTTCCATCTGCACTTAATATCCCATTAGCTAAACCTACACAGGTTCCTTCTTTTTTTAAAACTCTTTTCATGTTTATTTCGTAGGTTGCCATTTTTACTTTTTTTAAAACCTCGCCAGTAAATTTTACAGAATTAACTCCTAAAGCTCTACCTTTTCCTGGCTCACCAATCCACCCCAGGTAGAATCCAACTAGTTGCCACATAGCATCTAGGCCTAAGCAACCTGGCATAACTGGATCTCCCTTAAAATGACAATCAAAAAACCATAGATTATCTTTGATATCTAGCTCTGCTTTAATAAAACCTTTTTTAAACTCTCCAGTATCTTTTGTTATTTCCGCAATTCTGTCAAACATCAACATGGGAGGAAGTGGAAGTTTTGCATTTCCTTCTCCAAATAATTTCCCTTTTCCACACGAAATTAGATCATCGTAGCTATAATTATTTTTTTGCATAATTTTAAAACTGTTTTACTTGATTTAATAAAGTAATGGTATATATTTCTAATTTAGAATAATTATAAACTACAAATTAAAAAGTGAAAAAAACAAGTATTTTAAACAAATTAAGATCTTCTGGTTTAAGACCTACCAAACAAAGAGTAGAAATAGCTAAGTTCTTATTTAATAGAGACAAAACTTTTCATTTTACAGTCGAGAATTTAGGCAAACATTTAGCTAAAAAAACCACAACAAAATTTGCACTTGCAACAATTTATAATACGGTACACGCTTTTAAAAAAGCCGGTCACTTAAGCGAAGTACGTTTAAGAGGCAAAAACAACACTACTTACTTTGATACAAATATTTCAAATCACCACCATTTTTATGACTGTGACACATCAGAGTTAATTGATATTAATGATAACGAGATAAAATTTGATAAAATTCCTAAAGCACCTAACGGCAAAACCATTAAAAACTTAGAGGTAATCATAAATTTGAAAAACTGACAGTTTGTCACTTGGACATACTTTAGAACTATTATAAACTTTAAAATATAGGAGAACATAATGAGCGTAGAATTTAAAAAAAATGGAAACGGAAAATGCCCTGTAATGCACGGGGGCGTAACTAAAGCAGGTGAGTCAAATACTTCTCGACTTTGGCCTAATAGTATTAATTTAGATATTTTGCATCAACATGACACTAAAACTAATCCGCTTCCTGGATTTAACTATAAAAAAGAAGTTCAAAAAATAAATTTCAAAGCTTTAAAAAAAGATTTATTTAAATTGATGACGGATAGCCAAGAATGGTGGCCAGCAGACTTGGGTAGTTACACAGGGCTAATGGTTAGACTAACATGGCACCAAGTAGGTACTTACAGAGAATTTGATGGTAGACCAAATGTTGGATCGCACAGATTTTCTCCTCAAGATTCATGGCCAGACAACACAAACTTAGATAAAGCTAGACGTCTACTTTGGCCAATTAAAAAAAAATATGGAAATAGGTTAAGTTGGTCTGATTTAATGGTGTTAGCAGGAACTATGGCTTATGAAAAAGCAGGTTTTAAAACTTTTGGTTTTTCATTTGGTAGAGAAGATATATGGGGACCGGAAAAAGATGTATACTGGGGGAAAGAAACAGTTCCATTAGCTGTAAACAGATATGGAGATCCACAGGATAGATCCTCTCTTGAAGCGCCACTAGCAGCATCTCACTTTCAATTAGTTTACGTTAATCCAGAAGGAGTTGAAGGAAAGCCAGATCCATTAAGAACTGCTATGGATGTTAGAGAAACTTTTGGTAGAATGGGTATGAACGATGTAGAAACTGCTGCGTTAACTGTAGGTGGGCACTCAATAGGAAGAGCACATGGTAATGGTGATCCTGCTAATTTAGGACCAGAACCAGCAGGAGCTGATATTCACGAACAAGGTTTTGGTTGGATACAAAAAAATGGTGGTACAGGCGTAAATCAAATAACGTCAGGCCTTGAGGGTGCTTGGACAACAAATCCAGATAAATGGGATCACCAGTATTTAGATCTGTTGCTTAACTACGAATGGGAAAGTAAAAAAAGCCCAGCAGGAGCTTGGCAATGGGAACCTATAAATCTAGAGGAAGAAAAGAAACCAGTTGATTTAGGTGACCCTACAAAGAAAGCAAGAATTATGTTCACTGATGCTGATATGGCTATGGCAATGGATCCTGAATATAGAAAAATCTCTGAAAGATTTTACAAAGATCCAAAGTTTTTTGAAGACTCATTTGCTAGAGCTTGGTTTAAATTAACACATAGAACAATGGGTAATAAAGAAAACTACATTGGTCCTTGGGCACCAAAAGAAGACCTTGTTTGGCAGGGGAATGTTAAACCATCTAAAAAGAAATTTAACGTAGACAAAGTAAAGAAAATGATTGCAGCAAGTAAATTAAGCAATAGTGATCTAATAACTACTGCTTGGGATAGTGCTAGAACATATAGAAGAACCGACAAAAGAGGTGGGGCAAACGGAGCAAGAATCCGTTTAGAGCCAATGAAAAACTGGGAAGCTAACGAACCTAAAAGACTATCTAAAGTACTTAAAGTTTTAGAAGCTATAGCAAAAAATACAGGCGCGTCTATTGCAGATACAATTGTTCTAGCAGGTAACGTAGGTATTGAAAAAGCAATAAAAAAAGGTGGTTCAAAAGTGAAAGTTCCATTTAATCCAGGAAGAGGAGATTCTACTCAAGAACAAACTGAATTTAAAAATTTTAAGTGGCTAGAACCTCTACATGATGGATTTAGAAACTTTGTAAAATCAGACTACTCGGCAATGCCAGAGGAACTTTTATTAGAAAGAGCCTCACTGATGGGTCTAACAGCACGAGAAATGACTTGTTTAGTTGGAGGAATGAGAGTTTTGGGAACAAACCATGAGTCGTCTAAAAGCAAAGGTGTATTTACCGATAAAGTAGGCGCTTTAACAAATGATTTCTTCCTAAATTTAGTTGATATGAAATATATATGGAAACCAACAGGCAAGAACTCTTACGATATCATTGATCGTAAAACAAAAAAGATAAAGTACACAGCATCTAGAGCTGATTTAGTTTTTGGTTCTAACTCTATACTGCGATCTTATGCTGAGATATATGCTCAAGACGATAATAAAGAAAAGTTTGTAAAGGATTTTGTATCTGTATGGACTAAAATAATGAACGCTGATAGAGTAGATTTAAAAAAGTTAAATTAATATGGAAATCGTTAAGTCATCGAAAAACTTAGAAAATCTTAATCAAAATATTAAGGATGATTTTTTTGTTGTTCCAAATCTCAAATTTGATGTTGAAAAATTAAGAGCAGATTTTAATTTAATCCTCAAAAAAAAGAAATTTAACACACTTGGCATCATAAATTTTGGCGCGATTGCTTTAAATCAAATTCCAGGTGATCAATCTTCTATTGAAGGTCATAATGTAAGAGGCACTTATTGGACAATTCCTGATGAAGAAGGAAAAGAGACTGAGAGAGATAAACCTGTAGATGAGACAAAGTACACTGAAATAGTTCCAGAATTTAAAGGAACGTATTTTGAAGAAGTCTACAATGTTATTAGTAAACATTTTAAATTAGGAAGAGTTAGAATTTTATTGAAGGAACCTAGATCAACTTTAAGCTGGCACAGAGATCCAGAACCAAGATTACATATACCAATCATAACAAATAAAGGTTGCAGAATGGTTATAGAAGAAGTTTGCAGACACATGCCTGCAGACGGGTCAGTAACTATCACTAATAATACAAAATATCACAACTTTTTTAATGGAGGTGAACAAGATAGAATTCATTTGGTTGCATGTGTTTTAGAAAATCCATTTAAACCAGTTAATTAAAAACCTAAAAATTCATGACAGAGTTTAGTAGAGGTATATTCAAAGTTATAGCGAGCACGAGCGCAGGAAGAGCATTTGTTTATACGTGTGGACACATCATAATAGCCATGACAGTTGTTTCTTTACTAACAGGTGCAAGCTTATGGGAGGCAGGACTAGTAGCTTTGGTAGAACCAACGATTAATGGATTTTGGTATTATATTTTAGATAAAATTTGGTCTGCGAAATTCAAAAAGTAAAATTATAACAATCCCCACAAGCTATCTTTTTTAACCCAACCTATAAATTTATCTACTGTTATATTACACCATTTGTCTTTGCACTTTTTTATTTTACAAAGCCGACCTTTCTTTAGAATTACTTTAGGAGTTGAATAAATAGTTGGTTTATTAAAAACTAGAACCTCGTCATCTATTGTTATAGCAGCTTTTTTCTTTGAAAGTTGAGAAACATGGATCCACCCAGAATTATTTTCATGATCTCTTATTTTTCTAAAAGTATCTGATTTATCTTGAATTAGAACAGGTAAAAATTTTTTTTTGTAAAAAATTTTCACTGGATAATCAAATGATGGTCCCTGGCGTAAATTTACCATTTCGTTTCTTAATGTTAGAAAATACTCCTCCTTTGCATACAAGTTATGTGTAAAAAAAAATAAAACTAATAAAAAACTTATTTTATGCATTTATTAATACAATTTTTATTTATAATTATTTTTACTGTTCTTAAGGTCATTTTAAGAGAATTAAATATTAACATATTTGTATTTAAATCACTTTTTAAATTTAAAACTGTTTTTAAAACTTCATTTGCCTGAAGCGATCCCATAATACCAGCTACTGGAGAAAAAATTCCTTCTGTTTCGCAATTATTTTCCAAAGCCGGTTGTTCCGGCATAAAGCATCTATAACACGGTCCTGTTTTTTTAAAGTTAAATTTAAAAAGATGTCCATCAAAACGACTTATAGCAGCCGAGATTAAAATTTTTTTATTTTTTTTACAAAAATCATTAATTAAATATCTAGTTTCATAGTTATCAGTGCCATCGCAAATTATTTCATAATTATTCAGAATAGATTTCATATTTTTAGAAGTTAATTTAGATATAAAAGTTTTAATTTTAATATTTTTGTAAATTTTTTTTACCTGAGCCTTAGCTTGCATAACTTTATATTTATTTAAATCACTACTATTAAATAATATCTGTCTATTTAAATTACCTAATTCGACTCTATCTGGATCTACTATACCTACATGCCCAACACCTGAGGCCGCTAAGTAAGAAAGTAGCGGACATCCTAAACCGCCCATCCCGATAATTAATATTTTTGTTTTCTTTATTTTTTTTTGACCCTGAATCCCAACTTTTTTAAGAATTATTTGTTTTTCGAATCTTTTGAATTCTTTAAAATTAAAATTCATTATTTATTTGGTTCCTGTTGAACCAAAGCCACCAGAACCACGTTTTGTATCTTCTAGTGTTTTTACCTCTTTTAAATTAGCTTTAACTATAGGACATAAGACCATTTGAGCTATTCGTGCACCGTTTTCTATAAAAAAACTTTTTTTACTCAAATTAATTAAGATAACTTTTAACTCCCCTCTATAATCAGAATCAATTGTACCTGGGGTATTTAAAACACTTATTTGGTTTTTTGCTGCTAAACCAGACCGGGGCCTTATCTGAATTTCAAAGTTTTTAGGAATAGAGACAGCTATTCCTGTTGGAATAATAGCGGTAGATCCAGGCTTAATCTCTATACTTTCATTTATATTTGCCGCAAGATCCAAACCAGAAGATCCTTCTGTTTCGTATTTTGGCAATACAACTTTATCAGAAAGTCGCCTAATTAAAATTTCTGTCATCAAGTAATTTATCTAACAAAATTTGCGCAATCTTATTAGCTATAAAACTTTTTTTATTTTTAGGAAAATGTTTGATATTTCCTTTTTTGTCGATCATTGTAACTTTATTGTAATTAGAATTAAAACCAATATTCTTTTTAGAAACATCATTAGCAAAAATAAAATCACAATGTTTGTTTTTAATTTTATTTAAAGAGTTTTTAGTTAAATTATCTGTTTCAGCTGCAAACCCAGCTACAATTCGAGGTCTGCTTTTATTATTTTTAGATAAATATTCTAAGATATCACTATTTTTTTTTAAAATTATAGAATTGGATTCTATTTCATCCTTTTTAATTTTTTTATTCTTTTTTAAAATTGGTTTAAAATCTGCCACAGCAGCTGCACAAACTGCTAAATCTACTGGCAAAGAATCTTTGACCTTGAGCATCATTTCATCTGCCGAAGTTACTTTTTTGACCTTAATATCTTTAGGAGCTTTGTAACTTGAAGGACCAGCAATAACAGTTGTTTTAATGCCAAGTTTATTTAACGCCACAGCTATTTCGTAACCTTGCTCACCACTAGATTCGTTAGAAATATATCTTACTGGATCAAGATATTCCCGCGTTGGACCTGTTGTTACTAATGCTTTTAAATTCTTTTTTTTAACAATGTCTTTTTTATCGAAATAATTCTTAAGATAAGAAAATATCTGTCTTGGACTAGACATTTTTCCCTCACCAAATTCACCACACGCCATTTCACCCTTTTCAGGACCAATGAACAAATATCCAAAATCTTGTAAAACTTTTAAATTAGCTTGAGTAGCTTTATGTAACCACATCCTGACATTCATCGCAGGGACTAATAACACATCTTTATTTGAAGCTAATAAAACAGTTGTTGCTAAATCTTCAGCCTTTCCAATTGTCAGCTTACTCATAAAATTAGCTGTTGTTGGCATTACAATTATTATGTCAGCCCACCTAGATAAAGCTATGTGATCAATTTCAGCTTCTACATCCTGATCAAATATATTTTCATATGTTTTAGATTTAGTTAGGGTAGTAAGTGACAAAGGTGTTACAAATTCTTTTCCACCTTTTGTTAGAATTGTTTTTATTTCTGAGCCATTCTTTCTTAACAATCTAATGAGGTCCAAAGACTTATAGGCTGCTATTCCTCCCCCAATGATTATTAAAATTTTCTTACTTTTTAGTTCCATACTGAGATTAAAATACCAATAGCACAATAATTACAACACCAAAAAAACTCATAATAATGTTATTTCTAAAGTTTTTAATTTTCATCTGTTCTATTTCTAGATTTTTATTGCTAGGTCCAACACTTATTTTTCCTTCTGCCATAAGTTTTAAAGCGTAGTTAGCTTTATCCATTAACTCAGGGAAATCAGGAATTCTTTTAATTATTTCTGCAGAAGTATTAATTGCAGTATTAATAGTCTTTTTAGGTCCTTTCAAATTCTTTAACCATTCTTCTAAAACTGGTTTTGACACTTCCCAAATATTTGTTTCTGGATATAGTTTTCTTGCAACACCTTCGACTACTACCATATTTTTTTGAAGCAACAACAAAGATGGTTGAGTTGCCATGTTAAACTTTTCTGTTATTTCAAATAATTGAGCAAGTAAATTTCCACCAGAGATATCCTTAATAGATTGGCCGAATATTGGCTCTCCAACAGACCTTAAAGCTTGCGCAAATTCATCTCTCGAAGCCTCTTGAGGAACAAGCCCGGCTTGAAAATGAACATCGGCAACTTTAACGTAATCTCTTTGAATAAATCCGTATAAAATTTCTGCTAAATATTTTCTATTGTTTTTATCCAGTCTACCCATAATTCCAAAATCTACAGGCACAATATTTCCTTTAGAGTCTACAAACAAATTACCTTGATGCATATCGCCATGAAAGAAACCATCCCTCACAGCTTGTTTGAGGAAATGTTGTATTAGATTTTGCGCTAGTTTTTTTAAGTTAACACCTTGCTCATCTAATTTTGTATGCTCTCTAATAGAAATACCATCAACTTTATCTAGAGTTAGAATTTTCTTTGTTGTGTAGTTCCAATAAATTTTAGGAACATTAAAGCCAATATCAGATTTAGTATTTTCATATAATTCATTTGCAGCAGCAGCTTCAAACCTTAAATCCATTTCAATATTTGTAATTTCTCTTAATAAATGAACAACCTCAACTAATTTAAGTCTTTTAGCTTTTGGGATTGCATTCTCGACTATGTATGCAAATAACATGAGAGCATCTAATTCTTCATTAAACAGTTTTTCTATCTCAGGTCTTAATATTTTTATTGCAACTTGTTTTTCTTGGTTTTCATTTTTAATTTTTGCAAGGTGAACTTGAGCAATAGATGCAGCTGCAATAGGATCACTTATTTCAATAATATTATTAAATTGTTTTTCTCCTATCTCTTTTTTAATCACTCTCTTTGCCTCGTAAAGGTCAAATGCTGGCACTTTATCTTGAAGCTTTTCTAAATCTTTAGCCATTTGATCTCCAATAATATCTGGCCTTGTGGCGAGGAATTGACCTAGCTTAATAAAAGTGGTCCCCATACCTTGTAAAGCTAAACAAAGTTTTTCACCTGGTTTTTGATTATTCTGAAATCGATTATTTTCTATTCCAATTGAGATAAAACTAAAAAATAAATTAATTGGTAAAGGAATTTGATGGACTTGATTTATAATATCAACTGCCCCTGAAGTAGATAACCTTCTAGCAATTTGAAATAATTTATAAACTCTTTTTAACATTATATTTTCCAACCAGAATGAATCGCTGAAATCCCATTTGATAAATTTCTATATTCAACATTAGAAAAACCATTTTTTAAAATCAATTCACATAGTTGTTTTTGATTATAAAATGAATCTATACTTTTAATTAGATAATCATACGGTTTAGAAGAACCGACAATATATTTTCCTGCTATTGGGATAATTTTAGAATATTGTTTATATAAAAAATTTAATGTCTCATTATCTATTTTTGAAAATTCTAAGCACATAAATCGGCCACCTGTTTTTAAAACTCTGTAAGCTTCTTTTAAAGTTTTATTGATATCACTAACATTTCTTATCCCGTAACTTATAGTGTAATAATCAAAAGAATTATCTTTAATAGGTAGAGCTTCAGCTCCAGCCTTTATCCATTCTATATTTTTATATTTTTTTAAATTTTTCCTTCCCTCCTCGAACATCTCATTATTTGGTTCTATGCAAGTTATTTTTGCGGAATGATCAATGTGATTTGAAAATAATTTTGCTATGTCACCTGTACCAGATGCAACATCAATAAGATTTGAATTTGGAGATGGGTTAAGCCAGCTAATGTATCTTTCTTTCCAAATACGATGAATACCTAAAGACATAAGATCATTCATCAAATCATATTTTCTATAAACTTTTGAAAATACTGAATTGACTAATTTCGTTTTATCTTGAATATTGTTTTTCATTAAATAATTATATGCCAGAATTACCAGAAGTTGAAGTTGTTAAAAGGTCTCTGACTAACAAAATTCAAAAATTAGTCGTTGAGAGAATAACAGTTAAGGATGAAAAATTAAGATATAGAATAAATAAAAACAAATTAAAAATTCTTTTAGGTCTTAAGATTATCAAAATTTTAAGAAGGTCAAAATTCTTATTATTTGTATTTGAAAAAAACACTGTGATGCTTGTGCATCTAGGTATGACAGGTAAATTTTTTTTTATTAATGAAAAAGACATAAAACTTAAAACAAGTTTTTACTACAATATAGATGAGTCCAAAGATAATAAACATAATAGATTGATATTCTCATTATCTAAGAATCAGAAATTAATTTATAATGATGTTAGAAAATTCGGTTTTATTAAAATCTTAGATAAGGGACAGCTAAAGCAAAATTTTCACCTTAAAAATTTAGGTCCCGAACCATTAGGTAATAGTTTTGATTTTAAGTATTTTAAAAACTATTTAATTAATAGAAGCAGAACAATTAAGGATACTTTAATGGATCAAAAGTTTGTATCAGGCTTGGGTAATATTTACGTAAATGAAGTACTTTTTTTAAGTAAAGTAAAACCAGCAAAGAAAACTTATTTAATCAAAGATATAGAAATTAATAGAATAATTAAGAACACAAAAAAAACATTAAAAAAAGCGATATCTTTTGGCGGTTCCTCTTTAAGAGATTTTTCAAGTAGTGATGGAAAAAAAGGTAAGTTTCAACAATTTTTTTATGTTTATGGGAGAAAAGGTGAAAATTGCTTAAATAGAAATTGCAATAAAAAGATAAAAAAAACAATTATAGGTAATAGAGCCACTTTTCACTGTCCTAAGTGTCAAAAATAATAAAGTTGACCGTGTAAATTCATTTCTATATACAATCGTAAAAAATGCCTAACACTAAATCAGCAATTAGAAGAGTAAGAAGAGTTAAAAAACAAACTCAGGTCAACAGAGTTAGAAAAAGTAAGTATAAAAATGCTGTTAAGCAAATGGAACTTTTAATTAAAAACAAAGAAAAAGATAAAGCAAACAAATATTTTTCTAAGTTCCAGTCAATTCTAATGCAGGTTGCTAAATCGGGCGTAATAAATAAAAATACAGCTTCTAGAAAAATTTCTAGAATTTCAAAAAGAATTTCCTATAAATAAACAATTCGAAGTTGATAGTCCTAAAAAAATTTATCTACATTTAGTATCTTCTAACCAAATATAGAAACTTAATTCAGTGAGTTGAATCTTTTTTTTATTTCTATCTGAACGATAATTGTACAACCAATTATTAATTTTATTTTTGATTACAACCTCTACTTAGTTGCAAATAATTTGCAAAAGTCGTTTAAAGGAATTTCTTAAGAAAAATTCTACATGGAAAATAATTTTACAAAAAAACATAGCACTTTTATTTCTGAAGAAGAAAAAACGTTAAATTGGGAAGAGATACAAGCCGCTTTTAAGAAAACTTTTGGATCTGAGGTTTATAATAGTTGGTTGCAAAAAATATCTCTTGTTAAAGAGTATAATGATTATTTAATTTTAGGAGTGCCCACTAGGTTTTTTAGAGATTGGATAGTTTCAAGATATTTAGATAAAATTTTAGAACAAGTAAAAAGCTTTAAGCTAACTTTGAATAGAATTGAGTTTAAAATAATCGAGGATAACAAGCAAAATCAAGAGTATTTGAAGATTAATGATTTAAACAAAGTAACAGAAATTAAGGATTCTATCCTTAATTACAATAGACTAAATCCAAATCTTAATTTCGATAGTTTTATTGAAGGAAAAAGTAATGATATTGCTTTATCTTACTCTAAAAAAGTATGCGAGCACATCGCAAGATATAATCCATTATATGTTTGTGGTGGAGTAGGACTTGGAAAAACTCATTTGTTAAATGCTATCGGCTTAAAATTACAAAATAATAATAACGTAATGTTTATATCTGCAGAAAGATTTATGTATCATTTTATTAAATCAATTAAGAAAAACGATATGGTTAATTTTAAAGATTTTTTTAGAAAATCTTCAGTTTTTATAATAGACGATATTCAATTTATAAGTGGGAAAGAAAGCCTTCAGGAAGAGTTTTTTCATACTTTTAACAGTCTTATAGACAAAGGTTCTCAAATCATAATTTCTGCAGATAGATCCCCAATGAAACTGGATAGAGTACAAGATAGAATTAAATCCAGGTTAGCTGGCGGACTAGTTGTAGACATTGATCTACCTGACTTAGAATTAAAAGTAAAAATAATTAAAAAGAAAATTGAAGAAATACAAAATCAATTTAAAGAGAATATAAAATTGAGCGAAGATGTAATAAATTATATTGCAACTGAAAGTAAAACAAATATCAGGGAACTAATTGGTATTCTTAACAGAGTAATTGCTTTTAGTAGAGTGCATAATAAAGAACTAACAATAAATGATTGTAAAAATATTTTACGAGATGCCTTTAGTCAAATAAAAGTTATTACTGTAGATAAAATACAAAATGCTGTTTCAAACTATTTTAATATTGCTTTAAGCGAAATGTTATCTCAAAGAAGATCTAGACCACTTGCTAGGCCGAGGCAAATTGCTATGTATCTAGCAAAAAAAATGACAACTAGATCTCTGCCGGAAATTGGAAGAAGATTTGCTAATCGTGATCACACTACAGTTATACATGCTGTAAAAACGATTACTCGACTATCTGAACAAGATGATGAAATGAAGAAAAATATTAATCAGATTAAAAGTTTACTTTTAGAACAATAATTAAATGCAATTCTCAGTAAAAAGAGACGTTTTATTAAAATCATTAAATTTCGTACAGGGCGTTGTTGAAAAAAAAAATACGCTTCCAATTCTTTCAAATGTTCTATTACAACTAAAAGATAAAAAATTATCAATAGTAGCCACTGATCTAGACATAATATTTTACGATGAAATTCATGATGTCAAAATTGTTAACGAAGGAAGCACAACTACATCTGCAGCTATTCTCTATGATATTTTAAGAAAGATTTCATCTAATTCAGAATTAAACTTTGAATTAAAATCTGAGAATAAACTTAGTCTTAAAAGTGATAATTCAGACTTTAATTTACTTTGTCTACCAACGGATAACTTCCCAACTTTTGCAGATGAATTTGAAGGACATGAAATTTCACTAAATAATAGTAGATTTCTAAAGTTATTAAATAAAACTAGAATTTCGATATCTAATGATGATACTAGGCATTATTTAAATGGAATATTCCTCCATTTGACGGAAGCTCATGGAAGACAATTTTTAACTGGCGTTGCTACTGACAGCCATCGATTGTCTTCAAGCAGTTTAGAAATTGATAAAAATGACTTTAATTCTCTAATTTTACCCAGAAAAACAGTTTTTCAATTATGTTCGTTATTAACTGAGACTTCAGATCAACTAACAATGCAATCAAGTGAGAATAAAATTAAATTTACACTAGGTAAGATGAAGCTAATTTCAAAAGTAATAGATGGAAAGTTTCCTGATTATAAAAAAGTTGTTCCTACATCAAATGATAAAGTATTAACTGTTCCATCAAAGGATTTTGTTAGTTCAATAGAAAGAGTAGCGAGTGTTTCTTTGGATAGAAAAGAAGGTGTAAAATTGGCAATTAACAAGGATAATGTTCAATTATCAGTTAATAGCGCTAACTCTGGAGATGGTAATGAAAAAATTAAAGCCCAATTTAGCTCTGACAATTTGAATATAAGTTTCAATTCAAAATATTTAATAGATATTGCATCGGAAATTGAAGATGAAAATCTTAAAATTAATTTAAAAGACTCAGTATCACCTGTCCTTATAGAAGATCTTTCGGATAAGAATAGTTATTACGTCATAATGCCAATGAAAATCTAAAATTTTTAAGACTTAGAATAAAATTTATTTTTTGCCCTAGAACTGTTGATACATAATCATTCTAAGTCATCAAAGCCAACAGCTATTTTATCTTAAGACAAAAAAATGATATAAAACCACATCAAAAAAAATGTCAAAAAGTTCTGTTACAGATAATAAAAAAGCATCTTACGGTGCAGATGCCATAAAAGTATTAAAAGGTTTAGATGCCGTAAGAAAAAGACCAGGTATGTACATTGGTGATACTGATGATGGATCAGGATTACACCATATGGTCTTCGAGGTTATAGATAACTCTATAGATGAAGCATTAGCCGGACATTGTAAAAATATAACAATATCAATTAATTCAAATAATACTGTTTCAGTTGAGGATGACGGCCGAGGAATTCCAGTTGATATGCATAAAGGTGAAAAAATGTCAGCTGCCGAGGTTATTATGACTCAATTACATGCCGGAGGTAAATTTGATCATGATTCATATAAAGTGTCAGGAGGTTTGCATGGAGTTGGAGTTTCTGTAGTAAATGCATTATCTGAAAAACTTGATTTAAATATCTATAGAGAAGGAAATGAGTACGAGATTAAATTTAAAGATGGAAACTCGATAAAACCTTTAAAGAAAATAGGAAAAACTAAAAAAAAAGGAACAAGGATTACTTTTTTACCTTCTAAAGAAATTTTTTCATCAATTAAATTTAGTTCTTCAATTTTAGAGAAAAGAATAAGGGAACTTGCATTTCTTAATAAAGGGATTGGAATTAAATTAATCGATAATACTTCAAAAAAATCTAAAGAAATTTTGCATAAATATGATGGTGGAATTCTAGAATTTGTTAAACATATAAATAATAAAAAACCTATTTTAGTTAACAAAAATGAAAAAGAGGTTTTCAAAAAACCAGTTTACGTTACAGCTACAAAGAATAATGTAGTTGTAGAGTGCTCTTTTGAATGGAACGCAGGATACTCAGAGGAAGTACTTCCATTTACTAATAATATCCCCCAAAAAGATGGGGGAACTCATTTGCTAGGGTTTAGAAGTGCTCTAACAAGAATAATTAATAAATATTCATCTGATAAAAACAATAAAAAAAATAAAATAAATTTATCCGGTGAAGATATAAAAGAGGGTCTAACGGCAGTTCTGTCAATAAAAATGCCTGATCCAAAATTTTCATCACAAACAAAAGATAAATTAGTTTCGTCTGAAATTAGAAATATAGTTGAACATATTATTAATGAAAAAGTATCTACTTGGTTTGATCAAAATCCTTCAATAGCTAAAACAGTTTTAGAAAAAATTATGCAAGCTGCAATGGCAAGGGATGTTGCCAGAAAAGCAAGAGATAGTGTAAGAAGAAAAGGAACTTTCGAACTGTCTGGTCTTCCAGGTAAATTAGCAGACTGTCAAATACAAAAAAGGGAAGGAACGGAATTATTCATAGTAGAGGGAGACTCAGCAGGAGGTTCAGCTAAACAAGGAAGAGTAAGAGAATATCAAGCGGTACTACCACTTAGAGGAAAAATTTTAAATACTTACGTGAATGGAAAAAGTAACGGTGAAGATCAATCAACGAAAGCGTTATCAAAAATGATGTCATCAAATGAAATAGTCACATTGATCAATGCTTTAGGTACAGGCTCTAAAGATTTCAATATTGAAAATTTAAGATATGATAAAATTGTTATAATGACAGATGCTGATGTTGATGGTTCTCATATACGGACATTATTATTAACTTTCTTTAATAATTATCCATTCAATCAGCTGATTGAGAATGGACATATATATTTAGCTCAACCTCCTTTATTCAAAGTAACAAAAGCTAACAAGAGTGTTTATATTAAAGATGAGAAAGCTTTAGAGGATTTCATCTTGCAAACAGGAAAACTAGACAAGAAAATTAAAAAGGGAAGTACTGAACATAAAAATTATATTCAAGAGCAAAGAGAGAAATTATCGATACAACGTTTTAAGGGTTTAGGAGAAATGAACCCAGAAGAACTTTGGGAGACAACTTTAAATCCTGATAATAGAACAATGCTAAGAGTTCAGTATTCTAAGGGCACAAAAGATAAATCTAAAGAAGACCAAAAAATGATTAAAGTTTTGATGGGAGATGAAGTTGCTCCTAGAAAAGATTTTATTACCAACAATGCTTTAGATGTAGCTAATTTAGACATCTAGTTAAATGGATTTTTCTACTCTCTTTAGAACAAAAGAGAATTTAAACTTAGATAAAAGCACATTAACAATCTTAAGATATATTGCGATAATAGGTCAATTTATTGCGATAAATATAGTCTTTTTTTACCTTAATCTAGAGTTTCCAATAAAAGCCAGTTTAATAGTAGTTTTTATTGGATTATTAACTAATCTTTATCTTCAATTTAAAGTTAAGGCCAACCAATTAAAAGATACCTATGCGTCTTTATTTTTATTATACGATCTCTTTCAGTTAGCTATTCTTTTATATCTTACAGGTGGAATTTTTAACCCGTTCTCAATTTTATTAATAATACCAGCAATAGTCTCTTCAACTTTTTTAAGTATGGGCACTACAATTATTTTAGGCTTTATAACTTCTTTACTTCTTTTTACTTTAACACACTATTATTTACCGCTTCCTGGACTTTTAGCAGAAAATTTTAATGTACCGGATTTTTATAAATTTGGAATATTAATTTCTATTTTAATTGGATTAATATTTTTAAGCTACTTTGGAATAAGATTTGCAGGTGAAACTAAAAAAAGGTCAGAAGCTTTAAATAAATTACAAGAAGTAATAGCCAAAGAATATGAACTTGAGTCTTTAGGTGGTCAAGCTGCTGCTGCAGCCCACTCGTTGGGAACCCCACTTGCAACTATAGCAGTTGTTGCGAAAGAACTTAAAAAAGAAATTGGAGATAACAAAGATATTTCTAAAGATATAGATTTATTAATAAGCCAGACAAAAAGATGCAGTGAAATTTTAAAACAAATATCAAAAAAGCAAATTGAAGAAGATATATTCCTAAGTTCTATTAAGTTAGAGGATTTACTTGAGGAAATAATAGTTTCATTTAAAGAAACCTCATCAAAAAAAATTGAATTAGTTTCAGATGATGACAATAACAAAATAAATATTGAGAGAACTCCTGAAATTATTTACGGATTAAGAAACTTTATTGGCAATGCTGTGAAATTTTCTAAAAGTAGAGTTAAGATTAATTTAAAAAGTGACTCAGATAAAATAGAAATAAAGATTAATGATGATGGACCTGGTATACCAGATGATATCATAAAAAAAATTGGTGAACCTTATATCAAGTCTAAATCAATAGAGTTAAATTCAAACTCAGGATTAGGCCTTGGAACCTTTCTGGGAAAAACATTACTTGAGAAGCAAGGAGCAAAATTATTATTTAGACGAAATAACGATTTAGGTGGCGCTCTAGTAATTATTAGCTGGGATCCTAAAAAATTAATTAATTTTTAAATTCAAATGAATAAGAAATAATTTTATAGGCTAATTTAGCAACAAGAAAATTATAAGAGTCAAAATTTTTAATCGGTGCTAATTCATTAATATCAGCACCAACCACATTTGAAATTTGACAAACTTTTTTGATAATAGGTAAAACATCTTCCCAAAGCATACCGCCAGGTTCTGGCGTGCCTGTTGCTGGCATTATACTTGCATCAAGTCCATCTACATCAAATGTAATATAAACATTTTTATTTTTAAAAAATTTATCTAACGTAGATAAATCCCATGTTTGCTTATCTTTTCCCCAAAATATTTCAATTCTATCTCTATTATCATTATAAAAATCCATTTCTTCTTTAGATAAATTCCTTATACCAAACGAAACTACTTTTAAGTTTTTATAATCTAAACATCTCTTAATAGCCGAAGCATGCGAAAACTTTTCGCCTTGATAGCTTTCTCTTAAATCAGCGTGAGCATCAAAATGTAAGAGTGTTATTTCATCGTATTTTTTTGCAAAAGGTTTAATAGATCCAGGTGTTATAGAGTGCTCTCCACCAAAAACTAAAGGAAATTTATTACTGGAAAGAATATCCTCATTAATTTTTGATAATTGTTCTAATGCACTATTTATTTTACTCTTTATGGAAAAAGGTTTTAATGTTCTAATACCTATTTTTTTATAAGGTTCCTTATTAAGTTCTTCATCAAACAATTCTACTTGATGAGAAGCTTTAATTATTTCTTTTGGGCCATTTTTTGTACCTCCTCCATAACTTACAGTTTTTTCTAGACCAAATGGAACTACTATGACTTGAGGAGATCTACTTAGTTCAGCGTCAATACCTAAGAAACCTTTTTTGGGACTAAGGTATTTCATTTAAGATTTAAAAATATCAGAGAAATTTCTTTTATCTCTTTTTTTCCAGTTTCCACGGTGATAGGCATCACTTGCAATCAAGGGTAATACACTAGTTGCCTCTGCAAAAACCATCTGCTCTTTTGTGATATCAACTTTACCCCACGAGCTTGCTTCTTTTAGTGTAGAACTGCTGCAAGCACCATCACGTGCATCTGCTACAGTAATTTGTATTGCATATTTATGCATATCTACTTTTTTTCCTAAAAGTTCAGCACAAACAACAGTGTCTTGAATAAAATTCTTAGGCACACCCCCACCTACCATTAATAATCCTGATTGTTTAGACTGTAGTTTAATTTCTGTTAATTCTCTAAATTCTCTTATGGAGTCTATAGTAATATGTTTATCCGGATTTTGTTCTTGATGCATTACCAAGCCAAAACCAGCAGAACTATCAGTAAATGCAGGGCAGAATATTGGAACATTATTATCATATGCGGTTTCAATTAAAGAACTTTTTTTCTTAGAATTAGTTTTTAAAAATTTTCCTAGTTCTTTAATAAATTCTCTAGAAGTGTAGGCTTTCGGTTTCAAAGAGTTTGCAACATCACATATTGTTTGATCACACGCCTGTAGTTCCTCTTCATCTATGTATGTGTCGTAAATTCTATCAATATAGTTTTTACGAAGTTTAGTATCATCTTCAAACTGGGATCCTTGATAATGTTTAAAACCCAATGCTTCAAAAAAATCCATATCAATTATGGATGCCCCTGTAGCCACTATGGCGTCCACCATGTTATGTTTTACTAAATCAGTATAAAGGTCCATGCATCCACCAGCTGAAGTAGAACCGGCTAAAGTGAGAAATATTGAGCAATCCTTATCACCTAACATTTCATTATAAATTGCTGCTGCTCTAGCAGTATCTCTTGAAGTAAAAGACATTTTACCCATGTCTTCAATAATTTTACGCGCATCAAATGACTTGATATCGATGTGCTCTACTGGAGAGTTGAGAATAGATTTTTTATTATGTCCAATGTTTGGACTATCTTTTTTTTCCATTAAGCTACTAATGATCCAACTTTTCTATTAAGATCATCGTACATGGACATAATTGGTTTGTCACTTACTTCGTGAATTTCATTAGAGTAAAATCCATTGAAGTTAGTTCTAAATGTTAAGCTGTAAGCGCCTAGCTGACCTAACTCTATGTAATCACCTTCTTTAATATTGTTTGGTAATAAAAAAGGTCCTTTCATATAATCTAAACCATCACATGTTGGTCCAAAAAAACTAAATGAAGTAAGTTTTTTTGATTGAATTCTTCCTTCCGTAATCATTTTTGAAGGAAGTACAAAGTTTGGTGCACCCGCATCAAAAAGTGATCCGTAAGTTCCGTCATTAATGTAAAGATTATTTTTCTTTTTCAAAATTACTTTAACAATAGTAGAACCACTTTCAGCCACTATTGCTCTTCCTGGTTCACATATAATTTCAGGTAATTTATCTAACTTTAAATTATTGAGCTCTTTTTTAATCTCTATCATATAATTCGATAAAGGCTCTGGATTTAAATCCGGATAAATGGATGGAAAACCACCACCAACATTAATTGTATCTGGAATTATTTTTGTTTTTTTAATTATGTTTCCTATTTCTTTTATCCCTTTCGAATAAGAAATTTTATGCATACATTGAGATCCTACATGAAAACTTATTCCTAATTTTTTAGCATGTTGCTTACAAAGTCTTACTAGCCCAAGAGCTTCAGAGGGAAGAGCTCCAAACTTTCTTGATAAATCAATTTCTGCATGCTCATTAGAAATAGCTATCCTTACAAAAAGCTCTAAATCTTTTGCTTGATTAGTAGCATCCAAAATTTTTCTTAATTCATCTTTGCTATCTAATGAAAAACTTTTTACATTGTAGTCTTTATAGGCAGATGCAATACTCTCTTTACTCTTTATAGTATGCATGAAATGAAGTTTTGCTTCCGGGTAAATTTTATAAATTAATTTTATTTCATTTAATGAAGCAACATCGAATTCGTTGATTCCATTTGCAATTATCTGTTTAACTATTTTTTCGCTAGGGTTTGTTTTTACTGCGTAGAGAATTTTTCCTGGAAAATTTTCTTTAAAGAAATTTACGGATTTTTTTATCTCGTTAGGCCGTATACAATATACGGGATAATCTGGTTTTAATGAGTTAACTAATTCGCTAACTGTTTTAAATTTTCCCATCTCATGTGTCCCTCGTTAGTTAGTTTACACAAAGGTTTTTTAAAAAATTTAATAAAAAAAACCCTAACATTTCCGCGTTTAAGGTTTTTTTGACATTGTGTAAAGAAAAAAATAACCTTTTGGAGCTGTTGTATTCACACAGTTCGTTCCCATATAGGTAGTATATGAGAGCTCAAAAAAATTTACCTGAACAGCTAAAATTGGCTGACTTTGCTGATAAAACGTTGTTAATATTGGACGATGACGACCCTTTAAGAGGACGACTAGCAAGAGCTATGGAAAAGAAGGGATTTCAAGTAAAAGAAGCTAAAACAGTGGCCGAAGGACTTAATATAGTTAAATCTACTCCTCCGAGCTTCGCCTGTGTGGATCTAAGGCTTGAAGACGGTAACGGATTAGATGTAGTCAAAGAACTTTCAAGAAATAAAAAAGAGAGCAGAATAGTGATGTTAACGGGATACGGGAATCTACCTACAGCTGTAGCTGCAGTAAAGGCTGGAGCAATTGATTATATTGCTAAACCTGTAGATGCAGACGACGTTGAGTCGGCATTGCTTGCGTCTCCAGAGTCAAAAGCTAAGCCTCCGGAAAATCCAATGTCAGCTGATCGAGTTAAATGGGAACACATCCATAGAGTTTTTGAATTATGCAATAGAAATGTTTCTGAAACAGCTAGAAGACTTAAGATGCACAGAAGAACTCTTCAAAGAATCCTGTCTAAAAGATCACCTAGATAATTAAATAAATTTTTTTATTTTAATAATTTGATTAATTGCAAAAGTGGCAATTAAAATTTTAAAAAGTTCTGCTAAAAGAAAAGGTTGAGCACCTAATTTAAATATCGGTTTATCCCATCCAATTAAACTTCCTAACCATACCATGCCCAGTAAATAAATAAAACTTATTGCGAAAGTAAGTTTTAAAAAATTTGTAAATAAATTTTTATTATAGTTAAAATTACCAGCAAAAAATACGGCGACTAAAAATCCAATTAGATAACCCATAGTAGGTCCTGTGAAATAAATAAGTCCAACTCCTTTTTCCGGCGTACCAGAAAAAACAGGCAGTCCAATAATGCCTTCAAATAAATATAAAGATACAGTTGCTAAACCTAATTTCCAACCAAAGGCAACACCTATCATTATAACAACTAAAGTTTGCATTGTCATTGGCACTGGGTAAAACGGAATTTTTACTTTTGATGAAATAGCTAAAGCAATACTTCCAATCAAAGCGATAAAAGCATACTTTATTATTTTTGAAAATTTTAAACTTTTTACTAATTCCATATTATTAATTTAACTTTTTTTTCATTAAAATCTAGTGCTTTGTTAATTGAACAAAAACGTCCTCTAAATCACCATCATCTGTTGAAATATCCTCAATTTGAATATTATTTTTATTCAAATAATTTGCAATTTCAGCAAAATCTAATGAATTTTTTTCATAAGATGCAGCAATTGAAGTATTAGAAATAATTTTAAATTCTATACCATTCATCAATAGTGAAGAGTTAATATCAACATTTTTAACTTTAAAATTTATATTCTTAGTTTTGATTCTTGCTAAAAGTTTTTCTGTTGTATCTAAAGCAACAAGATTTCCCTTATCAATTATTGCTATCCTGTCACACATTTCTTGAGCTTCTAAAAGGTAATGAGTTGTTAAAATTACGGTAACGCCTTCCTTATTAAGCTCTTTTACGTTTTTCCAAAGGTTGTTTCTAAGCTCAACATCTACTCCTGCCGTTGGTTCATCTAAAATCAGTATCGGTGGTTGGTGAACCATAGCTTTAGCAATTAATAATCTTCTTTTCATTCCACCTGAAAGACTTCTTGCGTAGGCATTGGCTTTATCTTCCAAAGCAACCATTTTTAAAATTAGGTCTGTTATTCTATCTTTTTTGGATATGCCGTAGAGACCAGCTTGAAGATCAAGAAGTTTTTTAGGACTAAAAAAAGCGTCTAAGTTTACCTCTTGAGGAACAATTCCTAATGATGCCCTAACTTGACGAGGATTTTTATCTAGATCAAAACCCCAAACATTAACTTGACCTGATGTTTTAATTACAGTTCCTCCCAGAATGCTTAAAAAAGTAGTTTTGCCAGCACCATTGGGGCCAAGTAAACCGAATACTTCTCCGTGTTTTACCTCAAAGGTAAGATTAGTCAGAGCTTTATTTTGTTTTTTAGTTTTTGTATTGGAATAAATTTTTGTTAAATTTTCAACAGTTAATGCATTTTTTGCCATGGTTTTTATAATCTTAGCTAAGATTTCAATGTAGTATGTATATATGAGTTCGATAAAAAAAACAGATCATTTTTACCTAATCGATGGTTCAGGTTATATTTTTAGAGCTTACTACGCGTTACCACCTTTATCTAGAAAAAGTGATGGACTACCAACAGGAGCAGTAAGTGGTTTTTGTTCTATGCTCTTTAAACTTTTAGAAGATGCTAGATCGGATGACTCAAAAAATAAACCAACTCATTTTGCTGTAATATTTGATTCAGCTAGAAAAAATTTTAGAAATGAGATTTATAGTGATTATAAAGCTAACAGAACAGAAGCACCTGATGATTTAGCACCACAGTTTGAGTATATTAGAAAATCCGTTGAAGCTTTCAATTTACCTTCTATTGAACTTATAAATTATGAAGCTGATGATTTAATCGCCACATATGCAAAAAAAATTACAGAAGCTGGAGCAACAGTTACAGTAATCTCTTCTGACAAGGATTTAATGCAATTAGTTTCAAAAAAAATAAGACTATTTGATCCAATGAAAAGTAAAGTAATAGGTGAAAAAGAAGTTCTTGAAAAGTTTGGTGTAAAACCAAATCAAGTAATCGATGTCCAGTCACTGGCTGGAGACAGTTCAGATAATGTACCAGGTGTACCTGGCATAGGAATTAAAACAGCGTCAGAACTTATTAACAAATATAAAACATTAGAAAATCTGCTCAATAAAGCGTCTGAAATTCCACAAAATAAAAGAAGAGAAAGTTTATTATCAAATAAAGATAAAGCAACGATCAGTAAACAACTAGTAACTTTAAAAGATGATGTTCCCTTAAAAATTGAGGCTACCGAGTTTATTATTAAAGATATTAATAAGGAGAAACTCTACGAATTTTTAAGAGAAATGGAGTTTAACAGGTTGCTTAGCCAAGCAATCAGTTTTTATGGTGAGCCCGGTAATAAAGATTTTAAAGAAAAAGACACGGTTAAAGGTAATACTAAATTAAATACGAAGTTATACAAAACTATCTTAAAAGAAGAACAGCTTGATGAGTTGATTGGAAAATTAAATGAAAAATCAGTTATTGCAGTTGATACAGAAACCTCATCATTAAATCCTCAAGAGGCTGAATTAGTTGGTATATCAGTGTGTTATGCAGCTAATGAAGCTTATTATATTCCAGTTAAACATAAAGAGGAAAAAATATTAAAAAAAGATCTCGTATTAAAAAAGCTAAAAGTGATTTTAGAAGACCCAAGTATAAAAAAGGTTGGGCAAAATATAAAATACGATTTTATTATTTTTAAAAACCAAGGTGTCGAACTAAACCCAATAGATGATACAATGTTGCTCTCTTACACTTTAGATGCTGGCAATAACCGTCACAATATGGATACTTTATCGGAATTACACTTAAGTCATAAAACTATTTCTTACAAAGATTTGGTTGGCACAGGAAAAAAACAACTTAATTTTTCTGAAGTAGATATTAAATCAGCTACTGAGTACGCAGCCGAGGATGCAGATGTAACTTTAAGATTATATGAAATTTTATCTGAAAGAGTTTCTGAGGAAAAGTTAGAAAAAATCTACGAAGTTTTCGAAAAGCCAATGGTTAAAATTCTCTCTAAACTTGAGACAAATGGCATTAAAGTAAACGATACTTATTTAAAAAAATTATCTAAAAAATTTGAGGAAAGGTTGGTAAAAATTGAGAAAGAAATTTATAAAATTTCAGGAAAAAAATTTAACATAGGGTCACCAAAACAATTAGGTGAAATAATTTATAACGATCTAAAAATAGCAAAATTAAAGAAAACAAAAAAAGGTAGTTTAGCAACTAGCGCTAAAATTTTAGAAGATTTAGCTTTAACTGGGCATAAATTTCCAAATTTGATTTTAGAATGGAGACAAGTGTCCAAGCTTAAAAGCACTTATACAGACGCTTTGCAGGATCATATAAGCAAAAAAACAAAAAGGGTTCATACTTCATTTTTATTAGCTGCAACAAATACAGGAAGACTTGCATCTAGTGATCCTAATTTACAAAATATTCCAATAAAAACTGCAGATGGTAAAGAAATTAGAAAAGCTTTCGTAGCAGATAAAAATAACACTCTTATTTCGGCAGATTATAACCAAATCGAAATGAGAATTCTAGCTGATATGGCAGATGTAAAAGAATTAAAAAAAGCTTTCAAAAATAACCAAGACATTCATTCGTTGACAGCTAGTCAAGTATTTGATGTTCCAATTACGAAAGTATCAGAAGAGTTTAGAAGAAAAGCAAAGGCTATAAATTTTGGAATAATTTATGGTATAACGCAATATGGTCTAGCTAAACAAATTTCAGTTTCTAATGAAGAAGCTTTAAGTTTTATAAATTCATATTTTAAAAAATTTCCTGAGATAAAAGACTATATGAACACAACGATCAAGACATGTAGAAAACAAGGTTATGTTACAAATATTTTTGGAAGAAGAATTCATCTAAGAGGAATTAATGACAAAAATTTTAGTGTTAGAGCTTTTCAAGAAAGAGCAGCCATTAATGCTCCAATACAAGGTTCAGCTGCAGATATAATTAGATTAGCGATGATAAAAATTGATAAAATTCTTGAGGAAAAAAAGAAAGCTAAAATGCTTCTACAAATTCATGATGAATTAATTTTTGAATGTTTGAAAAAAGATGAAAACGAAGTGAAAAAAATTGTTAAAGAAGCCATGACATCAGCTTCTAGTTCTGATCATCATATGTTTTCAATTCCTTTAGAAGTTAGTATTAATTCTGGTAGTAATTGGGGTGAAGCCCATTAAACGCCTAAATTTTGACAATATATTTGAGAAAATAAAATTATGACTCAAACAATTGCACTTGTTGATGACGATAGAAATATTCTGACCAGTATTAGTATTGCTTTGGAAAGAGAAGGCTTCAAAGTTCAAACTTATATTGACGGTGAATCTGCATTAATAGGTTTAACCAGAAATCCACCCGATCTTGCAGTTTTAGATATTAAAATGCCAAGAATGGATGGTGAAGAATTGCTAAAAAAACTCAAAAAAAAAATGTCCATACCAATAATTTTTTTAACTTCAAAAGATGATGAAGTTGATGAATTACTTGGTCTAAAACTTGGAGCAGACGATTTTGTAAAAAAATCAGGAGGATTTTCAACTAAAGTTTTGGTTGAAAGAATTAGAGTCCAGTTAAGAAAAAAAACAACTACAGTAGATGACACCAAAAATATAATCAGTCATGGAAAATTAAAACTAGATCCTGCACAGCTTGAATGCGAGTGGAATGGTAAAGCTTTACCTGACAAACTAACTACTACAGAATTTTTAATCGTTAAAGAGCTGGCTAAAAGACCAGGGGTAATAAAAGAACGAGCTCATTTGATGGATATAGCCTATAAGGAAAACACTGAAATTGAAGACAGAACGATTGATAGTCACGTAAAAAGAATAAGAAAAAAGTTTAAAAAAGTTGATGACAAATTTTCTGCAATTGAAACTAGATATGGAAGCGGGTATAGATGGAATGTTAGCTAATGAAACAAAAAAAATCTGCTTCTATTCTAAAGAAGTTCTTAATAATTAATCTCACAGTTTTTTCTGTTTTAGGTCTTTTTACAATAATTTATCTTGAAGCAATTCAGCCAACCCTGGTTAACGAAAGGTCTAACAACCATAAAGTAGTAATCAATAACACTAAGGACAACCTTGAAAGACTTAATATAGAGTATACCAAAGAAGGTATAAGAGATTTTTTGCTTTCAACAAGATTCTTATTTCAAAGTTTAGATCGTGTTCAGTTTTATGATTTATCAGGAAACTTGCTCGGTGATACGAATATTTTAGATTTAGACCAAAGTGTTTTTACTGGATCGGATATTATTTTTGAAGAAACTTTAGGCAGCGAAACAATTACCCCAGAAATAGAAGAAAGACTTGAGGAAGAAGAGAAAGATGAAATTAAAGAAATTATAAAAAATAAATATAATGATGAGATAATGACACTTACAGATGATGAAAAAAATAATTTTTTTGTAAGCACATTAAGCAAAATTGAATCTCAGAATAAAGATATTGGATATATTGTAGTTTCAGAACAAGCAAACGACATCATAACTGCCGTTAAAGAGAGAAAAGCATTTATTATTAGAACAATGATTGCTGTAGCAATTGTTATTTTAATTTTCTCACTTTTTTTAAATAAGTATATTTTAAAACCTATTGGTCTTTTAGTTAAGTTTAGTGATGGTATTAAAAAAAAATCTAATCATACAATAGACATTAATAAAGTTTTTGTTAGAGATGATGAGATTGGTAAACTTACACAGTCTATTGATGAAATGACCAAAGAATTGCAACAGCGAACTAATAGAGCTGAAACTTTTTCCAATGATTTAGCTCACGAAATAAGAAATCCACTTGCTTCTTTAAAAAGCGCCTCAGAACTTTTAGATAAAACAACTGAAAAAAGTGAAGGTGAAAAATTACTTAAAATAATTAACCACGATGCAGAAAGAATAGAAAGGTTAATAACTGATTACACGCAGATGCTAAAAGATGAAGCCTCTTTATCTCGAGAGAAAATGAGTAAAATAGATCTAGCTGAAATTATTAACGACGTAGTTGAAGATTTTAATCAAGATCTAGTCAATCAAAATAAAAAAATTGAAATAGTTTTTAAGAATAAGATCAAAACTAAAAACGATCATTATGTATTTGGTATAAGTAATCGATTAGAACAAGTTATTGCAAACTTGTTAGATAATTCTATTTCCTTTAGCCAAGACAATCAGATAATTGAAATTGGTCTTGAAGAAACATCAACAAATATATTAATGAGTGTGAGAGATGAAGGACCTGGGTTTAGCGAAACATCACCTCAAAAGATCTTTAAGCGTTTTTACAGTAATAGACCAAAAAGTTTTGGTAAACATTCCGGCCTAGGATTAAATATTGTAAAAAATATAGTCCAATTACATAAAGGTACAGTGGCGGCTTCAAATAGACTCAATAATAGGGGTGCTCAGGTTGAGGTTTTGCTGCCTAAATTATCATGACATTAATTCTTGCTTAGATATACTTAAGTTGATAATAACAACCGCAATATGGCTGAAGATTACAAAGTAAAAGACATCTCCCAAGCAGATTTTGGAAGAAAAGAAATTTCTCTAGCAGAAACTGAAATGCCAGGGTTAATGGCATTAAGAAAAGAGTATAAGGGAAAACATCCACTTAAAGGGGCAAGGATTCTAGGATGTCTCCATATGACTATCCAAACTGCAGTATTAATTGAAACTTTAGTTGAGCTTGGTGCTGAAGTTAGGTGGTCTTCATGTAATATTTTCTCAACTCAGGATCATGCAGCGGCGGCAATAGCGAAGGCCGGCATACCAGTGTTTGCATGGAAAGGTGAAACTGAAGAAGAATATTGGTGGTGCGTTAAACAAACTATCGAAGGAAAAAAAGATTGGATACCTAACATGATTTTAGATGATGGTGGTGATCTTACAGCATTAATGCATAAAGATTATAAAGATCTATTAAAGAGCATCAAAGGAGTTTCAGAGGAAACTACAACAGGTGTTCTAGCACTTAAAAAAATGGAAGCTAATAAAGAATTACTTATACCGGCTATTAACGTGAATGACTCAGTAACAAAATCAAAGTTTGATAATTTGTATGGATGTAGGGAGAGTTTAGTTGATGGTATAAAAAGAGCTACTGATGTCATGATGTCAGGTAAAGTTGCAATAGTTGCTGGATTTGGTGATGTTGGAAAAGGAAGTGCTGCCTCATTAAGACAAGCTGGAGCAAGAGTCATGGTTACAGAAACGGATCCGATTTGTGCGTTACAAGCGGCTATGGAAGGTTATGAGGTTGTTTTAATGGACGATGCAATTAAAGATGCTGATATCGTAGTAACAGCGACTGGAAATAAAGATATCGTAACCGCTGATCATATGAGAAATATGAAAGACAGAGCTATACTTTGTAATATTGGTCACTTTGATAATGAAATTCAAGTCGAAGCCTTAAAAAATTATAAATGGGATGAAATAAAACCTCAAGTTCATGAAATAGAACTTCCAAGTAAAAAAAGAATTATCTTATTAGCTGAAGGAAGACTAGTAAACCTAGGATGCGCAACTGGACACCCGAGTTTTGTTATGAGTGCGTCATTTACTAACCAAGTTATTGCACAAATAGAGCTTTGGAATAATTCTAGTAAGTATGAAAAGAAAGTTTACGTATTACCTAAACACTTAGATGAAAAAGTAGCAATGTTACATTTAGAAAAAGTTGGTGCTAAATTAACTAAAATGTCAAAAGATCAAGCCGATTATATTAGCGTTAAACCATCAGGACCATTTAAACCAGAAACTTATCGCTACTAGTTAGTAGCTAATGATTGTAAAATCTTTAGACCACCTCAACAAAATATCAGAAATAATTTTAAAAAAATTAGATAGGAAAGACTGCTTATTTTTAATTGGTGAAATAGGTGTGGGAAAAACTACGCTAACTAGATATTTGATCAATAATTTGCAAAAACAAAAAGGTCTAAGTCAAACTGAAGTTTTAAGTCCAACATTTAACTTATTATATGAGTATGAAATAAGTGAATTCAAAATTATGCATTACGACCTTTACCGAATTAAAGAGACAAAAGAATTGACACATTTAGGAATTTTTTCTGAAGAGTTGGACGCTGTAAAAATCGTTGAGTGGCCTGACCTAATAAAAACACCTCTTGAAGATAAATTAGAAATATATTTAAGATATAGTGAAAAAGAGGATGAGAGAGAAATAGAATTTAAAGGTGAAGGAAAATGGAAAAATTTTAAGCATGAAATATAAATTAAAAAAAATTTCTGGTGATGCTTCGTTCAGAGAATTTTACAGACTTAAAAAGAATAATAGTTCCTCAATTATAGTGAATGCAAAAAAAGATAAATATAAAAATTTAATTGTTTACACTGTTATAAATAATATTCTTAATTCACATAAAATTATCGCACCAAAATTATTAAGTAATCACATTAAAAATAATATGATTGAAATTTCTGATTTGGGTGAAAAATCTTTTTATGATTATGTGGTAAGAAAAAAAAATAAATTATCAGACTATAAATCGTTAATTAATTTATTGATTAAAATTCAAAAAATTAAAACTAAATCTCAATACAAGTTAGGTAAAAATAAAGTTAAAATCTTTAAATATTCTATTTCTAATTTACATAAGGAGTCTGATTTATTTTTTGATTGGTATTTGAAATATACAATGAAAAAAAAGAATACTAGTAAAATAAAAAAGATTTTAAGAGTCGAGTTAAATAAAATTTACAAAAAATTAAAATATAAAAATGATACCTTTGTACATAGAGATTTTCATGTATCTAATATTATGTATCACAAAAAAAAATTAGGAGTTATAGACAGCCAAGATGCTTTAATTGGTAATCCACTTTATGATGTTGCGTCTTTAATAGATGATGTGAGAATTAAACTACACCCCGCATTACAAAATAAGTTGTTTAACTATTATTTTAAAACTTCTAAATTAAAAAAAGAAAATATTCAAAATTTAAAAAATGATTTTGATATTCTCTCGGTACAAAGGAATTTAAAGATCCTAGGTATTTTTGTTCGTTTGCATAAAAGAGACGGAAAATCTAATTATCTAAAATATTTGCCTTATACATGGTCTTTAATTAATCGAAGGCTTAAGAATTCAGTCTTTAAAGATTTTAATATTTTGATTAATAAAATTTTACCAATAAATGACTTTAAAAATTTAAAGAAAATATAATGATAAAACATGGAATGGTATTAGCTGCTGGTTTAGGAAAAAGAATGCAACCGCTAACTTTTAAAAAACCAAAGTCTCTTTTAGAAATTAATAATATAAGTTTATTGGAAAGGGCAATAAACTTACTAATAAAGTCTGGCGTAGAAGAAATTAGTATTAACGTTCATCATTTACCTGAACAAATTGAAAAATTCATCGGAGAAAAAAAATTTAATGTGCGGGTTAATATTTCAAAAGAAATAGGTGTTTTGTTAGATACAGGTGGAGGAATACTCGAAGCGACTAAACATTTTGGCGATAATCCTTTTTATGTAATAAACCCTGATACTCTCTGGAGCGATAGGTATATTAAGGAAGCGAAAGAACTTGAAGACAGTTATTCTAAAAATAAAAAACCAACTTTATTGTTGGTTAACAAAAATCTCTCTTTTGATAGATCTTTCAAAGGTGATTTTAATTTAACTAATAATCAAATTTCAAGAGACGAAAACAATGAATTCATATTTACAGGTCTTCAAATTATAAATAGAAGTTTTTTGACCTTTGAAAATTCAAAAGTATTTTCAATTAATAAAATATGGAATGAATTAATAGTGAACAAAGAGTTATATGGAATAGAAAGTAATTTAAAGTTCTATCATTTAAATACACATGAAATGTATTTAAAAATTTCAAATATGAAAATTACTAATTAAAAATTATTTCTTTAGCTCTATCTTTATCTAGGTAATAGTATTTTTTTATTTTCAAATTATCACCAAACTCAATCACCAAAGGATTACCAGTAGGAATCTCTAGTTCATTTATCTTAGTATCTGAAATATTGAATAAATATTTGCATAATGCTCTTAAAGAATTTCCATGTGCTGATATTAAAATATTTTTATTTTTTTGAAGATTTTCTTTAATTTCTTTTTCATAAAACGGAATAACTCTATCGTAAGTATCTTTAAGCGACTCGGTAAATGGAACCATGCCCACAGGGATGCTGGCATTTAAAGGACTAAATAAGTTTTGATACTCGCTTTTTTCTTCCATTGCTGGTGGAGATATATCCCAAGATCTTCTATATTTCTTAAATTGCTCTTCCCCAATTTTTTTTTTTGTTTCTTCTTTATTCAATCCGGTTAATGAACCATAATGTCTTTCGTTTAATTGCCAGGCAGTATTAAATTTAAGTTCTAAGTTATTTTTTTTTAGGATTGTTGTTAGAGTTTTAATAGCTCTTTTAAGATAAGATGTATAAGAGATATCAATTGAGATATTCAAATCTTTTATAATCTGACCTGATTTTTCAGCTTCATCAACTCCCTTATCAGAAAGATCCACATCTACCCATCCAGTGAATTTATTCTCTGCATTCCAAACACTTTGACCATGTCTTGTAAGAATTAATTTAGTCATAATAGTTAAAATAGTTATTATGTACTATATTAACTAGATAATGAAAAATATTATATTTAAACTTTTAGAATATTTATATTATTTTTCACTAACCATCTTACTAATTCTATATTTATTTCCTGGAAGTTTAATTGGATATTTAATGTATGGAAATTTAGGACAACAACCAGATTTAATACCTAATCCTATTGGGACATCAATTAATCATCTTATCTTCTTTAGTTATATTACACTATTAGCTTTGATGCTTAGATCTAGAACAATAAATATTCTTACTAATTTTAAAACTTTAATAATACTCTCTATTATTCTAGAATTACTTCACGCTGTAGTTCCTAATAGAGCTTTTGAAACTTATGATTTAATAGCTAATGTGTTGGGTGTAATTATAATTTTGATACTTCAGAAAATATTAAAATGGACAAATTTATCTTAAAAGTTATTTTAATCTCTTGTCTTTTTCAAATTGTGAATGCAGAGGAAATTAAAGGTTTAGCCAAAATAATTGATGGAGATACAGTTCATATTAATTCAAAAAAAATAAGATTAGAAGGTATTGATGCTCCAGAAATTAAGCAACAATGTAAAAAAGACTTTCTTAAAATTTCAGCATATACTGGTTTTAACTTTACCAAGGATTATGCCTGCGGAGTAATTTCAAAAAAGAAACTAATTGAAAAAATCGATAATACAGAAATTACTTGTATCTCAACTTCTAAAGATAGGTACAAGAGATACTTAGCCACTTGTTACAAAGAAAAAATTAATCTTAATAAATGGATGGTAAGACGAGGATATGCTGTAGCTTATAAAAGATATTCTAAAGACTATGTAAGAGATGAAAACTATGCGAAAGAAAATAAGCTAGGTATTTGGCATGGTAAATTTATCAGACCAGAAAAATGGAGAAAGCTTAATTAAATTTTAGTATAACATTTAAAGTGATTCACTTTAGAAAAATTATACTTTTAATTATTCTTTTTACCCTGTCAGCCTGCTCTTCTATTCCAAAAAATACTCAAAATAGTTGTGCGATTTTTGAGGAGAGATATCTTTGGTACAAACATGCGAAAGCTTCATATAAAAAATGGGGAGCTCCTATTCATTTACAATTAGCCTTTGTTAAAAAAGAAAGTGATTTCAATTGGTTAGCAAAGCCGCCAAGAAAAAAACTTTTTAAAGTCATTCCTTTCAAAAGACCCTCAAGTTCATTTGGATATTCTCAAGCAGTAAAAGGAACATGGGAACAATATAAACGAGAAACAAATAGCCCATTAGCAACAAGAGCAAGATTTAAAGACTCCGTTGATTTTATAGGTTGGTATATCCATAAAACAAATAAAATTTTAAAAATTTCTAAGAAGGATCCTTATAGGCAATATTTAGCTTATTACAAAGGTTGGGGTGATTATAAAAATTATTCAAAAGATAAGAAAGCTATAATCTACGCGAAGTCGGTAAAGGATATGGCAAACAAATATAGAAAACAATTAACGCTTTGTAAGAAAAATTTAGATAAAAATAAATATATTATTTTTTAAGTTGTTTATTTAGATCAATTTCCACCGCATCAATTCTCTTAGTATTTTTTCCAACAATTGTATAAATTGTGGGAATTACATAAAGAGTAAAGAAAGTAGAAAAAAGCATTCCACCAAAAATAGTTATCCCGACGGTAAGTCTGCTTGCTGCACCTGGGCCAGTTCCAAGAATTAAAGGCAAGACGCCTATGATTGTAGATAAACTCGTCATAAGTATGGGTCTTAATCTTATTGCTGCTGCTTCAAATACTGCTACTTCTATATTTTTACCCTCTTTTCTTAATTGATTTGCAAATTCAACAATTAGAATCCCATTTTTTGCGGATAATCCTATGAGTATTATAAGAGCAATTTGGCTATAAACATTTAAAGATGAACCGACTACGAGCAAACCTAATAATCCTCCAAGTATGGCCATTGGTACAGTCAACATGATAGTGAAAGGGTGTTTCCAACTTTCAAATTGTGCGCTCATTGCAAGATAAGCAGTTATTAAAGCAAGAGCAAAAATTACATATAATTCAGTATTAGTTTTTTTATATTCTTCACTTTCACCTTTGTAAGCTATTTTGGCTTGAGGAGTATTTTGCTCAACTACTCCGACTAAAAATTTAAGCGCTTCATCCAGTGAATAGTCACCAACTAATCTTGCTGAAATAGTTACAGCCTTTTGCCTATTATATCTTGCAAGGAAAGGTGACTGACCTTCCTCATCATATGCAACTAGATTAGAGATCGATACAAGTTTATTATTGTTCTTTGACCTAACAAAAACTTTACTTATGCTATCAGGCTCCTGTCTATCTTTAATATCTCCCTGCAAGATAATAGAATATTCTTTACCGTCTCTAGTAAAATTTGTAACTCTTCTTGATCCGAAAATTGTTTCAATGGTTTTACCTATATCCTCCGTTGAAACTCCAAGGTCAGCAGCTTTCTTTTGATCAATTTTAACATTTAATTGAGGTTTGTTTAGATCGAAATCATCTTCTATAGAAGTAAGTCCTGGATTTTTTCTTGCCTCTTTTTTAATGATTTCTTTCCATTCAATAAGTTGATCGTAAGTATTTCCTAAAATAACAAATTGTACAGGGCTCTCAATTCCTCCTGTTCTTATCCCTTGAGGCATAATTGGAAAAGCTAATACTCCTGGTACTTTTGAAATTTTTCCAAAAGACTCTCTCATTATTTGAACACCGTGACGATCTCTTTTTTTCCAAGGCTCAAGGAGCACAATAATAAAACCGCTATTTACTTGTTTTGCAGATTTACCAAACCCTGGAACTCTCATAATCAATTTTCTGTATTCACCTTTACCTACATTAGGCAATAAAAGATCTTCAATTTCTTCAGCTCTATCTTTAGTAAAATTAAAGCCAGAACCTTGTGGTGCTTTTACGATTACAAAGAACGCCCCTCTATCTTCAGGAGCAATTAATTCTTTTTTTGTAAAATTGAAAAAAAATAAAGTTAGAGCTAATGTGGCCAATAAAAAGATTGTTATCGTTGTCCTTTTTTTAATCCAACCTAATAAAGATACTTTATATAGATAAGTTAAGTTTTTTAAAAATTTCTCAAATCTTAAAACTATTTTTGATTTATTCATATTTTGCTTAAGGAATTTACTGGCCAACATTGGGCTCAAAGATAAAGCAACAAAACTTGATATAATGACAGCGGCTGCAAGTGTGATTGCAGTTTGTGTAAATAAGACACCTGTAATACCTTTAATAAAAATTAAAGGGACAAAGACAGCAACCAAAACGACTGTTGTAGCAATTATTGCGAATGAAACTTGTTTGGCTCCTTTAAATGCTGCGACAAGAGGAGTATCACCTAACTCTATTCTTCTCACAATATTTTCAAGCATTACAATCGCATCATCTACAACAATACCAATAGCCAACACTAAAGCCATAAGAGTAAAGAGATTGATTGAAAAATCAAAAATATAAATTGCTAAAAAAGTTGAAATCAATGAGACAGGTAAAGCTACCAAAGGAACCACTAGGGCTCTTATATTTCCCAAAAAAAGGTAAATAATTATAGTTACTAAAATTAAAGCAATAAAAAGAGTTTTATAAACTTCTTTAATTGCAGCTTTAATATAATTACTTCTATCAAATGAAACTTCTAAAGTTGTATTCGGGGGCAAACTAGGTTTGAGCTCTTTAA
>Ga0315315_10000036_pt1 | contig 107185 bp, 96 predicted proteins | sample M140m3416metaG_FD_203699 | JGI IMG/M metagenome (GOLD analysis project Ga0315315, IMG submission 203699) | Ammonia-oxidizing marine archaeal communities from Monterey Bay, California, United States - M1 40m 3416 | ecosystem: Environmental > Aquatic > Marine > Intertidal zone | place: USA...
AGAGAAGAACCTCAAGGAGGTCTTTGATGCCGCCGAGGGTGGAACCGCAGTACTGCTCTTCGACGAGGCCGACTCGCTCTTCGGAAGTCGCGGCGAGGTCAAGCAGGCTCAGGACAGATTCGCCAATCAAGAAGTCGGCTTCCTGCTCCAGCGGCTCGAGGTCTTTGAGGGCTGTGCCATCCTCACGACAAACCTCCAAGAAAACATCGACGATGCATTCCTGCGGCGCTTTGGTGCTGTGATTGAGTTCCCGATGCCCTCGATAGAGCAGCGAACTCAGCTGTGGAGGCGGGCCATCCCTAAGGGCGCCCCCCTCGCCGAGGACATGGACCTCGACGCAGTCGCGAAGCAGTTTGTCATCGCTGGTGGCTCCATCATCAATGCCGCAATCAATGCCTGTATTCTCGCCTCAACAGACCGAGAGTCCGTCGGAATGAAGCACGTCGTGACGGCCGTAGCTCATGAATACATAAAGATGGGAAAACAGGTCACTGCTGTCCACTTCGGCAAGTGGTACGAGTTCGTCAAGACCATCTGAGCACCTACTCGGCACACGGACCCGTGCCAGTCGGAAACAGCGTGTCGTACCCCCAAGTGTCGGCATCCGCTGAGCTGTTTAAGTGGCAGGTCATGCAGGTGTAGGGAGCACTGGTGACGAGGTGCTCGCCTCCGCCCAGAGTGGGAAACTGAGATCGGTCGGTGAGGACACCATCCGCACCATAGACAATGAAGTCCAGCTGCCCATCTGACCGATGACCGTCCAACAAGATCTCGGTCTCTCGGACCTCGCCGTCCCACAGTGATTCTGCGACATAGACTCCTGCTGCTGCGTTGATCCTGAGCCGTCGAGTTGCACACTTTGCGGCACTATCGACGTCTGTATACTCGGCAGCAATCTCTCCGTAGGTCGCCTCGAAGCCATCGATGGTCATGGGGAAGCCACGAGAGCATGTGTAGTAGCGCTGAAGACCCTGACGAAAGAACATGTAGTCAATACCAGCGAGATCTTCTGTCACCAAGCTGGCGACAACCACCTTGCCCAGCCACCCTGCAGCGATCGCATCCTCACGATCGATAGTTCCACCGAGCTGACTCGGCTCAATCTCGAGGGCGTAGGCAATGCTTCCCCGGTAGATCCCGAGAAGCTCGCTGATATCGAACTGCTCAGGCAGGGCCTCGAAGTCGATGGCGTCGAGGGTAGCCTCGAAGCTCGGGTTGTGATCGGACACAGCGGGCTCACCCCAGGAAACACCCGTCAACTCAACGCTGCAGTCCGCCACCGGTACCACCACATTCGAAGGGCCCGTGTCGTCCGGCGGCATCACAACCGAGTCTTTGGTTGCCTTGTCACCGCACCCAAGCAAGGGAAGGATCAATAAACAAAAAAGGTTCATTGCACGCCCATAACCTATGGCTGAGGCTGCAAGTGATTACCCTCCGCATCGATACGACCGACCCAGCCTGAGAAGCTCGAGGGACCGGCACCACCCAGCCCGTCAAAGTTTGAGGCGCCATATTCACTGCGTGTGGTCACCTCAGCCCAGTCTATGAGCCCTGTGGTGATGTTGAACTGCGTCCGGCCAGCAGCAGTAATGCGGATGAGCGAGGATGGGCCGGCCTCCATGTTCAGGCCAGAAGAGACCGTGGCATACCCGTCCGTGAGAATCCGAGCCCTGTGGACAGAGCGGCGCTCAACGTGGTGCTTGAGCTTCAGACCTCCAGCAGTGCCCTGGCTTCCCATCAACTCGAAGATCATCGGCGAGCCCTTCTGTGACCACTTCTTACCCTGGTCATCACCCTTCTTGGGCAGCTGCAGATCGAGCGGAGTAAATGCACGACGCAGCTGCTGACGGAGCCCATCTATGATCGTCGCCAGCCGACTGTTTCGGGTATCGAAGCCCTTGAACTCGAACTTCCGTATCCGACCGTCTGTACCCATTCGAAAGCGAACCGTCTTTCCCTTCATTCGGGCTTCATTTGCAGGCAAGATCTTAGCCAGCTTCGCCTCTTCGCCAGGAACAGCCGCCCCGCGGAAAGCGATCTCATCCACAACGCAGTCGATCTGCCACAGCTTTCCTGCTGGCTGAGCCTCACACGTGACCTCAACAATAATTATCGATCGTACAGATCTGGCGTGCTCATTGTCTTCGGCAAACCACATGTACCCGCTGGGTGACTCTATGAGTGTCTCCATGTGATAGCGGACCGGCTCACCAGGCTTCCATGCCCAGGCCAGCCCAGGCTCAGCGTAGGCCACGGTGCTCATCAAGAACATCCACACTGCGATCATTGCTGTCCCCGTCCTTAGAAGGTGAAGCCAACACCGACCGTGAGGCCGAACACTGGCATCACGACGCCCTCGCCCACGCCCCCGTCCTTAGCGTCGAGATCATCAACATTACCATCGAGGTTCGTGTCTCCTCGAGCAAGGTTTCGCTGTACTGAGTTCATCGCTGCCAAAGAGAAGCCACCCCTGAAGTCCGCATCAATGAGCGGACGGAAGCGCTTGTTGAACTCCCCTATCGGCGGCATCACAGACCATCCAAAGTGCAGAGTCGACTGCCACGCATGGGGAAGATTGGTGTATCCGTTGCGCCACTGGATCCTGGGACCAAAGCCAATCCCCGCGTCGCGCCCAAACACACCACCCAGCCCCAGATAGACGTGTCGGTTCCAGTGAGTGACGTGGAAGAGCTCAGAGTTCTCACATCCCAACGAAGACTTGATGGGGCCCGGTGGACTGTTTGAGGTGCGGTGGCAATACACCGCAGTCGGGTAGTGATCGCTCTGATGCTTGGGCAGGTAGTACCGCTCAATCCAGTCATTCCCATCACGGGTATTCAGACCGAGCTCCCAGCCGAGGCTGACCATGAAGCGGTTGTAGTGGGCCCGAAGCTCAAGATTGAAGGGCACAAAGGCATTCTGGAATGCGTTGTCAAAGCGACCCGTCACGGCATCCGCAGACAAGGTCCCTGGGACGGTGTTCTCGTCACTCGCATCTGAATCAAAGCTCGAGGCGGCGCCGTTGAACATCGCACCGGAAGAGAACACAAAGGCGAACCGGACTGGGAACCCATCACCGCCGGCGTAGACCAACCGAAGGTGCCCAGCGTCACGGACATAGCGCCAGACATAGATCTTATTTGGATTCCCCTTCTCAGGAACCGCGATGTAGATCTCAGCCTTAGGATGTAGCTTCTGGTAAATCGCCAGGTAGGCAAGAATGTCACCATCGACCTCAGCGATACACTCGTTCTTGTGCAGGAAGAGCTGCTGAATGAAGTCCACACCCATCTTCTTTCGTGCGGTTTCTCGAACGAAGTAGACGTTCTCATCGAACTTGGTCGTCTCGAGTCGCTCACTCATTCCGTGACCGGAATCTTGCCGCTTCAAGTAGATGTCGCTTCGACCAAGGTAGCCATCAATCTGGCCATTGTCGTCCAGGGTGATGGGCAGACCATTTATGAGGACCTCATAGATCTGAGGAAACACCTTAGAGTCAAACTGATCCTCGAGCTCAAAGTCGAGCTTGAAGCTTGGGTATGCACCCTGCTGGAGCTGCTGGAGGTAGTACTCGACGTATCCCGACATCTCAGCGGTCGGAATCTTGGAGAGCAGCGCCGGCTCTTGGTAGGCCAGCAGTGCCGCCAAATAATAGTAGTAGTTGAGCGGTACGCCATCGAAGTGATCAAAGAATGGCGGCGAGTACTGATTTGAGTTGTCTGCCGCAGCACCAATTGCGATGTAGAGCATGAACAGCGGCTCTCGCAGCTCGGGTCGATCGACGAACCAGATCTGCTCGGCGAGACCCTTGAGCTTCTCTGCCCTCAGCCGCCAGTCCGTCAGCGACAGCTGGTTGTAGGGAATCGCAAGAGACTGGTTGGCGGTCTGCAGGACACCGGGAATATTGACATCAGGCACACGGGCTGGCTGCTGGACAGGAATCACTGTCCGGTCACGAACCTTACGCCCGGACTGGTACAGGTCTACCTCTGGAAAGAACATCGCATCTGGTCGGGAGATCGCAGAGCGAACAACCCGGACCACCGCTTCACTGCTGTATCCAGCGGATGTTCCCTCCCACTTCAATACCACCACGCGTGAGAGCTTCTCCTTCCGCTTGGCTTCTTCCTCTTCTGCGGCCTTCTGCTCTTCCGCTGACATCTCCTCCTTGCTCTTCTTCTTACCCTTCTCTTTCTTCTGCTTCTTGGTGTGCTTTATCGCTGAAGATGCAGAACCACGCGACACGGGCGGACCCGCAGACCACGCAGGTGGCCCCGCGACAGTCATCAGACAAAAGAAGACACTCAACAGCATGGAAGCCAACCTCCGAGTCGATGCGTGAGCATCGAGGCTGAGACGGTACCATTTTAGACCCCATCAAGGGGAACACGTCTTGCTATTTACAGACCGCTGTAGAGCCAATCAAGCTGCACGAGTAGGAGCGGCCTGCCGTTACGGGCGTGAATTGGGACGGCATACCGCCCTTGAAGTAGAAAGTGCATGAGCCGCCAGGCACACCACTAAAGCTGGCCACACCGTTACTAAACGACTTGCGCAAAACGTATGCTCCCGCATTGCAGACAAGCTGGACTCCGCTGGCTTGAGCCGAGTCTGGGAGGCGCACAATGACGGTTCCGCTTCCGACCGAGGGCTTCGAGGGTGTCCTCGGCTTGGCCGGAGCGCTGGAGGTTGAGCGTGATGATGTGGAGCGTCGGGCTGGCGCGGCCTGTGGCGGCGCTGGAGGACCACCGGTATCTCGCAGCTTGGATGAGCTACTCCCCCCGCTGCTCGCGGCAGAGGCCACCGGCGAGGTTGTCTCTGGCACCTCTTTGTCGGCTGGCCGGATGAACAAGAGAAGCAAGATAGCCAAGCAGACAAGCCCGCACATTCCGAAGACTATTGCGTACACCCTGTTCGACTGAACCCGCTGCTCCTCAGGATTCTTGCCGCCCGCATTTGTGGTCGACTGGAACACTGAAGCGGGACCTGTGCCCGCGGTGGGAGGCCCCCCGCCGAGGTTTCCTGCCCTCACCATCGGAGATCCAACGGGACCTGCCGCGGGTGGCGGTGGTGGCGCGCTGTGCCCAGCACTCGGGGGCGGGGGCGGACCACCTTGCCCAGGAGGAGGAGGAGGGGGCGCGCCTTGTGCTTGGGGGCGAACCTGAGGCGCACCACTCGGCCGGGCCCGCTCACCACCGGGAATCTTCAGCGCAATCATCTGTGTTGAATTTGGATCTGCCTCGACGGAATGTTGGTCGAGACCGCTCTCGTTGAGCGACTCCATCGTCATCATTCCTGTCTCATCGGGTCGACGTTTGCCCACTTCTTTGACTCGCGGAGCCTGGTCATCCCGGCTCGGCGTGAAGGCCTGAGCGCGCGGCGCTGTGCCCTTAGAGCGCGCAGGAGTGCGCTTCTCATCAGTGAGCCCGAGGGTCTTCTTGGCTGCAGCATCCATCGACATTGAGGCCTGGAGCCTCTCACCGATTGACTTCCGCTGGCGTTCAGGACCGCGTGGAGCGGGTGCCGGGCGGACCTCAGGTTCAGGAGCGCGGGCACGCGGACCCGAGCTCAGGTTCTTAAAGTCCTCAAGATTAGGGGCATCCGGTATCGAAAGTATCGGTCCAAAGAAGAACTCGCAGAACTCTCGGAGATAGACGCCACGATCCCGATACAGCTGGCCGCGAAGTGCCACGAGAAGATCTTGCCCATCCTGAAAGCGATCGAGGGCACGAGACTGCAGTAGCCGTGTCACCACGGGTCCCAAGCCTGGGAGGCGTCGCTCAAGCTCACCACACTGCTCATGGACATCGCCATGCTCGATGGCCTGAAAGACAGCTTCGACCGGATCGGGCGCATCCATCGACACCCGGTAAGCGGGCTGCTTCATCAAGAGCTCATACAGGATGAGACCGAGCGCAAACAGGTCTGTCGCATGACCGACCTCCTCACCTCGAGCCTGCTCAGGCGCCATGTAGATCGGGGTACCCCGAATGCGCTCCGTGTTGTCCTTCGCAAAGTCGGCATTGTCGACCCGTGCCAGACCAAAATCGAGCACCTTCACTTCCCCCTGGGGGGTGAGCATGATGTTGGCCGGCTTGAGGTCTCGATGGACGAGCTTGAGTGGGTTGCCGTTATCTCCAGGCGTGGTGAAGGCCTGATACAGCGCATCAGCAACCTCGATACCAATCTCAATCACGGCCTCTGTAAAGATCTGTTCGTTCTTGCGCTGGAGGGCATCGAGAACGCCCTGTAATGAGACGCCATGGATGTACTCCATGACAACAGCGTTCTCATCTTGGAGGTACTCAAAGACCCGAACGACACCGCGATGCTTGACCTGGTCGAGGAGGGCGAACTCCTGAGTCAAGAGCTCCGCAGCATCATGATCCGCGTCCTCACGCAGCTTCTTGATGGCCACGATACGGCGCCGAGGCGGCTTGGGGCCTCGAGCAGGCACCTCTCCGACCGCCAGATACACAGTCCCATAGTGGCCCGCGCCGAGCTCACGGATGACTTGGTAGTTGCCGATGGTCTGGTTCACGTAATTTTCCTTGATGACTGCACCTTAAGCAACCTTAGACGAGCCAGTATGACACGGCAACTGATAGCACTGGTGCATGGGCAACGTCAGCACACCTGTGAGCCTTACGGTGGATCGTCCACAGGCGGGTTAGCAGGCGGCACTCCAGCGCGTATCGGGGGCCTCGGCTGACGAACCTTCATGAACATCGCACGGCGCGCATGAAAGGCCGCAGCGCCCAGGTATGAGAGCAGCAACAGCATCCCGAAGGCGGGCATCAGCAATACAAGGATGTATCGATAGGGCCGCTGAACGGTCCATCCCCCATCGCCTTTCGCACCCGGCGGCGCATCGAGCCATGCACTCGGGAAGAGCTCCACACTCGCCTCGGCAGTGGCAAAAGAAATCAGGCGGAGTGTCGTACGAAAACTCCTTCGCAGGTAGAAAGGAGGCACTCGATAGCGAGCCTCAAACCAGTGGTAGCGTGCCGCTGCAGCACCCTTGAAGGCCTGACCCAGCCCCTTATAGTCCTGACGCACATAGCTCTGACCACCACCGATTCGGGCGATCCACTCCAGGCTGGCGTTGTCGATGCCACGATTCTCAAGATCGCCGTTGATTTGGCGCCCGACCTTGCGTCCACCGCAGAGATCGCGAGCCCTCACCGAAGTGCTGACCTCTCGCCCAAGCTCAAAGGCTGGCCGCAGCGGACGCCCCAGCCCGACAGTGTACACACTCGGCCGACGGCCAGGCTCTATGCCGCTCTCTGGTGCGCGCACCTGCTCCAGATGCCTCAAGAGTGTGCTCAGGCGCCCTGCATTGTCTCCACAGGTGTCGTCACTTCGAATGTTGTTGAAGCCATCAGTGAGTGCCACAACGGTGGGGGTCATCTGATGAAAGGTCAGCAGATCTTGGATGTCTTGCCGCGCCAAGAACTCACCGGTCGCATACGTGATCGCATCGTAGAGGTGGGTGTACCCAGACAAGACGCGCAGCTCTCTGCGAATCACCTGCCGATAATCTCGAGGATTCTCGAACACCCGGAGGCGACCACCAATCGGGCGAGGGCCGCGGTCAGTGAACTGAAAAACAACGACACCGGTCTTCACATCGTCAGGAAAGAACGCCTCTACAACTTCGGGCATCAAGAGGGCCTTCCGCACCTTCTCCATGCGGCCGCCCTTCGTCATCGATGACGACCCATCGATCATCAGAATAAACAACTGCGGGGAGCGGACCGGGTCATGCGGGACAACAGAGACTGTGTTCGCTCCACCACCCTGCAGTTCACGCCCGAGATGCCCAATCTTGATGTGCTCTGAGGCAAGCGGAAGCGGGAATACATCACTGTCCAAGCGGAATTGAAAGCCGAGGCGAACCTCACCGTTGGCGCGGTCCACATATGGCATGCACAGCTCCAGCTCATCTGGCTGCACGCGTGCACGGCACTCATCGAGTGTCGTAAAGATCTTGAGCTCCAGCTCAGTCCCATCCACAACCTCGGGACGACCTACTCGAGTCGTGGTGTTTGGAATGGGTGTCAGGCCCTCCGCACACCCCGCAATCATGAGCCAAACCCAGAGCCAGCGAATCATCGCTCCTCCTTTGGCAGCATGATGAACTCAAGCTCCGCCTGATGCTCACCCTCCCCGAGTTCGACACGATCGCCGGACTTGAGGGTGGTCTGCAGTGGGGCGGGACGCCGCGCATCATAGCGGAGCTCGATCCGCTCGAGGAAGCGTCTCACCTTGGTCGGGGCCAGACTGAGTCCGCGCAGCGCGTACTGCTGACGGTCATCCACCGCCACCGACACATGCATCTCTGCCACACCATCATCCGCGCCCAAGAACAAGTCGAGTCCACGGGTAAAGTGACCAACAAAGCGCTCATTGGGGCTGCCGTCGAGGGCGTCTACAGGAATCCTGTGGCTGTAACGATTCCAGGACAGCACCCGAACCCAGCCCGCATAGAGTTCATCAGGCACCCCCCAGACCAGCAGCCCATAGACAAAACCCCAGACCAGTCCGAGGCCCGCTCCAGCCCAGAAAAGATCTGAGCCATGGCCTTGGTAGTTCAGAAGATGCCAAGTTGCGCCGCCAGCGAGACCCGAGGCCAGCCCTCCCGAAAGGTGGTTGAGCCAACCCTGACCCTTGCGAAGCACGAGTGGACCAATACCGCTGGCGAGTCCCGCCAGAGCGAAAGCACCCACACGATACCGAAGGGTCACAAGCGAGGAATCAACCGCATCGAGCGCAGCTTGATCTGCATAGAGCAATCGATTGAAGACCTCGGTCCAGAACCAGTACCCCAGCATGGCTAAACCAACAGAGAGTCCCGTCGCGAGGACAAGCCTCCAAGAGCTTGCAAAGACTGACCGTCGGCGCAGCGCAGCCTCTCCGGAAATGGAAGCAAAAGCGATCGTACCCGACAATGTGCTGATCAAGATGGACCCATCAAGCGCTGGGTGCCAGCCTGGAGAGAGCTTCACAAAGAAGGTCAACACTCCAGCCCAAGCAGCCAAGCCCCAAGCCGCACACCACAGCGCCATCGCGAGGTGTCGGTACCAGGTGTACGGGATCAGGAAGATGTTCACGGAGAATCCGCCACGCTCGTACTGAGGGAATGACCAAACCATACCACCCCAAGAGCCAAGCGCGGTGGTAGCATCCCAACCGAGGCGCCTGACGGACTCCGATGAATCAAGAAGAACTGGCAACATACCTACGGCTCACGCCCGAATTCGGTGGCACCAGATTTGGTCCTTACGAAGGCCTAGAGGTGAGACTGGGCTCCGATCCAGATCGGTGTCACATCGTGCTGCAGCAAGAACTCGGCGTTCAGCCAGAGCACGTCAAGCTGTTCAGAGAGAGCCAAGAAAACCTCATCCTCGCGCCGTCAGACCGAACAGCAGCCGTGTTTCTGTTCCGTGCAAATGGCGGGCGCTCGACTCAGGTCACCACTCCAACAGCCGTCCGGCCAGGTGATGCCTTTGCCCTCGTCACGACTGGAGGCCCGAAATTCATCATCGAGCTGGACCTGCTGCCCGAAGAGATTCGGGAGGCGCGCGCACTAAAGAAAGCCAAGGGAGGCCGATCAAGGCTGAACAAGGATGCCTTTGCGAAGGAAGGCAAGCGCCAGATTTTCACACAGCTTCTGGTGACCGGACCCGCACAGCTGGGCCAGCGCGCTCTCACCTTCGTAAAGTCAGGCGCAATCTACCAGCCACGCAACATCATCCTCGGCGTGGCCCTGCTCGGGGGCTGGGTCTTTGGTGGTGTCTCGATGTGCAATAGCCGCTCCATGAAGACGGATCTCAAGGTCACCAATGAGCGCTATCAGAACTGCGAGCAGGAGCTGTCCTTTGCAGAAAACCTCGGCGGGGACTCAACAGAGTCATCCTTCGAGCAGCTTGCAGCCAAGATTGTCGGCAGCACCCTCCTGGGAGAAGCGCTCGAGGAAGACTCTGCACTTCGGGGCATGGTCAAGAAGAAGGCCAAGACAGTCTTCGCAAACAGCAAGAGGTACAGCTGGCTGGTCGAGAACAAGGGCGCCAAGGCCAGTCGCTTTGCGGAGTGGCGTGAGCGCGTCATGGGCGAGGAGGGTCTCGACGAGGACACCCAGCGGCTCATGGTCTGGCTCGCCGGGAGCCCTGGACGCCTAAACAGCGAGTTTGTGGATGTGAACGACTCAGAGGGTGATGAAGTCTGCGGGCGCGGCGCACTCCAACTCACTTACAGGCAAGGCCTCAGCCTCGGCATGTCTCTGCAGGCTGATGCATTCGTCTCCAAGGACTACGAGCGGGTAGCAGACAGCAAACAAGAACGCGAATCCTTACTCGAGAGTACAGTCACTGCTGCCGGTGAGGCAGGCCTGCCAGACGACAGCTTCTCTACAGAGCTCGACCCGGTTCGGCAGGGGCGAAGCGCCTGCCTGTACATCGAGGGCAGCGATGATCGTTCGCGTCCCTCCTCCGTGGTCTCGAGTCTGACCCGTCACCTCGGCGAGGCGCCAGAGGATCTCCCACCGTGGGGAGCACCCCAGTCTTCTGTTGCTCGACTGGCAAAGTTCTGGGCTTCAGACCTGTCTCGTGTCGACTACAGGCGCAGCAACGGAGACATTGACTTCTCAGATTCTCAAGTCGGCGCGGTCCTTGATGGCTTCGATGCGAAGGGCCAATGGGTCATGTCCCGGACTGCCGAGACGATTGCCCGAGCAATGGTCATTCCATGCCTCGCAGTTCTTCGGGGCGATCCTGAGGAAGCCAAGAACACGCTCGGTGAAGATCTACCCAGTCCCGTGAATTGCTTGGTGCTGGACTGGAAGCTCAGAAACTGAGCGTACTGCTTCGGCGTCTCCAACAGATGAGTACACCAGCGATCCAGAAGTAGGTGGTACCGCTCCCAGAGGTCGACGCACAGCCGCAGCCACCCTTCTCACCCGCAAGCTCAGCGGCAGAGAGTCCGCCGGCACCTGTGTCTTCAGAGCCGTCAGCCGGGTCCGTGTCTCCAGTGTCATCACCGCCGGTATCGTCGCTGGGGCTACCTGTGTCGTCACTGGGGCTACTCGTGTCGTCACTGGGGCTACCCGTGTCGTCGCTGGGGCTACCCGTGTCGTCGCTGGGGCTACCTGTGTCGTCACTGGGGCTACTCGTGTCGTCACTGGGACTACCCGTGTCGTCACTGGGGCTACCCGTCTCACCTCCACCTGACTCTCCCGTGTCACTGCCACCTGAGCTGCCCGTATCCTCACCACCGCTGCCTCCTGAGTCCTCTGGCGGCGAAGCAGTGTCGTCAGTGGCATCACTTGAGCCGGTGTCAAAGAGACCTGTGTCCACCAACATGGCCATCCAGGGCCCGGCACGACCAGAGGACTGGAGTGCGGCCATGGCAACCAGCCCAAGCGCCATCATGGTTAGGATACGAAGGGTCTGTCTAATCGGACTGCTCATGCGGTTGCGCCTTCCACTACAGTGGTGAGTTTTCCCTGTAACGGACACCGCGCTCCAAACTACAGCCAGATTGACTCAGACTCCGCGCGCCTCAGGTGGCCAGATGTATTTATGCATCTGTAATTGTAGGCGCACCGCCAGCTTGTCCTCGCACAGCCAATCAGACACTAAGGCCGGGTCCAGCAACCCAAATGCCGTCGAAAACAGGACAACAAAGCGGCTGCTCAGCTCATGCTGTCGGACAACATCGCGACTCCACTCGTAGTCTCGCCTTGATGCCAGAACAAACTTCACCTCATCACCTGAACGGAGAATGTCGAGGTTGTCCATCCGGTTGGCTGCAACCTCCCCTGAGTCAGGGGGCTTAAGATCCATGATGATGTGAGCACCCTCAGGTACGTCCGAGATGTCTATTGACCCGCTTGTCTCGATCAAGACGGTGAAGTCCTCTTCCATGAGGGCCTCAACGAGTGCTATGGCTTGGCGTTGAGCGAGAGGCTCCCCTCCAGTGACTTCAACCAGAGAGATCCCGAGCGCGGCCACTTCTCGCACCACATCTGCGATCGCCCGATACTCCCCACCCGTGAAGGTGAATTCAGAGTCGCACCATGAACAACGAAGGTTGCACCCTGCCAACCGAATGAAGACGCATGGCAGCCCTGCCCAGGTGCTCTCGCCCTGAACAGACGCATAAACCTCGATTACTCTGAGGCGTTCATCGATCGGAATTTCAATGTCCATCACAGCCACTCTGTTGACCAATTAAAGGGACGACCCACACCCGTCGGTACCCCCTAACGGAAGGCAATATGTCCCATCGAATCGAGAAAGACTCTCTCGGAGAAGTCTCAGTCCCCTCACAAGCCTACTATGGCGCGCAGACACAGCGTGCCGTGGACAATTTCCCAATCTCTGGAATTGGCTTCAACCGTGGCTTCATCCACGCCCTCGGGCTCATCAAGCGCAGCGCAGCGCAGGCCAATATGGACCTGAACCTGCTCGACAAAGAGCGAGGTGCTGCGATTGTTGCGACCGCGAATGAGGTCATGGAAGGCAAGCTGGACGCGCACTTCCCCATCGACATCTTTCAGACTGGCTCGGGCACGTCATCCAATATGAATTCCAATGAGGTCATCTCAAATCGAAGCATAGAGATGATGGGCGGAATCTTGGGCAGCAAAGAGCCTGTACACCCTAATGATCACGTCAACATGGGTCAGAGCTCCAACGATGTAATCCCGACTGCGATCCACATCTCCGGTGCACTCGCCATCCACAACGACCTGATCCCAGCGCTACGCCACCTCCATGGCGCGCTCTGCGACAAGGCTCAGGCTTGGGACCACATCATCAAGAGTGGCCGCACCCACCTCATGGACGCAACACCCGTACGACTGGGTCAAGAGTTTGGTGGCTATGCCGCCCAGGTCGCACACGGCATCCGGCGTGCTGAGGCGGCGCGAGATGCACTGCTTGAGCTCGCACTCGGCGGTACTGCAACCGGAACGGGCATCAACCGGCCAGTCGCCTTCCCTGCTGCAGCCATCGCATTCATCGCAGAAGAGACGGGACTCAACTTCATTGAAGCTGAGAATCACTTTGAGGCTCAAGGTGCACGTGATGGTGTTGTCGAGGCCAGCGGTCAACTCAAGACCATCGCCGTCAGCTTCATGAAGATTGCTAACGACATCCGCTGGCTTGGATCAGGACCACGCACAGGCTTCTACGAGATTGCACTGCCAAGCATCCAGCCCGGCTCCTCGATCATGCCTGGAAAGGTCAACCCAGTCATGTGCGAGATGCTCACCATGGTGGCAGCTCAAGTGATGGGTAACGATGTCGCGATCAACATCGGCGGACAGGGGGGTAACTTTGAACTCAATGTCTACCTGCCAATGATGGCCCACAACCTCCTCCAGAGCACCACAATACTGGCCAATGGCGCACGAACCTTCACGGATCGCTGTGTCGTGGGAATTGAGGCAAACGAGGAGATCTGCACCCAGAGCGTCGAGAGAAACCTCGCCATCTGCACCTCGCTCGCCCCAGCCATCGGCTACGACAAGGCAGCGGCAATCTCTAAGGAGGCATTCAAGACCAATCGCACTGTGCGTGAAGTCGCAATCGAATGGAATGCAATGCCAGCCGACGAACTGGACCGACTCCTTGATGGTCGGGCAATGACAGAACCAAGCTGAGGAGCACACCATGCTGACACTTTTCTTTTTCGCCATGCTGAACATGGGTGTTGCCCAGGCTGCTGACACAAAGTCGCCCCACCCTCACAAGGGGAAGAGCGAGAAATTCTCAAACCCGACACCGACCAAGCTCTCAAAAGAAGAGATTGTCACGATCAAGGCCGGACAAGCGGTCCGACGCCAAGTCAAGGGTAAGGATGGCGGTCGCGGAATCGCCATCATGGACGTCAATGCTCCGCCGGACAGAATCTGGGCCACCATCCTGGACTACAAGGCGTACCCAAACTGGATCGACAACCTCGACAGCACCAAGGTCTACGGTGGCTCTGCAACTGAGGGCTACTTGGTCACCTTCAAGCTGAGCGTCATCGGCATGAACATCGTGTACTACATCGATCACGACTACTTCCCCGACAAGGGAATGCTGACGTGGACACTGGATTACAGCCGCGAGAGCGATCTCGACGACTCGACTGGCTACTGGCTGGTCTACCCGTCCCCAGACAGTCCCGGCCACAGCAGAGTCGAGTACACCGTCGATCTGAGACTCAAGGGCTGGGTACCTGGCATGATCGAGAATATGCTGGCCAAGAAGGGACTCACAATGGCCACATCTTGGGTGAAGAAGCAGGCTGAATGACGAGTCGGGGGCATTCGGCTATGGAGAGCTAAACCGGAGCCCCCAATGATTCTCAGACTCGCACTCATTGCCGCCCTCTCTACTGGCTGCAGCGACCCCTATGGGGATGCCCAAACAGCCGACACTATCGCTGCGTGGCAGACCTTCATCGATGAGAACCCTCGAAATCCCAAGCGAGGCATGGGTGAGATTCGCCTCGAGGAGCTCTACCTGGAGGACGCCAGAACCGCGAAGACACTCGAGTCCTATGACACCTACCTCGAGAAATTTCCCAAGGGGAAGTTTGTTGAGACCGCTACCAAAGAGAGGCGCGAGTTCCTCATAGAGTGGGCACGAGCAACCAATACCGTCGAAGCATGGGAGCAGTACCTCAAGGAGTATCCTGCCACACGCTCTGCAGGTGGTCGCGAGGCAAAGCGTCGACTGAACATGGCCAAGCACCAGGACAAGATCGATCTCGGTCCAGTCAAGATGGAGCAGGTCAACCTGGCGGAAGATCCCAACGGCCCCATGAACGGCTATGGCTTCTACGTCGACATCACCAACAAGGGTGACAAGCCCATCTCGAGACTGAACATCAAGATCCATTACCTGGATGCTTCTGGGGCCTCTGTAGGCTCAGGCTCGTGGCCGGTGGTCGCCCAGCGTCTTCCTGGCGGACTGCCGATGGCCGAAGGCTTCAACAAGCCGATCGGTCCTGGAGAGACCAGACAGTGGGTGTGGACTGACGGTGACTTCCCAGAGACTTGGTCCAAGAAGACTGAGGTTATCGCAACAAGCATCGCCTTCGTCGGTGAGTAGAACTTGAGAGCTTTGATGCTCTTGCTATCAGGCTGTGTCACAGGTCCACTGTCTACAGCACCTGACAGCTGCGATCCGGACCCACCAGCAGTGGGTGAAGTCCGGGCACGTCAGATCACCTGTACGGCGGAGATTCCAGCGAGTGGCGAGGCCTATATAGGCGACTGGTTACTAGAAAACGCTCTCCTTCGGCTAACGATAAGAAACATCCCGAACCGGATGACACAGCTCAATGGAGCGGGTGGCACGGTGATTGATGCTGCTCTACACGGCACAGATGACGCCATCGTAGAGCTCATTCCAGTGGTGGATGAAGGCTGGCCGACCGCCCTCAATATCACCGCTGATGGCGACACTCTGCTCCTCACTGCCGAGGATGGATCCAAACGTGTATGGCGTTACCGGCTGACGCCTGACTCCGGACTGCTGACGCTCGAGGGCGCAGAAGGGTTTACACTCGTGCCCGCTATAAATTCTGCGGTGAACGGCATCGCAATCCAGGCTGGTGCTGGACTGAGCATCGCCGCCCCCTCACCGCTAGAAGACCACGGCGGCTGGGTTGACTGGCGTGACACCGAGATCCTCGCTCTAGGCTCTCCCTCGATGCTGACACAGGCACTTTACAGTGAGCACACCACGGCCACAGGGCAGTCAACGGGCGATGTCATCGAGGTGGCCCTCAACGGAAGCTCAGTCTTTGAGGCCCCTGTAGTCGACGGCAGTTTTGAGGTCGATGTACCGGTAGGTGCTGAGCTGAGAACAACGATGGCGGGACACATCCCATCAGGCTGGGCGAGCGCTTCCAGCGATATGGACCTCAACATCGGCGATGGTGGGTTCTTATTGATCAGCGTCTTCGACGAGACTGGCAAGCCGATTCCAGCAACGCTTGACTGGAGTGGAGCCACCTTCTCCGTCCTCGATACACCCAAGCTCGCCTCGGTAGGTCCTGGGGAGGGCAGTGGGTTCGTCGATGCAGGGCCTGAGTTCATTGTTCATGAGCTGGACGCGGTGAGCATCACAGGCGAGGTGGAGCTTGAGGTCATCATGGAACGCAAAGCACCTGATGCTGCACTCGCCGCCTTTGGTGTACCGGGTTTTCCTGACAAGACGGAGCGCCGCTCAGCTGGCCGCGTCCTCAAGCAATTGGCATCCACTGGGGTCGACTATGCCGTATTGACGGCAGTCGATGAGGTCAGCCAGACATCCAGTTCAACGACTCCCGACCATCTCATCTCAGTCTCCTCATCGAGTCAGTCAGGTGGCCCACTCGGAGCTATCTTTACTTGGCCCTGGAGTGCGAACGACAAGCGAGCAGCACACGGGGCCGTCAACTGGGAAGGGGTGTCCGCCTTGGACCTCTTGGCCATCATGTCGAAGTCAGGACGCCGCACAGCCGCCGTAGACGCAACGTGGGTTGAGGCTGCGGGTCCGGTCTCTGGCTGGGTGCCAAGTCCACAGACAATCTACATTGATGGTCCGAGCGATCTCGTACACGTGGCGGGGGTATTTGACCAATGGCTCCCCATTGCACTTGTGGGTGAGCGCACCTGGGTCCACGTCGATGGTCGGACGTCCACTGAAATTCAGCGTGGAATCTTCGAGGGCAGAACGGCACCGACCACTGGCCCTCAGATCGGCCTGTTGGTTGATGGCGCAGCACCGGGTGATGCATTTGTCGAGGCACAGACTCGCGCCGTGTCCATTGCAATCAGCAACCCAGGGGATGTCAGCACTGTCTACCTCTTGGGGCCTCTCGCTGAGATTATCCAGTCTTGGGACATCGACGACTTACCCGCCGAGACAGAGATCGATCATTCCGGCTGGGTGATCGCAGTCGCGGAGGGAGACACGAGCTGGTCAGTCACAAGCCCTGTGTGGCTCAGCCGACCCTGACCGCTCAGTCTTCCTCGGGAATGTCCGTGGGAACCTGCTGAAGAACCGCCTCGAGCATCGCATCGACAACCTCACCCATGTCGCCTTCCATGATGCGGTCGAGCTTATATATCGTGAGGCCGATCCGGTGATCAGTCAGTCGATTCTGAGGATAGTTGTAGGTGCGCACACGCTCAGATCTATCGCCTGTTCCAACCTGCGATCGGCGCTGCTCTGCCTGCTCAGCCGCAGCCTCAGCCTCTTGCTGCTCCAGGATTCTCGAGGCCAGCACCTTCATGGCCTTGGCCTTGTTCTTGTGCTGTGACTTCTCATCCTGGCACTGCACCACGACGCCGGTCGGTACGTGGGTGATCCGAACAGCTGAGTCGGTCGTGTTGACAGACTGACCACCTGGACCTGAGGCCCTAAACACATCGATCCGGAGATCCTTCTCCTCGAGATTGACCTCAACGATATCCGCTACCGGCATGATCGCCACAGTCGCAGCAGAGGTGTGTATCCGGCCCTGTGTCTCCGTCAGCGGAACGCGTTGAACACGATGCACACCACTCTCATGGCGTAGATACTTGTAGGCATCATCACCGGAGATCTGAAAGACAACCTCCTTGTAGCCCTGCCCGGCCTTTCCCCCACCAGCATTCAACAGTGAGCTGGAGATAATCTCAGTCTTCCAGCGGCGTGAGTCACAGTAGCGGAGGTACATCCGAAACAGGTCGCCAGCAAAGAGTCCCGCCTCGTCCCCACCGGTTCCTGCACGAATCTCCACGAGAATATCGCGGCCCTCGTAAGGGTCAGGCGGAATGAGGGCCATTCGAAGCTCGTGCTTGAGCCTGTCGACCTCTGCGACGAGGTGTTCATGCTCTTCTTGAGCCATCTCCTTCATCTCAGGATCGTCAAGGAGCTCCTTGGTATCTCTGAGATCGGCATTCGCTTTACCGAGGGCATCCCACACATCAACGATGGGAACCAAGCGCGCGCGCTCCTGAGAGACTTCTTTGAGTCGCTGCTGATTCGATACCACAGCGGGATCCATCAACAACTGATCAATTTCTTTTATGCGTACGGCGGCTTCACGAGGGTGCATTGACATGAGCCCGCCTTATCGCATCATGAAGACCCCGGGAGAAAAACCGGGGAACGATAGGCTCAGCCCTGTACTTGGTACTTGCGCTTGAAGCGCTCAACACGACCGGCAGTATCAACAATCTTCTGCTTACCCGTGAAGAACGGGTGGCAGACATTGCAGATCTCGATCTTGATCACTTCTTGAGTCGCCCGTGTAACGAACTTATTGCCACAAGCGCAGCTGACGTTGCACTCGACGTAATTGGGATGGATATCGGCCTTCATGATTCACTCCGGTTGCTCCAAAAGTTATGGAGCGCTCGTTCGCTGCTTAGGATTGGACCCCCGCGCGCGATAATGACGGACTTTATTTGCCGGTTAGACAGGGTTTGTCAAGGCAGATTCGCCTCACGTCACTCAGTCGATCGCCTGAATGGCCGTGTCTAAGTCCTCACCGACGTCTCCATTGAGTGCCGTACGGAGAGCCTTGACCGCCTCCAACTCTTCGGCGGAGAGGTAGTTCTCACGTGCACTCGTCCGGCTCTGGTGTAGGTCAAAAGCCGGATACCGCTCTGCCTGCTCCATCTCCACATCGATGCGAATCACCCCATTGGCTGCGGCGATGAGGTCTTCGGTGACGACATCGTCGAATGTGGATCCAGAAAGAAGTGTCGCAAAGAGGGTCAGACTGCCACCCTCTTCAAGGCAGCGGGCTGCACCGAAGACACGGCGTACACACTGTAGGGCCGAGATATCAACCAAGGAGCTCATCAGCTTGCCGCCCGCAGGGGTGGAAGCATGCGAGGCACGCGCGAGACGTGAGAGTGAGTCGACAAAGAGCACGACATCCTGTCCTTGCTCTGCCAGTCTCTTTGCCCGCTCGATGGCCATGTCAGTGACCTGAACGTGGCGCTCTGCAGGCTCATCAAAGGTCGAGAACAGAACATCAGCATCAATCTTGCGCTGGACTTCCGTGACCTCTTCAGGGCGCTCATCGAGGAGCAGCATGAGGACCACAGCATCGGGATGATTCGATCGAATGCCGTGAATGAGATCGGAGAAGAGCGTCAGTCGATCGGTGCGCGGTGGTGCCACCACGGCCACACGCTGACCAAAGCCTACGGGCAAATAATTGTCCATCAATCTCGCTGTGAGATTGTCGATTCCGTTTGTAAACTGAATGCGGTTTTCTGGCCGGATGGGTGTCAGCGCATCAAAGATGGGCTTCACGCGCATCCCCTCCGGCGTCGCATCATTGATCGACTCAATCTTAATGAGTGCGAAGTAGCGCTCGCCTTCCTTTGGTGCGCGAATCTGCCCACCAACCAGATCTCCAGTACGCAGATTGAAGCGTCGAATCTGACTCGGGCTGACGTAGATATCGTCAGGGCCAGGAAGGTAGTTGCACTCCGAAGAGCGCAGGAATCCAAACCCATCGGGCAGAATCTCGAGTACACCCTCACCGCTCGCCGAACGCGAAATTGTCCCCTTGTTTCGGACGATCTCAAAGATCAATTCCTGACGCTTGAGGTTGGCAGCATTGTCGATACCAATGTCATGTGCAGCCTCAACCAACTCGCTGATTGAGAGTGTACGCAAGCTTGTAATGTCGATGGACATAATGGAAGAAACGGGGTGGAGAGGAGGGAGGATTGCCTGGTGAACGCCAAGCTGGGGAACTCGATTCTAACGGTATCGACTGGTGCTGTCCCGACACCTATGGAAATTGCGATCCTATGCTCAAAATAGGGGATCCAATTTTCCCATTTCAATGCCTGATTCTCATACCTTTAACTATTTGTTTTTACTTATTTAATTGACCATAAAACCCCGACAATGAGATGCGGATCACAGCCTATGGAAAACTATGTGGGAAATAAGGATCCCAATTGAGTTTTCCACAATCAGCGTACGTCGGGGATGCGCAAAGTTGGCACGATGTGTGCAATAGATATTCGCGGCTTCGGGAATTCGGGGCTGGACCGAGAAATCGGATCCGAGTGCGGCACCCTCGGGAGCCAACCTCATCAGATCTTTGACGTCACAAACCCCAAGAAGGTCGGCGGTTCCATACCGGACCCACGAATCGACCAGCAGCGTCCTCGGACGAAGCTGGAAGAGACGAGGTCCACGCCGTCTACACCCCAAAGCGCTTCGGCTCTGAGGGATCAGTATGGCTGACTTTGGTCGGCTGTGATGACGTAGGCAGTGAGTCTTTGGCGGAACGAGAAACCCAGCAAGAGCACCTCGGTGATCATGCTGGGTGAACGCTTCCGCGGACGCTTTCAGGCCATGTGCCCGAAAACTGGAGACACGTGAAACCAACGCCACCTCGAACCGAAATGGTCTCTGAAGCACGATCACTTCAACAGCAGGATTCCCACGGGATCGGCTGAGAAGCGAAAAATGTGCACGAGAGGCCAGCTCGGACAGCTCAATGGCAGGCTGACATACGTCGGCAGGCCGGCGGGTCGAGTGTTCACACTCGGCGCGCTGCTGAAGGTACCCAAGGGTACCCGACGCTGGGACGGAGATACCATCTGGTAGCTCATGCGGTTGCTTCGGCAGCAGCGACGTTCAGGGCACGACCACTCCGGTGGACGTGGCCCAGAGTAGTTCCGCTAAGGCGGAAAGACTCCGGAGATGTCCAGATGGGCAGTCGGAACGAGGGGAGCGCCTTGAAGGGGAACAAAGCCCAAGAGAGCATCGAGAAGTCTGGAGATGGAGACATCACCAGAGGACAACGGACTCGACGATGGAGCAAGGCCTTGAGGTCGAGGGAAGCGCACTGGAAACAGAGGTGCAGACCAACGACGAGAAGGCAACGCCTGCGGTGACGCAGAGTAGCTATCGGAGAGGGAAAAGCTTTGAAGGGTATGAGGAGCGAGCCTGAGGAAGGCGTGGAGGACCAACTGATGTGGAAACACAGGAGTTGGGAGGCCACGACGAAAACAGCTCGAACCCCATGGCTGGCTGCAGGATGAAACAAATCTGCAGCGCAGTTCGCGGAGAAAGCCGTCGAAGTCGGGAGGAACGACATGGACGGAAGGTGCTCTGTGCTTGGCAGCACAGAGCCGAAGGAAAGCCCTCTCGAGGGACAACCGGGACCGGACGCGAACAGTGTATGTCAGCGGAGGGGCATTCTTTGGAAAACCACAAGAGAGGAAGTTCAACGGAGCTGCTGGAGAGCAAGACTGGCCGAAAGGTAAGCCACGCATCCAACAGAACTGAAGAACCGCACGAACCGGATCGCGTCTTTGAAGACGAAGTGAAGGATCGAAGGTTGTGAAGCGGTGAGTAATCATCGGTCACGTCCCGAACCCGGGAAAGCCTCGAAGGTCAAGCGCACCGCGCTGAAGACCACGGAGGCATGCAGGAATGGCCAAAGTACCTGCACCTGGGAGAGAGATTGGAGAGTTTCGAAACACCTCGGTGTGTCGAAGTAAACCAGCAACCTTGAGGTCCCCGCTAACGCCATGAAAGGCCAACTTACTCCCCCCGGGAGCCTGGTCAGCCGGCTTGAACGCGCAAACCTCTGAAGTGGACCCTACTGGATTCTCGTTAGCCACCTTCACCCCGTCGATCGCAAGATCGGCGGGGTGACGTGCGTCACTTGGTGGGGACCGGGAGGCGTAGGGAGACGTTCCGGTGCAGGGGCAGATCCCAACAAAAAACGCCGGCCCTCGGGTCGGCGTTTCCGTTGGATCTCACGATCTGAGCTTCAGTTCATGAAGTAGCGGGGTGGAATGAAGGACACTGTGTTCTCTCCACTCACCTTGGTATTCATCACGCGCTTGGCACCATCGACGATATCGTCCTTTGTCAGGATAGTGGCATCCTCGAGGATGAGCGACTGAGCAATGCCTGGAATATTCTTCTGGCCGAGCGCAACCGTCGGCATCCCTGGAAAGCGCTCAACGACCGGTCCCTGAATGGACCTGACAAAGCCCGCGAATGCGCGATCTTCAGAGGCCACAACCAGGCGACCCGTCTTCTCGCAGCTGGCCATGACCGTCTCCAAGTCTGGCGGCACAAGCGTACGAAGATCGATGACCTCAGCATCCACACCGTCATCAGCAAGTAAAGCAGCAGCATCCATCGCAGTGTGTACAGCACGACCCCAGGCCACGATGGTCACATCCTCGCCTTCACGTCGAATTGCGGCCTTGCTAAAGGGAACACGAACATCAGTAGGAATGTCCGGAATCTCTCCACGCATCAAGCCCTTGCGAAGCTTGCCAATGGCATCTTTGTCTGTTGGCTCACCAGGAAATGCTGGCCCAAGCGACTGGCGGTACATCCACTTTGGCTCCAGAACGACCACAGGCCCACCGTAGTCTGCTGCTGTCTTGAGCAACCCAAAAGCATCAAAGCTCGTAGACGGCATCAAAATGACCAGACCGGGAATGGGCGAGAAGTAGCCATCGAGACTCATCGAGTGGTAGACAGCACCGCCGCCGAATGGGTCGACTGGAGTCCTCATAATGGTGCGGAAGTTGGCATTTCCGTTGGTGCACCAGTACAGATTTCCCATGTGCACGAGCCAGTGAAATGCATTCAGCGAGTAGTCGCCAAACTGGACCTCTGGGAGGATGATCAGGTCCTTGTGGAGACCGGCACCACATGCTGTTCCCATGATCAGCGGCTCGTTGAGCGGCGCATCGATAATTCGATCCGCTCTTGCACCCTTAATCCCTGCAGTCGCCTGCATGACGCCACCCAGTCGTCCGACATCCTGGCCCCAGATGGCACCATTCTGCTCGTCGATGATCTGGTGCAGCGCTGCACGGATGGCGCCTGCATAAGTGATGTTGGTCGTCCCCTCACCTGGCCGCTCTTCGACCTCGGGAAAGGGTGCCATGATGTTCTCATGAATGCTCTCTGCTGGAGGATCCGGCTCAGAGCGAACTTGATCAAGCAAACCCTTGATGATCTCGTCCTCGCTGCCCATCAGGCTGCCGAGCTTGTGATGCGCAAAGAAGTCACGCCCAGAGCCCTCAATGCGCTGCATGATGTCGTCTTGCTTGAGCACTCCGCGCTCAACAAGCGACTCGCCGAAGCGCAGAAGCGGATCATCCTGGCCCAGGTCAAAGGTCACGTCTGCAGCAGAGCTGTGGCCGTTGAAGCGAGGCAGTGAGTGCACATGCATCACGACGGGCTTCTGAGCCTCGCTGATGTAGCGGAAGGCGTCATACATGGTGTTGTAGACATCCCAGAAGTCCCGACCATCGCAGCTGTAGTGCCGCATCCCGAACGCCTCGGCATACGCCTTAAAGTCCTTGATTCCACGGCCCTCGTCGGGATTGGTAGATATCGCCACACCATTGTCGGTGACCATCAGCATGGTGGGGAGATCCCAGACACTGCAGGCATTCATGGCGTCGTGAAGATCGCCCTCAGCGCTCGTACCATCACCGATAATACCGACGGTAATTCCATCGTCTATGCCCTTGACCTTGAAGCCCATGGCATATCCTGCAGCCTTTCCAAGCTGCATTCCGACTGGCGACTGGACGGGTAGAATGCCCACATCATCCATCACCAGGTGGTAGACCATCTGACGGCCACGGCTCATGGTGTCCGTGTCCTTTGAGAACTGCTGCCGAAGCACATCGAGAGAGAAGTTCTCCCGACCATTCAACTCACACCACATCGAGCAGAGTGCGCCCGATCTGTAGTGCGGAATCATGCCGAAGTGCGACACATCCTGGACATGCTTGGAGAGCGCTAGCGCTGTCGCAGTTCCGTGGATTTCTTCTCCCGGTCCCCAGATGGCAAATTTGACCTCACCGCGATTCACCAGGCGAACGATGTGCTCCTCGAGCGATCGAGAGCGCGCGCTCACTTGGTACGCGAGGCGCAACTCCTCTGCAGTCGGTTCCGGTATTGCATCCACCACCAGCTTCGGCTTGCTCATCTGTGTTCTCCTGTAGGAATAGCCAACAAAATAGACTCCCGCGCGCATGCACGAGAATGTCTCACCACCATCCCGGTCTCACTTAGCTAACACGGAAGCACTTTCCAGCCCGCGAGACTAGGTCGAACCCTGTATGCTCACGACAACCACGAGGCCGAGAAGTGAAGACAGCCCTGTATCGAGCCCGCCGCCTAATCTGGCTCTGGGCGCTGCTTTCAGCGATCGTCGCTCTGCACATTGTCACGGGCCAAGACAGCGTGAGCTTTGCACAGGGCTTGATTCATCCGAACGTATGGACTGCAGCACTCGTCGGTCTGATCTGCGCTGCCGGCGCCAGCCCCGTGCTCACCGCACGATGGATTCGCTGGTACTGGGGGGCCTTGATTGGTCTGCCTCTCGGCATCATCATCTTGTTGCTGTTTTTCTTCGCCCGACCCCACAGCTGGCAGCCGACGCGTCTCGACGCCTGGCGTTCTGCGGGACTCTTCATCGGCGTCTACCCAGGGGTGATCGCCGGCGCATGCCTCCTCGCTGGTGGAATCGGCACCATGCTCATCTGTAAGGGTGACAATCTACAGTCCTGAGGGGCAGATCGGTTAGACCCGAATCATGTCGCGTAGACCTGTTGTTCTGTGCATCCTGGATGGCGTCGGTTGGGGGCGCCGTGACGACGGCGACGCCGTGGCCACAGCATCGACCCCGCACCTCGATCAGCTGTGCTCCAGCAGCCCCTGGACGCTCCTCGCTGCACACGGCACCGCTGTGGGTATGCCCTCAGACGGGGACATGGGCAATTCCGAGGTCGGCCACAATGCAATGGGCGCCGGTCGCGTCTTCGATCAAGGCGCCAAGCTTGTAAAGAATGCCATCGAATCTGGCAGTCTCTGGACATCAGCGGCATGGAAAAAGGCCACCGACTGCAAGACCCTGCATCTCATCGGATTGCTCAGTGACGGTAATGTCCACAGCCATGCAGATCACTTGACTGCGATGGTGAAGCAAGCGGTGAACGATGGTGTTGAGCGCCTGAGGGTGCACATCCTCACCGACGGTCGAGATGTCAGCGCACGCTCATCCCTCACCTGGGTGGAACCACTGGAGGCCCTCCTTGCATCACTACCCATAGACGCCGCCGTGGGCTCTGGTGGCGGCCGCATGCACATCACAATGGACCGCTACGAGGCGGACTGGGAGATGGTCGCCCGCGGATGGGCAGTCCACGTTGCAGGTGAAGGACGCCGCTTCGACACCGCTACAGCGGCCATCGAGACCTTGTACAGCGAGAACCCGCAGACTGACGACCAGTACCTCCCTGAGTTTGTCGTGGGCGATCATCACGGGATGAATGACGGGGACGCAGTCGTCTTGTTCAACTTCAGGGGAGATCGTGCCGTCGAGCTCTGCCAGGCCTTTGATGATCCAGCTTTCAGCGCCTTTGAACGAACGCACACCCCAGAAGTCTTCTTTGCTGGAATGATGCAGTACGACGGTGACCTGAAGATCCCCAAGAACTACTTGGTCCAGCCACCTGCCATCGAGAACACGGTCGCTGAGCAGCTGGCACAAGCAGGTATCCGAAGCCTGGCCATCTCGGAGACGCAGAAGTTTGGCCACGTCACCTACTTCTTCAATGGTAACCGTGGTGAGCAGCCTGAGGCAGAGACATGGCAGGAGATCCCATCCCTGCGGGTCCCCTTTGATCAGGCACCACACATGAGCGCTGATGCGGTGACCAACCAAGCCTGTGCAGCCATCGAGTCCGGTGAGTTTGACCACATCCGCCTCAATCTCGCCAACGGCGACATGGTAGGGCACACGGGGGATTTCGCTGCCACAGTCGAGGCGATCACTCATATCGATGACTGCGTGGGGCGCCTCATGGCGTCCATCGCCAGATCAGGCGGCGCGATGCTGCTCACAGCCGACCACGGAAATGCAGACCAGATGAAGGGCATAGACAAGAAATCTGGTGCCTACACCGATGAGCCACACACCAGCCACTCGTTGAACCCCGTACCTGTCTGGCTGTATGACCCCGCAGGACAGGCCACACTGCGCACACCCTCTGGACCCACCGTCACCGGCGGCATTGCACAGATCGGTGCCAGCCTGCTGAGCCTGTTTGGCCTGCCCGCCCCCAAAGACTACCTCCCATCCTTGATCCAGGACTGAGCCCTCATGCCCATCGTCGATATGCGTTCCGATACCGTGACCCGCCCCACCGATGCGATGTGGGATGCCATGCGATCCGCTGAGCTGGGTGACGACGTATTGGGTGATGACCCGACCGTCCTAAAGCTTGAGTCGCTCGCAGCATCCATGCTCGGCAAAGAGGCCGCACTGTTCACGCCCAGTGGAACGATGGCGAACCAGATCGCCATCCGACTCCAGACACAGCCTGGTGACGCCGTCCTGATGGAAGCTGGCGCCCACCCCTTCAACTACGAAGGGGCGGCAGCCGCCATGATATCGAGCGTCCAGATTCGACCCGTAGCTGGCGATCACGGCATCCTCGACCCAGCTGTTGTGGCCGCACACTTTCGACCCTCCGACCCACACTTTGCACCCGTGAGCCTGATCTCAGCGGAGGATACAGCCAACCGGGGCGGCGGCACCCCCTACCCGCTCGAGACCCTCGATGCGCTGGGACAGCTCGCGCAGGACCGCGGCGTGGCTGCACACATGGATGGCGCCCGTCTCTTCAATGCCGTCGTGGCATCCGGAATCACCGCAGCCCGTCGAGCACGACACTTTGATACCGTCTCAGTCTGCCTCTCCAAGGGGCTCGGTGCTCCAGTTGGCAGTCTCCTCATCGGCCCAAAGGCGCTCATCGAGCGTGGCCGCTGGGTTCGCAAAGCGCTGGGTGGAGGCATGCGACAGGCCGGAGTACTCGCGGCCGCAGGCATCTACGCCTTGAATCACCACATCGACCGTCTCGCAGAAGATCACAGCCGCGCGCAGGCTCTCGCTGAGGGACTCAGCAGCATGGGCTTTGGGGCCGGTCAGCCGCTGAGCAACATGGTCTATGTGGACGTAAGAGACGGTCCTGCAGCACAAGACACACTGGATGCCGCTGGACTGCGCTGTCTCGCCGTCTCACCGACAGCTCTTCGGGTGGTCACCCACCTCGATGTCGACGATGCCGGAATCGCTCACGCCCTCTCTGCATTCTCAGACATGCGATCAACACAAGCCGTGGGATGACGACTTACTCCTCGGCAGGTCCTCGACTCAGCATACGATCAAGGGCGCGATGCACATCATCGGGATGGAAGTAGGCCAGGTAGGCCACCATCGATGCTATCGAGAAGACAGTCACAGGCAAGAAGTAGTAGAGGCCTGCATGGAAGACGAGACCTGCCGCCATGAGCGGTACCTGAACACGCCTTATCCAGAGCCCAAATGTCAGGGTGAGCTCCAGCGTGACCGTAGAGAAAGCGATGACAATGGCGAACCAATGAAACCACTCCCCAGGAAAATCTGAGCCCACATACAGATACATCAGCGGCTGCTCGACACGATCCCCACCTAAATAAGCCCAGCGCGCCTTATCGATCGCACCCCAGAAGTAGATGGCGGACAGCTGAAGACCAATGAGGCGAACGGCCCAGACATTGCCCAATTCCTCAGGCCACGACCGACCCAACCTCTCTGCACGCCCAATCGCGAGCCAGCGGTCGACTGAAAATGAGCGACCGCAGGGTGTGAAGGCGAGGATAAAGGTCACAACAGCCAAGAAGGTTGTGTGGTGGTGCGTCCACGGCTCATTCCCCATCTGGTGACCCAGGACAAAGACCATCGCCAGGGTGGTGACACCAGCAACAAGACACGAGAGCCTGCTGAAGAGCCCAATCACCATCCCAGTCGTGCCGAGAAAGAACACAACACTCAAGATCCAGTGGGACCACTCCAGCCGCCGAAACGGCAGCAGCTCATCTGCCCATCGGGCCCAGAGAATCAGCCCCCAGAAGAAACGCAGCAACCCAACGGAGCGTGTAGATGCTGGAAGCTCAGTGAGCACATGTACCATCGCGCGAATCATCGACGCCCCCTGAGGCGATTCTTGATTCCCGGCACGCCTTGCTGGTCACAGAGGTTCTTCTTCGCACGGAGTTTTGTGATCCAAGTTCCACGGCTGCCGCAGCGCGCTGTCGCACGAACATCTGCGTCTGGACCCATAGCCCTGCACAGGCGAAGCCCGACAGACTGGACGGCGCGCTTGCTGTCCATCCGTACCAGAGACTTGTTTCCAGACCATTTTTTCTCTCGGTCGAGGACCTCAAACCTGTCGAGCGGCGTGAGCGTCTCTCCACCATCTTCGGTCTGGAAGAACTTCACATCGCAGACATTACGCCCAAATCCATGAAACATGACCCAGCGCGGAAACCACAGTGACCGCCCACCCAATATCTGCCGGTATCCCGGAGAGAGAACAATCCATCCGCCCAGCAGGAGGAGGAGCATCACCCTCAACTGCCAACCTGAGCTTCTCTTCTCGCCTGCACCCCGCATATTCACCCTACTGATACCGGAAAGTAAACAACCGAGCCCGATCGCCTAATCGTGCCTCGTCCCGTATGAGCCCCATAACCAACTCATATTCGCCGGGTTCCGCCGACTTGGGAGGGCGAACCCCGTAGACATCGCGAATGATGTGCCCAGGCTTCCATCTCGAGGTGGGCCATGACCAGTCACAGTGTTCGTGATCAGCCCACCACATAAATTCTGGTTGATGCGGGACCGACTTTACGCGCTGATAGATCCATAGGTCATCAGGAATCGGTCGCTTGATGGTCCACCAAGACTCCACCCAGACAGTCTTACGCTCGCTGGGAACTGATGGGCTCATCCGCACACCAAGCAGCTGAACGGGCCCCCATGAGACGGGCTCAATGGCTGCCTCAGCGGGCACTTCATCCACAACACAGCCTTCGGGTGGTGTCACTGCTGGGGAGACCAGGCGAGGCTTCATGCTCGCCACCGCAGCGCCATCGTCCGGTGATGCACGCTCAGCAGGCGCCGGTAGACCTATGGATGCGACGCCTTCGCGAATCAACACCTGAGTTCCCAGCTCATTAGAGAGATCTCTAAAGCGAATCAAGCTTCGAGAGGCACTGTTACCGAGCGCTGGCCGGCTGTAGCCATAGTCAACATCGATAGGCCGCATCTCAACCCTGTGAACACCTCGCGAATCAAACGCGAAGGTAAACACCCCAGAGCGAGCCATTTCACCCTCTAAGTGACTATCAAAGAGTAGATTTCCGGAGTCGTACAGGATGGGGCGACCGTCAACAATCTCGACACCCTGAACCTGATGTGCTGAGCTACCGAGAACAGCATCCGCACCAGCGCTGATGAGCGCAGCACCAAGTGCTCTCGTCTCTGTAGATGGTCGAGACTTCTTGTTTCGGCCCCAGTGCATGGCGACAAACAAGACGTCTGCCTGTGCCCGGGCTTGCTTGATCGCTGGCCTGAGGATCTCCATGGCCTGCTCCACGCTCGCCCTGGGAACATGACACGTACCTGGCGTCACAGCAGTGGCGCTGAAGTCAGAGAGCGTCGCATCGGCCGAGACGAAGGCAACCTTGATACCATCTCGCTCGACAAAAACCGGCGCACAGGCCTCAGACAGATTGGCACCTGAGCCCACGCTGACCACACCAGCAGCCGACAAGATGCGGGCCTGATCTAGCAGCGCTTCCGGTCCATAGTCACCCGCATGATTATTTGCGGTACCCACCACATCGATACCAATGGAGGTCAAAATTTGAGTCTGCTCCTGGCGACCCCGAAAGTAGTGTGGCACAGCCTCACCCTTGGGCAGAGCCGTCTCACCAACCTCTGCAAGCACACACTCGAGGTTCAGGAAACTCAAGTCCGCAGAAGCGAGATTCTCGAGTCTCTTCAGAGCATCCGCAGGTCCACGGGCTGAAGAGAGTCCATTCTGGCGGCGGCCGAGGTTCGCATCACCCCCGACTGCGAGCGTGAGTCGCTCTGTCTCGTCGACAGGATGGCTCTGAATTTCTCCATTGGCCCCTGTAAGCACACCGACGGAAACCCAGTGCCCAGGGAACGGCGGAGCCTTTATGACGTCTCCCAGTCCATCTTTTAGTCGCACCGAGACCCAGTGGGCATGCTCCGCAGTCAGGTCGGCACGATCAACCGAGATCAGTATCTGCGCAAGCGCCCCCTTGGGCGCCCCCACCACGACAGGATCCAGCTCAATGGACTTGCCTCCGTTTGTCGGAAAAAGTCGTACCTGGAACGACACCTCAGTCGATCGCGCACCTGGAGCCCACCACCACTCGACAGAGCCCGTCTTCGGGCCTGTACGCTTGACCTCAGCCGCAACCAGCTGACTCCCGTCACGAAAAGTCACAAGCGGCTGAGCCGAATCGGGGGCAGCCTCTCTGCTCTGCTCCCAGACCACGTGGCGAGAGTCAGATTTACAGCTGACGACCATCCAGAGACAACACAAAATGAGCGCATTGAGTCTGTTCACTGTAGGTCTCCTTGTCCATTGGTCTCCCTGTAATCGACCAGCCATGCTCAACGACAAAAAAGGGCCCTTGGAATCAACCGAGGGCCCTCTCTATCTGACTGTCCAGCTCAGTCGCAGACGGTGAGACCACCATATGTCACACGTACGGTGTCACCTTCTTCTGGAACACCCTCGTCAAAGACAACCGTGTTGTCACCCGCATCATAGTGCCATCCACTCAGTCGCTCAGTCCCGTTCACATACACATGAATGGTAGTGGGTGCTGGTGTCGCATCGAGCTCAAATGCCGCCATCTGTACACTCGCTGCTGCGAGCATCGAGAGGTTGGTGGGCGTCGCCCAGTCAGAGCAGATGGAGAGAAAGACACCATCAGTCGCCATGACCGGCTGGTAGTAGCCATCACCTGCGTCAGCCGTTGCACAGCCACCTGGGTAGTCACCAGCAATCGCTGAGAACTTCACGTTTGCTGAGCTGCCCTTCTTAGCGACGATCTTGTCCATGTACCAAGTCCATGAGCTCGACGATTGCTCGACCTCATCGGAGACCATGATGATGTGAAGCATCGCGTCTGGACGAAGGAAGCCATAGTTGCACTCGCCTGGGTCGGTGTTGTCGACGGCGTTCGATGTGATGGTGAGGCCAGCCTCGGTCCAGAAACCACCGCCGCTGCTTACAGCTGACTGGAAGCGGGTCTCATAGTCTGACATCTCTGGTCGAAGCACGCCGCCGTGTGCGTTGCAGCCGTTGTCAGCGTTGGCCACCACGATCTGCCAGTCAGTCGAGTAGGTCGCCAATTCGCTGATGAAGGTGCCAAAGTTTGTCGCGAGACGCGCCTGGTCATCGCTCATGGAGCCGCTCTGATCGACATAAAAGATGATGTCTGATGGTGGGTTGGCCGGTACCACCCACTCCTCGTCGTAGTTAGCGCCAAACTCTCCGGTACCGAACTGAATGGCCTCACGCTCGCCCATCGGCTCACTGGAGGTCACCGTGAGGGTACTCTCAGTCTCACCCTGGTCCAGAGGCTCAAATTCCATATAGACGCTGACAGACTCATCTGGCTCGAGCGTCATGGGCAGCGAGAGCGCTGAGGTCATCTGGAAAGCGTCGCCTTCTTGGCCAACCGTGAAGATATCGAGGCTGTCGGTTCCCACGTTCGTGAGCTCGACCTCTGTTGGAATCTCACACCCGACATAGGTGGTTCCCACATTGAGTGGATCTGGCGAAATCTCGAGTTGAGGAATCGTGCCCTCACCCAAGAGTTCAACAGCAACCTCGCTCTTGAGCTCTGCGTTGCTCACCACAACAGCCTGCCCGCTCTGGCCGTGGGCGGCGAATGGTTCGAATGCTACATCGATGGTGACCGAATCACCGACTGCCAAGTATGACTCTTCGAGCTCAGTCAGGATGGTGAAGCTTCCGACCTCGGAATCGATGCGCAGCGCCTCAATATCAAGAGGCTCTCCACCAATGCTGAAGATGTCGAAGGTCTTGACCACAGGGTCATCGCCATCACCCAGCATGCCGAAGTTCAGAAAAGAGGGCAGTACACGGATGTCTGGACCACCACCACCGGCGGTCTCGCCGACGGGCTTGAGGTCAGTGTCCTGAGTGCAGGAAAACATCAAGAGGCAAACAAGGAGTGAACTGCGCGACATAAAATCTCCGGAAACAGGCAGTAAAAAACGTTGGACTCTCACACTTAAAGCAAGTTCTGTGCCAAGCCCGATTTACCGACCTGTCAGCCGTTTAACCGATTCTTCCTGGGAACAAAAAGAAGATCCCCAGGCGGGTGCGACAAAAAAGCCGCATCCGCCTGGGGAACTGTCTTCCCAGTGGGACATCTCTACCCCACCCAATGCTCAGCCCAGCAGCTCGGCAACAGCCTCGCGCTCCTGAGAGAGCTCTCCTGCAGTGGCTGCGATTTTTGCCTTGGCGTACTCGTTGTGTTCGATGCCATCGACAATCGTGACCTGACCATCGCTGACCGTGACAGGAAACGAGAAGATGAGACCGCTCGGCACACCGTACTCACCGTTCGACCACAGCGCCATGGAGGTGTACTCACCATCAGGTGTACCCTGCCACCAGCTCCGCATGTGGTCCACAGCAGCAGAGGCTGCTGAAGCTGCGGAGGATGCGCCACGGGCCATGATAATGGCCTTACCGCGCGTAGAGACAGTGGCCATGAAGTCGCCCTGACCCCAGTCCTCGCCGACCTTCGCCACAACAGAGTCACCACCTGCTGAGGCATGGTAGAAGTCTGGGAACATGGTGTTGGAGTGGTTTCCCCAGATGGCGAGGTTCTTGACCTGGCCTGCGGTCACACCGAGCTTCTTGGCAATCTGTGCCTTGCCGCGATTCTCGTCAAGACGGGTCATCGCGTGAAACTGTGTGTTGGGAATGTTCGGTGCTGAGTGGCAAGCAATCAACGCGTTGGTGTTGCAGGGGTTGCCCACAACCAGGACCCGTACTGTCGACTTTGCATTGTCGTTGAGCGCCTTGCCCTGACCCGTAAAGATGGGGCCATTGATCTTGATGAGGTCTGCGCGGTCCATGTCCTTTGAGCGCGGACGTGAGCCCACCAAAAAGGCTGCATCGGCATCCTTGAAGGCGACATTTGCATCATCGGATGTCTCGATTCCATGAATGAGCGGGAAGGCTGCATCCTGAAGCTCCATGACCACACCCTCGAGTGCGCCCATGGCAGGTGGAATCTCAAGCAGCTGGAGAATGATCGGCTGATCAGCCCCAAAACAATTGCCAGAAGCCAGTCGAAACAACAGCGCGTAGCCAATGTTTCCAGCAGCACCAGTGACCGCAACGCGGATCGGATCCTTCATCAGTTCTCCCTACTTGTAGCCGAATTGGGCTTCATGGAAATCGCCGGTATCAATCCACTTTTGAATGACCCGGTCCAAAACTTCGCTCGTGACCTCAGAGGCACCCCACTTCTCAGCGTTGCCCTCGACACTCTCAAGCACCTGGCCAAGAACAAACGGAGGAATGTTCTCCACTCGAGCCCAGGCCTCTGGTGCCCAGTCAAGCTTCTTGCCCTCGCGGTCCATGTAGGCTTCGCTCACCTCACCCCACATGTCGTACTTGGCCTTCATGATCTCAGGGGTGATGACACGCCCAAGATCCTTCTTTACGGCGGTCCACTCAACACGCCACTTCGTCATCTCTCGACAGAAGTCAGGAATGTTCTGAAGCTCAGCCTCAGCCTCGGCCGTCCACTCGAAGGTGTAGTTTGCGGTCTCGCCAGCAAGCGGATGTCCGTATCCAAGCTGCTTACCCAAGCGCTCCATAAAGGCCTCAGAGATGGCAGACATGTTCTTCGACTTGGCTCGCTCCTCAGCAACACCGCGGACGAGTTCTTCCGCGCGCTCACCGACGAACTTACCGACCGACTCCATACGAACCTTGGCCTCATCGACCTTGACCTCGCCACCCTCTGTCCAAGAAGGGTCAGCCTCAGTCGCTGCCTGGTCACCAAACATGACATGTGCTGGGCACTCCGCGGGAGGTACTGCGCCCGCCTTTGGTGCTGACGTGTGCGTCTCGCCCATCATTCCAGACGCCGGACACTCCGCTGGAGGTACAGCACTCGCCTCGGGTGCTGACGTGTGCGTCTCGCTCATCATTCCAGATGCCGGACACTCCGCTGGGGGCACAGCGCCCGCCTTAGGTACCGCATGCATCTCGCCAGACATGCTGGACGCTGGACACTCGGGAGGAGGAGGATCGCCCTTCTTTACTCCTGAGTGAGTAGAGTCCGCAGGCATACCCGAAGCGGGGCAGGCCTCTGCCGACTCTGTCGAGCCTTCAGGAGCGGCCTGAACTGCAGCGTTGGCTTCAGCATCCGCTTCATCCGCCGCGGCCTGAGCTGCCGCCTCTGCAACCTTGTATCCAGGAAGCGCACCAATCTTGCTCTTGATCTGCTCTGCCGCTGACTCGCCTGAGGAGTAACTACCGAGCATCTCTGCCATCATCTTTCGACCTGCGGCAATACCGGTCTCACACAGCTCAAGGTCAATGTGCTTAGCCGTCGCCTGCGCCGCGTACTGCTCTACACGATCACGGGTCATGTCGCGCATGAAGCCACCGGGAACGCGACAGATTCGCTTCCAGGCCGCCTCTGTCCAGAGCCACTCAGAGTCCTTTCGTTCAGCGGGAACATCATCGTTGGGACGCTCGTCCTTCTGGATGAGGATCTTCAGCACCTCACCCTTGTCAGACAGATAGCTGGTCTCAGCCATGTCCTGCTGAATCATGTCGAGAGCGAACTCATGGGTGATGGTCTCGATTCCGCGAACACGTGCGGTCTTCTCGATGCGCGCCTTGCAGCGACGCCGGTCATAGCCCTTCGGCACTCGGGCAATCGCCTGCTTGGCTTCAATAGACCATGAGAGCTTCTTTCCATCGAAGGTGTCCTCAACAATGAGGTCTCCGCTGTCGAGCTCGCCTGCGCGCTCAACCACCTCGCGGTCAATCATCTGGAACTCATCGCCAGAGGTCTTGCAGATCGGGCACTGCTTTGGCTGGTAGTCCTTGGCGGCGTAGCCACACTCAGGACAGATGAAGGTCTTACCAAAGGTGTAGTCATCCACCTGCTTGGCCATCTCTTCTGCGACATAGCCCATCGACTGTGCAGCCCCGGGTGGGAGCAGATCGCCCATGGCCTCATTGATCACGGCCGCGGTGATGACCGAGTATCCACGCTCAATCGCCCAGCGAATAATCGCCGTCGTCGCGACACCCTTCACAAAGCCAGGAACCCGCGCCATCTTCGAGAGCGCAGCAGGAGTCCACTCGACGCTCTCAGCAGCCTGAACATCCACCGGTGGGGTGAACTTCTGGCTGGTCACGAGGACGTTGCAGGGAGCAATACGGAGGAGGTTCTCGGCGGTAGCACCGATGTCCATCTCGTCATCTGAGTGCACCCCGATACGACCGAGCACCAGCAGCGCTGGCTTGGTCTTGCGCACATATTGAAGGATCTTCTCGTAGGCCTTTCCGTCCAAGAGGACCGCGCGGGCTTGAACACCGTCCTCTTCAGCTACCTTGCGCGCCACGTCGAGGTGAGCCTGGTAGATCTTGGCCAGACCCGTGTCGATGATCTCCTCGTGCAGCTTCTCTTGATCTGCAAACTTGAAGACCTTCGCCGCCTTCTCTGACAAGACGCCGACGATACCGTTGAAGAGTGTGTAGTGAAGGTATGGATCGTAGACACCGACAGCCTCAATGCGTCGATTGAACTTCTTCGCGAGTCCAACGGCCACCTTGAGTCCATGGTAGCTGCGCGGTGAGCCATCGATACAGACAAGGATAGCTCCCTCTTCTCCGAGGTACTGCCCATCACCGACCATGAGCTTGGCTGGCTTCTTGACCACCATCGTGTCCGTCTGAGACCGACGGAGAAAGCGCTCTACAGCAGAGCCCAGTGGCGCAACACCGTCGCCGTTGCCCCAAGCACCAAAGACCATCAGGTCCTCTTCGGAGGTCCCCATGTAGTCCAGCAAGGATTCGTGGACGACACCATCGAGGCGCTCTGAGCCAAAGCTCACACCGCTGTCATCCGCTTCATCAGCGAGCCAGCCTGTACGAACCTTCGCAGTCGAGGCGCTAGTGTCTTGGGCGTCCGGAGACTCTGCATCCGGAAGCATGGCTCGAAGTCTATCGATTCGAGAGGCTGTCTTGTTGCCCTCATTAACGTGAACGGCGGTCAGTTTGGAGCTGAGCGCCCCTGCCAACTCAAGACCAAAACCTGCAGCACCTTTCGACCAGCCTGAGCCGTCGAGAGCGACATGGATATTCGTGTACATCGAACCCTCCCATAAGCAAAACGCCCCCGCAAAGGCGGAGGCGTTCTCTCTAACGGATCGAGCAACGTTTTGCCCGACCGATTGATCAGCTATTCGCTGTCCGTCGCCTCAGCGGCGCCATCACCTTCTACAGGTGCTGACCACTCCGGCTGTGTCATGAGCTCTTTCTTGAAGGCCATTGCGGCGGGGGTATCCTTCAGCTCCATCAAGGAGTCCACGTAGTAAACCACCGCCCAAAGGTCTTTTTCGTCCAGAGTACCCTGCCATGCTGCCATCGCTGTGCCGTTCACACCGGCACCAATGATGCGGTAGATCGACTTCTTACGATCCCAGTTGGCCTCGCCCGGATCGGGACGAATTGAGCGCGTATTGTTGAGCGTGTAGTCGGGCGGCATGTTGGTCTGCTCGACACCCAGGACGACATACTCAGTGACTTGCTTCACAGAATGGTAAGGATCGTCACGATGTTCTGGCTTCTTACCCGCGCGGGCGAAGGCCTCGTGAATCTCTTCCTTAGTGCCATAGGCGGGGTGACATGACTGGCAGTTGGCCACGCCATGGTAGATGTACTTACCGTAAGCGACGGCCTCCTCAGCCTTGCCGGACCATGGGTCCTCAGACTGTGTCACCTGCGAGCCGATCTCGTTCTCCGGATCGCGCCAGCCTTCATCATCTGGTGAGAAGGTCTTGATGTAGTTGACGATGTCGTACATCGCCTGGTCCTGGATGTCCCACGGCAGCATTGCTGTACCGTGGAGACCGCCCCGAATCACATCGTAGAGCATCTTATCGGTGGGCAGATCGCCGTCCACCATTCGCACGAACTTGTACTTAGCAAGTCGCAGATCCCGTGGTGCTGGACGCAGACCAGGTGAGGATGGACCCCGACCATCTCCTTCAAGTCCGTGGCATGCATAGCACTGACGGACGTACATCTGTCGACCGTTGTCGAGAGATGCCGCAGAGATGACCTTACCGCCGAGTGTGACGTCAGCGGTAAAGGGCTCCTCGAATGCCACCGGGTCTTGACAACCGGTGATGGCAACGAGGGAAACAGTAAGCAGCACGGATGCAAAGCGTCCAATCATGACGACCTCTTGCTTCAGAACACGTAAACAAGCGAGAAAATAATCAACCACACGGCACCAACAAAGTGCCAAAACATTGCGGACAGGTGAGCGCGGGATTCACGAAGTTCGGGATGGGGAGCCCGTGGCGCTGCCACGTACATCCACACCAAAATCGCCAAGCCAGCGAGCACATGCAACGCATGAAAAGTGGTCAAGAAGTAGAAAATAGAAGCATATGGACCGATGGCCAGGGTCAACCCAGCCTCCCAGAGCTCGACCCAGACTCCAGCTTGGAGACCGATAAAGAGCGTACCCAGGATGATGGCCGCCATAGCCAAGCGATGAAACGCAGCGACGCTGCCTTCACGCAGGCGCTTGCGAGCCAACTCAAGGCTGATGCTGCTTCCAAGCATCAACACAGTAATTATGGTGGGCACCACGATGGGCGCCTCAGGAACTCCGGGCGGTGGCCACGCCATCGCTCGAATACGGAGCAAGCCGTATGAGTAGAACAGCCCAGCAAACATCATGCTGAACGAGACCAGGGCGAGGATCATCCCCACATGGTTCGTCGCACGTACCTGGCGCTCTGGATGGAGCGCGCTGGTAAAGCTGGTTTGGGCTGCGGTCGTTGTCATACGTTCTTGTCTCAGCGAGACCTACTCCTCTGCAGGAGCGGTCTCGTCAGTGACGTCGTCCTCTTCGTGATGGTGATGGCCAACAACCACAGGGTCAGGGAGCTTTGGCTCAGAGCCGTCAAGCGTCTCCCACTGACCTTGCCAGTCCTTACCGAGCTTCTCGATGCACTCAGGGTTTGAGTACTCGTGTGGCCCACAGGTCACAATTGGAATCTTGGCGAAGTTGTAGACAGGCGTTGGGTTGCCGACACTCCACTCGAGCGTACCGACCTTCCATGGGTTCTGCTCACATGGCTCGCGCTTACCAAAGATGTTGGCGAACCAGTTGATCACGAAGAAGATCTGGCCGGCAGCAAGGAAGAAGGCGAAGTAGCTGGTGATCTGATTGATACCCAAAAGCTGCTCAGTGAAGGCATACTGGAAGGGATCGTAGAGGCGACGAGGCTGGCCCGCGTAGCCTGCGATCATCTGCCCAATGAACACACCATTGAGGCCGATGAACGAGAACCAGAAGTGAAGTCTCGCCAGGCGGTCATTCATCATCGTTCCGAACATCTTCGGGAACCAGAAGTAGATGGCACCGAAGGTGGCCAAGAACGCTGCCGAAGCCATCGTCAGGTGGAAGTGACCCACAACGAACATCGTCGCGTGCAGGTACAAGTCCGTAGAGATGGTGGCGAGCGGCAAGCCCGTCAGTCCACCTGAACCGAAGACGAAGATCGCACCAAGTGCGAACATCATCGGGACCGTCTTGCGCATCGACCCGTGGTAGATGGTGTGCAGCCAGTTCAGGAACAGCAGCTCCGCAGGAACGCTGATGATCAGGGTCAGGAGCATGAAGCTCTTGCCCAGCAGCGGAGCCATACCTGTGGTGTACATGTGGTGGCCGTAGACCACTGCCGACATGATGGACACCGCAGTCATCGCCCAGACCGAGCCCTTGTACCAGTAGGCAGGCTTACGGCTGAAGAAGCTGACGAAGTCACCGATGAAGCCCCATGCGGGGAGAATCAAGATGTACACTTCAGGGTGGCCAAAGATCCAGAAGAGGTGCTGGAAGAGAATCGGATCCCCAGCGCTCTCTCCGGCGAGGGCACCCGCGACGTAGAAGCTCGTGCCGAACCAGCGGTCCAGCAGAAGCAAGAGTCCACCACCAGCCAAGACAGGCACGAACAGCACGTTCAGGATTGCGGTCAGAAACTGACCCCAGACCGTCAGCGGGATTCGGTCCCACGTCATTCCTGGCGCACGCAGTCGAATGACCGTGGTGATGTAGTTCACACCACCCATGATGGTCGCGGTACCCGTTGTGAAGATCGCCAGGACAAACAGGCTCTGGCCCCAGCCAGGCGTACCTGCATTACCCGATAGCGGCGGATAGGTCGTCCAGCCGGCCGCCGCAGTTCCATAGGGAACCATGAAGCTCGCGAGCACCATGAGTCCCGAGAGGAACCAAGTCCAGAAGGACAGGGTGTTCAAGAGCGGGAAGGCCATGTCTCGCGCGCCGATCATCAGCGGAATGGTCAGGTTCCCGAAGGCACCGATCATCATGGGCGTGATCGCCCAGAAGATCATGATCAGACCATGGCTCGTAAACAAGCTGGTGTAGTGACCAGGTGTGATGATTCCGCCTGAGTCAGAGAAGAAGATCTGACCCAACACGGGCACTGGCTGGCCTGGGTAAGCCCACTGCCAGCGGATGAACATGGCCTGGAGGCCACCCAAGAGGAGGAAGATCAAGCCACCCCACAAGAATTGCTTTGCAATGACCTTGTGATCACCCGACCAGATGTACTTCGCGATGAAGGTGGTGGGTTCGTGGTGAACGGCTTGAAGCTGATCGTATGCGTTTTCAGGTACAGCCATGGCTTACAGTTCCTTCCAAGGCCAGCCCCAATGCGCGTCGGCATCGTCGGGGTTGTAGGCCAGTGCGGACTGGTGCGAGATTTCTCCCACCCAGGCCTCGTAGTCTTCTTGAGAGAGCACGGTCAATCGACCCTTCATCTTGTAATGGAAGGACCCACAGTGCTCGGCGCAGGCAATATCGAACTCTCCGGTCTCCTTGGCCTGGAACCACAATGGCGCCATGGTACCAGGGACCGCATCCGTCTTGATTCGCATGTTCGGCAGGTTGAACGCGTGAATGACATCTGAGCTCGTCAACTGAAGGAGGATGGGCCTGTTCACAGGCACGCGAATGTCGTTCAGCGTGACGGGATCATCAGCTGTATTCCATTCGCCATCAGGACCCACGTAGCGGGCATCCCATGCCCACTGGTGTGCATTCACCTCAATCCGAACGGTGTCTGGGTTCTTCTCGACGTCCGAGAAATTCCAGAAGACCTCATCGAGATCCTTCATCGCATTGATGTAGAGGTTTCCGTCAACCACCAGGAAAATCACCGCAGAGATGGACATCGCGACAGCGATCTGCCGACCTGCATCGCCGTGATCGTACTCGGCGGGGTGGTTCTCATCATGCTTGAACATGGCGATCGCCATCCAAGCCACCATGATGACGAAGAGAATGACCAGGAACCACATGGTGATGTTGATCAGCCAGGTGATGCGGTGACCGTCGAGAGAGACGTCACGGGGCATGTCATACCCCGTCTCTTTCTCAACAGCCGCGAACACATCGACCGGCAGACCCCACAGCACCAGGAGGGCACCCAGGCGGGTCCAGCTCAGCTGCAGACGCTTAATAAAATCCATGACGACTACTCGGTGTCGGTAGGAGGAAGACTGTGGTCATCTGCAGCTGCACGACGCAACGCAGGAACCACAGTCGCAACAATCAGGAATGGGACCACAATCATGGCCCCCAGAAGAACGGTGCCCGCCGTGCCCGCTTCATCGCGAACAGCGCAGTACGGACATGCCCATGCATCCAATGGAAGCAGTAGAGCCGCTATAGCTCCCGCTCCAAGCCAAGTCTGGGCCAAAACGCGCATTACAGTCGAGTCCATCCGAGACGCCAGAGCGCCTCTGCAATCAGCACGAATGCATAGAAGAAGGGAATCAACAGCGAGATCACCACCCCATTGCGGATGGAGGCTGTGTCATGCGAGAGGTGCATGAAGAACCACCCAACAAGGGCAGCCTTGACCAGCGCCATCCCAACAAGAGACGCAATCAGTGGACCGTTAGCGATGCCCGGTACAAAGACGACGCCAACCTCAAGAACGGTGAGAACAAAGAGCAAGAAGAAGATCGTCCAGTACTCTTTGCGGTTGATGTGAACATTGCTTGTGTCAGTGGTCATCACATCCTCCTCTTTAAGCGGGGATCAGGTAGATAAAGGTGAACACCAGAATCCAGATCAAGTCGACAAAGTGCCAGAACAGACCACACATCTCGATGTGGTTGTAGTTCCCGCCGTCGTACTTGCCCATGTATGTTCGGAAAGCCATCACGAAGATGTAGACCGTACCGGTGAGCACGTGCAGTCCGTGGAAGGACGTGATCAAGTAGAAGGTCGAGGCACGATGTGAGTTTCCGAAGATCAGACCGTCAGCGATAAGGCCCTGATGGTGAAACAGGAACTCAAAGGCACCGAAGTACTCTTGCATCTGTCCACAGAGGAACAGAAACCCACCGACTCCGGTGATCATCAACCAGCGGAATGTCGCCTTACGGTCGTTCTCTACGCAACTCGCGTAGGCCATGACCATCGTGACACTCGAGCAGATCAGCAAGAATGTCAGACCAGCAGTGAAGTTGATTCCGAACTCGACGGGCTCACCGGGCATGATCCACTGATCGGCGCCGCCCCTGAGGATCCCGTACGCGAGCAAGAACCCGGCGAAGGTCAACGCATCAGAGAGAAGAAAGATCCACATGCCGATCTTACCCATCGACGCAGTTCCCATCCACTTGTCGGCGGGCCATTGGTCGAACGGTAATTCGTGGTGGTGGTCGTCAGCGGCATGATCGCCCATCGAACCCTCCTGTACCCATCAGAATGGGGGTGCAGTCTAATAAACTTTTTCGCGATCTCATCCCCTACGTCGAGGGGTGGGGAGTTTTACCACACCACCCTCAGCAGCGCAACCACCCGTAGAGACGTGAGATCTGGCGAAGAACCAAGCATTTATAAATACTTAGGCTAAGGTAAAATCAGCCTCATTCGCTGACAACCCTGGGGATATGCAGGATTTCGGGTGATCAACCATATCGGTCATTGATTCGGTACTTTGCTCCCCAATTGCTCCAGCGATAGACCGCCCGCATGTCAGCTCAATCAAACATTAGCACTCACTGGTTCTCCAACCTCGTCGGACGGGGCTGGTTCTGGGTCTTGGTCATCAGTCTGCCCTTTGGCACGACCATTGTGCGCGCGGTCCTCACTGAGGTACCCACGCCACCGCCCGTCTATGGAACGGTCCCTGACTTCGCGCTCACTGACCAGTCTGGCGAGGCGTATGGGTCAACCGACCTCAAGGGTAAGATCTGGGTCTCAAACTTCATCTTCACCCGCTGTACAACCGTCTGTCCCATCTTCTCGGACAAGATGTCCACACTCCAGAAGCGAACAAACAAGGCAGCGAATGGCCTCCAGTTGGTCTCATTCTCGGTCGACCCAGACTTCGACACCCCGGAGGTTCTGGCCGAGTACAGCAAGCGCTTCAGCGCAAACCCATGGTTCTGGCATTTCCTGACAGGACCGACTGAGCAAGTCCGCTCTGTGGTCATCGACGGAATGAAGACCTTCATGGGCGATGCTGCAGAGGTCGACACCCCCGACGCCTTGATGCACGGCTCTCACTTCGTCTTGATCGACCCCGACCTCAACATCCGTGGCTACTACCAAGTCGAGGATGAAGAGACTGTCGAGCGCCTACTGCTGGACATCCAGCTGGTGATCAACGAGCGAGGCTGAGGCATAAAAAAAGGCGCCGACCAGAGGTCAGCGCCTTCTCTTCAGTGCAACAGAGACTACTTGGCGAAGGCCACAGCCTCAGTCTCAGCCTGCTTGCCTGGCTTCCAGCTCTGGCTGGCAATCAGCAGGTTGGACGCTGATACACGCAGCAGGTTGTCAGTGGTTGAGCCGATGTCCTCAGAGCCACCATCGATACCGACACGGCCGATCGCGAGCGCCCAAGGGTTCGCCTCGGCGGTGTAGTCCCGAAGGGCTGCCACAACATCACCCTCGAGAGCCCGAGTCGTTGCAGTAACGCCAGCCTTCTCTACGAGCTTTGCTGCAGCTTCGAGGTGTTGACCAAGAAGGCCGTTCTCGACTTCATCACTGCCAAGAACGGTGACGATTTCGATGTCCTTACCGATCGTGGTGGCGAGTGAAATCGCACCCTTGAGTGCGCCATAGCTCTGCGCAGAACCGTCGAGGGCTACCGCGAGGCTTCCCGCGCTGCTGAACCCGTCAGTCTCTGGGTTGCGAACAACAAGCGTGTCGACCTCTGTGCGGCGGAGAATCCGCTCGCAGACGGAGCCGACTTGGCTGTCGCGAACAGCACCCTGACCGAGTGCACCCATGATGAGGAGATCGTAGTCATCCTCACGGATGTCACCCACGAGCGCCTCGAAGTTGCGACCATCGAAGTGCTTGCGCTCAAAGTGGAGGCCCTTCTCTTCGGAGAGGGTACCCATCTGATCAAGGTACGAATCCGAGATCAGGTGCAGGCCGCGAGCGATCAACGCGTCGTGGATCTTACGCTGCTTCTCGAGCTCAGTCTCTTCCTTGTATTCTTCAGGAAGCGTGAACTCCATCTGCTTAAAGCGCACATCGTGCAGCTTTGCAGCATAGACATGGCTGCCGACCAGGCGGGCATCAAAAGCCTCGCCGAGTGCGACCCCAAGCTGCATTGCTGCATTTGAGTGGTCCGAGTTGTCCAAAGGAACGTGGATGCTGTTGTACATCGGATGGTCTCCAGGTGATGCCGATTCGTATCGCGTTCCTGGCCATGCTGTCAACGACAGCATCTCTCGATTTCTACCTTGCATCTCAACCACTGACATGTCACCTGCTTCGTGATGCAGTCTGTACCGTCACTTCCCGCCGATCCTGGTCTCAGAATAATGGTGACCCTGGCGTGCATTGGGCTTCTTGCACTGTTGACCGGCACTATCGGCGCAATTGTCGGCCGCGACAAGGATGCCGGAGTTCGCATTGGCGGCCCCTTGCTCATCCTGCTGATTGTGGTCAGCCTCGGCAGGAGAATGGCCTCAGTACACTTGCCGCTGATGAGCCTTATCGTCGTCTGGATAGGCTGGAATGTCGGTAGACTTACTGGCCGCTACAGAGTCTGCGCTGCAGTAGGTGCGCTCGGACTGGCGGGCGCGCTCATCTCAGGCGTCGTGCTTTTCTGAAGACTGCACCTGAGAGCCAAAGCCTGCACGAAACATGAAGACCGACGCCGTCAGCGCTACTGCGGCAAAAAACCAGTTGTAGAGATTCGTCGGCTCACCCGCTCCCATCAACTTTCCCTGTTTGAGCAACAAGGTCATGGCCTTGATCGCAGGAAAAATACTGATGACCTGAGTGAAGCGGCGATTCTCGCGCCAGATAATGACGGGCACGCTGAGGATCAGGGCGATCCCTACGACGAAGAACGCCCACCAGGGCACTCCATAGAAGTCGTGCTGACGTTCAGGAGTCAGCTGGAGCCATGCACCAAAGAGATACACAATGCCATACGCCGCGTAGCCAATGGCTGCGCGGCGATAGGGTGCGGCGAAGATCTGAGCCACTCGCTCTACTTAGCAGCAGCCGGAGAGGCTTCGTCGTCACCGTGATCGTCATGACCGTGGCTGCCGAGCTCAGCAATCCAGATGACCATGCCAACGAGGGCGAAGAACAAGATCACACACACGCTGACCACTACAGTGGCATAGCCAATGGCCGGCGTGAAGGCAGTGACCGAGGTGTCCTCGAGAATCTCATAGACGTGCCAGTGCTGACGAAGAGAGGAGCGAACAAAGCCCATCAGTGCCATCAGCCAGGTGAAGGACACAGCCAAGAAGATGAGCGTGTACTGCGAGCGGCGGCTCACCTCTCCCCAGCGAATACGTCCGACTTCCTTGGCCCCCTTGAAGAGCCTCACGTCGATCATCATGACGAGAACCATGACGACGATCACGCTGAGCACCTGATAGGGCGACATTGCGACGCGTTTGGTCGACTCCAGCCACATCTCAGGAATGTATCCACCGACACCAATTACGATGACGGCCGCGGCACCCAAGCCAAAGAGAGCAGCCTGAGCCATCTTTCCTTGCTTAGCCCAAGGCACGGTCGCCTCGAGATTTCCTCGGCGGTAGAGGATGAAGCTCAGGAATGTCGTGAGGATCATCAAGTTGACCGCAGTGTTCTTGGCGCTCATGACGCCGAGAAGACCAAAGATTGGGTGGTTTGTACCGCCGATAGCGGTCACCTCAGCAGAGGTCATGTACACCTGGAGAGACTTGGGTGTCGCCCAGACGAGCACACAGACTGTGATCACAGCCAGGAGCCACTTAATCCAGCCGCTGTATCGCTCAGCGCCCTCGATTCGGTCCATACCCAGCCAGAGGTAGTAGTTCGCCGCGAGGAACAAGCCACCGATGAGGACAGCCTGCATAACGAACAGCCACGACAGGATTCCACCCATCATGTAGATACCCAGCTGCTGGTTGAACATGTAGATCTCGTAGCCGAGATAGTAGCCAGCGAAGGGCAGCACAAGCAGCGCCAAGATGGCGATGAAGTTGCCCATGTACCCCATCCAGTCGTAGTGAGCGCGCTCAGCTGGAGTCTTGGCAGAGAGCCACTTGTATGCGGCGTACGCGCCAGCAACTGATCCACCCATGCAGATGTTCGCGATCAGGCGGTGGATGTTGATGGGGTGAAGCAAGAAGTTGAAGAACGCGGCGGTGCGATCGACGACCGCACCGCTGGGCTCAACACCCGCAGGCGCCATCATGAAGGTGGTCCACGCGTTGGCGACGAGCATCAGTGTCACACCAAAGACGTTGAGCATGAGGCCCAAGAAGAGGTGCCACTTCTTACTGATCTTACCCCAGCCGTAGTAGTACAGATACAGGCTGAAAGACTCGCCAAAGAACATTGTGGCGTACAGGTACATCGTGGGTCCGAAGACCTCGACCATGTAGCCCATCAGCTTCGGGTACAGGCCCATCAAGCAGAAGGTCAGGATAGCGCCGAGGATAGACGTGATGGAGAACGCGGTCGTCATCAGACGCGCGAACTCGTGGGCGACGTCGTCATACTGCTTGGCCTTGACCTCGTCTTTGCTGACGTATCCAAGAAACTCGAGCAGGATCACCATCATCGGGACTGCGAGTACAAACGCCGCGAAGAGCAGGTGCAGCTGCGCGAGGATCCACACGACCACTCGGGCGTTCAAGAAGCCAAGGCTACTCTCAGCCGTAAAAATTTCTCGGTACTGAACATCGCCACCAAAAGGATCCGCCTCAGCAGCGAGCGCAGTCGTCCCCAGGGCGAGGCCCAAAAACACAAGCGCCACCATCCCAGCAACGGGCAGCCAGCGATCAATCTTCGTACGCAGCATAGTCTTCTGCATTTCAGCCTCTTGTTGGTCTCAATAGGTGCTGCGCACGATAACGATATCCGCGCCGCGTTTCAATAACCTGTGCTCAGCGCACGACATCCCAAGAAGCTAACGTAAAAATAGAAAACCACCGCTGTTCCCCAGCCAAAGCCGGGAATTGCCAATTTTACCCAAGACGATCGATTTGCTGACTGGCCACAGAGGGTATATTCCCGCGGTGTAGACCTACCTCACGCGCCTGGGTTCACTAGGAGCAATGTGAGAGATATTTATAAGAACAGCCGGGTTTCAGCATGAAGAACCTCGTCAACATATTCTTGTTCACCTTCATCGTGTCCGGTGTTTACACCGGTATTGCGCAGATCTTGCCTCAGCTAGAAGGCAAGGCTCCACCCAAGGTGGAATTCGGCGCAAACACCAGTCCCGAGGATCTCGCGGTGGCTGGAGCAGACATCTATGAAACGAACTGTACCCAGTGCCACGCCATGAGCGAACCCGGCCGGTGCCCACCGCTCGGCAACATCGGCGCACTCGCTCATGATCGCGCTCGCGAGCGCGGGGGCGGCTTCACGGATGTCGACTACTTGGTCGAGGCTCTGTGCAAGCCAGGAGACTACTTGGTCGAGGGCTACGGCAACATCATGCCAGCTCAGCAGCGTGCGATGAAGCCTGGACAATTGCAGGCGGTCGTTGCTTATCTCCAGACCCTCGGCGGCGATGCAACCCTCAAGGGAACAGACATCGCAGCTTTCGAGAAGTTTGACTGTGGTGCGGCCGCTGGTGGCGCAGGAGCCGGTGGCGGTGCTGCCGTCGCAGAGGTCAAGCCAATCGGCGGACCTGAAGAAGCCTGGGCAGAATTTGGCTGCGAAGGCTGCCACAGCATTGACTCTGATGAGGTCAAGACTGGCCCGACCCTGAAGGGGATCGGTAGCCGGATGGAGAAGTGGGAAATCCTCGACGCCCTCATCAACCCAGATGCAGTCATCGCAGACGGCTACGACGCCGGTGTGATGGAGGGAGCCATCGCGGCTCGTGACTTCTACACGCGAATGTCAGGCAAAGACTACAAGGCCTTTGTTGACTGGCTGAGCACCAAGTAGGGAGATTGAAGCAATGCTGATTTCGACCATTCTCTTCGCCGCGGCATCTGCTGTCGTGTTCCTTGCCCGGAAGAAAATTGGCCTCTTTTGGTCCGGTGCGACGTTCTTCGTCATCACCGTCTTCTTCCTTCAGTACGGTATCGAGCCACCTGCTCCCGCCGCATTGGTCACCCTGTACGCCGGGACTGCATTCCTCGCGATGTTGCTGTACGTGACATCGAGTAAGCAGGCAATGGAAAATGTGTGGCTGCCGATCAAGGACGTCCTCACCAACACGGACAAGAAGTGGACGCTGTACAGCCTCCTCATCACAATCCCTGGTGTGCTGGCCTTCCAGACCTACATGGGGAACCTCCCCTCTACTGACGCACCGCCGCGAATTCGGTCCGTCCACCCGCCGCCCCCAAACAGCATTCAGGTGCAGAGCCCTGGGGTCGCTGAGGCGCACGAGTTCAACATTATCAGTGGCGATAGCCCAATACGTGCACTCGAAGAGACCGACCCTACAGCCTTTGCGGCTCATGTCGCACGGGGAAAAGAAGTCTACTACCAGAACTGCTTCTACTGCCACGGCGATACCCTCGCTGCTGACGGTCATTACGCCACCTCAGTCAACCCACTGCCAGCCAACTTCCAGGACCCAGGTGTGCTCCCGCAGCTCACCGAGGCGTTCCTCTTCTGGCGCGTCGCAAAGGGTGGACCTGGAATGCCTGACGCCGGCGGCCCCTGGGACTCCAGCATGCCAGCCTGGGAGAAATTCTTGTCTGAGGAAGACATGTGGAATGTCATCGCATTCCTCTACGACTACACCGGCTACAAGCCCCGTGCTGCTGAAAGCGTGGAGGGTCACTGATCATGCTGTCCATACTGATTTCAGTCTTTGTTGGTCTCAGCCTCACCGGCGACGCGCATGCGCTGCCAGGTGACATCGAGAATGGAAAGAAAGTCTACGACCAGCGCTGCGAGCAGTGCCATGGTGCAGACGGTGCAGGCGATGGCGCGGCGGCAGAGTTCATCTACCCGCGCCCGCGCGTGTTTAAGGACAACAGTGTCTACAAGTTTGCGGTGACACCAGATGGTGTGATCCCAACGGATGACGATCTGTACAAGGTGATCGCAGAAGGAATTCCAGGCACATCTATGCCTGGCTTCCCCATCGTCAGCGAGCAAGAGCGCTGGGATCTCGTGGCCCTGATCAAGAGCTGGTCTGAGGACTTTGCTGACCCAGAGTACGTCGCTGAAGCCGTGCCCATGTCAGAGCTCAGCTGTCCCCCGGTTGTAACGTCACCGGACTCTATTGCTAAGGGTCGGAAGATCTACGAAGAGAACATGTGCGCGGACTGCCACGGTGCAGCCGGCCTCGGTGACGGACCCAACTGGGCATCCCTCGCTGAAGACTCATGGGGCAACATCTTGGTTCCCCGGAACCTCAGCAACCCAGAGAGCTTCCGCAACGGCTACGGCCAGGCAGACATCATGAAGACCCTGAGTCGTGGACTCACCGGGTCGCCGATGGCCTCGTACCGTGATGCCATCACTGCCACGGATCGCTGGCACCTTGTGAACTACATCAAGAGCCTGTCCGAGGAGCCCAAGGTCTTCAAGGATGAGCGCATCTTGGCTGTGAAGGCGAACAACCTGCCCAGCAGCGGTGACGACGCAGCATGGAGCGACGCTCCGATGGCACGCTTCTCCTTGCTCAGCCAGATCGTCGAGCCCCCGCGCCTGTTCTTCCCCTCGGTGGAATACGTCAACGCTCAGGCCATCTACAACACCCAGGGGATTGCCCTCAAGGTGACCTGGGACGATCGCTCGAACTCGACTGGCTCCAACATGACGGACGACTACGCCGATCGTGACGGAAAGGTCTACCGAGACACCGACCACCCCGATCAGTTCGCACTCCAATTCCCGGCCAAGAAAGACAAGGACGGCGCCCGTCCCTACTTCTTGCTCGGCGACAAGAAGCGAGCGGTCAACACATGGTGGTGGCGTGGCGACACAAACGAAGTCACTGAAGTCAATGTAAAGGGCTTCGGATCCGTCCAGGCGCAGAGCGAGCGCGGACAACAGATCAAGAGTGCCGTGACCTACAAAGATGGACGCTACACGATGTTCATCACTCGCCCTCTGACCACATCAGACACCAATGATGTGCAGCTCGAAGAGGGTGGATGGACACCTATAGGCTTCAACGCTTGGGATGGTTCGAAGGGTGAGATCGGCCAACGCCGTGCAGTAAGCACTTGGTTCTGGCTCTTCCTCGAGCCAGAGATCCCCTCACAGGCACACGTTCTTCCACCTGCCATGTTCCTGCTCTGTCTCGGCGCACTCGGCATGCTCGTCCGCTCAACTCGTGAGTGGGCCATGGTCGAGACCGGAAAGCAGGACGCGCCCAAGCCGTTCATGAGCCAAGAGAGGCCCAAGAGCAACGGTAAATACGGCATCTTGGCTGGAATCGTTGCGGTACTGATCGCGGGACCACTGATGAACGGCATCACCTCATCCGCTGGGGGCGACCCCGTCGAGATGGCCATTACAAACCATCAAGGTGTGTCACTGGCAACGGGTAAGTTCTTCGAGTCCTCCGATGTGGAAGAGCTTCGGTCTGCACTCGCAGACCAGGGGCTCTCTTCAGGGCTCGCCATGGCTCATGACCTGAGCGATGCGCACCTCACCCTTGAGGGCGGTATACGCATCGAAGGTGACGTGCAGGCTGGCGCATTCCGCTACCGCGATGGTGACAAGATCTACGTCCTCCAGACGTACGCTGACCTCGAGGGTGGTGGAACCACCAAGTTCAGCCGCCACATCGGGCACAACTTGATGCGTGGATACGAAGGCATCGGTGCTGCAGCCGCCGTCTGGTCGGACAACGGCAATGTCTATGTCTTCACCGGCGAAGGCAGCATCGATGAGATCCTCGATGTCGCTGCTGGTGCATTCTACGGCGTCACGGCTGGTGGCAGTCACCACTGACCTCTGCCCTAAACAAGAAAAAGCCCCGCCTTGATGCGGGGCTTTTTTGTTGGACAGCAAGTACCTTGACTGAACACGACAAGAATCTCAGAGACGCCTACACTGCCTAACGAGAAGAGTTCGCTACTCCTTGAGGTCAACCAGACGATAGCGGAAGGTCATGCAACCTGAGCCCTCTGGAGCGCAGTAGTAGCTCTCGAGCCGCACCAGAGCAGCACGATCCGCATCCCCCTTCAACCGGATGGCGTAGATCTCATGCTTGCTCTCGAGCAAGTGAGTCCAGTAGCTGTAGTTGTACCACTTGAGCAGCACTGGATTGACCCCAAAGCCGTCTGTGAGACCGTCTGCAGTCCAGTCAATCTCATCAGGAACGTCCGTGGTCATCAGCGGCTGGGCGTCCAAGGAGGCCGCGCCAGCGGGCGCCTGCCAGTAGTGGCGCCGAATCAGCACATCTGAAGCTGCCCCCTCAGGCACAGCCTGTCCCAGCTCAAAAGAAAAAGGGACCCACGCATCCTGATCGGATGTATTCAAGGTGACGAGCATCGCACCGTCGTCTTGCAGTTCTGCACGGGGCTTCAGTGGGTACCCGACTTCATCGATCACTGGCCCGCCGACTTTGTATCCAATCGCAAGGCAGATCAGACCGCCGACGATCATGGTGGCCACACCAACATGAACCAAGCGCTGGCCTTCATCGATCTTTTTTTCTTCGATCTCAGTGCTCATTCTTCAAGCCCTAAACCGAACCGAAGCGCCTGTGTCCGCTGAGGCTTGAGCCATCCCCACATCACCCATGTTGCCCAGAGGAGAGAGATATTGACGACAGCAAAACCAACGTAATGATACCAAGCAACGTCATATTTCGCGAAGGCAGCAAGACTTCCCCAGTCCACCAAGAACAACAAAACAAGCTGTGACCAAAATCCCAACTTGATGAACTTGTCACCGCGTCCCGTCATGACTTATCCTCCATCAATCTTACTGATAGTACAACGGTGACCAGCCTGCCACAGCATCGACCGTGCAATGCAGTGCTGCTCCCGTTAGAACAATCGTCACCCGTTGCACGCGGCCTTCGGCCGAGGGGACCAAACCATGAAAACGCTCAACACAGCAAAGATTGCCAGCCTTCTTGTCCTGAGCTTCCTCACCGCCTGCGGTGACTCGGAGCCCACCGGACCTTGCGGTGAAGAAGTCGCAGAAGAAACGGCTGCCGCGGCACCCGCAGCTGAGACCAAGGCCGCTGTAGCCAGTGACCTCAAGCCATGGACTGAGCTCGATGAGGCTGCACTCGTGAGCTACGGCGAGAAGGTTTTCCAGGCCAAGGGCTCAAATACCTGCAACGACTGCCACGGTAAGGACGGTAAAAAAGGACGCCTCGAGCAAGCGGCAGACCTGACCAACCCAAGCTCATGGCGTCTGAATAAGGTCTACGGGGACGACTCCGAGAAGTCCAACACTGCTCTGGCCTACCTGCTCAGCAAGGGCGGAAAGAACTTCAACCAGAGCTTTGCTACCGACAACCCTGACGCTGGCTGGGACTGGGCCAAGGCTGAGGCGAACGCCTACGACATTCAGATGTTCGGTGTGACTCAGTCCTCCACACAGGCCGCCATCAAGAAAATCCGTAAGGAACTCAAGAAGAGCGGCTACAGCATGGACAAGGCGGACATGACAGCCTTCGGTACAAAGTCCGTCATCTCATACCTCGCCAGCATTGAAGCCAAGTAAGGCAAAGAGAGAACCCAATGAACACCTCAACAATCGTCCTCTTATCAAGCCTCCTCGTCGCATGCGGTGGTGACGAGCCCGCACCTACCGCCGCTCCTGCTGCCGCCCCAGCCCCAAAGGCCGAAGCACCTGCACTGAAGCCATGGCGTGATGCTCTGACCGATGCCGACATTCAAAAATATGGTGAGCGCGTGTTTATGGCCAAGGGCTCCAACACCTGCAACGACTGCCACGGTAAGGACGGCAAGAAGGGGCGCCTCGAGCAGGCGGCAAACTTGACTCAGCCCGAGACCTGGGACGCCACAGCTGCCCTCGGCGGGGACACAGCAAAGGTCGACAAGGCCCTGCTCTACCTCATCAGCAACGGCGGAAAGAAGTTCAACGAAAACTTCGTGAAGGACAATCCCGACTCCGGCTGGGACTGGTCAAAGACCGATGGTGATGCGTACGACATCCAGATGTTCGGTGTCACCCAATCAAGCACCATGTCTGAGCTCAAGAAGATCCGCAAGGACCTCAAGAAGGCCGGAACCGATCTCCCGAAGGCTGACCTGACCGAGTTCGGCGCAAGCGCTGTTCTCAGCTACATTCGCAGTCTATCAGCCGCACCTGCTGCTCAATAAGCTCAAGAAACCGGGGGATAAAATGCGAACGGTCGTTGTGATCGGTGGTGGAATATCGGGGCTCTCCGTAGCTCTGCATATTGCTGACCAGCGTCCCGACGTTCGCATCCGCCTGCTGGAGTCATCCGACCGACTCGGCGGTGTCATCCACACCGACCGCAAGGAGGGCTGGGTCTGTGAAGCTGGTCCTGGAGCATTCATTGATCGCCATCCCTCAACCCGTCGCTTGATCGACCGGCTCGGACTTAGTGGCGACATCATCAGCGCAGGAAACGCGGTGAGACGCCGCTATATTCGGCACCAGGGGAGCCTACATCCGTTCCCAGACAGCCCCGAGGCTCTGGCGCGAACCGCACTGCTCAGTGAAGCTGGCAGACTGCGGATGCAGTTCTCGCCGGTGCTACCCCCCGCCCGCTCAGACCAGACCGTGAGCCAGTTTGCGACCGCCCACTTGGGTAAGGAAGCTGCATCGATATTGGTCGATCCCATCGTGGCAGGAATCTATGCCGGCGCTCCCGATCAGCTGAGCGCGCGGTCAGTGCTCCCCCAGTTGGTGGGGCTGGCCGACCAAGGTGGTCGAGTCTGTGACGCGCTGCTCGGCCAGGGTCAAGGACGCCTCGGAAAGGGATCTATGGTCTCCATCTCAGGTGGACTCGGCGCACTGGTTGAGGCTCTCGAGCATGAGCTCGGTGAGCGGATCGAGCGAAACCGTACCGTGACTCAGATTCGTAAGGGTCCGGGCCACTGGCGTGTGGACGTCGATGATGGCGAGATCATCGAGGCTGAAGCCGTCGTGTTCACCGCTCACGGAAAGGCTGCACAGCAGCTCCTCGGACCGCTCGATGCAGAACTCAATGAGAACCTGGAGCAGATCCCGTCGGCTCCAGTGGCCGTCGTCAACCTGGGCTTCTCACCCGATGACATCCCCCACCCGCTCGATGGCTTTGGATACTTGATTCCAAGCTCCGAGGGTGGCTCAGTACTTGGCGTCAAGTGGACCACAAGTATCTTCCCTCAAGGACGGGCACCAGAGGGTCACACCCTGATGCAAGTCTTCGTCGGCGGTACACGTGCACCTCAGATGGTCAATGATGTATCCGCAGTCATTAAGGCTGCGCGAGCTGAGGTCCTTCAGACCCTAGGGATCACTGCTGCACCAGCGCATGTCAGAGTATTCCCTCACCGAGTCGGCATCTCTCAGTACACCAGCGGCCATGCCGAACGGGTGGTCGCAATCGAGACTGCACTCGAGCGGCACCGCGGACTTTACCTCGCCGGGACAACGCTGCATGGCGTGGGCATCAATGCATGCACAACACACTCTGAAGCGATCGCTGAAGATGTTGTCGCTAGCCTCGAGCCTGGGCTGCGAAACGACTCAACCCTCGCTGTTGTCCGCCCCTCGGCCTGAGACCGCGATGCTCTTGCTGACTAAGAACCAGCGAAAGTAAACCGCCAACAGTACGGTCAGCACAACTGAGCCCGCACCAAGCAACAGGTCTCCAAGTGCGATGCAGCGCAAGCCAAACGCTGCGCAGAAAATCAGTGCCGTACTGATCATGATCTTGTGAATCTTGAGGAGGGCCATGTCTAGTCGAAGATCTCCTCGTCCATCTCTCTCCAGCGTTCATCTCCGTAAGTCCGGAAATTATGGGTACCCACAAAGGTGAACCCATCGTGGAAGTTGACCTTGTACTTACCACCACCAAAGTGGTCAGCGATAAAGCCATTGGGATCCGCCAGCAGGTCGGCAGCCTCAGGAAGCTTCCATCGACCGAGTCCCTTGAAGCGAATGGTGTCTCCGATTGGCTCCATAACGAAGAGCGTCGCTGTACTCATTCCCAGCGACTGAAGGAACCGATCACGCAGGACGGCTTGGTCCGCTTCGGCACCCTTGGGGAGGCATAGAACACGAAAGATATGCTCTTTATATAGGGGCCAAAGCCAGTCCACGATCCACCCTCCTCACCTGCCCTAATCCAAACACCGCCGACTCACACCCAGAAGCTTGACACATCATGCCTTCCGCATAGAACATGCACCCCCGTCGGGAGACTGACAACTGGAGACCCATGGCTGAAAATGAGCCAATCTCAGAGGCCGATGAGAGGCCAGTGAGCTTCCTTGCGGATCTCTGGTCACTCGGAAAGCCACGCTTGAGCTCACTTGTCATCTTCACTGCTGGCGGTGGGATGTTTCTTGCTGGCGCGTCCCCGAGCCTCCACACCGTCTTGGCTGGGATGTTCGGTACGACCCTGGTGGTGTGCAGCGCCAACAGCCTGAACAACTACATCGAGCGGGAATCCGACAAGCTGATGGCCCGAACACGTGTGCGACCCCTGCCTGCAGGCCGAATGGAGCCATGGATAGCCCTGGTCTACGGAATCGCTCTGATGGCCATCGCTCTGCCGTGGATGTTCATCGCGACAACCCCACTCGCGACAGCACTGGCCCTGATTGCATGGGTCATCTACGTGTTCGTCTACACCCCCCTCAAGCGGATCAGCTGGCTGAGCGTTGTCGCAGGTGGTGTGGCTGGAGCCATGCCGCCACTCATCGGATGGACAGCTGCCAGAGGAACTATCGACTCTGGCGGACTCGCGTTGTTCTCCATCCTGTTCCTGTGGCAACTTCCACACACATTTGCGATTGGAATCTACAGAAAAAATGAGTACGCAGCGGCAGGGATGAAGGTCCTTCCGATTGAGCAAAATGATGCGATCACTCGCCAGCACATCATGACCTGGACCACAGGGCTGGTCGCATCCAGCCTCTGGATTGTCTATCTGGGACTCGGTGGAGTTCTCACGCTCTGCGGCAGCATCGCACTGGGCGGCATCTTTATGTGGAAGGCCTGGAAGGGACTCAGAGTCGAAGGAGGTCCAATCTGGGCCAGAGATCTGTTTCTATTCTCGCTGGTGTACCTCAGTGGAATGTTTGTCCTAATGGTCCTCGACCACGCGCTGGCGTGATCCCATCAGCTACACTGACCCGGTGAAACCACTTCCTGCTGAAGCCCGGCGCGGCCTGCTCTGGACGAGTATTGGCCTCTTGCTCGCCACCTTGTGGCTCTTTGAGCCCGCACTGAGTCAACTCAGCCAGGTGATCATCGGCGACCCGCAGACGGATGCGGTCCGTGGTGCATGGGGTTTCAGCCACCTTGGGCAATCCGTCCTCAGTGCTGAGGCACCCTGGAACTCCAGCCGGGTCAACTTCCCCTACGGCGCACGCTTGATGATCCTGCCTCTGGCCTCAGGACTTCTCGTGAGTCCACTGGGCGTCTTGGACCCCGTCCTCGCCTACAATATTATCTTGATCGCCTTGGTCTTCGTCTCGGGCTTGGCTACTGCGTGGCTCACTCGAGTCATCTCGGACAGCTGGCTCGCGGGCTTTGTTGCAGGAACAATTCTGATCTCCCAGCCCATGCTGCACCACGCACTCGCCGATGGTACAGCCGAGCACATCACACTGTGGGCAGTCCCGCTCTTTATTGGTGCATCGTGGCTCGCGCTGGCTGACCAAAACCCACGATGGGGAGTCGGTGCTGGCCTGCTATCAATCGTCGTGGCATTGGACAGCCCCTACCACGGCCTGTACTCGCTGGTACTGGGTGTCTCTGTTCTTCCGTTTGCCATCAAGACCGTCCGCGGGCGGGAGCGTGATCTATGGCGAGCACTGAGCGCCATGGTGGCATCAGCGCTGCTCGGCATTGGCTTTGTATATTACCTCTACAAGCGCTTCGAGGCCGGAGAAGTCGATGGTCTCAGCACCTCTGCCCTCCAGGCGAGCAACTCTACAGACATGAGACTGTGGTGGCGCCATATGGGGGGGGCGGACGGTCTCCGTGACATCTCGCAGCCTCCCACCCTGGTCCCCACTGGACTCTTCATTGGCTCGATTGCCTTGGCTGCATTCGGTAGAAAGAAGGCGGCACCATGGCTCGGTGCAGGGATCCTCATGGTTGGCCTCAGCTTCGGTACCCGTGAGAACACCCCTGAGCTGATGGGTGCCTGGCTCGGTGCGCCTGCAGCCGCGCTGTCAGATCTGATTCTCACCTTCAATGTATGGTTCTACTCACTGCCCATCGCGGGTGAGATTCGCTTCCCACGACGCTGGCTTGTCCCCGCAGCACTGAGTCTCGCTGTCGCGGGTGGTGTGGGACTCCACCTCGCCTTTCAGAGATGGATACGTCCGACCTGGGCCAGGATAGCTGTGGCCTCGGTCTTGGGGGGACTGACCCTGCAGACAGGCGTGAGTGACTCGCGGCTGCACAATCCGTTTCCAATGCACGAGCTGCCTGAGATCATCTTCACCACAGCCATCTCAGAGTCCCAGAGCAGCGGCGCAGTCCTCCTGCTCCCCGCGACCCGTTCCGTGCAAGCCGGAGTGACTCGCGAGAACCTCCCCGTCTTCGCAAACCTAGGCTCGGCGCTCGCCTCTGCGGATGACCTCTACATTCAGATGAAGCACAACAAGCCAATGGTGAGCTTCCCGAGTCTCCAGACTCTCTCCGCAGAGCCCCGCGAGCAGGATGTCCGTCGTGTTCTTCGAGACTGGTCGGATCTATCACTGCAAAAGAGCATGGGGCGGGGCATCCCTCCGAGCGCCTATGAGACCGGCGGTAAGTCTGAGCGAGATCGCGGAATCAGGGTGCTCCGGCAAGCGGGCCTCCGCTGGATTGCAGTCGATCTGGGGGCCTATGAAGACACAGGCCTCAGTCACCTCAGAGATCAGCTCGGTAAGCGGGTCGTCAGCGAGCAGACCTTCGATGAGGGGGACGGGGTCCTGTTGCTCGAGCTCAGCCCGTCAGCGGTACTGCTGACGACGACTGACTAAGCCTGCGAGCGCGAGAATGAACCATGCCACTGACCGATCACCGCCGCCGAGAGGGGCAGTACTGCAGCCGCTATCAGCCTTAGAGTAGGGTTGATAGGCTCCACCCGCCGGTAATGGGTCGTCATCTTGGGGACCTGGGCCATCAGCGCTGCCAGAGCCACCATCAGTCTCTTTTGCGTCGATCTGATACTGATAGTTGAAGGTCTCACCCTCATTCCATGCCGGACTGGTGACCGATGCCACGAGGTACAGCGCATCTTCGGTGCCCTTGACCTCAATGTCTGCCTCGCCGCTCCCGTCCTCATCGAGGAAGACCGTCTCATACTCAGCCCGAGACGACATCTCCCGAACGACGCGGACCTGCCAGCTGGCCTCCGATCCAGAGCCGCCGGTCTCATCGCCCTCAAAGCGGACGGTCACGGTTCCCTTGCCCGGACGATTCATGCGAATGGTGTTGTACCCGTAGCGCTGCGGGAGCGTGTCTATCGGCGGATCTTGCCAGCGCTCACCCGTACCGCTGGACGTGACATAGTCTGTGATTCGACGGTCCTGACTTCCATAGCTCTGAGACTCGGAGATGTAGTCCAGGTACGCCGCAATGTTATCGCCATGGAGGTAGTCCCACGTCGCGTTGTGAGCCGCGAAGTCAGCAAAGACCTCCTCGATGGGTTCATCCAGCATGCTCGCGACCATATCAACGGGGTCGTCATAAGCTGACGCTTCCGACCATGAGTCACGGATGGTCTCCCAGGACGTCATGTACTCGGTCAGGTATCTCGGCCAGATGGCCGCACCGTACTGGTGGTACTCCTGGAGCGCTCCTGTTCCTGGGTACTGGTAGGCATTGAGCTGGTGATGGGGCTGAAATGCATAGCCGTAGAGGAAGACGTAGTAGTCCTCGGTCGCTGGGTAGACCTCACCCTCAACCCACATGGCCGTCGCCTCCCACCACCACTGCACATCACCACCCGTGGCATAGGCTCCCTCGGCATGCTGGACTGCGTGGTAGAACTCGTGCGCCACCGTGGTCTGACCAAAGTCTGGGTTGTCGAACACCCCCTGAGAGAGCACGATGATGGGCCAACCCTCCGAGTCGGTCGTGTAGTACCCGCCCATGCCGAAGGCCGAGGGAGTACATCCACCGGAGTCACCCACATAGACGTTGAAGAGGTAGTCACTGGTGCCGTATGGGTGAGCATGATTCATGACGTTCAGCTCGTGCTGCCAGCTGGTCTCCAGCGCATCCATGATCTGCTCGATCTCACTCGTTGCAGGAACTGCATCTCCTCCCCACTTCAGGACGAAGTTTTCTGAGGTCTCCTGACCACTACAGACACCGGCCTGTGCATCACGGATTCCCTTGGATGGGCTCGGTGGGCGTGGAGGCAGAATCTTCGGAGTGGTCTGCGTAAAGGTGTCTATGAGTGCCGGCGTTCCACAGGGAAGCCCAGCCAGAACAGGTGTGGACCACGAGAGTCCCGTTGCGACTACCATCAATAAGAAACGTTTCATTAGTCCTGCTCCCAAACCTGTGGATACGTTCAACATCCTACACGGTCGCATCAGGACTTGGGCTGCAAACGGCCCACGAGATCATCCACGATTCGCAGGGTCATGCCCCAGATACGTGCACCGTCGAGATCGATGCGCGGAAGTACAAACTGATTTCCCTTGTATTCGTACGGGAAGGTTCCCCGGCCCTCACCTCCGTGCAGCCTGTCGAGTCCGAACCACAGCACCTCTGCGACCTCGCGAGTATCCAGGCGGATCGCCGGGTCGTGGTCGATCACAAACACAAACGGAGACACCAGAACCCGAGGAGCCAGATCAGGCGATGCCACCTGATCGAGCATGCCCAAACAGGTAGACCCGCTCAGGTTGACCCCGACCTCCTCGAGCGACTCACGCACAGCGGCAGCCTGATCATTCTCATCCCCTGGATCGACTCGGCCGCCTGGTAGCGCGATGTGTCCACTCCATGGATCCTGCTCATGCACAGCCCGCCGAATAAACAAAACATCACCGCCCGGTCTACAGATCACAGCCACCGCGGCCCGAGCAGCACCCGCTAGGCGGGCCTCCATCACACCCGGTGACTGTCTGAGCGAATCGGCAAGGTGTTCAAGAAGCATGACCGGAGGATAATCACCTCTAGGCGGGTTACCCACGTCGAACACAAAGGTGAATCGTGATCGACCCGGACCTCTTTACAGACGACGATGACCGAACTGGTGGCGAACGCTTCCAGGACTGGGTGTGGGAAGTCTTGCGGACCTGGGGACCAGCAATCATGACGGTACTCTTGATCCGGTCCATGGTCGCCGAGCCTTTCCGGATCCCCTCAGGCTCCATGGTGCCGACACTGGCCATCGGCGACCACATCTTGGTCACAAAGTACAGCTACGGACTCCGCTGGCCCGTCACGAGAATTCCGATGGGAGAGCTTGAGGTGCCCGATCGCGGCGATGTCATCGTGTTTATCTTTCCTGAGTCCAGCGAAGGCATGGCCAAGCACTGGGTCGATGTCCCCTTCCCACCGTTCAATACCCTCGACTATGTCAAGCGAGTCGTGGGACTCCCCGGAGATACCATTGAGGTCCGGGACAATGTGATCTTCATCAATGACAAGGCACAGGAACGCTCCCACGTTGCCAAGTTTGAGTTCGTCGATGACCGCTGTAAGCGCATCCCAACTCGAGAGTTTGAGGAGAACCTCGACGGCGTCGAACACGCGGTCCTCAATGCCACCCGCTACGGTCTCCGTATGGGTGACTATGGTCCAAAGACAGTCCCCGAGGACCACGTCTTTGTGATGGGTGACAACAGAGATCACTCTGCTGACTCTCGAGTCTGGGGAATGGTTCCCCTTCGGAACATCAAGGGCAAGGCCCAGTTTATCTGGCTCAGCTACGATCAGTGCAAGCCTGGAATACCGCTGCTGGGTGATGTCCGCGGCGAGCGCTTCGGTCTGGATGTTCGCTGAGTAAGCTCAGCTCATGACTCTTCGAGAATGGTATCCCCGGCTGCGTTTCCGATGACCTCTTGCCCATCAAAGGTCGAGACCTCTTGAACCAGCCGGCGATTCGTCGTTCGTACGAGCCGTGAGAGCTTCTGCAACAGCTGCCACATCAGCTTAGCGGCCAGCTCACTGTCCTGCTTCAGAAGCTGCAAGAACTGATTGCGACGAATCACGAGCATCTGAACATCTCGTGTCACCGTAGCGCTAGCACTTCGGCGCGGAACATCAATGAAGCTCATCTCTCCGAAGTAGTCACCTGTTCCGAGCGTAGCGAGGGTCTGGCCATGCTTTCGAATCAGCACCTGACCTTCTTCAATGATGAAACACTCTCGCCCGTGTGAGCCCTCCTCAAAAAGGGTGGTCCCTGCAGGCACAGTGCGGCTCTCCGCCATCTGACAAACGCGAATAAGCTCCCGATATGTACAGAATTGAAAGAGACCTACGTTACGCAGAACCTCCATCCTCCGGACGGTCGCGCGGTCATCAGCTTGACCGGTGTCGGCCTCAGCCTCGAGCACCACGACGGAGATGTTGTCACGGCCGCCTCGCTCATTGGCCATACCGATGAGCCGCTCCACGACGGCGGCGGCCTTGTCGGACGGCACCTCCTTTTCCAGTTCTTGTTCATCAACGTAGCGATACAGTCCGTCCGAACAGACAATGATTCTGTCGCCCACATTGAGGTCAAAAGCAAGCGCGTCCACCAGCACATTGGGGAAGACCCCGAGTGCCCGCGTGATCACATTCTTGCCCGATATCTCTTGAAGCGGAACTCCATCCTGGGCCTGCTGCGCAGCGAGAGTGTGGTCTTGTGTGAGTTGATGGATCTCTCCACCCCTGAGCAAGAAAATCCGTCCATCGCCCACGTGCGCAATGAATGCGGTGTTTCCAGACTGCAGCACGATATCCATTGTCGTGCCCATACGACCACCCTTGCCCGTCATGGCAATGGCCGCATCGTAGACCTCCTTACAGGCCCGCTGCATCGCAGTATCGAGCATCGTCCGCACCGCACTCTGGGCTGCCTCAGACGGGGCACGCCTGTGCAGATCAATCACGTGCTTGTGGGCCGTAATGGTCTCTTTAATCACGTTGCAGGCGAGCTCCGCCGCGACATCGCCGCGCTGGTATCCACCCATTCCATCCGCCACAGCAACGAAGCCATGGTCCGGTGACAAGAGGAAGGAATCCTCATTGACCTTACGTGTCCGACCGACGTCGGTCGCGCCCCACATGGACAACTTCACTGCAATACTCCCACCGGAAATCAACCCCACCACCTGAGGCTTCGGATAGTATCGCATGGGTGGCACCTATTGGGGGCCCAAGTAGGAGCGAATGCGCATTGGTTGGCTTGGATGGGTGGAAGGACTAGCAGTCGTGCTCTGGCTGGTTCTTGCATCTGTACTCATCGGAGATGGCGGCAACGACCGCCTTGTCCGGGCAATTGACCCCAAGGCGCTGGTCCTCGGGCCCAGCCAAGAACGCTGGATGGGTATTCTTTTTGACGACCAACACGTCGGCTTCTCGGTATCTCGCTCAGCATCCATTGAGGGTGGTGGAATGCTCTTCGAGGGTCGCTCTCAGTTTCGCGTGGCCACATTTGGAAAAATTCAGCAGGTCACCACTGCAGGAACTGCCCTCGTGAATGCCACCGGCGCACTGGAGCAGTTTGACTTTGTGATGCTGGCTGATCAGGTCCGATTGGTGGCTCGAGGTGAAGTCAAAGGGCGTGAGATTGTGATGGAGGTCGACCAAGCGGGCGAGACCTCGACCCTGCGCTTCGATGTGAGCGCCCCGCCGCATGTGGGAATGTCTCTCGAGAGTGCAATTCGGAGACAAGAGCTCGCTGTCGGACTGAAATTTAGCGTCCCCTACTTCGATCCCCTCACCTTGGCCGAGGGAGACATGGAGATTGAGGTGGTCGATGTTGAGATCTTTGACGGTGGAGAGGAAGCCTACTGGCTCGTCACCCGCTTCGGTAGTGTAGAGACTCGGTCACTCGTGACGCCTGCAGGAGAAACCCTCAGACAAGAAGGTGCGCTGGGCATGCGCATGGTGAGGATGACTGCAGAGGAAGCCCAGACGATCACCGATGACACACCAAGGGACCTCATCTCGCTGTCCGCTGTACCCTTCAAGGGCAAGCTCAAGAACCCGCGAGACAAGCGTCTACTCAAGGTCCAGTTCAGCGGGGTCAGCAACGAACGCGTGGTCTCACAGCCGCCGCAGCAGACTGTCCTCGACGATGTCGTCACCGTCGACATGCCGCTACTGCTCGAGCTCCCAAGTCTCCCTGTTTCGGCCCTGCCCGACAACCTGAAGCCACAGGATGAGCGCCCACCGTACCTCTCATCCACGATGACCATTCCTGCTGGGCACAAAGACATTCAAGCCAAGTCAGCCGAGATAGTCGAGTCTGCAACAGACCGACTCGATGCGGTCAAGCGTATCAATGACTGGGTCTTCACAGAGATCAAAAAGGAGCCCTCAGTGGGCGTCCCGAATGGACTACAGGTCCTCTACAGTCGACGCGGCGACTGCAACGAGCACACGGCTCTCTTTGTCTCACTTGCGCGAGCCGCTGGAATACCGACACGCATCGCTGCGGGCGTGGTCTTCTCTGAGCGCATCGGACCCAAAGGGCAGTTCTACTACCACGCGTGGCCCGAGGTACAGCTGGGAGGCCCGCCTGACTGGGTTCCTGTGGACCCCACCTTCGGCCAGGTTCCTGCTGATGCAACACACATCAAGCTTGTCGAAGGAGATCTGGACCGACAGGTAGAGATTCTCGGCGTGATTGGCAAGCTCCAGCTCACCCTTATAGAGGCCCGATGATCGACATATTGTGCTACCTTTTTGGGCCAAGGATGGTCACCCAATGATCCGTCTCGATGGAATCGAAAAACGCTACGGTCAATTCTGGGCAGTCCACCCGCTGGACTTAGAGGTTCAAAAGGGCGAGGTCTTCGGCTTCCTGGGGCCCAATGGTGCGGGTAAAACCACGACCAATAGGATTATCGCTGGCGTGCTGCCTGCCACTGCTGGACGCGTCTTTATCGATGGTATCGACATGGCCAAGGACCCCGTCGAGTGTCGCCGTAGAATTGGCTTCATTCCTGATCGGCCATTCACCTACGAAAAACTCACCGCGCGCGAATTCCTTCGCTTCATCGGTGGTATTTACCGAATGGATTCTGGACTCGTCGAGTCTCGGCTCGAGAGTGTATTGGACGACAACGGGCTCCTCGATCGCGCGGACGAACTGATTGAGGCCTACAGTCACGGCATGAAGCAGCGGCTGGTGCTTGCGGCCGCAGTGTTGCACGATCCACCTGTACTGATTGTTGACGAGCCCATGGTGGGCCTCGATCCCCACGGTGCACGCCGAATCAAGAATCTGTTTCGGGAGCTGGCAGCCAAAGGACGAACTGTGTTTCTCTCCACCCATTCACTGGATGTTGCTCAAGAGGTCTGCGACCGCGTGGCTATCCTGTACAAGGGTCGGATCGTGGCACTCGGAAAGGTGGATGAGTTGATGAATTCTGGCGATCAAGACCTGGAAGCCGTCTTCCTCCGCATCACTCAAGAAGAGGAAGAACTCCAGAGAAGCGGGGCCAATTCATGAGCCTGCGCTTTGTCATCCTCGCACTGCTGCTCGGTTGTGCCTCAAAGCAGGGCGCTGGGGGCTCGAGGCTCGGGAAGTCCGAGGGACGCTATGCGCTCGGCAAACCAGGAAAGGGGTGGTCACGCGTCTCCCCTGGCGGTGCAGACAAGGCCTGGTTCAATGATGACCTGGCTGCCACAATCTATTTTGACTCCAACTGTAAAGCACGGTTTGAGGACAAGACCCTCGATGCGCTCATCACTCACCTCACCTTTGGTATGGCACAGGGTGAGCCCCTCAAAGAACAGACGATGGAGCTCGATGGCCGAGAAGCCCTCATGCGGGTTTACGGCGGAGAGATCGACGGTGTATCCGTCCAGATAGCGGCGACGGTCATGAAGAAGAACTCATGCATCTATGACGGTCTGTACATCAGCAGTCCGCGCAGCTTCGATGCGGGTCTGAGCAGCTTTGAGCAGGTCATCTCTGGCTTCAAGTCCTGAGGCGATCGATGAAGGCCCACCACAAAGAATTTTTTAACGCAATCGGGGAGATCACTTACCTCACCCATGCGGCCTTCCGAGAGTTTTTTAAGCGACCCTTCGAGTGGCGCCTGATCAACCATCAGCTATTGCTCGGTGGCTATGACTCATGGTCCATTACCGTGCTCGCCGCTGGCTTCACGGGCATGGTCCTCTCTCTCCAGTTTGCAATCGGCTTAGAGCCATTCGGTGCCTCGATGTACACCGGAAAAGTGGTCAGCTTGGGCATCGTTCGAGAGCTTGGACCGGTACTGACTGCACTGCTGGTCGGGGGACGGGTGGGTTCTGGCTACACCGCCGAGATCGGCAGCATGAACGTGACCGAGCAGGTCGACGCCATCAAGGCACTCGGTGCTGACCCAGTGCGCAAGCTGGTCATGCCTCGTGTCGTCGCCATGACCATCGCCCTGCCACTCCTCACGGTCATGGCGGACATCATCGGCTGTACAGGCGGTGGAATCATCACCATGATCGAGGTCGGCGTGACTGGGCGATTCGTCTTTGAGCAGATGGTCGAAACCCTCATGGTGGTCGACCTCCTGCATGGACTCTCTAAGAGTCTCTTCTTTGGCTACCTGATCGGAATCATCGGCTGCTGGAATGGTCTCCGCACCTACGGCGGAACAGAGGGCGTGGGCGTCGCCACTACACGCACCGTGGTCTACATCTCCATCGCCATCCTTGTTTCAGACTTCGCGCTCACCCGAATCTTCCTGGCGATTTATGGCTGAAACCATCATTTCCTTTCGCGGCATCGCCAAGTCTTTCGGAGACAACCAAGTCTACCGAAGTCTGGACCTCGATGTGCATCGTGGAGAGACCCTGACCATCATCGGCGGATCGGGTGTGGGTAAGAGCGTCTGCCTGAAGCTACTCATCGGCCTGATGACTCCTGACGCAGGCACCATCCACGCATTTGGTGAGTCTGTGACAGAGCTCAACGGACAGGGTCTGCTTCGCCTTCGAAGTCGCATTGCCATGCTGTTCCAGGGAGCAGCACTGTTTGACTCCATGACGGTCGAGGAGAACATCAAGTATCCGCTCATTGAGCATGGCTGGGGAACGCCCGGTGAGATGGACAAGCGTGTCGACGAGGTCTTGGACATGGTCGACATGCCAGGTATCCAGAAGCTCAAGCCCGCCGAGCTGTCCGGTGGAATGAAGAAGCGGGTAGGCCTGGCCCGATCAATTGCTGTTCAGCCAGAGGTAATTCTGTATGACGAGCCCACGACTGGTCTAGATCCCGTCAATGTACGGCGAATAAATGGTCTCATTCTGTCGCTCCAAGAGCGGCTAGGTGTGACCTCGATTGTGGTCACTCATGACATGGACACAGTGTTCACAATCACTGACCGCCTCGCCATGGTCTACGAAAAGCAGATCGCCTTTGTTGGCACCCCAGATGAAGCCAAAGCCCATGAGCTCCGGTACCTGCGTGAGTTCATCAAGGGTGGACGGGGCACCTTGACCGAGGACTTGTAGGTCCCGGGACGTTAGAGGCTCCCTGCTCAAGGGGGACCCATGGCTGAATCCGTACCCAACTACACCGACTACCTGAAGCTTGGACAGCTACTCGAGCTTCAAGGTGGACTTGAGAACAACGAAGATGAGCTGATTCCAGATGAGCTCCTCTTCATCGTTGTGCACCAAGCACTCGAGCTGTGGTTCAAGATCGTCAATCGTGAACTCCGATTGGCACGCGATCACCTGAGCGCCCCGACAGTGGCCGAGGAGACAGTTCCGCATGTGGTCCACCACCTCCGTCGAGTGAACCGAGTCCTCGAGCTCGCCGTCGATCACTTTCAGGTGATGGAGACGCTCACCCCTCAGGACTTCCTCGGCTTCCGAGAGAAGATCACCCCAGCCTCTGGCTTCCAGTCCTCACAGATGAGGGAGATGGAGATCCTGCTCGGCATCAAGAGTAAGCAGCGGGTCAAGTACGGTAAGGTTGACCCCATCGAGCACCTCGAGAAGCTCTCATCCAGCGGTGATGCTGGTGCTTGTGCCTGGGCGCGTGTCCAGGCTGTACAAGAGGAAGTCTCATTCCAGCAGGCGCTGAGGACCTGGCTGTACCGGACCCCCATCCACGGCTCCATGCCCGACGACGAGGGAGACAATGAGATGGTGTCGAAATTTATTGCCTCATACCTGGACAACTTCGACACCTATATGGACCGGCAGTGCGAGAAGCTCAAGGCCAGCATGCCCGAGTCAGGAGACAACACCAAGCGCTTCGATGAGGCCAAGGCGGCGGCTCGAGAATTCCTCTATGCAGAAGATACCGAGGAGGGCGAGCGTCCGAGGCTCCAGCGTATTCGCGCAGGACTACTGTTCATTGAGTCCTACAGAACACTACCCCTGCTGGCCTGGCCAAGGCTCCTCCTCGACAGCGTTGTAGAGCTCGAGCAGCTCACACTTATCTGGCGAAACCGGCATGCTCGAATGGTCGAGCGCATGATCGGTCGCCGCGTGGGCACCGGCGGCTCTAGCGGCGTCGACTACCTCGACAAGACCGGTAAGATCAGAATCTTCACAGACCTCTGGGCCGTCCGGACAGTGATGATGCCCAAGGAATCACTGCCGCCACTCCAACACCCCGCATTCTACGGTTTCGCCAAATGAACTCTGTCTTCGCACACCTCGCACTCTGTTTTGCGCTCACGGGCACCGCAGCGGCAGCAGACCCGACCGACTCCAATGAGGGGTACACATACCCAGAGGCAAGACGTGGCGAGGTGGTCGACACCTACCATGGTGTCGATGTCGCCGATCCCTACCGCTGGCTCGAAGACCCCGATGGCACTGAAACCCGGACATGGGTCGACGCACAGGTTGCACTGACAACAGAGTTCTTGGCCAGCATCCCGAGACGCGCGGTCATCGCGGAACGGCTCACGAAGCTGTGGAGCTACGAGCGCTTCTCCAGCCCATCGAAGCGCGGAGACCGCTACTTCTTCAATCACAACAGCGGTACTCAGGACCACTCTGTGCTGTACACAGCCGAGAGCCTCGATGGACAGCCATCTGTCGTCCTGGACCCAAACACGCTGAGCAAGGACGGCACCGTCTCTGTGAAGCTGACATCCATTTCTGAAGATGGCAGCTTGATGGCCTATGGGACATCGGATGGCGGCTCTGACTGGATCACCGTTCATATTCGTGATGTCCTCAGCGGTCGGGATCTGACTGAGACACTCAGCTGGGTCAAGTTCTCCGGGGCAAGCTGGACACACGACAACAACGGCTTCTTCTACAGCCGCTATCCCGAGCCTGAGAACAAGCTCGAGAGCGTCAATGAGCACCAGAAGCTGTACTACCACCAGATTGGTACACTCCAAGAGACTGACAAGCTCATCTATGAGAATCCAGCAAACCCCAAGATGGGATTTGGTGGTTCAGTCAACGAGGCGGGAACGACCTTGTTCATCTACGGCTGGGAGGGAACAGACGACAAGAACACACTGCACTCTCTCGATCTGACCAATGACTCCGCGGAAGTCGTGACACTCTTCGGTGACAAGGACGCAAGCTACTCGGTCATCGGTGATGTGGTGATCAAGGATGAGCGCAGCTGGCTTCAGCGTCTCTTTGGAGAGTCAAAGCGACCCGATGAGGCCCGCTACTGGATTCAGACCAACAAAGATGCCCCCAAAGGCAGAGTCGTTGCCGTCAACCCAGCCAAGCCCGACGAAGCCAACTGGATCGAGATCATTCCGCAGTCTGACCACGTCCTGCGGGGTGTGAGCATGGTGGGCGGACACTTGGTCGCGACCACACTCGAGGACGCGAAGTCCGTAGTGACGGTCTACGATCTCGAGGGCCAGCTCGTCCGAAAGGTCGACCTTCCGGGAATCGGATCTGCATATGGCTTCGGGGGTAAGTCCGATGATTCGGAGACCTTCTACGCATTCACAGGCTTCACGAGTCCTACATCTATCTACAGATACAATGTAGGGACCGGCGAGAGCGTGCTGTGGAAGCAGCCAGAGGTAGACTTTGAGCCCAGTGCATTTGAGACCAAGCAGGTCTTCTTCGAGTCTAAGGACGGCACGAAGGTACCCATGTTCATCATGCACAAGAAGGGCCTCGACCCCTCCGGCGACCATCCCACGCTCTTGTATGGCTACGGTGGCTTCAACATCTCTCTGACCCCGGGCTTCTCTCTCTCTCGGCTGATCTGGATCGAGATGGGTGGAGTCTATGCAGTCGCCAATCTGCGCGGCGGTGGCGAGTATGGTGAGGACTGGCACAAAGCCGGTACCAAGCTGAACAAACAGAACGTCTTCGATGACTTCATCTCAGGTGCAGAGTTCCTGATCGAGGAGGGCTACACACGGCCAGACAAGCTCGCCATTCAGGGCGGCTCCAACGGCGGCCTGCTCGTCGGTGCAAGCATGGCACAGCGCCCCGATCTCTTCGGTGCAGCCATCCCAGCTGTCGGTGTCCTGGACATGCTCCGGTACCACAAATTCACCATCGGCTGGGCCTGGGCGGACGACTACGGCACCAGTGAAGAGAGTCCCGAGATGTTCGAGTACCTGCACAATTACAGTCCAGTCCACAACCTCAAGGAAGGCACACACTACCCATCGACGATGGTGGTCACTGCAGACCATGATGACCGAGTCGTGCCCGCGCACAGCTACAAGTTTGCGGCAGAGCTACAGCGCACACACGGCGGAGACAACCCCGTCTTGATCCGCATCGAGACCCGTGCGGGGCACGGTGGGGGAACCCCAGTCTCAAAGCGCATCGAGCAGACGGCTGACCAGTTCGCTTTCTTGGTCCGGTCACTCGGGATGGAGACCGAGGCCGAGCTTTCAGTTGAAGTGCCTGAAGATGCCGAGGCTGCTGAGGCTGCGAAGTAGAGCTCAGTACGCCCGCTCGATACCAAACCCTGTTCCATTCATGCCGTTGAGGCGGTCGATACAGTCATCGAAGAAGACTGCTGAGCCGTAGGCATACTTGATGACACAACCAAACTCAAAGGCATAGAAGTCATCCTGAACAGCCTTTGCTGACTTTCCTGTGCACCAGCCAGCATAGGCCTTGCCACCGCGAACACCCATCAGCGTGTGGACTCCAGTAGCCATGCAGCGCGCAGCCATTCCCCCTGGATTGTCGCCAATGAGCTGAACAGACAGAAGATCGATGTGTCCGACCTTCGCCCCATTCTCGATCAACAGCGCGCCACCACCCAGGGCAGCCGTGACCGATTTACCCGGCTGAGCAAATCGGGTCTGCAGCCCGCGCTGACTCGCCCCGTCTGCTCGTCCCATGACCACACTTCCGTCACTCAGTGTCACCACTGTCCCACGAAAATTGGAGCGGCCATTGCCCTCGGTATCCAGACGTCCGTTGCGGAGCACGGGCCCATGGGGGGGACGCGGGTAGACACCATGAACAAGCATCGTATCGGGACCGCTGACGATGGCGTCATAGCGTCCTCTGTCAGCCAGCCGTCTCAGCGGAGGGTCTGGATATCGAGCATGAGGATTTGCGTTGAGGACGTCGAGCGTCTCGATCGGAACCAGCGTGTAGCCAAGCCCTTCCAGCGCACTCAGATCAGGGAGATGTTTCTCCTTCTCCGGGCTACCGTGAATCATAGAGTTGCGTGGCGTCAGCCGTATGGTCATCTCGAGTCTTCCACCAAAACTGCCCTGACTGGGCTTGCATCCGCCCCCTCAAGACGAAGAGGGAGCGCAACTAATGTGTAGACACCATCCTCTACATGGTCGAGTACAACACCCTCAAGAATTGCGAGATCGTGTGCAGCAACCATTGCATGGCTCGGCAGATCCTTTGAGTCTGCCAAATCAATGCTCGGTGTATCAATGCCCACCAAGCGGACCCCCTCGCCAGCAAGATGCTCAATTAGCGCAGGAGAGAGCGCACAAAAGTCTGTGTTGAAGCGACTTGGGTCTGGGTATGAGCCCGTCCGAAACAACACGCGTGGAGCCAAGATGGTCGTCTTGAGGTGCTCGGTGCGGATCCGCTGGCCCCGCGCGACGTCCACCGAGATGACCTGAGCTGGACCCAGGTAAAGAGAGAGGTCTCGCTGAGCGATGTCGACTCCCGAGCCGCTGTAGTGGCTCGGTGCATCCGTGTGTGCGCCCAGGTGGACCGTCGTCTCGATACTCGAGAGATCGATATTCGCGCCACCCTCAATAGAGAGATTTACCGACCGCCGATACGCAACATCTCCGGGCCAGACCGCGATGGCCTCATTGATGACTGGCGTGATGTCGATGATACGTCCCGTCATGTCGCTGGCGCCCGAGCGACGACCTTGAACTCAACGGCAATCGGGGTCGGAAGCGCTGAGATGGCGAGGGTGGTTCGCGTGGCACCCACAGACGTGAAGTGCTTTGCGTAGACCGCGTTGTAGTCCGCGAAATCTCGGTCCATATCAATCAAGAATGCTGTGACATCGATGACATCGTCCAAGCTCGAGCCTGCAGCGGCAAGAATCTTCCGGACATTATCGATCACCGCCTCAGTCTGCGCTGCCACGTCGTAGTCTGCCGGCACCCCATCACTGTCACGAACAGCACCCCCCGGGATGGCGTTGGTACCAGGCTGACGCGGACCCACCCCAGAGAGAAAGAGCAGATCACCTTCTCGCCTGGCGTGCGGGTAGGCCCCTACAGGAGCAGGAGCAGTGTCTGTGTTGACCTGCTGTCCATCACCGGGGACAACAGGAGCAGTACCCGGTGGAGTGGCTGTCGCGGCTGGAGGTGTGCCCGTCGGACGGGCGCTCGGATCCATACCGCCCAATACCGCGCGATCCCCGCGATAGCGCTCGACATCTTCCTCATCGAACTCCTTATCGCCTGCACTTACAGCCGATGGCGTCAGTGTCACCACTGCACCACCTGTTCCAAACAATGGTGCATAGGCGAGGACGTTGCCGTCGTAGCGGTTGTGGGCACCCATTACAGCGCTCATCCACCACATGGGCTTGAAGTTGACCACCTTGTGTACCCGAATCTGATCTTGGATCGTCCGAGACAGCTGAGCCACATCCTCGAGACGACCCTCGCCCAAGAACTGGAGCAGCTTCTGATTCCACTCCTCATCCTTCGGTGAGTGAATACGGTCCTCGCTGGGCTCGATGAATTCAGTGAAGAGCCTGTTGGATAGCGTCATCACCACCACAACCGCAGTCTTCTTCCCGTCGTCAGCAATCGCAGCCGCTGCAGCCTTGCCGAGCACCGTGGTCTCTGCACGATCGGCGTAGACATTGCTCGAGACAATTGACGCTGGAATACGGTTGTCTGGATTCAGTAGCTTCAATGCCACGACGCTACCGGTATCAATGGGGAAGCCATGGTAGGCCACAGTGCGCGCAGTCAAGCCACGAGACTCTGCTGCGTCTCTGAACTTGTGGCTGAAGTCCGCATCAATGCGAAAGGTGTAGGGAATCGAGCCGAGATCATGGAACAGCTCATCGACATGAACCCAAGTAGGCTCCGGGTCCGCCTGAATCTGATGACCGATGACTGATGGCCACATGGTGCTGTAGATCAAGAGTCGCTCAGCACCGCTCTCCTCGATCTCACGACGTGCGGCCTCAAAGCCCGCCCGCAGTCTCGACCAGCCCTCGTTTGCATCCGGGCAAAGCAGCGGATGGGGAATCCCTGGAACGATGATACCTTTGACAATCATGTCGCCTCCGGGAACCAGCCCATGACGGCGTTTCCAGTCCCAATCACGGTGCCGTATCCATACAGCTCCGCTTCGTAGTCGGGAAGCCCTAAGCAGTGCAGCATCCAGCTGAGCGCACCCGCATCGGTCTCTGAGATGGCCTGGTTCGTGAACTCCGGCATCTCATCGATGAACTGAGCTGTCTTGCCGCTCTTCAGCAGCTCAATGGCACGCATGTCCCACAGGTACTGCGCGTGGTTCATGATGTGTTCCCGGCTCATGTCCTCCGGCACCGCCGACTCCGTCGTGAAGTGGCGATGTGAGAGTGAGTTTGAGGCCAAGAGAACCACGCGCTTACCGCTGGCCTCGATGGCCTTTTGTGTGGCGACGGCCAGTGCACGGGCCTGCTGCGCCATGACCTCGACGCTGTAGTACGAGGTCGAGCGACACGAGGAGATACCCACGATGGGCTTGTCCCACTCTGGACGGGTGAGATGGCAGCTGACAATGGTTCCGTAGTCCACCCGAAAGTCGGGATTCTCCATCATCTTCGTGACCAGTCCACCCTCAGCACCAGCATCACAGATGGCTTGAGCCAGCTCAACATCAACATCGAGCTCATAGTGGTACCTGAAGAGGTTTGGGAAGACCGGGTCCACGCTCAGCGACTTGAAGCTGGGTACACCCAAGAAGTGGTGCCCGACATAGGTCTGCCAGTGCGGACTGAGCACGACTATAGAGTCAAACTCTATGCCCTCGAGATCCTTTCGGAGGCGCTCATAGCCCCAGCGAAGGGTCTCCCAACCGCACTCAGCTGTGGGTTCGTTCTGCGGCGGATTGTCCGCATAAACCAGATGGGGTGGATGGGGTGCCAAGACCCCAGCAACAATGCGTCCTGCCATGGTCGATTCCTCGTTCAGCTAGTCTATTCTATTTAGGGTCCACGCACCGGTGCACCGTGGTGATTGATCTGTCATCTCCACGCGACCGAGTTCAGTACACCCTCTCGCTCCGATGGCGATAGAGATACAACCATGGAGCTTACAGATCGTCAGCGCGAAGTCGCCGAGTGCTTGGACCCGACCGTGGTCGTCCTCGCAGCCGTCGGCAGCGGCAAGACCACAACCCTCTCTGAGCGTGTGGCTGTTGCGGTCTCACAGGGTGTTGAGCCAGCCAGAATTTTGGCCCTGACCTTCACCAATCGTGCTGCTGCACGAATGCGTGAGAGCCTCTCTGATCGGGATGCCATCGCAGCCAGGCGTGTGCATGTTCACACCTTCCACGGCCTCTGCACCTGGATCTTGCGAACCGAAGCGCGGGCGCTGGGCCTGAGCCCCTCACTGTGGGTCCACGACGAGGAAGATGCTGAGGAATTGATCAAGTCACTGGGTGTCAACAGGCCGCGTCAGGCCATGTTCAGGCTACACGCCGAGATGTCTGCTGAAGGTGTAGGAGAAGCCCAACTGACCCGATACGCCTCCGCGGCGTTCAGCGCTGAGCCATGGGCGGCGCGCTACCTCAACGCACTCTCAGAGCGCGGCGCGGTCGACTTTGCTGGACTGGTCTACCTCGCACGCGCTGCACTCTCGGAGTCGCCAAAGGTCGCAGAAAAGTGGGCCCGTAGATTCGACTGGGTGCAAGTGGACGAGGTTCAAGACACACACATGAGCGAGTACGATGTGATTCGTCATCTCGCTGCACGTGCTCAGTCTCTCTGCTTGGTCGGTGATCTCGATCAGACCATCTACGGCTGGCGGGGCTCGAGCCCACGGGATCTCATCCGCCAGATCGAGCGAGACCGTGGCCCTGCAACCCGGCTCTTGCTGACCGACAACTTCCGCTCAACAAAGGCTCTCCTCAGGGCGGCTGATGCCGTCGCCGAAGGCCTGACCGATCGAACCACTCATGTTCAGCCCGCACCGGGCCTACCAGAGGGAGAGGACGTCGAGATCATCTCATTCCACACCCCTGACGAGGAAGCCATCGGCGTCGCGAGACGAATCTCCGAGCGCATCCGTGCAGGCGCCAGCCCATCCGATATCGCCGTACTCTCGCGGGCAAACTGGACCACTGAGATCATCGCTCGTGCCCTCGACGCGCACCAAGTGCCCAACGCCACCGTCGAGTCGTTCCGGTTCTTCAGGAGAATGGAGGTCAAGGACGCACTCGCACTGCTCAAGCTTGTGGTCGATCGAGACTCGCCGACAGCGGCACGCAGGGTGGCCCTCAAGCTCGTTCGCGGTGTAGGGAAGATGACACTGAAGCGCATCCAGACCGACGGCAGCGACGCTGGACTTCGACTCGTAGACATGCTGGACACCGCCATCGTCGAGAAGTCGGATCCACTGTGGGGACTAGACTGCGAGGAGTATGTGGTCTTAGACACAGAGACGACCGGTGTCGATCCCAGGAATGATGATGTGATCGAGGTCGCAGCAGTCCGTGTCCGCTGCGGCAAGATGATCGAGAGCTACCAGGCCCTGGTCAAGCCCACACGCCCTGTCGGTGACTCTGAGAGCGTCCACGGCCTCTCCGATTCGCTGCTCGCAGAGCAGGGCCGAGATCCCGCCGAGGTCTTCGCAGAGCTCCAGTCATTCCTGGGTGACACACCCGTCGCCGGACACAATGTCCGCTTTGACCTCCGAATGCTCCGTGGCCACGGCAGCAGAGTCGGTGCTCAGTTTACCTTCGCCGCACACTTTGACTCTCTCCGCTACGCAAGACGCCTGCTTCGGATGGACAGCTACAGGCTTGGTGATCTCTCTGAGGCGCTCGACCTTCCCGTTGAGCCCACCCACCGGGCCCTGGACGACGTGAAGACAACCGTACACCTCTTCTTCCACCTCAGCGCACTCGCCCAGGACGGACGCGCCGTTCGGAATCAGATCATGGCGCAATTTGCACCGTCCTTCGAGCGTCTCCGCATCTCGCTGGACAAGTGGGCAGAGCTCGGAGAAAGACCCGGTGTGCTGATTCACCGCATCCTCAATGAGGGTGGTCTGCTGGCGTACTATCGGCGCGAGCTGGACGGGCGACGACTGGCCCATCTCGAGATGCTCTCTCAGCGAATCGCTGAACTCGACGACCCTGAGCTTGGATCTATCGAGGCCACTCGGCGGGCCCTCGATAGATCAGCACTCGCCCGTGAGCAGGACCTCCTCGACGAAGCTGAGGGGGTCCGCGTGATCACCATTCACCAGGCCAAGGGGTTGGAGTTTGACCATGTCTATGTGCCGGGCATGGTCGACGGACGCTTCCCGATGTGGAAAGCCATCGAGGACGGAGACACTGAGGAAGACCGGCGGGTCTTCTATGTGGCCGTCACCCGAGCCAAGAAGAGCCTGACACTGAGCCACTATGACCAAGATCGGCGAGGTAGCTGCAGCGCGAGTCGCTTCTTAGATGGGCTGTACAGCAGCTAATCAGTCGAGAGCAATACAGACGTTCTTGGGCTCGGAGAAAAAGGAGAGGCTGTGGTGCCCGCCCTCTCTACCCACTCCGCTGGCCTTCACTCCGCCAAACGGTACCCGGAGGTCGCGAAGTAGCCAGGTATTGACCCAGACCATGCCGACGTCGAGTGCTGCCGAGACACGATGCGCCCGCCCCAGATCACGGGTCCAGACACTCGCAGCGAGTCCGTACTGCACACAGTTAGCGATGCGCACTGCATCAGCCTCTTCATCAAAGGGATGGACAGTGACCACGGGCCCGAAGATCTCCTCTGTGGAGGTGCGGCAGTCCGTACTCAGTCCAGTGATGACGGTGGGCCTCAAGAATGCACCCTTGTCCAGTGGCGCCGGCAATTCGGGTCGGACACCGCCTGTTGCAATTGTGCCGCCCTCTTCCTGAGCGAGGGCGATGTAGCCCTCGACCTTGTCCCGATGATCTGTCGAGATCACAGCACCCAGGTTGGTCTCCGGGTCGGCTGGATCACCCACGCGCATCTCACTGACCGCATCGACAAATCGCTCCACGAACTCGTCATAGATCCCGCGCTGCACCAAGACTCTGGAGCCACACAGACAGACCTGACCTTGGTTGGCAAAGCCTGCCCGAACAGCACCAGCGATCGCCTTGTCGAGATCGCAGTCATCAAAGACCACAGTGGCATTCTTACCGCCAAGCTCGAGACTGACTTTCTTAAATCTCTCGCTCGCAGTCCGGCCAACAATGGCACCAGTAGAGGTTCCGCCGGTGAAAGAAATCGCACCGATGTCCTCATGCTCGACAATGGCCTGACCACACTCATGGCCGAGGCCGTGAACGAGGTTGAAGACACCCGGCGGCAGTCCAGCATCGTGGAGAATCTCAGCGAGCAATGTCGCACTCATTGGGGTCATCTCGCTGGGCTTAGCGACGATGGTGTTGCCCATCGCGAGCGCCGGTGCGGTCTTCCAGCTGAGCAGATACAGCGGTAAATTCCACGGAGTGATGAGTCCGACAGACCCGATGGGGCGACGCAGCGTGTAGTTGAGGGCACCGGCCATCTCATGAAAGCCATCGTGATGTTGACGGACAGCAGACGCAAAGAAGCGAAAGTTTGAGATGGCACGGGGGACATCGACAGTCGAGGCAAGGCGGAGGGGCTTGCCTGTGTCTCGAGACTCGACTGCGGCGACTTCCTCGAGCCTGGACTGGAGCATATCGGCCACAGTGTCGAGGAGATCAGCGCGCTGTGAGACTGACCAGCCACCCCACTCCCCTGCTCTCGCAGCCTTGGCCGCCTCGGCAGCCTCAGCCACATCCGCCGGACCGGACCGTGGGATTGTGCACAGCACCTCACCTGTGACACTGGACCTGTTGTCCAGGGTGTCTCCAGAGCGCGCAGGCTGAGACCGACCGGCGATGAAATTAGTCAGCGCGTGAGTCATTCAGTCCCCCGAGATGTGTACTTTCTCCAGTCGTAGTACCACCGATCATCATCTGGATCCCACTCGTCCCATGTCGGGATCGACTCGAGCTTACCCAGGAGATCGGGAGGCACTACGCCTGGAACAATGAAGGCCTTCTGACGATGAAGTGGGTACGGGTTTCGAAGCTCGATGCCCAACACCCCGAGGATCGCACGCGCGATGTACCAGGTAGCACCTGAGTTCCAGCCGTGGGCAATCTTCACAACGATTCCGAGTCCTTCTGGATAGTCTGGGTGCTCGACGGCGATGCCGAGCAAGCCATCTGCCCCCTCCTTAGCGATGACTCTTCCTGCTCCAGCCTTGATGATCGTGGAGTCGAGCCTGTTGAAGCCACCGATGAGGTCAGGATGCCGATTCATGGCATCCCAGATCCAGTCGTCGTCCTTCTCCACCACCATGCGGGCATAGAGCAGGGCGAGCTCAGAGACCGTGTTTGATACCGTCGGGAGGCCACAGCCATCTCGACCCACACGACGCGGCTCCCAGTCTTCACCGAGTGTGCGTCGGAGCACATCAATAAAGGCCTGAAAGAAAGGATGGTGAGGCAAGGTGTACCCGGCACGGCTCCATCCACGGCTGCGACAGCCACGCAGAATGGCTGCATGCTCTCCTGAGCAGGTGTGGTACCAGCGACGCTTCCGGCGCACCTGGCGACCAAACTGCACCAGCGGCACATCCAGCGGGGTCTGCATCAGGCCCCACTCTTCGGGAGCAAGAATCGACTGAGCCGCAGCCACATGCTCGGTATCACCGTTGTGGCTAGCGACGGAGATGGCCTTCTGCTCCCAGCTCAGCACGGGGTCGAGCTCATCTGCAAATATCTTGAGTGTGATGGGCTTCATCATGCTGCGTCCGTAGCAGAGCACGTTGCCACCAAAGCTGTGAATGAGCTTATCGCCAGAGGCCCACGCGACAGCGCCATGAATGGTGGTCTCGCTGACCCCATTGCGCCGGTAGTCAATCAGCGGTTCCCACTCGACATCGCGCCCCGTAGGGATTCCCTCGAGCTTCTCACCGAGAGGGCTGTCCGGAAAAATCTCAGCCCCTGGACGTCCTGGGGCAACCGCAGAGGGACGCTTACTCATCCGTTCACCAGAGGAATGACTTGATGGCGGAAGGCCTCCATATTGGCGACAACCCGAGCGGAGTCGTGGTTGAAGAAATCAAACCAGAGCATCAGGCGATCGTCGGGGTGATAGCGCTCACGAATCTGCTCCGCAATTTCCGAGGCGTTGCCGATGATTGCATTGTTGGCCGCGCGCTCCACCTTAGCGGGATCGAGCGTCCCCTCGAGTGCAGTCCAGTACGCACCAAGCGCGGCTTTCGCCTCTTCCTTCGCGGCATCGCTGCGCTGAGATGGGGTCAGTCCTGGTTGCTCATTGATGAAGACCATGACGGTACGCGGCATGTCTGGACGGGTCCAGGCACCACCATCGGGGTGGAAGCACTCCGCCATGCGCTCGTGGGTCGCATCAATGATCTCTGGCTGCGTGATCGAGAGGTTGAAGACCTTGACCGGCATGTACTGGTTTACGTCCACCTGAAGGCGCGGATCATGGCTACCGATGACAAGCTCCAGCAGCTCGCGCCTCCACTCTCCTGGCACCACCTTGAGGACGTCAAAGTCCCATCGACGATCGATCTGAATCTTCTCTGCTCCAGACTCGCCTGCAGCGGTCTTGACCCGCTCCCAGTCTTCATCGGAGCGAAAGTTGGACCGCGTCATCCAGGTCTCACGAATGTCATCACTGCTGAGGGTATCTCCACGCAGCAGCCTCAAGAAGATCTCACATGCCTCGGCGAAGACCTGCCCACGAAGTGCTGGCCAGGCGGCCGCCTCGACCGCATTGCGCGGCTTGATACCGTATGCGCGATTCATGAACTGAAAGCGGCCTGCTGAGAAGCCCACACAGAGGCGACGTTGCTCCTCAGGGTCCATTCCATGAAGCGTACAGAATGCCGCAATCTGCTCGGCACGGGCCACCGGGCCACCGTTACAGACCAGGTTCATGACGGCTGAGCCCACATTGATGTTTCGGGTCCGCTTGAACACTGCGTGCGCCATCTGAAAGATATCGGTGTTTAGACCAATCTCACCCTTCCAGTGCGGGACAACGGCATTCTCATGCTGCTTCTGAATCTCAGTGGACAGATGTGACTCTGCGACCCAAGCGGTGCCAAAGCCAAGCGCATCCGCGGCCTCAACCTGCTCAAAAAAGTTGGAGAACATGACAGACTCGGGAGGGGTCACCCCATCCACTGGCGTCTGCGAAATCGAGAAGAAGATATCGAATTGCATGGTTCCGTCCTAAATCGTGTTGAGTCGACCACCATCAACCGCGAGACTCTGCCCGCGGATGTAGGCTCCGGCTGGAGAGACCAAGAATGCGATGGCTCCGGCAAGCTCTTCGGGACGACCCAGGCGACCTTCGGGTACCCGACCAATCCAGCCAGCCATGACCTGATCTTCAGTAGAGCCTGTCCGTCCTGCCACAGCACTCTTGAGGTTGGTGAGTCGTTCGGTATCGGTGAAGCCCGGCAGGACATTGTTGATGGTGATTCCTGGGGCGAGCTCCTTGGACAGGCTCTTTGCCCAGCTCGCCATTGCGCCCCGAATGGTGTTGCTCACCCCGAGGTTTGGGATGGGCTCACGCACTGAAGTTGAGAGCACATTGATGATGCGCCCGTAGCCGGCAGTCTCCATGGCGGGCAGCACACCCTGCAGCAAGGTCTGACCACCAATCACGTGACGCCGAAAGGCCGTCTCCAGAGCGTCGGCAGTCGCCTCAGTCAGCTTTCCTGCTGGAGGACCACCCGTGTTGTTGATGAGGATCTGCGCATTCAAACCAGCCACAGCCTGACGGAGGCCTGCAGTGTCGTCGAGATCGGCCACCAATGCGGTCACAGACGGTGCACCCGCAGCCGTCAGCTCTGGTAGGAGAGCCTCCAGGCGGTCGCGGCGTCGCGCCAGGGCGATGATCGACGCACCTGATGCGGCGAGTGCAAGCGCAGTGGCCCGACCGATGCCAGCAGAAGCTCCACAAACGAGAGCGGTCTTACCGTTGAGTTGAAGATTAACCGAAGTCATGCCACCTCCAGGCGCGGTGTCTAACTCGGCGTCACAGGGCGGAGAAGCCTCCATCAGCCACAATCACCTGACCCGTCACCCAGCCGGCATCCTCACTGCACAAGAATCGGACGACCCGAGCGAGGTCCTCAGGCTGCCCCAGACGCTTGAGGGGAGTGTGTTCTATCGCAAACTCAATCATGCGATCTTTGTCTGGAAAGTACTCGAGTGTGTCCGTTTCTATGAGTCCGCCACACACTGTATTGACTCGAATTTTTCTGGGACTGAGCTCCACTGCGAGCTGACGGGTGAGGGCCTCCATTCCACCCTTGGCGGCACCCATTGCGGCATACCCGGGAGTAAACCGCCGAGAACCAAGAGAGGAGAGTCCGATAACTGAGGCACCGTCCGAGAGATTCGCGAGCTTGGTGAGCAACCAGAAGGGTCGCAGCGAGCTCTCCAAGGTCAGGTCCCAGTGGTTCGTCCGCATCTTATCAAATGGCCGGAGTGCACCAACGGCCGCGTTGTGAACCAACACATCGACGGGGTCCATTGCGCCCGCGAGGGCCTTCAGCTCTTTCTCTGAGCGCACATTTGCGGCCATCAAGATGGCCTCTGCACCCTTCTCGCGGACCAGACGTGCCGTCTCCTCCGCCGCCTTGTCATTGCGCAGATAGTTGACCAGGATTGTCCGTCCTGGTGCCGCCAGCTCAACGCAAATGGCACGTCCAATTCCCCGAGAACCACCTGTGACCAGAATATTCATGTCCTGACCGTATCGAGTTCTCTGGACAATGGGTCCTATTTTGCAGGTGCCTGACTCGCACCGAAGTCCAATATCGTGACCCGTTGGTCATCCTCAGCCATCAGTGCATACCGACCTTCAGGCAGCGCATCATGAGCGATGAACCGAACACCCTCGCCCCGAATGAGCACATCCGTCACCTTGCTGATGTCCAGCTCGCCATCCACTCGCTGTACCTTAGCGCCATCAAATTTCAGGCCAATATAGACGTGATTGGTGATGAACCCAGAAGCAAGACGGCGTCTCTTCTCATCGGAAATAAGCGGCTTCAGCTGCTGTCCCTTTACCCAATTCTTTCCGGAGATAATGAGGTGGTCACCCGCAGCAATCGTGATCACCCGCCCTGTTGGTTTCATGTCTGGGTACAGTACTGGGCTGCCGTCGAGCGCCTCATCTCTGGCAACGTCCGCAAAAGTCGGAATGGGCTGAACCTTGTCCTCAGATAGGCGAAAAATTCCACTCCCATCCGGGCTCCGCCAAGCCGAGTGCTTGGGCACCTCGGTCGACTCACCCGATGCGATGGTGTTGGTGCCGGAGAGGTGCAGGTTTGGTGTCGGGACAGTCAGCACATAGGACTGATCACGGCAGAGATCAGAGAATGCGAAGCCACCGCTTTCATCAGAGGTCACCTCTCGCACCTGACAGGTCAGATCCGTACTCGGAGGCGACGAGCGTGCGACGATGCGAACACCATTCAGTGGCTCCCCACTCATACCGTTCACCAGCTGGCCACTGTACCCGGAGGAGCCACCGCAGCCACACACAGTGGCAAGAAACAGAGAATATACAATATTACGCATAGAACCTACCATTTACCCCCACACTTGGCGTAACCGAGTACCGCTATACGTCGACTATAAACCGCCCTGCATGCGCTGAGGCTGCGCGCTGAATCCATTGCATCGGATCCTTGTTGTAAGCATCAACATCAGCAGGTGCAGGGTACAGAACGCCACGGCTCGAATTCACCAAGCAGCCCAGCCCATCGGTCCGCGAACCTGCGACGGCATCGTCTTCACTTCCACCTTGGGCGCCAACTCCCGGCACAAGAAACCATGCACCTGGCATCAGCTTCCGAAGCTCAGATGCCTCATCTCCAGTCATCGCGCCCACGACCGCACCGACGCTGCTCATGCCGCTCGTACCGGTGAGCGCTGCACCCTTATCAGCAAGCACTCGAGCCACTTGATGCGCCGCCCGCGGTGTGCCGTGGTGCTGAAGAAATGCACTGCCTGGATTGGTCGTACGCACCAGCACAAAGATGCCACCGCCAGTCTGTTCACAGACCGAAATAAACGGGTCCAGCGTGTCTGCCCCCATCCAGGGGTTGACCGTCACCGAGTCCGCATAGAACGGACCATCCGCGGCCAGTATGGAGCGCGCATAGGCCGCAGCAGTGGATGCAATGTCTCCACGCTTGGCATCAGCGATGATGATTAAGCCCGCTTCTCGCGCCAGCGCACAGGTCTCTTCGAGCACCGCAAAGCCTGGGGCACCCAGCTCCTCATAGAAGGCAAATTGCGGCTTGATCGCTGGAACCACTCCGCGCACAGCAGCAATGACCACTTGATTAAATTCCAAGACTGCAGCGGCAGCTTCTTGCCGAAAGCTCACGCCTGAGCGACCGGCATAGCGCGCGCGCAGATGAGCTGGAAGGCGGTCCAAGTGTGGATCGAGACCGACCACTGCACAATTACCGACAGCAGCCGATGCTGCTGCCATCCGATCTCCGAAAATGTCTGCCATGTGACCCTCGACTTGCGGCCTCTGGCTATCCCTTATCGTCCAAGTTCGCCGGCCTTTCCTGAGTCCCAGAGTCGTAATTATCGTTGGTTACACGGGTGACTTGAAAGACAGCACCAAAGAAGCGATCGTCGACGGCCTTTAAGACCCTGCGCGGTACAAGCGGCTTGATCGCTGCTGCTGCGCCGAGGAGGACACGACCAAGAGCGAGGCCAACGTTGTGGCGAGACAAGCCTACAGCCCAGCGGACAAGAGCATATTCTCGAGCCAGAGTATGCCGTCAGCATCGCGCTCAAAGCCGTCAGCATGGCGCTTTAAATAGTCAGACAAGATGGGATCGTTGTTGAGGATATTACCTATCTCTCCCTCTCCAGCTGACGGCCCATACGCCTGACCTGAGGCCAGCGCACCAACAGCGACCGCCAATCCAGCCCAGCGGCGGCGTCCACCCCGAATCATAAAGCGTCGGAAACCCGGCCAGCGCTCACTGACAATCACCCAGCACCACTGCGCCTCTGAGAGCTCGCGCTGATAGCGGGACTCAATTGCATACTCAGCGAGCAACAACACGCGCTGCACTAGACGATAGATCAGTCTCGGTGAGCCGAGTGGTCGATGAGCGACCGCTGCCGCGAGGCCGCGCACCGCATCGGGTCCAAAAGCACGACGCAATACAGCCTCATCAGGGCCGAGGTGCCGCTGGAGCATGGACCCGATCCTGCGCACCTCAAGACTGGGAACGGTAACGGAGAGGTCAAAGAGATCCGTCAGCACCTGCTCGATGCTTGCGCCGGGAAGATCGCCCTCTGCATATCGGGCCGCCATGGCTGCTGCTTGGCCACCGATCGCCACCAAGATGGCGACCTCTGCTCCCCCACCCAGCATGAGCCGGATGCCATCGAGAATCTGCCAGCGAACATCCGGACGAAGTCGATCCAAGCCCTCGACACAGACAATGAGCTTACCTGGACGTCCAGACCGAACACTCTGAACCAAGCCAGCAAAACCGCGCTGAAGTCGCTCGACAGGCTCGACCTCACCATCGGTAAAAGCAGGTCCGGGCCCATCGGGGTTGCTGTCTGAGAAGTCCAGTCGATTGAGCTGCGCAATCACATCTCGGGCGCGCTCCTGCATCGCCGTACCACCCGGCCCCTGACGCGCCACTCGCGAGACAAGTCCGGCGAGCACATTGCCCTGCTTGGCATACGACCATGCATCAAACCAGACGACATCTGGGTAGAGCTCTTTGCCGGGGTCGAGGTTGAGTGCCCGAGGGTCTCCCACGAGCGACGCGAAGCGCTTCAAGAAGTCTCGCTTGGCGCTACCCGGCGCTCCGTGAACAGCGATCATGCACGGTGGGTTCATCCGAGCAATCTGCCGCGCAAACGAGCGCGCCAGCCTGTCTAAGCCCACCAAGTCTTCCGCATCCATCAGACATCCTCCGATGGCCAGAGCGTACCACGACAAGCCGACATCATTACCGGAACAGGCCTGTGGCAGATGCTGCACTGGACCGTTGCACCTCGAACCCGAGGTTTTCATCTGTGTTCCAGGACTCTGCAATCACCACAATCCGGAGGGCATCGGGGTCTACATGACGCTTGACTGCAGCAGAGACCGACTCGTGCGTGAGTCCATCGATGGCCTCGGGTAGCACCTCGAGTGGATTCGCTCTGCCCATCAATCTCGAGGCGACCGCCCAAGCCAAGCGGTCCACAGGATCTGCGGCACTCTGCTTGAGATGCTCGGCTAAGCTGACCTTCGCAGCCGCTAGCGCCTCTGCAGTGACACCGTCGTCAACCCACTGACTCAGCCCACTCGCAGCAGCCTTCAGAGCTTCTGATGCATCCTGACCACCATCTACTGAGAGGTTGAGACTCAGTGCATGGTCGGCACGACCGCTACCGGGTTGACCGCTCCAGAAATTGACCGTCGCGCCCGTGTGTTTCGACAACGCAGCGGTCGCCACCACCAGCGCAGGCCAGTCCGGATGCTGAGGTCCTGGCGTCAGCGGCAGACCAATCTGAAGGGCAGACGTCTCCCCTGCCCGCTGTACGGCAAAAATTCGATGGTCACGGACCGGTGCGACGGGCCTGGGTGTGACGTCTCTGTATAGGGTGACAGGACGGGTACTCAGAGCAGTCTGTAGCTTGTCGACATCCGCTTCAGCGAGACCCGTCGTGACACCAAAGGCCATGGCTGGCCGGACATACCGACCATCGAAGAACTGACGCACATCCGCAACATCCAGCGTCTCAAGCACTCCCGAACGCCCCTGTACAGGGTGTCCATAGGGATGGCCCTGGAACACCCACTGCTCGAAGGTCTCGCTGGCGAGTCTCATGTCTGTCGTTGCGATACCGCCATCCAGCCAGGCCAAGCCCCGCGCCTTGATGGCCTGGAGCACGTCTGAGTCAAGGGCGGGTGCTGACAGCATCTCACCGAGCAGTGCTGAAACCTGCGCTGCATGCTCTGGTGTGGTCTGGGCACGAAAACCCACCAACTCCTTGTCGACCATCACCGAGACCGTGGCACCCAGCGCTGACAGCTGAGCGTCCACCTCTTCAGAACTCAAGGTCTGCGTACCGCCTTCCCGGATGACATTGGCCGTGAGCCACGCAAGACCCTCCTGGCCCACGGGATCATGGGCGCTTCCTGCCCGCACACCAACCACAATCCAGACCTTTTCACTCGCAGCGGCATCCTGAATCTTGTGGACGGGCGCCTGAGCTTCATCAAATGCGCGCCTACCGCGCTCGTACCGAAGACCAGCACAAGCGAGAGAGAGTGGCAGTAAGCCAATCAGAAGGCGGTTCATGGCCGCTCCTTTTGTGTGTTTTCGCGTTCATAATTCTGGCCACAACAAACAACTTGGTGATGCCTATTATATGAGCTTGCGCCACCAAAAGTGACAGGTTCCATCCAGATAAAATGTCGCACAGGGTGGCTGTTCATTTTGGCCTCGCGGTCACCTAACCCCCTCATGCTACACTGCATTCGTCCAGTCGGTGGGACTCTGCTGGGGAGCAGGCTTCAACACACTTTCTGGCGCTTCGAACCGGCCTTTAAGGCATTGGGTGGAGGGGAAAATGCAGAATATTATTCAAGATGTATCTTCACGTGACATCAAGCGTGAGATGCGAATCAGCATTCGCCAGGCAGACAACTGTACGACGCTGCCTGAGAGCAATCTCTGGCGGATGTATTTGGAGCTGCGGGGTCGCGGCGAGGACGATGCTGACCAATTGCTCGTCAGGGGCCTCAAGGGAATCCTGGACCGACGCAGCTATACCGGGTCAAACATTCCCGTGATCGACCCTGATCCTCAGGAGCATAAGGCCGTTGATGACCCCTTCTTGGGGGAGCTCTTCAAGGCCTACAAGCGCTGTATCTGCACCCATCGCACACAGCCCGCGGGCCAGCTGCTGCGAGACATCGAGACACAGCTACAGGGTCACTAGACCTCAGGCTCCGAGCACGTCATTGATGGCCGCGCCCACAGCGCGCCCAAGCTGTGCAATTTCTGCCTCAGTCATGGCGAGTGGTGGCATCAAGATGATGCTGTCTCCGAGCGGGCGCACGACGACTCCATGCCCTCTCGCTGCCATACACACGGCGTGTCCAACACGTGCTGAAGAGCCCCGGTCGTGACGCAGGACTGCAGCCGACATCATGCCCTTCTGGCGAATCTCCTTGATGTGTGCCTGGGGCAAGGCGCCGAGTGCTGATGAGAGTGCGCTGATCTTTGCTGGCAAGCCCTCAACCACTCGCTCTTCCGCGAAGACATCCAGCGAGGCCAGAGCTGCGGCGCATGCAAGGGCATTTCCGGTGTAGGTGTGGCCATGAAAGAGCGTACGAAAGTCTGTATATGGACCGCGAAATGCCTCGTAGACCGTGTCGCTGACAACAGTCGCTGCGAGCGGGAGGTACCCGCCGCTGATTCCCTTAGCGAGACAGATAATGTCCGGGCGACACCCCACCTGCTCCATGGCAAACATGGTGCCCGTGCGACCAAAGCCGACAGCAACCTCATCGCAGATCACCAGGGCACCGGCCTCCCGAGCCATATCGATGATGGTCCGAAGGAAGTGCGGGGAGTGCATTCGCATTCCGGCAGCCCCCTGAACAAGAGGCTCAACAATCAGGGCAGCAAGCTCGGAGCCGTGGTCAGCGAAGAGCCGCCGTGCCGCCTCGATACAGGGAGCTTCCTCCTCCTCTGTCGCATGATCGGGTGCAGGGATGCGCACCGCATCGAAGAGCATCGGTCTATAGATCTCATGAAAGAGATCAATGCCGCCCACACTTACAGAGCCAATCGTGTCGCCATGGTAGGCCTCACTCAGCGCCGCAAAGCGAGCACGACCCGTGTCACCGGTCTGTTGGTGGTACTGAAAAGCCATCTTCAAGGCGACCTCGACGGAGGTTGACCCCGAGTCTGAATAGAACGTGCGGGTGAGTGCGGGCTCAGGACCCTCAATCCGCTCCAGCAGCGTCGCCAATCGCTTGGCCAGAACAATACTGGGGACTCCTGCCTGACCCAGCAGTGTGCTGTGCGCAATGCGACCAAGCTGGTCGATGATTGCCTGGTTCATGGCTGGGTGCTGGTGTCCATGGACATTGGTCCAGAGGCTGGAGATTCCATCGAGATAGCGATTTCCATGAACATCGATGAGCGTCCTGCCTTCTGCAGCCTCGATGATCAGCGGCTCTCCGGCAGCCTCCCACTCAGAAGCCTGGGTGAAGGGGTGCCAGACATGCTCAAAGTCCCACTTGTGGAGCGTCTCAGGTGTCGTCATGTTGATGCTCCGTGATTACAGCCTCGAGGGCCACAAGGAGTGAATTAATCTGGGGTTCAGTGTGAGCGGCTGAGACGGTGATTCGAATGCGCTCGCTGCCTGTGGCAACGGTCGGTGCGCGAATACCAGCAGCCCATAGACCACGCGAGAGCAGTGCATCCGCGACAGCCATCGTCTGGTCGCCGAGGACGATGGGCACAATGTGACCATCACCGAGAGCCGCCAGCCCAAGCTGCTTGAGACCTGTACGGAGCTGCTCAACATTCTCAGCCAGTCGTGCTCTGCGCGCGTCGGTCGCGAGGCTCAGCGCCACCAAGGATGCCGCAGCAACAGGCTCGGGGAGGCCCGTGGTGAAGATGAACGAGCGCCCCTGACTCAGCAGAAGCTCTCGCAGCGATGGGGGCCCGACCACAAATGCTCCATAGGTACCAATCGCTTTACCCAGCGTTCCGACAACAAAGTCAGGCTCGACACCCTGGGCTGCAGCCTCACCCAGTCCCTGTGGACCACGCACACCGAAGGAGTGAGCCTCATCGACCGCGAGCCAGTGGCTGCCCGTGTAGCGAGTCAGATCAAGTACATCTCCATCCATCGAGTACAGGCCCTCCACCACCACCAGTCGGGTCCCTCTCGAGACTGCACCGGGATCGCCATGCGAGATCACCTCTCGAGAGGCCCTCGAGAGCCGGAGTCCGTCGATGATACTGGCGTGATTGAGCGCATCAGAGGCGACTACATCCCCCTTGCTCAGCACGGTAGACATCAACGCTAAGTTCGCGTGGTAGCCGCTGGAGAAGAGGGTCGCGGGCCGCCCAAAGGCTGCACTCAGTCGCGCCTCGAGAGCTTCGTGGGCTGAGCGATTACCGCTGATGAGTCTGCTGGCCCCAGCACCGGCACCGGTGTAGGCGGCCATTACCTCTGGATGCTGCGCGAGCCCCAGATAGTCATTCGAACAAAAGACGGTGACTGGAGATCCATCGAGTACACCGGTCACTGGACCGGTCATATCAAGCTTACGCAGCTGCCTGAGGAGGCCACGGGACTGAATCTCTGCGACCCGTGCTTGGATCGGCGCGTAGCGACTCACTGGGTTGGGACCGCCAGATTCTTTGTCTCAAGACCGGCCAGATCCGTACCTGGACCGCGAATCTCTGGAGGGACCGAGGGTGGATGTGGCGCATGAGGTGGCGGCCGTATGGCCATACCGAGTGATGCAATCAAGTCGAAGTCATGCTGCTTATCGAGACCAGCTGTGGTCAGGTAATTGCCCATCATCAGCCCGTTGGCACCCGCTCTGAACATATTGCTCTGCTCATTGAGAAGGTTCATCTCGCGACCGCCACAGACCAAGATGTCCTTGGTGGGGAGCACCAAGCGATACAGGGCGATGATCTTCAGGCAGTCGACCGGTGTGAGGTCATTTTGATCAGCGAGCGGTGTTCCGGGACGCGGATTGAGAAAGTTGATGGGAACAGAGTCCACATCGATGTCACGGAGGTCCAGCGCCATCTCAACCCTGTGCGCCCAGGTCTCACCCATACCGAAGATGCCGCCTGAGCAGACATACATACCGAGAGACTTGGCATTCCGCAGTGTCTCGACTTCATCATCGTAGGTGTGCGACTCGACGATCTGATCATGGTAGCTGCGGGCTGTCTCGAGGTTGTGGTGCATAGACTGCATACCTGAGGCCTGAAGTCGCTCCAGATCAGGCTTACTCATGAGACCCAGGCTCGCACAAGTCTGCATGCCGGTCTCTTCTCTGATGCGACGAAAGGCGTCCTCGAGAGTCGACAAGTCACGCTCAGTGTTGATCTGGCGCCCTGCCATGACGATCGAGAACTCACGAACACCACCCTCGAAGGCCTTGTGTGCCTCGTCAACGATGGTGTCAGCGTCCTTGGTCGTGTACTGAGGTGCCGCCGTCGAGAAGTGTGCAGACTGCGAACAGAAGTTGCACTTCTCCGGGCAGCGCCCTGACTTGGCGTTTGTGATGCCACAGGTGTTCACGTGATTCGACTTGTGGTGCTCACGTACTGCCTCTGCAGCATCGAGCATTGCTTGAAGATCTTCAGTCTCTCTCAGTGCAGTGATGGCGAGAGCCTCTGCCTCTGAGACACCTACGCCGCGGACACCGCGGGCAACTATATCGTTCCAATCGAGCTGCATGGGACCTCCATTTTGGCTCAGGTAGCCCAGCCTATAGGGCTGTCAACCCAATTTAGCACCGATGGTTAACAGACTTCAATCCTCTCGAAAGTCTGTGTAGATCTGAAAGCTAAATCCTGCCTGTTGTGCACGGTCATGACCCGCAGCGTGCACCCCGACACCTGCCGGCGGTGTACCGATATGTGCAGCGAATGCTTCCGAGGCAAGGATTTCGTTGTTTCGTGCGATGTCCTCACCCAGAATGAATGCGTAGTTCACTTCTGCACCAAAGACGTTCTCACCGGGAAACAGGAGAGCCGAGCCTGAGCCCAGCCCGCTCCTCGGGTAGATCGGCGCATTGGGAATGCCCTTGCAGATATCGCCGTCTCTCTCGACATTAAACGCGGCCATGAGCGCGTGACCATCGAGGGCTGCGGCGAGCGCCTGTGGTGCGGACTCAAAGACAGCGAAGAGGGTATCCGCGACAGTCTTGATGACCTCTCCACCGTGAAGCTCAATCGCGGGGGTATAGGCCCGGAAGGCTGCACGCGCGGAGGCGAGCGCATGCACAATGCCAAAGGCATCGGTTCTTGCGCGCATCGACGAGAAGTCAACAACCAGAATTGAGACCTTTGATCGGTAGCGCCGCTCGAGCTCCGCTGCGGCCTCTGGAGAGTCCAGCGCCAATTGAAGAAGCTCATCGGGAGACATATCGGCTGTCAGTTTCATGGAATCAAACAAAGGGCTTGGGGGTCGGATTGCTGAAAGGTACCATGAGGTTGTGACCCACCTCACTGTGTTTCATCCTGAAGCGCAAGGGTCATCCGAGCCGGATCAGCATTCCAGCTCGGTCGAGTCTCGCCGGATGGCGACGCTCTACATTCGTGCTGTTCTGGTGGCAGTCACGAGTGGCAGGTCGGGACCTGCAACCCATCCAACCCGCACCAGAAAAAGGAGGTGATCCAGTGAATATACCCTACGTGCTATGCAAGGTGATGACACCGTAGCAAGGACACTCCTCCCGATTCTGGTTGTCGAAATACAGCAGAATCTAAGAGGACGATCGGGCTCGGTCCCGGTCATCACCGAACCCCGAGAGGCACCGGGAAGCACAACCCGGGCGGCAAGAAGTCCGCTTAAGGATCAGAATGGTCCGCGCCTCTCGGGGTTTTCTTTTGTCTCAGCCTTTCTGGCCGAGTATCGGAAAGACCACCGACTCCGTCTGGGGAGGAACAGGCCAAGACTTCGAGCCGATGGCACGACCCAAGCAGTTCGCTATTGGACCCGGTATCGGGCCCACCTGGTCGTAGATGGCGGCCTCGTCCGGACCCGTGGGTGTCAGCACCACCTCAGCGACCACCATCCCGTCCTCGTTCGTAGCCATCTGGGTCCACCCTTGCAGACAAGCTGCAGCCTCGGGCTGAACAGCCTCGATGACACTGCGGACACCGTCCACAGTCCACGGGGGCGAATCACCGACAGCAATGCCGATGGGAATCGCTGCACGCGGGTGCTCCTCGTCGAGCAGCACACCCTTGATCTTGCTGGGTCGTGACGCGCTCCAGGCGAGACAGAGAATCATGATGAGGAGTGCTGCAATCCGCATGAGTGGACGGGCTGGACGACGACTGCCCTCCTTAAACGCCTCCTTTACCCAAGGCGCAAAGCGCTCAAAGTCTCGCTCCTTCTTATCTCCCTCTTCTGGCTCATCCTTGAACGAGGGCAGGTAGTCTGAGTACTTTCCAGCCACAATCAGCCCCGATCAAAATTACAGTTCAGGAGATTACAGGCCCGACCACAGCGACTGACTTCCCAGCGTCTCCGGAGCGTGGTGGCACTGTCCCAGACCAGCGGAAGCGGTGTCGAGTCAAAGATGGTGGCGACCGGATCAAGGAAGTAGCACATGCGCACATTGCCGTGCGGGTCGATGGAGAGGTCGGAGTGGCCTGCCCGACACTGGTGTCCGTTATCCACGCTCGGGGATCGGAAGTGTTGTTTATAGGCTGCAAGTTGACCCACGGCGTTGCAGACTGCACCGCCACGCAGACGCTCCGCACACAAAAGATCTACCGCCGCATCAATCTCTGCTAGCGCTGCATCCGTTTTTGGCCAGAGCGCTGAGGTCTTGTACCAGTCCGGGTCATAGGTATTGTCCCCGAAGTTCTGATACAGCGGCTGAACCACCAACTGCATGCCACGATCGCGGACAAACTCGAGAAGTCCAGCCATCTCACGTGCATTCTCCGCGTGAAGAATGGATGCAATGACCACCCGAGGATTTGGCTGGGCATCCAGTCTGTCGATGGCCTCCATCGCCTTCGTGAAGCTTCCCTCTCGGCCACGGCTGTGGTCCACGGTCGACGCATCGATTCCGTCGAGGCTCACATAGGCAATGCTGACCCCAGCCTCCGAGATCAGGCGGGCACGCTCATCGGTCACCAGCCAACCATTGGTGTTGAAGCTCACCTCAAAACCATTCCGGACTGCCCGCGCCATGAGCGACTCGAGATCACGACGCAGCAAGGGCTCACCGCCCACGAAATTCATACCCGCCGGCGCACACCAGTCGCCCAGACGGTCAATGAGACCCGCCCAGATCTCTCCATCCAAGTCGGGGGTCTTGTTCTTCCAGATATCGCAGTGAAGGCACGGCAAGAAGCACTTGTCTGTGACGGACAGGTGGACCTGAGTGGGACGCCCCGGAGCGCGTCGCAGTCGCGCCTTGTCCAGCACGCGATCGATGACTCCAATCACAGTACATCCCGGTATTCAGAAATTTCTTCCGAAGAGATTCCCGTGTAGTTCAAGCTCTTCGGAATGAAGCAAGTCTGGCAGACCTTGAGCTCGCTATAGTCGCGCTGAGCCACAGCCTCACGACGACGACGCATGGTCTCACCCCACCACAGCGCCGAGAAGGCGGTATCCCTTATGCTTCCTACTGTATTGGCTAAAGTGGAGTCACGTGTACAGGTCGTCACACTGCCATCCCAGCTGATGACCGGACTCTTCCAGAACCCTGCGCAGACACCTTGATTCTCCGGCTGTACAGATTCTCCGCCTGACGCTTGGTCAGGCAGCGAGAGCCCCTGCTCTGCCATCGCCTGACGATAGATCGCGTTCTCACGCTCTTGTAGCTCTGCCGTTGGGCAGTCCAGCTGACGAAAGAAGACCACTGCGTCCTCTCCAGGCGGCACATGTCCAGCAGCCACCCGAACGGGAAGTCCCAGCTCCTCACAAACTGTTGTCCACATGGCCCGAAACTCAGGCACCTGGTCCACATTGTTGGAGCCAACAATGAACTGAAACACCGGCCTCGGAAAGCGAGCCTTAAGGCGCGCCTTCTCAGCCAGAAAGAACTTCATATTGCGAACAACATCCTCAAAGCGATCCTTGGCTTTGACCTCGAGATAGCGATCACGATCTGTTGCATCGAGGGAGAAGTGAATCACCTGTGGCACATCTGAGAGGTTGAGCAGAGCGGCGGTGACGCGTGGGGTCAGGTGCGTCGCATTGGTGTGAACCTCGATCTTACCGAAGGTCTCGTTCTCTGCCGCAGTCCGAAGTGCACTCGCCCAGATGCGGGGGAACTCTGGATGCAGCAGTGGCTCGCCGAGCCAGAACATAATCAGTGCATCAAAGCCAATTCCGTGACGGGCAAGATCAGTGAAGAGGGCATCAGCCATGTCGACATTGAGGTAGCCCGTCTGATCAAAGTGAGGATGCGCCGTGTCTGCTACAGCACAGTGGACACACGCAAGTGAGCACCGGTTGGCCAATTCGACCACCAGGTAGCTGCCAGGACTTCGTATGGGCGTGTTCACTATTCCAACGTATCATTACAGCCGCCCATCGCCTCAAGTGCTACGCTGGTTCCATGCCCAATCCGGAGCAAGTCGCAGCCCGCATCACTTCATGGAATGAAGTTGGGCCTCAGGGTCCAATGACCCTCGAGCTCTACCCAACACTCGCATGCAACCTGAATTGCCAGTTCTGCGACACCACAGATCGGCACCGTCCACCGGTCAATGAGCTGAGTCCCGAGCGCCTCCTCGAGATCGTCGATGAGGCTGCAGAACTCGGCGTAAAGCGTCTGTTCCTCCTCGGCGGTGGTGAGCCCTTGTTGCGCAAGGACGCGACACCAGCCGTCATGGCCCGCGCAAAGGCCCACGGCATGGAAGGTATCCTGACCACCAACGGCACCCTGCTGAATGCTCAGCTGGCGAGCCAGGTAATCGAGATGGGCTGGGATGAGATCCACTTCTCAGTGGATGGCCCAAACGCGGAGATTCACGATCGGCTTCGCGGCCAGCATGGCGCATTCAAGAAGACCATTCGCAATGCATGTCGTCTCTCCGTCTTGAAGCGCAGGATGAAGCTGGCTGAGCCCAGAATTGCCCTGCACTTTGTCCTCACAAATCTAAATCACCAGACCCTCACTGAGATGGTTGAGCTGGGTGCAGCCGTCGGCGCATTTCGAATCGATTTCGATGCCCTCATCGCCTACACTCCGGAGCAAAAGGCGCTCGCCCTGACCCCAGAGCAGCGAAATGAAGTCGCCCTCGAGGCCGAGAGGGCCATCAAGCGTGCCGAGGAGCTCGGTATCGTGACGACACTCGAGAATTTCTTGAGTCCCGACCGCTTGGACCGCGGGAACACCGCACCGACCCTCCCCGCTGGCGAGGGATTCAAGGGCGCACCATGCCTCAAGGCCTGGCACTACCTGGTCGTCCAAGCCGACGGCAAGACCAGCCCATGCTGTGTTCTCGCGGGCTCAGGGGGATCGGTGGCGAGCACCCCGGTACAGACCGTCTGGCTCGATGACCCCTTCATGAATACCGTACGAGAGGGCATGCTCGCCAAGAAGCCCACGGATCGCTGCAGCGAGTGTTCTTGGAATATCCTGGCCCATGAGGCCACCATCCGCAGTCACCTCTAATGTCCATCCACATCAATCTCGAGCTCACCGACCACTGCAACATCAAGTGCAAGATGTGCAGCCAGTCCATGCGTGACGATGCCCACGGTGGACCAAAGAAGTTCATGGAGTGGGACACCTGGCGAGACTCGCTGCGTGGGCTTGCAGACATGGAAGAGGATGTGCACCTCTGTCCACACTGGCTCGGCGAGCCCACCATCCATCCAGAATTCGATAAGTTTGTTGAGTACGCATTCGGTATCAACCTCGGCAATCGACTGTTCAGAGAGTTCAAGCTGCACACAAATGCGGTGGTCTTCTCCGAGCAGCGCGCACGTCTGCTGCTGCGTCTCGCAAATGCTGCGGGTCAGGCGGAAGACACCTTCCGGTTCATTCACTTCAGCGTCGATGCACACTCTCCAGAGGTCTACACCGAAGTGAAGGGCTCCAATAAGGGGATGCTGGTCCGGAAGAATATTGAGCGATTCCTACAGCTGCGAGACGACCTCGATCTCGAGTGGCCCCGGGTCACGCTCGCATACGTTGTACAGCCCGACAATGCAGATGAGGCCATCGACTTTCTCGAGCACTGGAGGCCCCGCCTGAGGAATCCAGCCCTCACCTACGACTGGCCGAGCCAGGTCCGTGACACCATCTACTTCAGGCCGCTCAACTGCGGAGACCAGGCTGAGGCTGACCGGCTTCATGCTGAGACCTGCCGCGCAATGGGCATGGACGTACCCGATGGTGACAGGCTGCGTGCCGCAGAGAGCTTCTAACGTTCCAGCTCGAGCACCAGCACTGCATCATCCATGAAGTTCTCGGCTGTGATACCCAGCGTCGGGTTCGCGATATTTCCAGCATCCGTCCAGTCAGGGTAGCGCACCAAGAACGGGCGCTCGAAGATCTGAATGCTCTCGATGTCGACATCAGCAGGGACATTCAGGCCAAAGTAGAGGATATCGCCTCGCCAAGGTCCAGTGCCGTAGGTCCACTCTCGGTCTACGCTGCCATAGGGGTACAGCGCCGTGATCTCCGAGCCATCTCGGTAGGTAATCTTGAAGGTCAGATCCTTCGACCACCAGAAGTAGTCTCCATACTGCCCGCCATCCATTCCACTCGCGAGGACCGCGAAGGTCTCGGGATCTGTCGGATCGATGAGTCGAGGCAGATCGCCTGAGTAGTACAGCGGCTCGTAGAGGATTGAAGCCTCCTCGGAGCCAGGGTGGTAGGTCCCGTAGATCGTGAACACGGGTCTGTTGTGCTCTGCGGGCATCAAGAAGTCATGGATCTCTACATTCTGAGGTGGAATGGCCGGGTCCTCGCGGACATAGCTGAGCACATCTGCTGTCGGGTCGACCACAGGGTAGCCACTCTGTGTGGGGAGGTTGTACTCCATCTCGCCGTGCACAGGGTCGGTGACCCACCCACGCTGGTTCTCGAGCGCCCCTGTCATATAGCGAAAGATTGCGTAGGCAGAGAAGTCAGAGAAACCATCCCACGGGCCCTCCCGGTCTTCCCACCATTCTCCACAGCTGTTGTTGCGCTGCATCGCATCAGAGCGCTCGCTGCCGAAGGACTCCGACCACTCGACCTGACACACTGGCGAGACAAATGCATCTTGCTGCTGCACGTAGGACCAGCTTGGACCCCGACCGCCGCCGTCAAAGCCAACACCACCCCAAGGGTACTCATACCAATTGTCGTCCTGCTCCTCAGGGACAAAGGCATCGCCCCAGTGTGGCAGCGAGGCTGCGTGTCCGAGCTCATGGATGGTCACCCATGTGTAGTCAGCAGACACAAAAGTCTTGCCACCACCCCAGCCGCCTGGGAAGAGCGCGCCTGTGTGTCCATAGTAGTAGTGACTACTCCAGTGTCCATTGGCCCACTGCAGAGCGTCGATGTATCGAAGTGCTGCAGCGTTCACATCCCAGACTCCGACCGGAGTGGTCGAGTCACAGTCGTCCACTGCGGCACTCTCCTCACCGGAGCAGAGCCGCTTAGTCAGGACCACAGGTGGCTCTCCATCTCCGACTTCAGAGCTTCCGACCACAATCTTGGGGATCGGCATTCTGACCGCGTGACGGCCAAACCGAGCGGTGGCGACCGGAGTGGCTCCGCTTATTTCCTCGAGGAATGTGGGCGGGGGCTCATGCGTACTCAGATCAATGTCGTCGTGGTTGTAGTTGACCACATCCATCATCACCATCATGAGGTTCAGCTCTGGTGCATGCAGCAGACCCAGAGCTTCAGCGTCATAGGTCATCACCGAATTGCCAGCCCTCACCTCAACAGAGAGGCCTGGCTGGAGCCATGCAGTGGGGAGAGAGACCGAGAAGTACTCATCGCTCCCGTGGAGACCTTCATCTACCGAGTCGACCAGCTCGGCCGGTCCCGCCATGCAGAAGGTCTCAATCTGAACACCGTCTATAAAGCCGGCAATGGAGACCTCAGGTGCTGATCCTGAACCGGTGACAGCCACCTCCACAACGGCAGGACGGTTGGCGACAAGAAAGAAGAGAGGCCAGTCTGGACTCATCAGGTGCGTCTGCCCAAACCACACCTGAGCAATGCTGGCATCGTCGTTAGACGCACCAGAGCAGGCAACATCGTCTGATCTGTCGGCCTGTCTGTACTCTTCCCAATCGTGGGTCTCAGCGGTCGGGAGCGGCTCCAGCTCATCTGAGCCCTTGTCGTCTCCGCAGCCCACAAGCACAGCGCTCAAAATCACTGCAGCAAACGCTCTCATCTGTACACCCCCGTGAGGGTTGACCATACACCAAGAGGAGCGCGTTCACTGGAGCATAAAGGCGAGTCCGGGGAACTGACGGGCCACGATCTCGGGACCATGCAGCACATAGAGAATGGCGGCGAAAGCCAAGAAGGGCCCGAAGGGCATCGCGACTTTTAGACCTTTGTTGCCGACCAGCGCCATCGGTAGCCCGACGGCAGCGCCGGCGAGCGATGAGACGATGAGGATGAACGGAATTGCCGGCAGGGCTCCCAAGAAGGCACCCATCATCATCAGCAGCTTCACATCACCCATACCCATGCCCTCTTCGCGTCTGACCAACCAGTACAGGGCCATGATCAGACCGAGAGAACCGCCACCCATAAAGGCACCGAGCACGGCATCCTTCCAGCCACTGGCGATCACAGGATGTGCACCGCCCAACTCGGCAAGGAGGACGACTCCAGCCAGCCCCACAGGCACAGCGTAGATGCTGAATTCATCCGGAATGATGTAGTGGCGCAGATCGATGAAGGTCATGGCGACGAGCATCGAGACGAAGACAGCCATCACACCGAAGGCCACCAGACCTTGGACGTTGAGCGCCTCTGGCCCCGGAATAAAGCGATGAAACAGAAGCCAGAAGAGGGCACCAACCATCAACTCGATGAGTGGATAGAGCACCGAAATCTTACTGCCACAGTCGCGACACTGGGCGCGCAAGAAGGCCCATGAGAGAACAGGAATGTTGTCAAAAGCTCGGATTCCATTGCCGCACGCAGGGCAGTGACTTGGTGGATGAACCACCGACCGATCCTCTGGCATTCTCGCGATACACACGTTCAGAAATGACCCTACGCACAGGCCCAGAAGGGTGGCGAAGATCTCAGCGAGGGCATGAAGCTGCATCACAGCAATGCCTCCAGTGCATCGACCACTCGCTGAACATGGGCAGCTGTGAGGCCACCATGACAGGGAAGAGCCAGGGTCTGGCGGCAGAATCGTGTTGCATGTGGAAGCAGTGTCGGCACACGAACCCGCTCTCTAATTGCAGGATGATCGTGAACAAACCGAGGATAGTAGATCGCGGTCGGGACCCCCATCTCAGCGAGCTTGGACATCAGCTCATCTCGACGAGGATGGAGGATGGCATAGGTCGACACCGGACTCTCGGCAGAACGTCGCACAGCCCGGTGCGCGACCACAGCATCGTAGGCCTCAGCAACCTCTCTTCGGCGTCGAATCTCACCGACGATGGCAGGCATCCGCGCACGCACTACCGCAGCAGACACCGCATCCAAGCGTGCGTTGGTACCCCCAGCCTCGACCACAGCACCAGACTGGTCACACCCGTGTTGCCTGAGCGCTGTGACACGCCGAGCCAGGTCTGCATCGTCAGTGAGCACCATACCGCCCTCACCCAGTCCGCCGAGGACCTTGGTTGGGTAGAAGCTCACCGCGGTACAGCGACCGGTAGAGGGTCCTCCGGGTGAGACCGCCTGACAGGCGTCATCGAGCACCGGCACTCCGAGATCAGGTGTGGGTGCAGCGGTACCAAACAGGTGTACAGGGATGATGGCAGCAGTCTTACTGGTGAGCGCTGCCTCTGCAGCATCGGGGTCCATCCACGGCCCGTCAGGGAGGACATCCACAACAACCGGAGTGGCACCCGTCCGAAGTACGGCTCCCGCTGTCGCTACGAAGCTCACTGCGGGAATAATGACCTCATCGTCCGGACCAACATCGAGCGCGGCGAGTCCAAGCTCCAGCGCGGTGGTTCCCGAAGACACCGCCACCCCGTGCTCGCGCCCCATCCATTCGGCCACCTCAGCTTCTACCGCTGCGACCTCGTCACCCCCGATAAACCAACCTGAGTCGAGAACCCTGGCGATGGCATCGCGAACCGGTGCATCAGCAAGCGCTACACCAAGGTCTACCCAAGGGACTGCGTCACTCACTTGAGGTCGCGTCGCTCAAACACCAACATGGCGAGACCCAGAACCGCTGCCGTGTAGCAGACACCGTAGGCCGTAGCGCCCCATACTTGCTCCCAGGGAATTGGAAGGTCATGTACGGCATGGCTGCGAAGGTTGAACATCTCAAAGTTTGGCAGGAGCCAATACAGGCCGCGCGCCATCGACTGCGCCGCTGGATTATCGAGCTGGTTCCCGTACAACCAGATGTCATCAGCGAGATGACCAATCAAGAAGATCGCGAGGGTAAAGGCTGCAGCGGTGGTTGGTGCAGAGTAGGTCGAGAACAGGGTCGCCCAGCTGGTGAGCAACATCAACTCGATCATCAACAGCGCCGCAGAGACATAAACAACCGGCGGCGGGAATGACTGCTGGATGGTGAGCAGCACCGTATAGACGGCAAACATAATGGCCACCACAACGCTGAGGGTCATCATCATCCCGAGGTACTTCCCAAGGACAAAGAGCCAGCGACTGATGGGCTTACTGAGGATGGTGTAGACGGTCTTCTTCTCCACCTCACCCCAGACCAGGCTGATGCCCAAGAACATGGAGATAATGGAGCCAAAAGCTGCAATCGCACCCTGCGCTACGCTCCGCACGACCTTGTCGCGATCACCAACCGAGATCTCCTGCATCAACAGACTGAGAACGATGACACCGACTGCAAAGAACAGAATCGAGTAGAGAATCCGGTCGCGAACGGCCTCCCGAAAAGTGTTGTACGCCAGCGCCCAAAGTCTCTGCATCAGAGGACTCCCAGGACGGTTTCATCTGTCACCTTCTTCATCTCACCCACGAGGACGGCCTCGAGACTCTCGCGATCTGCCACAACGTCTTTCAAGACTCCGCTCTCTCGCAACTGTCCATCCACAAGAATCGCTACCCGATCGCAGATCGCCTCGACGTCTGACAGAATGTGACTGGAGAAGAACACAGTCTTTCCAGCCTCACGCTGCTCCAAGATGAGGTCGCGAACGAGTGCCCGCCCCACCGGATCGAGCCCACTCATGGGCTCATCAAGCACAATCAGGTCAGGGTCATGCAGCAGGGCCTGACACAGACCAACGCGCTGCAGCATACCCTTGGAGTACTTGGCTAAGGTGACGTCAGCGAAGCGACTGAGGGCGACGCGCTCGAGGAGAAGCTCCACGCGCTCAGTCCTGAGTCCCCGCTCCATCTCAAAGAGCTGACCGTAGAAATGTAGGACCTCTCGCGCAGTGAGGTGCTCGTAGAAGTAAGGCCGCTCAGGTAGAAAGCCTACGCGCTTTCTGGCTGCCGAGTCGCGAACATCGGTGCCAAAGATCTGAGCTGACCCCGAGGTCGCTGAGTGCAAGCCCATCAGAATCTTAATGGTGGTGGTCTTGCCCGCACCATTTGGACCGATGAAGCCAAAGGCCTCACCTGGCTGGACCGTTAGATCTAAGTCTCTCAGCCCCTCTACCCGGCGCATGAAGAAGCCTACTCTGTAGATCTTGCCGAGTTTTTCTGTGGAGATTGCTGGATTCATATACCTGAACTCTAACGCTGCTCTTGTCTAACGGTTCTTCTTGAAACGTTCGACCCAGGACGCTGCCTTATCCTCCGGATATGCACCTGCACTCTGCCAATTACAGTTGGGACAGAGCGGCCCTGAGTCCTCAAAACGGCCATCAATCTGGGCCTGCCGCCACTGGTTCATCTTGTCTCCATTCCACAGCTCACCCAGGGTGTTCTCTCGGAGGTTTCCGATGACGTTCTCCAGGTGCTCATCCAGACAGCATGTGGTGACGTCACCGTTGACCTGCACCATCGGTGTGTTCCACAGACCTGCACACGGTGGGCGGCGATCACTCATTGCTGACCTCACCCACCCACTGACCTCCAACACGGCGCTCGTTGGGGGCGAACCGGGCCTTATAGTTCAGGCGATCACAGCCGCCTACATACAGGCCGAGGTAGTGATATCGCCCGCCTCGATTTCGGCTCCAGGCAATCTCCACCAGCGCAGAAAAAGTACCGAGTGAGCGGTCGGATATGTCGGGGTCAAAGAAGTGGTAGACGCTGGATGTGTCTCTCGCACCCACGTCAACAATGCTGACACCGACCAGTGCTCCGTTGAGCTCAAAGCACAACTCAACAGTCTGGACACAGCTCCTGAGAAACCAGCCCTCATAGCCCTCTTTGGTCATGACCTTGCCATCGAGCGAGAGTCCACGCTCGAGCTTGTGGCGGTTGTACAACTCCAGACGGTCAGCCGAGAAGACCGCAGGCCCGACAGTCACCTTGATGTCTTGGTTCTTACGCCAGACACGGCGCTGGGACTTCGAGGGACGAAACTCCGAGGTAATGACCCGGAGGGGCTCACAGGCCGAGCAACTCCCGCACTGAGTCCGGTACAGCATTCGCCCCACGCGCCGATCCCCATCAGCGAGGGATGCATCAAGCTCCTCTCCCGAGAGGCTCCGCATCTGCCAACGCAGGGGCATGCGCGCCACCTGTTCAGGCAGGTAGGGGCATTGCTCCTCAGCGTCGTGCACCAATTGCTCACGCAAGTCCATCTACGAAGTATGCTCAATTGTGAAGCGTTCGACGAGGCCTCATGTCCATTCAGTCCGAAATCATCGATCGAATTGGGCTCATCAGCCTGGATCGGCCCGAGAAAGCCAACGCCTACGACAGGGCCCACCTGGACGATTTGGCCCAGGCATTCGAGCAACTATCAGCTACCTGTACAGTGGTGATCATCCGGTCCACAGACCCTCGATTTTTCTGTGCTGGTGCTGACCTCAACGAGCTGAAGCAAGCGACCCCAGAAGATGCGCGAAACCTGAGAAGTCAGGCCGCCTTCACGGCCATTGCACGGAGCGGGACGGTCTCAATGGCTGTTGTTGATGGACCGGCCGTGGCGGGTGGCTGTGAGCTGGCATTGGCCGCAGATCTGCGCGTCATTGGCGCAAATGCTGTGTTTAGACTGCCCGAGGTCGGGCTCGGCATCATCCCGGCAGCGGGTGGGTGTACACGGTTGACCTCGCTATTGGGCCCAGCTGTCTCCAAATCCGTCATCCTCGGTGGTGGCGAGATCACAGCTGAGCAGGCCGTACGCTGGGGCCTCGGTATCTCCGGAGGCGAAGATGCTCTCGCGACGGCTCAGGCGTGGGCCAAGCAACTCAGCCAGCTTGATGCTGAAGCGCTCAGGGCCGCCAAGCGAATCATTGATGCCGCTGCAGAAGACCGCTCTCTCCGAGACGAGCGTGAGTCGCAGGCGGAGCTGTACGCAGGACGGAAAGACAGAGACTGAGCCGGATTTTGAGCCCCAAATTTAGTCCGACCAGCTGACCTGAGTTTCTCCACGCGCACCGTCGTCAGCGACCTCAGTCGCGCGCTCAACCTAACGCTAGCAAAGCATCGCCACTCTACTCCCGAAATCGGCCCACATGGCCTCAAGTTGTCCTCCGTTTTTCCCGAATAGGGACCGGACTTTCTACGGACGACATCAATGGCCTCGATCTCAAAACTCTTCCCTGAACTACCAGATGTGAAGGTGGTCGATATCGGGGCGAGTCCAATTGACGGGGACCCGCCGTACCAAGCGCTGCGCACCGCAAACAAGATGGACCTGGTCGCATTTGAGCCCGACGAAAAGCAATTTGCGGCCCTTCAAGCGCTTAAGCTGCCCCGAACCCAGGCTGTAAAGGCTGCCATTGGAGACGGGACTGAGGGCACGCTCCAGATCTGCAAGAGCCCAGGAATGACCTCACTGCTGGAGCCCGACCAAGAAGTCCTCTCACACTTTCACGGCTTCGCAGGCTGGGGCACGGTTCTCGATCGTCAGCCAATGATGACTCGACGACTCGATGAAATTGATGAGGTCTCTGGTTGCCACTACCTCAAGCTCGATGTCCAGGGTGGTGAGTTCCCTATTCTTCAGCACGGAACGGAGACGCTCAAGAACTGCTTGATTGTTCACACTGAGGTTCAATTCGTTCCGTTCTATAAAGATCAGCCGCTGTTTGCTGAACTCGATCAAGCACTGCGTGCAGCCGGCTTCTGGCTCCATCGCTTTCTGCCGATTCACTCGCGGGTCTTCAAGCCGCTGATGGTCAACAACGACATCTACGCTGGCATGTCTCAGGTGCTCTGGACAGATGCAGTCTATGTCCGCCGGTTCACCGACTTTCCGACCATGGATACTGCCGCACTACAGCGCATTGCCCTGATGGCCCATGACCTCTACGGCTCCTTTGATCTGGCCGCACTGGCACTCCTCGAGCTCGACAAACGAGACGGCGGCACGCGGCAGCCACACTATCTCAAGGCCCTCACATCAAAGTCTTGAGCGGCCGCGACTACCCCTCAAAGCAGTACAGATGGCATGAACCGCAGAAGTTCCAGCCCGCCGTCGACCAGTCGTCGCTTGAGTACCAGGAGCGCCCCACCTCAACGTACCAGTGGTCTCCATCGCAGACGCCACACCCCCGTGTCCAGCCCTGGCAGTTACCGCCGGATGCCGTCGCCGGCCCAGTCGCCACCCCAGACTCAGAGGAGCCGGTACACACCCACACACTGGTGTTTCCGCCCAGCTGATTGATGTTGATGGGTGCCGCTATGCTGCCATCGGTGAGGTCCGCCTTGTCTTCAGCAATAAGCACACCATCCATTCGCACATACGGCCCATCCGGAATCCGTGTGATGGCATTGCCGCCCCCACCGCTGAGATAGGCCACCCAAGATCCCCCGATGCCCGCCTCTTCCGCGAGGGTTGTACAGAAGGCATCACCACCGGTAGGACCACCCATTCCTGAGGATGTGGCCTCATTGGTCACAAAGACGCGCGTCTCCGCGTTGTCGATGGTCACCTCAGCGCTGCTCGAAGAACCGTCCGTCTCACCATCATTCGGGGTGACTGTGCACGTCCAGACCTGACCCGCACTCGTCTCGCTGAGCGGGATGGTGTCATCCGGTTCAGTGGTGGTCATGAGCGGACCGGACCACGCCACGGTGTCGAGGTCCCAGTCAAAATCAAGTGTGACTGTGTCTCCATCCGGGTCGCTTGCTGGCGCGTCAACTGCACACCAGACATCGTCTTCGCCCTCGACTGGATCCTCAGGGATGAAGAGCAGCGATGGTGGCGCTGGCGGTGAGTTCTGGACGGTGATGCTGGCGCTCGTAGCAGGGGTGCCGTCCACCAGACCATCATTCGGGGTGACCGTGACAGCCAGCACTTGATGCTTATCGAAGTGGTCCACACCGCTGAGGCTGCTCGAGCTCACGGCAAGCGGCACACCATCCACAGTCCAGGCATACTGCAGGGTCACCGAATCGTCCTCAGCGTCAGATACAGTCGCCATGACACTGACGGTTGTGTTCGTGAACACATCGCTCGGACTGAGCGCCACTGAGGTGACCTCAGGCGGCGTGTTCTCGATGATGACAGAGTCCGTCACTGGCACACCCGGATCGGTCCCATCGTGTGGCGTCACTGTGCAGCTGACCACGTCACCCCTGGAGAAGACACCCGAGAGTGTGGGCGTACCGCCTGCAGCCACACCGTTGACGGCCCACTGCAGGGTCGAGACATCCGCCTCACCATCCAAATCTGAGAAGCCTGTATAGGCACAGCTCAGCGTGTCCGCTGCAGTCGGGGTCGCGGGACTGATGCTGACTGTGGCGACAGCAGGCTGCGAATTGGAGATGACGACAGAGTCACTGGAGGGCAAACCGGTCAAGACCCCATCCGCTGGCGTGACAGTACACACCACGGTGTCACCGTGTACATGGCCAGCAGTCAGGGTTGTCCCTGAGCCTGCCGCAACCCCATTGATGGTCCAATCAGCAGAGGAGGCATCCGTGCTGCCAGAGTCAGTAAATGTCCACGCACAGTTCAGCGAGTCATCAGCCCAGGCGGGCTTGGGTGAAATCACCACATCGCTGACCACCGGGACGTCATCCACTGTGAAGTCAACAGAGTCACTCGCTGTCTGTCCATGTGAGTCTGTGACTGTTGCTGTGAGGCTGTAGACACCGAGACCTACATCTGTACTGAGGGTCACGATCCCTGTGGCATCGGGTGTAGAGACACCGAGCGAGCCCAGACCAGACAGGGACCACTCCACCGTCATCTCTGGCCCTGTGTCCTCCGCATCTGCTGCACGAGCACTCGCGAAGATGGGGGTTCCCAGAGCAAAGACGACGCCGGGCATGGGTTCGGTAATTGTGATCTCCGGTGCCGTTCCCACTTGAATAACCACGGAGTCTACGCACACCTCATCAGCGCTGTCGGTCACGGTGAGCGCGATCACGTGTGCACCCGGAGAGAGCGGCGAAGAGACGAGGTGGACATCCCCATCCGAGGTCGGCGCTACGGTCCCGAGCACTCCATCACGGTCGCTGCGCCAGACTGCCGAGAGTGTATGCGGATCCTGATCCACATCCGCGGCAGTTCCCATCAGTAGAGCGTCTTCAGCAGGACTGAGCAGCGCACCCACCTCTGGGGCATTGATCGCACAGCTGGGTGGAGAGTTTGGGGCCACAACCTCGTCAACCGAGAGTGTGATGGCATCCGTCCCCACAGCATTACCGGGGTCGCGCACTTGAAGCCGAACCTCAGTCTCGCCAGAGAGCAGGCTCAGCTCACAAAAGGTGATGCCGTCATCGCTGGGTGTGGCCATCTCACAGATGATCTCTCCATCCTGAAGCCAGCTTGCCAACAAAGTGCTCGCCGAGTCATCTGGATCGCTCACGCTTCCGGCAACCATCAGCGAGCCTTCTGGCACGACTGCCCCGTCGGAGTGCGAGGTAATCACAGCAGTCGGGCTGGCGTTCCTCACCTCCAGCTTCTGCTCTCCACAGCCTATTGTCAGGAATATTGAAGCCGTGAACAGGATGGGGTTCATTCTCATCATCGTGACTACAGAGCCTCAGAAGCGCAGTCGGCGTTTCCGGTGAGACTGACCGAGCTCGAGATGCTCTCCCAGTCGAGCTCAGGTACACAGAGCTCCGGGTTTCCATCAATGGCGACATAGCCATCGACGGCAGTCAGCGCCGAGGAGAGCGTCAGGGACGAGACCACAGCATTTCCGTTCAGGTAGAGGTACTCACCGACATGTTCCAGCATCGGGAGGTCGACACTCTCGATGGTGTCATTGTCATGGAAATAGACGTAGCCTTCGGCCTCAGTGAGAACCGGAAAAGACACATTTACAACGTCTACCGTCTGGTGAAAGTAGATCGAGCCATGAACGATCTCGAGGTTCGGAAGCACAACATCCTCGACGCCACTGGTCATGTGAAGACTGACCCCGTCGAGCTCCGTACAAGACACGTACATCGCCACATCTTCCGGTGAGCTGATGTCTGCTGATCCACCCGGGCACTCGCCTGGTAGATCACCCGTGTCATCGGCGTCGGCATCAGCATCCGCGTCGGCGTCGGCATCCGCGTCGGCATCGGCATCGGCATCCGCGTCGGAATCGGCATC
>Ga0315315_10000037_pt1 | contig 103198 bp, 124 predicted proteins | sample M140m3416metaG_FD_203699 | JGI IMG/M metagenome (GOLD analysis project Ga0315315, IMG submission 203699) | Ammonia-oxidizing marine archaeal communities from Monterey Bay, California, United States - M1 40m 3416 | ecosystem: Environmental > Aquatic > Marine > Intertidal zone | place: USA...
GATAAATATAATTCTTTAACAGAAGAAGAACAAAATGCTATTACTACTTTTAGACAATGGTTAAGAGATGCACCAGAAAATTATGAGACAGCAAATGATGCTGTTGATAATTGGCCTCAAACGGAAAGTTGGTTTTAAGGAATAATTATAAAAAGAAAACAACACGGAGAAATTAATATGGCACTAAAAATTGAATACGAAACAAACTACGGAATAACTTGTGATTATGCTCATTGTGTAATAGTTGATACTAGATGTCACAAAGAAGTAGATGATGAAGGAAATAAAACATTCCCCGTTCAATACAATGGAAAAATATACGCATCGGATGATGCCTATGCTGATGGTGCATCTCCTATTGGTGGTTTTAATGGTAATTTTTTAATGAGTGAGTCTACCGCTAAAACTCAATACAATATAATTAAACAATGCTACATTGACTTAAAGACAAAAGATGGGTTTACAGAAGGCGAAGATTGTTAATCCCAATCTTCAAATGATTCTGCCATAAATGCTTGCCACATTTTACAAGCACCATTGTGGTGTTTTCTATTTTTCATTGTAACCCCCCTTTTTTCGCTACCCAAAACCAAAAGTCATTAGAAACAGACCAAAACCATTTATCTATTCTGTTTATATTCTCACCTCAGTTTTTAGAGTGTAGAATAAATGTATAAATTGCGTAGTAACAATTGCAAAAAAAATCTTAACTTGAACAATAGCAGTTTTTATTTCAATGGGTTGTGAGGTAATGCTTTCTAGCATCACCATTTCTAACATAGTGTAAAAAGTAAAGTGCTACTATATTGTCTTTTTTATTACCCGCATCAGGTATAGGTATTTATTGAGGGTACACCATTGGCGCGAATGAAACTAATTGAGAAAAGAAAACGCCATACTATTTGGAAAATACACAATTGAAGAGGTTATTTTTTATGGTGTTTAATATAGTAAACCCTCATGTAATCGGAACACTATCTTTTGAATAAACCCTTCGCTTTAAATGCTGTATCTACCCAAATATGTTTACATTGTTTACATTCCCATAAATGAATTCTTTTCCCTCTAGTGTCATGGTATCTTGCAGATAATCTTCTAGGTATATGTTTGTACCCACATGCTCTACATGTGACATTTAGTTTATCCATCAATCTTCCCATATCACTCAACTGGCCTTCGGCTGACAATATCGTCTATTCTTAATATAGATGTCGTTACTTCTGTTGCCGAAAGCATTGCTTGTTTTATCAATTGCATAGGTTCTATAACATTCTCTTTTTCCATACTATGAATACCACCATTTGTCACATCTGGCCCGAATTCTAGATTCCCTTGCTGTACAGCGTGTCTCATAGAAAGTACTGTATCAAGTGGGTCATGTCCTGCGTTTTCAGCAATAGTGGCTGGTATAATCTCTAGAGCGTCAGCATAGGCTTCAATAGCCATTTGCGCTCTACCACCTATAGAAGCGGCATGATTTCTTAGATGTGAGGCCATTGCAACAAAAGAAGAGCCACCACCGTAAACAATACGATTTACATCTTTTACCATACCAACAACACCTAATGCATCATCAAATCCTCTTTCTACTTCATCAAGTGTGGATTGAGTAGCACCCCTAAGAATTAGAGTAGATTGGTCTGAAGATTCTGCTCCCTGAATAAATAAATAGTATACGTCATTATGTTTTTGTCTAATTATTTTAGCGTCTGAAGAATCTTCTAAATCATTTACTGTTTGTGCGACATTTAAGTTTAAAGTATTACTTAGGGCTTTCATCATACTTTCTGGTAATCTTCTTACCACACCTATATTATTTTTCTTTAGATATGCACAAATATTGTCGTGTACACCATCTCTAACGAATACTATACCTTCATCACCGATACTTTGAACAATCTTTTTTGCTTTATCTAAAAGACTATCTTGGTTTCCTTGTTTAAATTGTGAATAAGATTCAGCATCCATTTGAATAGAAATATTTTCTTCAGTCTTTTCATTTTCAAGACCCGTATTAACTAAAACTACTTTGGTATTCTTTTTGAAGTCAACATCTAAAACTAGATTCTTACTTAACACCACACCGTTAAAAAGATATGAATCTTCAATACTACCTCCCGGTAAACTAACAACTCTAACTTTATCTGATTCACCCGCTTTAACTACAGAATCTACACACAACTGACTGACAATATCAGTCGCTGTTTCTAGAGTTTTTCCTGTTATTGCTGTTTTTGCTATATTTTTTAGAACATCTTCATTTCCCTCAAAAGCAACATCACTTTCAAGATATTTTGAAGCCATTCTTGCTGCTTCATGATAACCTCTACAAATTACATTTGGGTGTAGCCCTTTTTTGTACAAACTTTCGCTGTTAGTAAGTAATTGTCCGGCAAGTACTACTGTGGTGGTTGTTCCATCATAGCACAGAGATTCTTGGGTCTTGGATATTTCTACCATCATTTTAGCACCCGGATGTGCAACATCTAGTTCTCGTAAAATTGTAGCACCATCATTTGTGACTATAACGTTACCAGCACCATCTACCATCATTTTGTCCATACCCATTGGGCCCAGAGTACTCTTACAAGTCTCTACGATGGCTTTTGCTGCGTTTATATTCAATGCTTGCGCGTTTGCTTTTCTTGTTTCTTGTTTTTCCATTTTTATTCCTCCTCATTATTTTCTGGAGTAAAAGGCCAATTTACTTCATTCGCTATTCTACTCGCCATTCTTTGTATATCTGACAATGCCCCACCTTGTGATATTGCTCGTAACAAAGTATCTATTCCAACTTTTAATTTTATTTCTTCTTCAATTTTCATTTTTTTCACCATTCTATTTCTATTTCAATCACTTCTCCTGTTTCCAGAGAACGGGATTTGACTATGTTATGTTCTTGCATATGTTTGTACAAATCATATGTTAGTTTCGTATCTTTTAAACAATACTCAGCGACTTCTGTGTAACGCCCTTTACCCCACGCTTTAGGCGCTTCTATGCTAGACATAGACTTAAAATTATCAATGGTATTTTTTACTAACATATCCAATGTAGTTGTAATTCTACCATGTTTTAAGGAGGATTTTTGAATTATCTTTTTAGTATCAATAATACTGTCTTGGTTTTTATACATTATATCCCCTGCTGCAAAACAATCTAGTGATTCTTTAATTACAGGTAAGTCAAAATTAAGTATATTGTGACCTAATATTTTTCCACCTTTCTCTATATGTGCGGTGAGGTGATTACCTATATCTTTAGCATGTAAAGGTAAGATTGTAGCATCTTTAATTGTGACTTCCTTCTTAGTAAATACTGTTGCATTAGAGCCATCCCAAGTTGCAATAACGCTGGGTTCAAAGAGTGTTCTATTATTCCATCCTCCAATATCATAAGAGTAATTCGCTGTTTCAATATCTAAAGATAGAATATCTGTCATGCTCTCACCAACCTATCTTTGTACAAAAGTTATTCGTTTTTATCCTTTTTTAATCTAAGGAATACTAACTTTCCAGATTTTGTGGATTCAAACATGTCTTTAGCATATTTTGTGAAGTGATTCCAAGCGGTACCTCTAGTCACATTTGCTCTATCTTCATAGACTCTTAACATTGCTTCTTTTCTTACCCAACCATTTCCTCGATTATCATCAAAGTCCATTTTTTCAGTGTTTTGGAATGATAGTGTAAACTTAGTTCTGTATTCAGCAACCTCTGTTTTCTTAAACCCAACTTCAACTTCGTCCTCTAACCATAGAATTAGATTTCTTGTTAAATCATAAAGAATATCTTTTGCCATATCTACGTGTTCACCTGTGACTGTCCATACTCCTTCAATCATAGCCATGTGTGTAGCAAAAATAACTGTGTAATTTTCTACTGCTGGCATAAAAGACGCAACAACCTCACCTATACCGGGGGCTAAACCGTTTAGTAGGTCATAATAATCATCAATAGCATCATAACAAGCAGCGTAAAATGTTTCATCTGCCTTGAACATTTCATGCATTACACTTTCTAAAATTAATTCTTGTTCTTCCCTATCCATTCCATCCCACTCAATGAATGTGGTTTCTGACAAATTTAGAACTCTATCTCTAAGATTTTTTTGTAAATTGTTAAAGTAATCTGTAATTTCTTTGTAGTCTACAGCCATCTTTGGTAATTTTTTGAATGCGCTACTCATTCTTTTAATACTAACATCTTGCCTTTTTGCAGTGTCCCATTCACCCCAGTAAAGTAAAACTCTCTGGAAAATACCTTTTGTGAGCACGTAATCTTTTACTCCCTTTGGAGGGAAAGTAGTAATCCACATAGAAACTAAAGATTCTGCTTCTATTCTTCCAGCCTTTGTATGTTTTACCATTTTATTCCCATGAGTTCCAACAGGGTTACATGCTGATTGGAGATATAGAACAGTTTCTTGACTGTGTTTGTTAGGGCTTAGGATAATACTACCCTCGTCAAAGTTAAGTCCCTTTCTCCCATTCAACAGTCCCTCTTTCATATCCTTTTGTCTATTACCATCTTCGTCTACATATTCTTCCCAACCACCGATTAAAGCAGCGTCAGTCCCAGTAGTGTAATTATCTGTAGGGATTTCTGAATCTTTTGCGACATCTCCAATAAATTCCCAAGAAACGGACTTACCAGTACGAGAAGGTTGTACCCAGAAAACGTGAACTCTAGGGTCTAAGTGGCTTGGACCCCAAGGAATCCTAACATAAGGTACTGCTGCTTGACCATTCAAAAAGAAAAAAGAAAGCATACCCGGAATATCATTATCCATTGATGTTTCTCTAAAATGTTCTATGTACCCTTTGAATATAGGGTATTTCTTTACCGCTTCATAATCTGCATAATCTCTCATAATTTGACCCCTCTAAAGGTCAGTATATAGTCTTATGTGTGATTATGTGTCTAGACATAAGATTTTCACCTCTTTACTTTTCTTTCAACAACCATTGCTTCTTCACTTGTAATGGCTTGAACTATTCTAGACCTAAGCACAGGTCCTAACCCTTTTACTTGTTTAAGTGCTTCTGGGTAAGCCATTTCTTCTATACTACCACACTTCTCGAATATTCTATCTATTATTTCTTTTCCAAGACCGGGTATCGTGGCTAACATATCTTTTCTAATATCATTACTAGCCACTCTTTTGATTGTTCTAGCACCATGTGAACTAGCAGGTTTGTGTAATTTATCATGTAATTTAGTGATAAAAAGTGCGGCTTCACTTGTATTTGGTGTATAGAAAACTTGACACTCGAAATCTGCCATAACTCTAGCGATAGTACCTGTTAATTCATTTTGAACTCTACTGTAAGTAATACGCCTTCCGTTTTTCTTTGCAATGGCTACATATTTGTCAATAGTTCCATGAATGACTATGAAAAAACGAACATAGTTTTTATCCATGTTTTCTAGTTGTCTCCAGAGATGACCATTATGACTTGATTGGAAGAAATCTGCAATACTTTTTGCTTCTACACACGCTTCTCCAAGAAGATAGTCTCCTACGACTAATGGTTGTCTCACTACTGTTAAGTGGGCTTTTTCGGCTTTCCTTATAACAGAATCACAAAGTAACCCTCTTTCATTAGAATCTATAATCAAATTAGGTTTAGGCATTTTCTGACCTCTCCATGTATTTATGTACTTTACAATAATTACTATCTCGGTATTTAATAATTTTACATTTTTGACCTTTAGATGTTATACCTATACATTGTTCTTCAATTGGTGGATGTCTAATACAAGAAAAACAAAGATTGGTTGTAGTATTCTTTCTTGCTGTGTGGTTTCTTCTACCAAGTTTTTCACCACATATTCTACAATTTTTAATCATATCATCCCTTCCGCAGTACCATCATAAAATTTACACATCCCTGTGCAAAGCCCATCTGATATGATAGTACGACACATTCCGGCGTTATATCCGTTATTACCACTACCACCCATCACAATATTTTCTACTTGGAATCTAGTTACATTTTCATCCCAATCAGCCCAACCTTGTTTAGAAATTACATCTACAATGAAATTAATGTGTTTTTCTTTTTCTTCTAACTTAACTTGGTCTGGAGGAAAAAACCACCTTAGTCTACTAGCGAGATAAGAAGCGAATTGAAATCTAGCCCTATGAGTAGGATTACCTTCACCCATGGCTGCTTGTGCTAAACAAGGAAGAATTGTTAATCCATCAATAGATAAGTCTGGAAGATTCACAATTTCAGTTCTCTTGGATTTAAACAACTGCTTTCTTTCTTTTAATTTTAAGACTAAGCCTTTATTTCCGTGTTTTATATAACCAGAAGATGGCTCTTGCGATATCGCTTCCAATTCATTATGTGATAAATTATTCAGCATATCAGTATTAACAGGTAATCCCCAGCAACCTCTTTTACTATTATATGAATTAGGAATTCTAATCATACCTGCTGTATCGAAAGCCACAGTCGGGTCATTAGATGGTAAGTTTAATTTTTTATGCCAAGAAGAAAGTACAAGTCTACCTGCATCTTTTATTCTAGTAACGTCTAACCCAGTGGAAGGAGTAAAGGTTTTTTCCAATGTTATCCAAACATGGAATCCTCCACCACTAAACCATATGTAATGTAAGATGTCTTCTTCTAAGAGGTGTTTATGTAACCTTTGAACTTGTTCTTGCATAAAATTAAATGGGACTTCAATACCTTTATCATGAAAGTTCTTACAATCAAAATCACATACAAAATGCCTAATGATTGGGGTGTTATAATCAACTCTATGGTTTCTTGGTGGGGTTAGTGCTCTGTAACCATAGGATGTAAAATATACATCACCACTACCACTTTTACCTTTCCAATAATTTTCTAATTCATCCCAATTTTTAACCAATCTTCTGTAACCCTTTTTTCCATTAGCGGCCACTTCGAGAACTTCTCTTGGGAAATCAAGAGTAATAAAACTCATTCAATCAAACCCTATTGTCTAATTTCTTGTAACAATTCTACAACAGTATTACCGAAAGAATCATCTATACACTTTCTGTTAAAAGTAACATCAAATGTTTTGAAAGAAGGTATTTTATCTAAACCAGTATCAACATAATCATCTAATGTTGTTTGTGTTGTGGTTTTTATATTGTAACACGATTCTGAACTTAAATAACCGAAACTTACAGTTATTTGGTCACCATAGTGCTTACCCATTTCTTCAATTATATTCTTTATTATTAGTTCTGTTTTTCTCATTTCACTCATATTATACATCCTCCAGTGTCCATGCGGGGCAAAGGTGCATAAAATCACACCACTGACATTTGAAGTCATTTCGCTCTGCTGGAAAGTCATTATCTAAATGCGCTTTTACTAATTTTTTCATGCGCTTTTCTATTGTTTTAGTGGCATATGTGGCTTTTCTATCACTAGTTGGTTCATATTCCCAATTAGCACCATCACCTTTGTTTATACCACCGCCGGGGAATTCCCACCCCCAGTATTGAATAGGTAGAAATTCTTTGTGAGGACTACAATTTAACATCATTCTGTAGAATTGCATTTCTGCTCTTAACTTAGTAGCGGTTTTTCCCTTTTTCCACTTTCCGGTTTTCAACTCCATTAGAATAAAACCTTCTTCGTTTTCAAATATCCTATCAATAAATCCACGCATGTGAATTGGTACTATTATATCATCAACCTCTACATTTCTAGTTGCGTGAACTTCTGCTTCATTTCCAACAGGAAACCAATCTACACCTTTGGTAATAACTAATCTCTCAAATTGCCAATCTACCCATGTAGATATCTGCTCATCTTCACCGTACAAATAAGGTGAAGGTGGTTTTGGAATTATGTCATGTGTCATCTGTCTAGCAAGATGTGAGTTATCGTTTTCTATTTCTTCTAATATCTCATCAATATGATTTACTGCTTCTTTAAAGAAAAACTCTGTCATATCATGGACATTGTTACCTCTGATATGGTGGTCTTTTTCTTCTTGTTGTAACTTCATAATGTTTTGAAAATAATATTGCTTAGGACAGAAATCGAAAGTCCCCAAACTACTCTTTGTTATTCTCAATTTTTTATCTTCCATTTCTGGAAGCCAAGCATATGTGCTTACAGCATATGATTCTAATAATTCTTTATGAGGGTAATTAGACTCGTTATTTCGAGCCACCTTATCTTCTCCGTTAGGATTCCATCTCATTCTTCTTCCTCCTGTGAAATATACTCAACTGATGCATTACAGGAAGAACAATGTAAGTGTGTCACTATACCTTCTTCACCCATCAAATCTTCTTTATCGTGGTCTGCTTGCCAAATCAATTGACCTCCACACCACCAGCAAACATCTCTTTTATTTTTGTCCATTATTGATGTGACAATAAGACTACTTTTTTCATGTTTAGATATCAGTTTCTGTAAGTAGACTGTCAAATCCATAGCCTCTTCTTGAGCGTGTGTTAACCATTCTGGTATAGTCAAGTCCTCTCTTTCCATAGTAGTACCATATTTGTTTTTCCCAACTTCTGCTCTTTTCATTATTTTTTTACATACTTCATCTTCTATTTTACTCATCACCAATACACCTCCGGCACTGCTATACTAGCATCAACTTTATCTAAATCCCATCCTAATGTTTGATAGACAGGCTTGATTTTAGCCATTATGAATTTTTGTACTATTGTTTCATAGTCAACAGAATAATCAGATATCTCATCTGGTTTTCTAAACGCTATTACATTTGCTTTAATTTCCTTATGGAACTTTACAAAGTGTGACTTTCCTTCTGGTATTTCTTTGATGAATATCCATTGTGCACCATCTCCGGGTTTAAATGGGTCTATTGTAGTAATGTTTTCATTGTAATTCTTAGCGGCTCTAACTTGCATAGGTATGTTAGATTTATATTCACTAAATGGTCTTTTTATTCTTCCGTAAGGGCTTAATTTTTGAACAGGATATTCACCATTTAATACCGCTTTGGTAATTGGTCTAAGAGCATTGGTTACTTCATCTTCTTCTGCACCATTACCTACTAGATTGAATAGAACTGATTGGACTTCTTTTGTTATTGGTGCAGCGTTAGCCGCTTTTAGTTCAAAACCTGTTACTTTCATTTTACCCTTATCTGATTCAGGATAGGTTTTAATTCCGAAATATCTATTCTTTGTTTGGGCGCTTATCCAATAGTCAAAATACGCCTCTAGTTCCACATCCATGTATGGCATATCTAGTTGCTTTTGTGCCTCTTTTGTTAGATGCTCCGCTAGTGCTTCTGCTTCCTCTAAAGGGACTTGTATAAAGGCTGAATCGGTGTGACCGTACAACCCCTTGTAACCTTGCTTTTCACTTTCAGCAAGTAGGAATCTAATACTATCTCTACCCATGTGGGTAATTGTTTTTCCAATATCTAAATCGGACCACATACCACCAATCTTACCCATGGAAACCATTCCGTATAGAGCGTTGACTGCAACTTTAGTAGCAGTCTGTAGCATATCGTACCCAAGTTTTTCATCGGGATTTGTAGCAGCATACATTTTCTTTTTGTATTCTTTTCTTAGAGCAAGCATTTCAGACACAACGCTTGGGAATAACCCTTGTTCTGACTGGTCCCAGTGTGTCCCATTACCGGGTGATTTGATATTTTCACCCGGACCATCTCTTTTAGTAGTCCAACATAAGTTTAAACTGAGAATTATATTTGGATATAGAGAAGCGTAATCAAATAACCCAACACCTATATGTCTACCAGAAATAGGGTCAGGAATATATGCCGCTTGTAAGTCTTCTCTATTCTGAGCCTTTGAACTAGGTGCTTTCAACTCGGTCCTACGAGCGATTAAGCCTCTAAAATATCTAGTAACTTTATTTGTACTAGGGAAAGAAACACCACATAGTTTCATCATGGCGACATGAAATTCTACAGCATGTAGTTTCTCATCTACATCTCTTAACAAAGTGGTATCAACTAAACAATAGTCTACGAAGTCATCAAAATATTCATACCAACCATTGAAAACAGTCATACCTTCTATTCTATCTGTAAGTTTTTCACCTAACTCAAGACTTTGTGCTACCCAATTTAATGAGCGACTAGACATCTGTCCTCTACCTGATTTTTGCCATATAGACTCAAAACCACTACCAGACATACCTCTAGCGGCACTGTCAAAAACTAGTCTCCCTTTGATGGGTTGAGCAGTTTCTTTGTACCCCGATTCTTTCTTTGGGACTAATACTTGGTTAATAGGACTCATACGATTCGGGTCTGCTAATCTCCTGTGTAGATGAGGGAAATCTGCCCAATTACCTGCATGAGCGACTAATATGTCAGGATTTCTTTCATCCATATAATTAAGGAAACCTTCGTGCATATCGCTTTCATTATCATATAAATGTAGTAAATATCCACCTTCTCTATCTACCAGTGTGGTTTTTATTTCCGCTTCGGGTTTCCAAGCAAATACCATAGGGGTTTCATCTTGATTATCAACTACAGCCATGACTGTTGTGAAATCTTCTTTTGGGTCCCACTCTAAATCGAAATACCATATTCTAGGATTAAAATCAGGAATACCATCGGGGTATTTTTGTATAATATATTGGTCTACAAAACTTAAATCTGCTTCGTAAGTGTAAGGGTATTCTTCTTTTATATCCCATAAATTACCGGGGTGGTTTACTGTCAACTTGATTAGTGGATAGCCATCTAATCCTACTGCTGTTTTAGATTTATCAAATTTAGCACCGGGATATCTGCTAACAATTTTATTCATTTGCCACTGTGGTATATCTGCTCTTACCCAACATGAAGGAAATATGTAATCATCATCTTCAGAAGTGATTATTCTTTCTTTTAAAACCCCATCTAGACCTCTTGTTCTCTCATAAAGGAACGGTGCCTCATCATTATGTACTAGACCCTTGTGAGTCTTTAGATACGCACCACTAGGGTAAAAGTAGTCTACTATCATCAGTTCACCTTCTGATTTATTATTACCAAAAGGGTGTTACTTTGTTCTATGAATAATGGAAGTTGTTCTCCCATATGGAAAGTAGCCGCTTCATTGTCTAAGAAGTTTATACAGTCACCAAACCAATGTCCGAAATGACTCTCGATATTACTGTGAGGACCTTGTGCATTTGTAACCGGAGTGGTAATAAATAATCTTGGTGTGTGCTTTTTACCTAAGTGTATTGAAAATTCCTTTTCTTCAGCATTCACGGTTACTTTAGCACCATGCTTACCTGTAATATCATTCATTTTTGAAGCATTTTTTATATCTTTTACAGTAATATCGCCATGAACTTCCAATGGTGTTTTCTTTCTTGTCCAAGTACTCCACATACTAGCAATGGTTTCATCCAATAATTTGTTTATCATGGGTGTCCTTGAGTGACTAGTAATAATATCAGTAGTAGGTAATTGTAGTTTGGTTTTTTCTATACGAAGATACAACGTTTTGCCGCTACCACTTTGTCTAACAATTATTTCTTCACCTTTTATTTTTTTACAAAAAGAAACTACTTTCTTCAAATCAGAAATATCTAATTTACCTTCGGTTTTTATTTCACTTGGGTCTACTATCAAAGATTTTCTCAGATAATGTGTAGCAAAACCGATTTCACCAGTGAGGCGAGAACCCGCGACATCTAATCGCAGGTCCTCTACATCACCGAAAGATGTTAAAAATCTCAAGAACTCAGTTCTTTTTATTTGTATTTCAGCCATTTAATCACAGGCTTCCATCACTTAATTCAGGTAAACCTATCCATCTAGCAGGTTTACCTGCTTCTGTAACTAGGATTGTTCTTTTCTGGCCCTGTAAATCCGCATTGGTTTTACTCTTCTCAAAGGTTACACTAAACTCGCTTCTAATTACACCTTTACGTTCATCATCATATGTATCTGTCCTCTCACAGATAAGGATTTGATACACATAATTATTGGTAGCCTTCTCACAATCAGGTCGCCATTTCGCTGCCTCTTCATTCTTACCAAAGGAGTAATTAGTCATTCTAAGATGTGTTTCCCAAAAGACATTCACACCAGCACTAACCAATCCTCTTGATAGAGCGGTCAGTTGATGGAATCTAGTCTTACGGATAGCCCAATCCCATTGATGTCCTACCTTGACGTTCCAGTCAGCCGCTTCGATACCATCAGAGGCTAAATTTAGGTCAATTATTCTCATGTTGTTTATACATATAGAATCCCAAAGGTCTATTCCAGTCACAATTACACCCCACAATCTATCACCATCGTAGTTTTCTTCTTCTTGTTTACGAGCGATATCTACAGCAAACTGCATTATCTTCATTACTCTATCATGAGTGGCAGGATAATCGTATGCTGTTCTATCTCCTTTCTGCATAACCCAAGGGTCCCAACATCTAATACTAGTGCTGTTTTTGTAGAATGCTGCTGCTGAAGCCGCACCCCCACCATCGAAATCTAAAATCCATAAGTCACCAACAACTTCTGTTTCTTTCTTGACTTTATCATAAGCATCTAAAACTATTGCAGTTTTACCTGTATTCTCATGTCCTGCTACAAGAGCGAACAATGTACTTTTAGGACTCTTCTTATGTAGAGATTGTAGTTCATTTCTCAAATCAGCAAAAGGGTCATTAGAAGCATCGTATGCTTTTTCTATAAAATTAGACTGACTCTCTTTAGGATTATTACTAGTTTTCTTTTTCTTTTGTTTCAAAGGTGTAAAGGGTACTGCTTCTTTAGCATCCTTAGCCTCTTTAGCCGCACCAAATCCTGCCATTATTTTTCCTCCTCGTTACCTGTATCTACACCTGCTTGTGCAAGTTGATTCAGTTGGTTTTGTAGATTATTTGTTGCACCAAGAACGTTGTTAGCATAGGCGACTAAAAACTCAATCTGTAGTTTTTGTGCAGCGCTTCTCTTCATTTCCTCTTTCAAAGCACCATCTAGATTCACGGCGGTCATTCTTAATTTCTCAAATTCTTCTTTCAAAGTCTTGTTTTCTTCTTCTATTTCTTTCTTTGTACTCATTTTTTTCACCTCAGTTAAATTGGTCCTGTCCAGTATTTCCTCCACCGATTCTAGGGCGGATTCTTCTTGGGTCTGCATAGACGCCAAAGACATTTAGTTTAGCAACTCTTTCATTATCTTTTACAGATACTCCAACTCTTCCAATCACATAGACTGTAGACTTTTCAGCCCACTCTATTTCAGAAGTGTCATCTCTGGCTACGAAAGGTGATGTTGAATCGTGACAAGCACCACTAACCCAACAACCTACTTCCGCTGCCCTGCCTTCACCGTATTGGCTTTGTAGAGCCACGGATGTTAAATTGAAAACATAGTTCTTACCACTTTGGTCGTATTGTGTTTCTCTAGCCTCAGTAGATAGCCTATTTACTGTGCCCTTGGTAATAACCACAGGCCCTGAACGACCCTGTTCACCATTGATTTCAAAAGTTCTGCTTCCAGATTCATAGGCTTCATCTAAATCTTCTAAAGGTACAAAGAAATTATGCATGTCTCTACTTGTAAGATATCTTGAAGGGTGTAAGAACTTTCTCTCACTTTCACCAACGAATTTATCTGTATATTCTATCTTTTCACTAAATCCATAACTAGTACCAAGAATATCTCTGTAAGCCTCTGGTGCATTAGCATTAGGAGGTCTAACGTAGATTTTACAAGGTTCTCCTACTTTGACTTCCATATCAACATCATCACCAGTGGCATCTACTCTCCACATAAGAATCTCTGACTCGAACTTATTTTCTTCATTACCTAAGAAGAAATAATGCCTTCCCATTAATTCTTTAATCATTGGTCTACCAGTGGTTGAACCTAACAAACAAATGTATTGTCCATCTGCTAAGAACCCCATACTTGGTGGGGTATCAACAGGCTCAACAGTCTCTATACTTCCATTAGAAGTTACTATCTTCCAAAAGTCCCCTTCTTTTTCATAGACTCCTACCTTACCACTATCAATAGCAGCATTTGGGTCCATTGTAAAGTCTCTCGATGCCCTTCTTACCATGTTAGCCCTACGGTCTCTTTTGTTTCCATCTACTCCTATGAAACAACCAACGAAAGTAGTGCTATTAGAACCACCACTAACTGTCGCTCTTCTAAGTTGAACATAACACTGTTCAAACCAATCAATCAAAAGGTCTTCATCTTCTTCTTGAGGATTGTCACAGCCGTAGTCTTTCTTTATAGACTCCAAAAAGAAATCTAAAACTACATCAACTTTTTCATTAGTTCTTTCCGCGTGTTTTTCCACTCTTGTCATTACAGATTCAGGTAAATTACCATTGGCCCTGTTAAATCCGGCCACATTCTTTTGCTCTACGTCATCATATTCATATTCATTGTCCATTAGTTCTTCAACTCCTTTCTTAATTTTGCAATAAAACAATCCATGAATGCGGCATCACTGTCCGGCCACTCATAAATTGAATTCATCATATCACCGTATACGGCTATTATATCCCATAGTTTGGGGTTACTGTCTGTCACATCAAAGAAACTTGATATGTTCTGGTAGAAAGAGCGCATGATAAATATCCTATCTCTACCTTGGTTAATCGCTTTGTGGAATGCAACACGCATTTCCATCCATTCATTATCTAGACCAGCAACTGCTGAATCTGATATAACATCTATATCTCTAATTTTTTCAACTAACGCCTTTGGTGTTTTGTTTGTGCTTTCTAACACATTCACACAACTTCTCAAATCTCCACCCATTGTGGTCACTAAACGTGGGAAATGCTCTTTCCAGTCTGAAAGTAAATCAAACCCGTTTACGTTACTCATTCCTAATGTTTCACAAACATTAGTTAAATGGATTGCACCTTCTTCTGCTGTTAGTGGTTTGAATTGATATACACTACATCTACTTCTTATTGCAGTTGTAATTTTATCTAGATTGTTTGCTGTCATAATAATCAAACAATTACTAGCGTAGTTTTCTATAATTTGTCTAGCAGCATCTTGAGCAGCCTTAGTCAACCCATCTGCTTCATCCAAAAGTACTACTCTTCTTTCTGCGCCTATTGGTTTTGTGCTTGCTAATATTTTTAATTCACTTCTGATAAAATCAATACCTCGGTCATCGGAAGCATTCGACTCCACATAATTAACAGGGTCGTAATAATCTCCTAACACATTCCTAGAGATTATTCTTGCAGCAGTAGTTTTTCCAACTCCCGGTCTACCATGTAGTAAAATAGCGGCGGGCCATGATTCATTTTTTCTCCATTCTTTTGCATCGTCTATGAAATCCTTCTGTCCTACTATTTTCTCAAGAGTCATAGGTCTAGCAATTTCATTCCAGTTACTTTGTGTATATCTCATTTAATCACCTCGATGTATGAGAAGGAGTAGTGAAGTAACTTGTAGCCCAGCAAGGTTACAAGATAAAGGATTTACACACAATGAACGAAAATTTATTTTTTTACTCCTTCTCATACAATTACCCCTTATTCATTTCTTTATATAGAATCTTATATTCTTGCTCTTTAAGACCATCAAAATCTGACATCCATTTTACAGTTTCTTCAAAATCTACTGGTACATGCATACCCATTCTTCTGTTTGTCCTTGTAGGTAAAGGGTTTTCAAAAACCCACTCCATCAATTCTATCTTAGGTGCTTGTGAGAAATAGGGAATTAGTTTCGCTTGTTTAAGGAAATGAAACCATTTTTTAATATCAGACTCGCTGTAATAAAACTGCTTTAGTTCTATTCCTATATTTTCTAATTCCTCTTCTACTTTTTCAAGTAATTCATTTCTAGGATATACAAACAAGGTTTTCCAAGAAACCCATTTTCTTAACTTAAAACCACCATCGTATCTATCATCTCTTGATACTCCTGTGTATATATCTAAATCAGCACAAATGAAACCTAAAGTAAAACTCCAATCATCCATCATCTTCACCAAACATAACATCTACAACTTGTAATACATCATTCATCCCTAAGTCATCTCTGACTTCCACAAGCAGGGGGTCTACGATTGTAAGTGGGCTCTTTATGATAGTGGGAGTTACTACTTCAACCACTATGCAATATTCACTAGATACTTCTTGCCATTGATTTTGTAAAACCATTCCTGTTCTTCTATTGATTGTGAATAACAATTGTCCTGTTAAATCCCCAAAAGTTTCCATTTCGCCCACTACAACAAAATCATCTATACCATCTAAAGCACAAACTTTGATAGAAATACTATCTTCGTTTTTCTTTACGGAATGAATTCTAAACGGTTTTCTCGCTAATGATTTCATCAATGTATAACCACCTTCTTCTGTCGGGTTATATGGGTTATTATTAGGGAATCTAATCATATCATCATCGTGGGTTAAACTACCCCAGTGGTCTATTAACACAGGATGGTGGACTATTATTGGTTCATCTGAAAGAGACTCTTGAAATCGTTTTAATCTTTCATCTAATTTGAGGTGTGCGTATCTTGGATAGATAGCATCATACACATGAAGAGTATCATTTACTGGTACGGTTTCTAATATCACAGGACCATTAATAGACCACGATAGTTTTGGGGCTATACCTCTTGGAATCAATCTACCACTCCTATCTCTCCATACAAATCTAGAACCAGTAGGTTCGTTGATTATGTGGAGCATCTTGGTGCTTCCTTTATCTAAAACTCTCTGATAAAAACCACTGTTGTAATTAATAATTTTGTTCTGTCCTTCAGTAGATATATGAGGGTAAAACCGTCTTGGTGTTAATGCTAAATCTATGTCCTGATACCACAATTCCCCAGCATCTAAACTTAGAGGGTCAGTAAATAACACCTCTAGTAATTCGTAGGTCGGTTTTCTTTTAATGTGTCTATTCAATACCTGTGGTGATATCTTATTCCCACTTACTGATAATAAAAATGCAGTTTCAGTCATTACTTTCTCACCCATAATGAATCGCCAGAATAATTTTGCTTCTACTTCATCCATAGTATGAGCCGCTTCTAGAATTGAAATAGCACCCTCTGCTACACTTTCAGCATACATTATCATTTCATTTACTGAGCGATTTCTAGGAGAGCCTTCGTTGCTCTCTCCTGCTAATGCTTTCCACACTTTTCTTTCACCAAGAACATCCATTACCACATCAATGTAAGTACCAACTTCTTCTGCAAATCTATTTACCAGTGTGGTTTTATTTAAAAGGGGTTTGCTTGGTATGAATAGTTGATACAATTCCGTAGCGTCTTTGAAAGAATCCACATCAGAGAACACTTGGTTTTTATTTACACCTAAGATAATATTCTCATGTAATCTAGCAGCATGAGTAAATCTCATGGTATCACCTAAATACGAAGATAGTTTTATTCTTGGTGGCTGTTATGCCCTTCTGAATAAGTCTCTTCTTCTTCCCATCCTGCTCTTTTCGCTGCTTCTCTCTCATCTTCTACATCGTTTACAAAATCTACCAGTCTAGGAATTAATTCTTTCAGTTGTTCTACTGTAAGTCTAACTCCGTGTCTAGTAGGTTGATTCTTACCATCTTGGATATTATTTATTCTCAAGTCTAACCAAGTCTTTTGATAGTATTCTATTCTTCTGGCGACTACATCACCTTTCCCATTCATCCATTTTCCTTCTAAACTAGAAGTTCTCCATAATGTCTCATTACTCATTCAATCACCTCTCTATATACTCTACTTAACCACGCAATTTCTTGTCTGTACCATTTATCCCAACAATATTGACATAAACCTTCTATTCTTGCTAATCCTTTAGCCTTCATTTCAGAACCACATTTACCACAGTAACAATAATCACCCATTTAATCACCTCTCTTATCAAAACAAACTTTACAAATTGGTTTATTACCATACTGGTTTGTCCATATTCTCCCCTTAGTATTACATGAGTAACAAAAATCAATAACGTAATTCATTTTTTCAAACTCCTGAATCCTATGGGAAGAGGTAATGTTTCTAATGCTCTACCTACCCCTTTTCTTCTGTAACAACCAGCACAGATAGTTTTCCCTTTTGATTTAGCAGATGCTGAAATTTTTATTTTATGACACTTGATACAAAGAATGCGTGGTGAAGAACTTACAGGTCTAGACATTTACTCCTCCTCGTCTGAATTAACAACAAAGCAGTAAGTCCCCCATAACCAAGTTGGTACTTTCCCACCAGTAATTGGACAAGCATCACCGACAAGAACACCAGTCTGGTCTTTTGCTGCTTGAATCATTTCTCTTCTTGTCATTGCTTGCATAACTCTTTTATCATCTATTTTATACCTCATAAACAATTTATCTCCCGCCATCAAATGATAATCATCAGGGTCTACATTGAATGCTTTATCGCAATTTGGACACTCATACAAGTAGCCCCAAATTTCTACTACATCTGTATCTCCGTTTTCCAATAATACTTCTTCGCTAGATAAAAATCTAGGAGTGAAAGTTTCATGTGGCATTTCTATTAATTTACTACCACACTCACATTTCCATCCATGTGCAATATCTATCTTGTGTTGTTGTTCTAACATGTAAGCCTCTTCAGGATTAGCGGGAGCATCGAAGAGAACCTCTTCATTTTCAGCCATGTTAATTCCAATAGCCATCATTATAGTAGTAAAACGGGCGTGGTTTTCTAACACATCGGGATGATTCATCATCTTTGTTAACAACAAAGTATCATCTGACATTTTCTTATATGTTAACCCAGAACCTTCGGGCGCCCATATAGCACCTATCCCTAATCCACTCATCAAATCTTTAGCCCATTTTTTCATATCATCATTCATTTCAAAACTCATATTAATTCCTCTTTCCATTTTTCATCAACTTTTACAAAGTCGAATGAATTACATTTTGGACAAGGGTAAAGGATGAAACCATCAAAAACCATGACGGTTTCTTTTCCTGTTACTTCTTCCCCACACATTGTACATGCCTCGATGCACTCCGCCGAAGTACATACCATAAGTAGTCTTTGGAGTTCTCCATTTACTTCTATGTGAATATCTATATCATGAATTGGTGCAGTAATACCATCGGGGTATTTCACCTTACCACCTTCTATAAAATTAGAAACAGAAAACTCTATTTTTTCGTATTCATCTTCATTCATTCAATCACCTTTTCTCCACAGAACTCACACCTCTTAGGAATGTTTTGCTTTGTTGTCTTTGTTGCATAACAATGTTTGCATTCAAAAATACGATGACCTAATCTCGTTGGGGAACGATGGACTTCACGCCATACACTATTCCAAGTTTTATTCATTCAACCACCCCTTCTAATTCTTCAATGTGATTTAGAAGCAAAGAAACGTACTCTATTAGTTCTAATCTATCCATTTCATCGACTTTTTTAATTGCATCTTGAATTATACTCGTTTTAACCCATGCTGTTGTTGTATTAAACTTCATTTAATCACCTACGCTCCTATTTCTTGAGAACTCTTTCTTCTTCCTCTCATGGTACTCAACACAATCAAACTAATTGTATGTTCATCTTCCATACCGATGTTGAAGTTCATGGTTTCGGTAACTGTTTTCGCGTCGCTTTTTGATAAGTTCTCAAGTAAGTCTGATTTTACTGGTCTGAAACCATTTTGGTCTTCAATACACATAACTATCCTATATGAATCTCCATCACGTAAAGGATAGTAGACATACCTGTTTCCTTTTTTATGGTTATTTAATTCAATATTATTACTAACATATTTAATCATTCAACCACCTTACTCTTAATATGAATAGTAGGATAATCACTATTAATATGTAAAATAAAACCAATAGTTCTATTTCCCTCTTCAATATAATAACTATTATTATCCGTTTTAAATTGAACCAATTTTAATTCATCACTCATTTTATTCAAACCCCATTTGTTCAAACTTTCTTAATAAAAACTCAAAAGACTTCTTAGCACCATCAAGTTGGTTTTTTCCGGGTTTTCTGAAAGATTGTGTAGACCCATGTATATTATCCCATTTCTCTTTACCCAACCTTTCGGGGAATAATTTCCGTAAGGTATAATTATCTTCTCTTTCAATACTTTCAATAAAATGAATTAAGTGTCTTTTAGTTAATTTAGTATCACTCATTGAACCACTCTCCCTTTAGGTGCGACAGTAGAGAAACTTGCAGCCATGCCTATGAAGCAGTTGTTCTCCCAACCCTGTCGCCAGTCGAGAGATGAACTCAAGAAAAGAACTAGGTTAGTAATTCTTTCTATCATTTCACTCCTCTCCTATCAAATATACATCATTTCCTTGAGTCGTCAAATCTTCTAATTCATCGGGGTCTACTCCAAGATATTTAGCCATTGCATTTTTTTTGCTATCTTTATCTAGAATAGGTATCACACTAGACTTTGTTACTAATCTTGCTTCCTCTTCAGTCCACCACCCCATGTCTACACCATGAAAAGCCGCCATCACATACTCAGATGTTACTAAATCGGTATCTTCATGGAATACTGGTCTAATTGCATCAACCGTGATGTTTCTATTCATAGGGTCTACATCTAGTGTTATAACTAAATTCTTTAGTAGAGGAATACCAACTTGGTATTCTTCAGATAAATCCTCCAGTAACATTTGCCATATGAAATAGTCAACCAAATCAGTTTTTAGTATATCTCTTCTTACAAAAGCCCAAGCGCTGTGTTGAGTAGATGTATCATCTACTAGATTCATTACATTAGCAATAGTCTTTTGTCGTTCAGATATTCTATTCCAAGTCCTGTCAGGAATTAAAACCCCATCTATTTTTTCTTTCGCTTCCAATATTTTATCATACATTTTTCCATCTTTTATTTCATTCATTTTTATTCATCTCCTTCTTTTTCATTTCTTTATATAGAATCTAACTGTTGTATTCATAACCACAAATCCTACACTTAGTTTCTCCTTTTACTCTTGGGTGCGATGTTTTGCACTTGCTTTTTTTATTCATGCTTCTTCCTTTACTATCTTCTTTATTTCTTTTATGTCTAATCCGTATTCAATATGTTCTTCTGGGATATACTTACTCCTTTTCTCTAACATATTAAAAATCACTTTGGTAATATTACTGGCTGCTTTATTGAACCTTTGTTCAGCCACTTTATCTCCATTTGGTATTCCAATCATCTTTATTTCATTAACAGACTCATGGAAAGTTTGCTCTACTTTTGTAACTAATAACGCCTTTAGTATTTCATACTCAGCGTGTTTTACACTCTTGAATCTCATGCTTTCACCCTCGTTTCTTCTTCAAATCATCAATTGTGTCTCTCATGTTAAGGACATCTAAATGTTCATAAGTATGGAAATCGTCATTTTGCTTGTTTTGTCTAAACTCTAACTCTCCAATTAAAATATTCAAACCTCTCTTGGAATCTCCGTTCCTACTTTGTTCTTTGTAATAATTATAAGCCCATTCAATAAACTGTTCTCTATTCTTGTGATATGAAGACACTTTGAAATCTTCCACATCTTCTAAAATCACTTTAACTCTTTCATCTAGTTCGTTATCTTCCTTTAATATACTTTTCCAACTCATTCTACTATCTCTCCTTCTAAGGTTACTTTCTGTTTACAAGAAAAACAAATAGGTATCATCAACTCTCCACCTTGACTATAATCGGTGTAAATCCATACTGTTGCGCCACAACATTGAGTGAGATGTATATCTAAACCATTACTCGGTTTATCATCACTCATTCTTGCATCACCCCTGTCCAATACACAAGCCACTCTAATTTCTCAATCAACTCATCTTGGTCTATCTCATCTAACTCATACTTAATCCACATCTCTTGGAGATAGTATGCAAGGCTATGTTTTGAGTTGGATGACATGTTATCCACTTCATACCGTATTTTACCCCTCATGCTTTCACCCTCGTTTCTTCTTCACATACATTACAGTAGGGATGTTCTTCACAATCATCTGTAATCTTCATTTCCTGATTCACCCACATCTTAAACTCCAAATCAGTAGAGCCGCAGTGTGTACATTCAAACTTGTATGTCATGCCGTCACCCCCATCCACCAGTCAGGCGGGCTTGTGTGTCTGTAATGCACACCGCCTTTACTGTCTGCTTTGCTGTGGTAGTAGGCTCTGTACGCTTTGACTGCATCATCATCTTTGTATTCATCAGGCATGGCCTGAGCAAATGGTGTAAGGTCACCTTCAGGGATGTATTCTATCCATTCTATCATGTGTATTATTGGCTGCTTACATGCATGTTCTTTGAGGAAACGTTGTTCATACTCCCTGCACAAAGCCAAAGCGTGTGTCGCAAGCCATGAGAAGTTAGCACGTGTATCTCCCGCAAAAATTGTGCATGGGTGATTTTTGTACCCGCCCTTGTATGGCCGCCCCGCCTTCGTCAACGGCATTCGTTCCTTTGGTGCTCCATGTCTACGCAAGGCTGATGCCATCATTTGCGCTGACTCAGTGACCATCTTAGGCACTCTAACACAGTCCATTGCTGCTGCTGCTTTTATTGGGTCATTATCTAATACAAATATATTCATTCTTCTTCCTCCCTGAACCAACCATCCACTTTTATTTCTTCTTCATCATCTTCTTCATCGTCAAAGTAATCAACATAGTTTTCCGTTCTCCGAAAGGTTATTTCTACGGTATCATCACGTGGTATTACACTACTTCCAACATGACCATAACGGTTTTCTCCCATATTCCATAGTCTGTTACCTTCTTTCTCAGCAATACGTTTTACTTCACTTTCAGTTAATTGTTTGCCGCATGACTGTACTTCCCATTGCTGTACTCTTACACTTTTACTTGTAATTGTGTAAGTGAAAGTTTTTTCCCACTCCTCTCTTAAGGCCATCTTCATTCAACCCACCCTAATTTTAAGTCTTCTAGTATTGATTCAAGACACAAAGTATGTTGTTGCGATTCACTACATTTTCCACATTGTATAGTTACAAGCACATCTTCACCACTATTAATTACCTCAAAATTACCTACATACACATAATCATGTAAACATATATGTTCGTCTAAATATTCTTGGCCTCTTCCATCTTCGCTCATTCTTCTTCCTCCTTGATTACCCATCCTGTACTAAGAGAATATACCATACCTGCTTCGTGATTTTTCCTACATTCTTTTATTCCCGTACAAAACGCTTGAACATATCTTTGCCCTCTATCATATCTGATTAATTGGCAATAAGGGCATCTGTAACTACTCATTCTTCTTCCTCCGCAAAAATGCCTGTTGCTTTCTCATAAGCAGTATAGATGTCGTTGTCAGGATATAGATGTCGATGTGTCTCTTCTAACCAATCAATGTAAGTATGGTCTTCGTCATGTTGTTGCTGAATCCATTCAAGCGTCTGTCTAGCCTGTTGTATAATACTAGGCATTTATTCTTCCTCCATCATTATACCAGTCATATTATTTTGTGTTACAAAATCTATTACCATCTTAGCATTAGTATTTTCTGTCAATCCAATCAACGCACCATAAGGTGTATTCAATGATGGTACACCGTGTATCAATATCTTCCAACTATCATCAGTATATACTGGCTCTGCTTTGATGTAGTATATTCCATTAGTAGAAGCGCTCTTCAATATAGGCTCTTGCTTTGCTAACCATTCTACAACACTATCGGGCGCTCTAAGTTTAATGGCAAAACCATAATCTCGATTTATACCAACATCACCTATACCCTGAATATGTATTCTGTTCGTTTCACTTTTCGTTCTTACTTGTATTCTTCCTTCATTCATTTTTATTCATCTCCTTCTTTTTCATTTCTTTATATAGAATCCTTCTTCTTCTTCACACAAGAAGCAAAGGTATTCTCCCTTGTCACTTATTGACACATAATCATTGCAACCTAAGCAAGTAAAGTAACCCTTACTTTTTTCTTCTTTATCCCATTTTGTTTCCTTGAAATCATCAATCCAAAAACCAGCATTGTATTTCGATGCTGATACTGACGGGAATAATGATTCACCCAACGGTAAATCACACATGTCAGCAACATACTGTTGTTGTTTTTCTGTCTCTACTTCGTGTACACACATTCTCTCTCTTACCCACATGATGAGTTCGGCTGAATCCTTCCATTTCTTTTTATCATCAGGAATCAATAGATGAGCAAGGATTGCTAACTGTACCCCCGTTCTTCCATGTCCACCAACACATTGACAAGAAATAGTTTTTACATCATTATCATAGATATCCTGTATTAAATTATACCAGTCTGTTTTATCAAAACTTGTTGGTATGTTATAGTCAGGCCAATTGATAGGAATTATTACCGTCTCTGTTTTTTCGTATCTGTCTGATGTAACCCAACCATCAGGTATGTTATGAGGTGCATATCTCAACACCACATCACTAGGCCCAATAGCAAGGTCAGGTTCGGGTGTCATTCTGTACCAACAACCATTCCTCGATGAACCCCCACCGTAGACTTTTATTCCATCTTCTGTTTCAAACACCAGTATATTACCAGTGTGGCAATTATTTTTACTCATATTGTACATTCACTTTTCCTCCTTCTCAACAAGATATACATCATAATCCTCTTTCTTTTCAGGTTGAGGGGAAGGTATGTCTTTAGCCCAGTTTTCTTCAGACCAGTACATTTCATGTTCTTTACAAGTGTGGCAATCAGATTCTCCACATTGAATAAAATCACTACTGTAAATACTTCCGTATTTCCCTTTTGGGTGTCTCCTATGGTCTACAATATTTAGACCGTAAAACAAATCTCTGAGTGAATCAGTTTCAGGCTCTTCAGTTTTATTTTTGTATAGGTTGTTTCTCAACCAAGTTGGTTTTGCTTCAATTATTCTTACAGCGTTAGTTAAATCATGATGTTCTACTTTTGTATTGTGCTCTATTTTCTTTTTGTGTCTGATGTATCTGACTATTTCATACAACATAAAAGCGTCATCTATATTTGCAACACCCGTAGTCCCCATATCAAAAGACCTTTTGTTTGTGAACTTGTTGAAGAAATGACCAGTGTTGTGTTGTGCATTCTCTAATTTGTTAATAGCCACTAGTAATGGTGATAACTTGTGATATTGTTGGTCATCATTATCAATCAGAACTTTCTCTAAGATGTTTAACCAAACAGCACACTCTTTACCAAGGTCACAAGTTTCTGCATATTTCGTACCACCATATGATGATTCCCATCCTACTCTAAAACTAATTCTACAAAAATCTAAAATATCAGCAACTTGACTCCAATCAAAAGTACCTATCTCTGCTGGAAGATAGTAATGCTTCCTAGTTTCTGTCACCCCGTTATCTGATGAATCCATCACAAACAAGTTATCTTTTCCAATTACATGATGGAGAAAAACAGAATGGGTAATTGTTGCATTATTTTTCCTACGATTTGCATGTCTCATCTCTCCAACAGATATTGAAAACGTAGCCTTGACAATCCAAGCAGCAAATATACCAGCAAAGAATGCAACTTCTTTTGGATTCTGTAAAGGTCTTGCCTGAAACTGATGAAAGTATGTAGCCAACCAACTGAATTGTTTACAGTAGAACTTGTTACCAAAATCTACACCTTCCATAAACTCAGTAAAATAATCTGCTGGATTGTATGGATTGGGTTTGAAATTACCATCTTGGTCTTTTACAACCCAACCATTAGCGGGTTCTACCCAACGCTCACCAACTTCTACATTACCCACAATGTAAGGTACTTTAGCACCTCTACAATGTGCTGCTATGTGAGATAACAATGAGCCATTTGGTTCTGCTACAACGAAACCTTCAGGACATTTTTCAGGAGTTATGTTCTCTTCTAACCACTGCATATTTTCTAAACCGTTTGCTGTGTATAAATTGTTTACAACAACTACCCCATCAGTAATAAAACCGTTTATGTCTACACCCTTTGGTGGTGGTTCTATCTGAATATGTTCACCCGCTTTTCTAACCTGAGTAAAAAATGTTTTACTAACACCATCGAAATCATTTGTGTGATGTAAAATAGGCACATCAATGACAGGTACATCTTTAGTAAATCGTGTTGAAACTAATTCAATCTCATAATTATCATTGTCATAAACAGCATTGGTGTTACCAAGTCTGTACATTAAATCTTTCACAAATGTGCTGTGTAAATCTAAAGTAATAGTTTCACCATGCCCTGCTGTGATACCATCTGTCCCTCTTCCAATAATAATGTACCTTTGGCTGGGGGAAAGAACCGCACTAGCATGAGCATCTAATAATTGTTGTATAACAAAACAACCATCAGGTTCATGTTCACGCATGATTCTCTGCATTTTCCAAGCCTCATTGAGAAAGTTGTGCATGTCAATTTTTGTAGAATCTATCACACCGTGTCTAGGTGTAACTGGACAAGTCCTCACAAAAACCTCTCTGTCATTATATCCACTTTTCTTTCTCCATGTTGATAGAGCATGTGGTAATTCCTCGATAGTACTAACCATTGATGTTGGTGTTTTTCTACCTGCTGTCTGTAAATCCAAAATACCAATAGCCTTTTGACTTCTGATACTACTTTTTCTTATATTATTCCATTCTCTTATTGTCATTCATAATTCCTCCCACCATTTACCTTCGAAATCTTCCTCTGTCCAACCTTTCCATATCATCAAAGGCGCTTTAATATCTATCTCGAATGTCTCATCACCCCTTTCAAAAGGCGCATCATCCCAATGTATAGCATGGAATAGTTGTTTTCTTTGTTTATGTAACAACTTCAACTCTTCATAAAAGTTCATATTAGTAACTTCTAAAGTGGTAATTCTTTCTCTTAATTCTTCATTCTCTTCTTGTAGTCTTTCAAGCATTGTTATTGTATCTTCATTTGTTCCTTCTTTCATTCACTCTTCCTCCATTGTTGCCGGATATTTACTAAACAGTTCATTCCATAAACTGTGTACGTTATCAGGTGTCCAATTGTTGCACATAAACTCATCAAACTCACCTATAATTTTCTTGTATCTTTCATATCTAAATGCCATTTCTCTTACTGTTAATTTTTCTTCATTCATTTTGGTTCATCTCCTTATTCTTCATTTCTTTATATAGAATCTTAGTTTTTCCCTAATAATTCTAACATTTGAGCAGGTATCTCTCCCGCATCAATCATCTCATTTAGTATAGATGATGCAATACCCTTACGGGCTTCTATGTCCCCACCATCTAATACGCTCTTGGTAACTTCTCTTTTCTCTTCTATCAATCTGTGGAAGCGCTCATCAATTGTTCCTTTCACTGACAGATATACTGCATGAACTGTTTGTGCATCCTGTCCAATTCTATTGATTCTATCTTCTGCTTGTTCTTCCCAAGCACTCACCCATTGCCGTTCTACAAACACAACTGTGTCAGCAGCAGTCAATGTCAGACCTTCTTTCGCAGCCATACTACAAATCAAAATATCATACTGATTGTCTTGGAATCCATCGGCTATCAGTTGCCTCTTTTTAGTTGGTGTGTCTCCCTTTATTGTGGCTACTCTTAATGAATTAAAACCGTCTTCTAAATTAGCAATGACATCCTTGTGGTGTGCGAAAATCAGAATTGGTTTTTCATTTTGTGATTTATAATTCAATACCCAATCAACAGTAGGTTTTACTTTCATAAGACCACATTCGTGTCTCAAATCTGTAAGCATGTTCAACATGAATCCCGCAGGTAGTGAGCCTCCTCTACTCTTGATAGATTGGTATTCATCAACCCACCTTCTTTGATTATTCTTGTAGTGGTTGTATTCCTTATCAGTTGGTTTCACAAACAACGGTTGTCTTATCTTGTTAGGTAATTCATCCATAACTTCTTTCTTCAACCTACGGATTGTAAAGTCTCTAGTTATGTTGTGAAGTTCTTTTTCATTAGAAGACCCTCCTGTATTCCAACCAAAACCATCGTGGTAAGCATCAGCATATCTCTTTACAAACTTCATCCAACTAGAGAACTGTGCGCTTCTGATTAGATTTAGTGTAGTAAAATACTCCTCTGGTCTATTTGTAATCGCTGTACCACTCAAACATATTACCCCTTCGGTTTCTTTTGCTATTTCCAATGTGGCTTTAGTTCTCTTGGTCCTTACATTCTTAAGGTAATGTGATTCATCAATGATTGAAAGATTAAAACCAATCTTTTGTAATTGTTCCTTCCTCTTATACATCAAATCATAATTAATAACAACGAAGTCTGCTTCTTCAATATCTCCTTTCCAACCATTTACCACAGTGGTTTTACAATTTGGAAGCCATCTTCTAATCTCATTGTACCAATTGTATTTCACTCCAGCAGGACATACAACTAGGACAGGCCATTGCTCTTGATGAAGGGCAGCATAACCAATTGCTTGAACTGTTTTCCCAAGGCCCATATCATCACCAATCAAACATCTTCCTCCCGCCAATTCAGCAAATCTTACACCAACATATTGAAAGGGAAACAACTCTAAACCGTCAGCAAACATACCATCGAGTCTTTCTTTCATTTCTTTTACAACTTCTTTGTCATCAAGTTCTGGTGCATCGGAAATAGCAATTCTCTTCGCTAGACCTTCCATCCACTCACTAACTTCAGGAAGTGTTTCAATTGCTTCTTTCAATGGGTCATAGACACCTTCTAGTTGGGCAACAAGTAAACCTGCTTCAGCAATAGGAATCCTCCAAACTTTCTTCTTTGCATCCCAAGCCCTATTAGGTATATTCTTGACTGTATTTCTAACAGTATCACGAAGTTCAACATCAGAAAGCCAAGGCCAATTCAATTCAATTTCACCTTTGACAACTTCTGCTGATACAGTTTTATTACTGTTGTAGTTTTTAACTGGTATTGAAGAAATCATTGCTGATAATTGACTCACATCAAAGTGTGGCGCAAGAACTTCAATGGCTTTCAGTACAACGTTTTTGTCATATCTGATAGACCATTTACCATCGGTGTATTTTAGATTATAATACCCATCAAGTAGTCTCATCTCACTCTTTAGTTCCGCTTGAACGTTAGGTAGGTAAGGCATATCTAACTGTATACGTTTACTCGGTATTGGGTATTTTCTATTTGGGTCATCTTTCTTGTACCAATACTCAGTCATGATAGTGGTTTGTAGTATTCCTCGCATCATCTTTACCACCCATCATCACAACATGAGTTACGACAATCAAGACAGACCATATTCCCACAACAGTCTGCTTCTTCGGCATTTCCAAAACCTTGATTTGGTGCGTCATCTGATGCTGCCTCCATTTTGTAATCACCTTCAGTCCCACCACAATTGGTAAATGCTATCTTAATTTCCCACTCAGGAACTTCATAAAAAACGGTATATATCTTATAGAAATCTTCCCTAGAAATATTTTGTCTGTGTTCTTCTGGTAATCTGTTACGGTTCTGATATACTTCTCCAGTTAATTTGTTACGGTATTTATCAGTCAGAAAAGCCTCAATCGCAAACATTCTCTCTTCACTAAACTCGCTATCTGTATTTCTAGTTGCTTCCCAAAAACTAGAAGGGTCTTTTTCCAAGTCTTGTCCTTCCATACTCTCACACTTCTCAGGAAAGTTAGCCCTTGCTTGCCACGCATACAAGTCTACTCCACCTATCTCACCATAGTCATCGTAAGTATCTATGATGTGGTTACCGTCAGGCATGTAGGCTATTGCCTCTCCACCATCTTGTAATCTCTTGTTACAAGAATGACATTCACCTTCATAAGTGTTATATTGAGGGCTTACTTCTAAGCCACAACCACAATTACACATCCATGCAAAACTACCCATTCACTCATCACCTCTACTGTATTCCAATAGTGCATCACCGTCATCACCAGCATACTCCATGAGTATTTTGTATGAACAATTTAATTTGTGATACGCTTCTAACGCCTTGTCTTTATCGTCAAACTTTTCAAAGTCATCAAAGACACCCAATGGTGGTTCTGTTTTTTCATACCAAATGTGTAATTCATACACAGTTTTTGTTTCACTTAAGTCAATCATTCGTAAATCATCTCCTTGACTTCATCCTCATCCTTGTCCAAGTGATACATCACCCAGTGCAATAGAGCAGTGTGGTAGTCCTGCAACTCCTTGTATGCTTCAAGGAGAAGTGGTGCGTCTTGAATCAGATTCGTGGTAGCATTTGCTCGCTCTGTGTCTGCATTCAGTTGATTGGAATCAGTTACCCAAAACATATCATAGTCACTAGGAACTGCATCATCAGTATTCCACAATTCAACTGACGACTCATGGTAAGTATAGTGTCCTTCGTATTTGTCTGTGTCAATCATTCAAAATCACTCGCTGGTACTAAATATTCTTCAAACACTTCACTATCTTCTTCGTCTTTCATTTCCATGAATTGCTCTGCAAGTCTCCAAGCATCTTTCTTACGCCTTGCTAATTCACCAAACAGAACTGACTCTTGTCTCTTGAGAGACTTCTTACCATCTTTGAGTGTAGTAAATCGGTGGTCAATTGCTTCTGTAATAATATTGTATGCTTGCCAAAGAGTACCGGACATTCTACCAACATTGTTGGAAGCCTCGTAAAGTAACTCTTCAACTTCTTTCAGTTTGTTTTCACCACGTGTATGTAATTTACCATCTTCATCTCTCTTTAGTTTGAGAGTGTCAGCCCAGTAAAGCCTCATGTCCTCTATTTCCATTGGGGTATTTAGCATGTCATCAGCCATCTCGCCCCACTCAAAGAACTCTTGGTTAATCATACCAAGTGTCTCACGAACTTCATCTACATGGTCAAACATTTTTCCTGTGTGTCTAATGTTGTGTCCAACCCCACCTCTGTTCAAAGCCCAAGTCAAAGTGTTGTTACAAACCACACGAACTGGAGTTTGTAAAATCTTAACTGCTCCAGTTCCGTCATGTGTATTACTAATTAGAATGAACTGCTGAACTTCATCAACACCGTCAAGAATAATACTATTCGGCATCTTTGCTAGAATCCATACACGTTCCCCATTACCTAGTGCCCCACACACTTCTATCTTCGCTTCTTGGTTTTGGAATATCTCATCCATAAGAGCAAAAGCGTCTACATTTTGAAGCGCTGTCCATACTCTACCAACTGCTTTACCTTTGCGAGTTAATGGAATCATGTTACCTTCCAAGTCATCTCTGAATACACCAAATGTATCAGGTACTCTAACTGGGTTACCTTCTTCATCCATTGCATACAATGGTTCTTTTCGTACTGTCCAATCTAGGTGTGCCATTTCCAAGGCTTCGACTGAAGTCATCAGACCAGAAGCCTGTTGTCCCAACCCATGCCAAGGAGTATCACCACTCCATGCTGTCATATAATTTCCTGTCGTCGTTTGTGCTATTTCGTGTGCCATATTTATTCATCTCCTGTTGTTTTTATTTTTCCTGTTATTTCATCTAAGTACAGTTTACCAATTGTTGTGGTAAAAATTGTACCGTTCATCATGTGAATGTCCATTGTTTCGTTATCATAGTTATATGTAAACGCCACAATAGCATCCAAATCCATCGTTGTTATTCCTGTTTTTGTATTTACTTTTTCATATCTCATTTTGGCTCATCTCCTTATTCTTCATTTCTTTATATAGAATCTTCATTCTTGGTTCTCCATCAACGGATAGAAGGAGAAGGAGATACACACCATACTCATAGCCATCTTGGTAGTATTTCCAAAGATACTCACTTCCATCACCTAATTCATCTGCTATAATAGCAGACTGTAAATATTCATCAGCATGAACCATTCCTTGTTCTATAAGACCATCCTCTACACCGCGTTTGAATGCTTGAATGATGTCCTTTCTACTTTGTATAATTGAGTCAATCATTCTTGAGTCAATCATTCTTCTTCCTCCTTTTCATATCCCACAATCTTACTATTCATGTCTATAACCACATCTAACAATGAGATTTTTTTGTCGCTACCTCTTTCATAATTACCCGACAAAAGGAATAGTTCTCTTCTCGCTTGTTCGAGGTCAATATTTACGCTGTCACTACCGTAAATAATCACATTCTTTAGTGCTTTAATGTAACCATTATACCACTCTATCTGTTCTTTCTCTGTTAGTTCCTTCCACCATGTAGGTTTAGGGCCGGGTTCATATGCATAACTCATTCTTCCATCTCCTCTTCGGTTTTGAAAACAAGTTGAACTGTTTTATCTGTTTCTTTAATGTCTAAATATTTGTCTGCTATAATGTAACCTTCACCATAGAAATGGTCTGGTATGTAATTGAAAACCCAAGAGTACGGTAGTCTAGCACCTTGAGCACGGCTCAAGTAATCATTACCATGGTGTTGTTCAATCATTTGTACAAACTTATCTTCAGCAAAGAAAGCATTCTTCACTACATCGTATTCAATCTTATCATCTATATCTTGTAGTCGCCCAACTAAATCTCTAGTTTTCAACGCTGCCTGTCTTGCAATAAACTCTCTTGTTGTTTCGTTAGCAACATTGCTACTCCATCCAGTATCGGCCATTTTCTGCACAAACTCTTCAGAAATCTTCCAACCAACTTCGTTGAAACGCAGGGTTGCTTCCTTTACTGAAATAAAACGGGAGTAGTTTTTATTTGCTATTCTGCCTACACCACTAGCCATTGAAACCACTGCTACATTCCAACTGTGTATCTGTTGCCATTCATCTTCTGTCCATTCATCTTTATTTTTTACTGTTATATTCAAACTCATTCTTCTTCATCTCCATAATTTTCTTTCATCCATGCCGCCTCAAGTTTCCGCAACCGCTTGACTTCTGCGAGCAGGTCATTCAATCCCTTTTTCTGTTCGCTCCAATCATCGCCGTATTGCTCATTATTTTCTAAGAACGCTACTACTTCCCCTACTACATGCCAATTGAGAAACTTATCGTGGCTGTCTGTGTCAATCATTCCTCTTCCACCTCTTCAATTTCTACGTGTTCAGCATTGAATAAAGCGTCGTTGTATGGCTTCCCAAACAATTCATGTGTTACCCATAGTTGTTCTTCAAGTTCTTCAGCGTCTTCTGCCAAACACGTTATCGTTCCTTCGTATGTTACTCTTACCTCATATGTTTTTTCTTTCATTCTTCTTCCTCCTGTGTTCTGTTTGTTTTGTTTTCATTCATTCTTCGTGCTTTATATTTCATATTATATCTCGCTTTTCTTGCTGCATTTTGTCTTTTATTCGGCATAGCCTTCACCTCTCTCTTCTTCATCTAAATAATACATAGCATACTCTGGGTACTCTCTCAGTATCTCAACAACAGTATCGTGGTTGGAATTATATTCTTCACCATCAGTATATCTCGCTGTAAAATACGCCCGTATTATTGTGTCCATTTCATCATTAGTCATCATTTCTGCATCTCTCATTCTTCTTCATCTCCTTCGTTAAAGTACCAACTAAAGTTGGTTTGTCTTTTTTTACTCTTACCTAATGCCTGTAAGTGGTGTAAAACCGAAGCAATTCTTTCAAACTCTTTAGCAAGACACGCAATCCTCATACCTCTTGTGTGTTGGTGGTAACTACTATTTTGGTATGTATCAGTATTCCAAGTAGCGCTGAGTAATTCAATTAACTCATTTTTCTTATCCATATGTGCTATTTGAGCCATTAATAATAATTCATCATAATCCATTTGCATTCTGTTTCCATCTATGTAATTTCCTTTTCTTTCAATCATTTTTCTTTCATTCATCTTAATTCATCTCCTTATTCTTCATTTCTTTATATAGAATCTTAGTTCTTAAGACCCCGTTGGTATTAATTCATTTATATAATGTACTCGACAGTATATAAATAAAGCAATCAAATATCATGTATTACCACCATAATCTTTCACTATCATCTTTCTACCACTCATACCAAAGCGGTAGTTATCATGTGTAGCATTCGCTATCTAGGTTCAGTCATTCCTCTGTTCAACATCCCATCGTCGCGCTCCATTTAGCACCACGACCCCCACAAGTATATTCCCTTCTTAGTCTCTATCTTGGTATAGTTATACATTTGGTCGCGAGCATAATGTTCCCAATTAACGTAACCAACAAGTGGGTTATCATCAGTAGCAATACCAATATCATGTGCTTCGTTCATAAAGTAATCTTTGAGTTCAAACTCATACTCACATGCATAGAATAAGTTTTCTTTGACGTGTTCAACATTGTCTGACATTTCTTGAGTAGTGCTGTAGTTATTTTTACAGGCTATTAGTATAGCATCTCTGTCATCATCACCATCTAAGTATTCAAAGAGAGAATACAAGTGTTGTATGTCTGGGTTCTCTCCTAAGTTAATACCATCGTAGTCTTGAATATGACATTCATCATGGTGTTCGTGGGTGCAACCTGCAAGTTTACAAAGTCCACGACCTGTGTGTATGACACCATCTTCATCTACTAGTTGTTCATATGAAATCCACTTGAATACTAAACGACCTTCCGCATAACATCCAAGGCATCCCATTGCTATATTTTTATCACTATTTATTTGTTCATTCATTTAACATCCCTCCGGTACAAAATCAAAACCATGGTCCATCAGTAAGTAACTAGCATATGCAAGCATGTCGGCATAGTAATAAGAACCATCCTCCATGTTTATTACCACTCTAATAGTTTCATGCTCTTCATCATGCCATGCTTCTATGTTTTTTATTTCTGTTAATTTATCTGTCATCTTAATTCATCTCCTGTACCTTAGTTCTGCATAACTTTTCCATAGTATGTTGTACTGTTTTCTCATACTTTTTACTTCTCCAAACAGTATGTTGTAATTCCTTAAACTTGTTCGCACCACTTCATCTATGTCCGTTTCATCTACTTCAATCAAACTGTGTAATTCCTCTAACATATCTCTTTCTAGTTCTTTCCAATTTTGTTTGTTCATCTTAATTTTCCCCCCGTCTAATCTGGCTAAAAGTTAAGCCATATATTTCCTCAATAATATCAGTAGGAATCATTACATACGGTGCATTCCTTTCAGCATCGCATGTAATTTTACCATACCCATATATGTCATCTGCATTCTTTCTTATAAAATCCAATAATAATTCATTTCCTTTGTTCATCTTAATTCATCTCCTTGTTATTCATTTCTTTATATAGAATCTCTTTCAGTTCTCCCACACAGTTCCATACCAACTACTACCATGCTCAAAGTAACAGTCATGCTTTGCTAGTAACGCCTGTATCTTTTGTTCGTATTCCCAATGAGTTTTGGAATCCATGTATGCTAAGTCACCATCTGTTGAAAGCCTGTCGTAAAAGAAACCACCGTCGTATATAATTCTAAACAGACCACCATTATCTGGCGCACCAAAGACATCACACCCACCAATTTCACAAAAAGAAGTTGTAGGTTCATTCGCTTCTTCAAGAGTCACAGGTTCTAGTCCTTCACTAGCAAATGTATTGTTGAGCAATACTAAACTATCTTTGTCATACTCACCGTATATTGTCCTCTCTCTTATGTGAAACATATCATCAAAGAGTTCTCTAAGTTCTAAGGCAATCTTTCGAGCCTTACCACTTAGCATATATACGTTCATTTCTGCGGGCCATTCTTCGTTTGTTATTTCTGTCTTCATTTTTCTCATTCCTTTGTTATTCATTTCTTTATATAGAATCTTAGTTTCTTTATATGTGAGTGTGGATTTTGTGCTTTGTACGATTATTAATATGGACTTTAGACATATGTGTCATGTTTCATCTAGTTCTCTATGTATATATTATAATATATATGTATAAGTAAGTAATAATAAAGATAAGTAAGTGTACTTGTATAGTGTCTATACTAATCATCGGATTGATAGGATATGAGAGAGCATTCCCTCATGTATGTATATGTGTATAGTAGATAGCCCTACCAAGACATACCCCCGACATAACACCGAGGCTGTTTTCTTTATGTACTGAAACCTATCAGGTAGGACAGCACGCTGTCTAGGGTAGGATTAGGGGTGAACTTTTGCGCTAATCAAAAGTTGGATATAAAAAAAGGCCACCCCCCATTTAGAGGGGTGGGTTTTTGGTTATTCATTCCGCTATTACCGGCATCCATGGGTGACCGGAATCAGTAGCGCAATCTCTGCAATAGAAATCTATTATCTCTAGTCTCTCTGCGTGCCAGAGTATGGCAGCGTCAGCAACTTGAACTTTACATTCAGGGCAGTTTTCTATTTGTATTGCGGGCATTCTTAATATTTGGTTTTCCATATTTTTCAACTCCTGTTGGATAGAAGGGGGAGGCCGAAGCCCCGTCCCAACTTATTCGACAACTCCTTGTTCTTGTAGAGCGGCAAAAATCTCGTTTATCTTTGCTTTCAATTGTATGTTCTCAAGTCTCAAGTTTTCAACTGCTTTGTCTTTAGCAATCAGTTTTGCTGACTTTGCTTGACCTTTTACAGTCTTAACAGACTTGGAAGTTTTCTTTCCATTGCGTACAGTTTTCTTAACTTTCTTTGTAGTAACTCCATCTTGAGTTCCTTGCCAGACATATTTGCTGTATACTTTAGCAATCGCTTCTTGTCTTGGTGGGCCTTTTAGTCCATCGAAAGCCTTATGCCAATCACCATTTTCTTTTCTTGCATATGCTTTCATTGCTGCTTTCTTGGTTGTGAAAGGGACTGTAATTCCTTCAGCCCACCAAGCCACACCATCAGCAGCCTTGACATTTGCTGCTTTCTGAGTCATCAATTTCTTTACTGCTTTACATGCTGCTTGAAGTGGCTTAGCATTATCAAGAGCAGTTGCTCTTTTAGCATCAGACTTACGACCTTCAATTGTATAAATCCTGTCAACCATTGCTCTTATTTCTGTGCGGCTAAAGTCAATATTATTATTATCAAATGACTTGCGTCCTACTCTAATAGTTACTCTCTGCAAAGTTTCAGGGTTCAAAGGTATAGCGCAACGGGTTGCTTTACTTCGTAAGAAGGTAGCACATCTTGCTGCTATTTCTTTATTGCTTATTGTTTGCGGGGCATCATTGTTTGGTTTGTTTGTTTTCATTCTTAAAACCTCGACAATATGTTCTTCGTTTCTTTATATAGAATCTCTGTTTTTTGGCTGGAATCAAATCTTTTCTTCTCTTCTATTCCTGTATTATCCTAGATGTAAATACAATAGCGCATAGCGCTGCAACTCTATAAGAAGGTAGCAAAATGCTACCCATATGGATGGGAGGGTCAAGGAGGCGTAGTGGCTTGGTAACGTTTTGTGTTAAACACATTGGTGTTGGTACACATACTACCGCATTGGTGTGGTCTGGTGGGGGTAGGGCGTGGTGCATAAACGCTGTACTGCGCCCCTGTTTGTACCTACGCACCCACCCCCACATACGTTAGGATTAGCGGGGCTTTAGCGGGGACTTTAGCGCCAAACCCTACCCCCCAAAACAGCCCAGAAACCGCTTTAGCGCACCCCATTAGCGCACCTTAGCCGGAGGCATTACATTAGCGCAACCTTTAGCGCCTTCTTTAGTCCCACACAGCGCTCGACAAAATTTTCCATAGAATGGCTTTTTTTGGGTTTTAGGGGGTACGCCTCAAAAAAAATTTTAGAAAAAATTTCATAACATAAACCACCCTCCCACTTATCGTGTCTGCATTCAACAAAGCATGGTCTGTTCTCAAAATGACCGAAATGCCGATGGGAGGAGATGTACCGCCACAAGAGTCTTATTCCCACAAAGATTTGGATGCTGAGGCACTCATAGATTTCTTAATCCAAAATCTGGGAATGGATTATCAAGAGGCGAAAACCCTTGTTACACACCACAAAACCAAGGAAATGGGTGAAAAATCTCGTAAAAAGCCTCCGAAAGACAATGGTGGTGATATGTCCATGTCCCCTATGATGCCTATGGCTAAGGCAATGGATTTTCTCAAGGGTCGTGGGGATTTTAGAATGCGGAATGTGAAAAAGCCGCAAGTTCAAACAAGAACTCCTGCTGATGTAAATCAGATGGATTACAATGAACTAACGCCAGATGAACAATTAGAAAGGCGCAGAAACAAAGTTAATTCTTATGAATCTGAATACGCTAGAAAAAATCGAGAAGAAAAAGAAAGGCTTGCTCGTGAAATGGGAGAGGGTCAACAATGACAGCGTTTGAAACAGCATGGCCTCTTTTAAAAGCCTACTAAAATAAGATAAAATAAACAAGGACATTGATTAAAATGACAGCATTTGAAGCAGCATGGGATATATTAAAAAGCAATACACTAGAAAAACAATCATATCATCCAGCAATTCATGGTTTGATGAATAGAAAAAGACTTGCTGATGCTTTTAATGTTGATATGGATGAAGATTTTGAAGGTCAACATTACGGTTCAGTTGAAGAGCCTTATACAATGTATGATGATGAAGTACCAACTATGCCTAATTACGAAGATGTAAAACACTTAGCAAATAAACCCTCATATTTCCAACCTAGTGATTTTGTAGATGAAGCACAAGGTATGGGTTATGAGCCGAAAGGTGCTAGTGGGCCTAATTCACTTAGAGCCGCAGAACAATCAGGTGAATTAAAAAGACAATCTAGAGGTTTAGCGACTAGAGATGCGGAAGCAAGAAGAAGGCAAGGAGATTTTAGAAATTATCCTAAGTTTGATTACGGGGCAAATATTTAATGACAGCATTCAATGAAGCGTGGGATTTTCTCAAAGCAGACCCCATTGATATGCACGAATATCCCCCCGGTTCAGGTAATTTTATGTCTTTACAAGACATGATAATGGCTAGAAACGCAGATGCTCGCAAAAATATGCAAAATATGACTCCAAAACCTAGACCAACAGGAGGTAACACGTATGACAAAAGACCTTCAGGTTGGCAATAGACCCTTCGACCAAGCGTGGATTGTACTCAAAGCGCCAATTTATGAGACACCAATATCTAATATTAATTTTCTAACTGGGAATCGAGAAGATTATGATAATAATGAAGAGATTTTTGGTGGAATGTACCCCGAAGATAAAAGAAGAGACCACATACAGCAAATGACACCTAACGAGTATCTTAGTCGAACGCCCAAAACTTCACACCCTAATCTTGGAGGATGGTTTGAAGAAAAAATAAAACAGGCTATTGAAAATAATCAAAAATTAAGATTAGGTATGCCATGGGTTCAATATGACCCAAACATTACAGACCCGAAAGACCGTGATTATAGACTAAACTCACATGATGGAAGAAATAGAATGGCCGCTATGCAAAAACTTGGGCATGGAGATACTGAGTTTCCTGTAAGAGTTACACACTGGCCCCCTAAAAGGCAATTAACAATGCGAGAACAATTAGAAGAAGCAAAAAGAAGAGTAAAGGGTGGGGGGTTTTTATGAATCCCTTCGACCAAGCATGGCTCTTACTCAAGGAAGAAGAGGTTAGATATCATCCACAAGATGAACCTATGAGTGTTGAAGATATGGAATCATATTATGATGTAACTGAACTTGGACAAATCGCAGGTGAAAAACCGATGGCAGGGGATATATCAACGGGCGACACAAGAGAAGATAGAAAGAAACAAACAAAGGTTTTTGGACAAACATTTCGTGGTAAGCCTACATTCAATCTGATGCCTTTGGCTGGTGAAAACCGGGCTATGGTGAATCCAAATGCTGAAATCTTTAGGCGTAGTGAGATGAACCCCTTAGACCAAGCATGGGCTTTGCTCAAGAATGATGACGATGAGTTCAAACAAGCGGCTTACGGAACTTGGTATGAAGATGACTGGGCAGATAAAATGCCGGAGGATTTCGACTTTGATGCTTTTGATGCTGAAGATTATGATGAGGAGATACATAGAGAATATCCGACTGGACAAGTAGGTTATAATCCGGGTATGAAGGATTTGCGGAGGTCGCAATACAATCCTTGGGAAAGTTCCGAAGAGAATGAGAAGCGATTTAATGATTTGATAAATAATCCTACCCGCAACCCTATTATTATTGTGAGAGATAAAAACGGAGAAGAGCACATTATCTCCGGTCATCATAGGATGGCGGCAAACATTGAAGCCGGAAGGCCACATCTCCCCGCTTTAGTTTTGAATATGATGAGGAATCAACAATGAACCCCTTCGACCAAGCATGGTCTCTGCTGAAGGCTCCGATTTATGAAGCACCTTCCACATTTGAAGAAGGTGATTGGCCTAATTATTCTGATTCACTAGGGCAAGATGATAGATTTACAATGTTGCCTAACCTAGAAGAAATGGGAAAACCGTACATGTGGGAATCTGAAGATGGTAATGCAAGGGGCACAATATATCCTGATGATTTTAGAAACTCGATAAAAATAGATAATTTTGAATTAAATAGTGATGTTAAAGGTCAAGGTAAAGCAAGAAAATATCTTGAAGATTTTATTGAAGAAGGTCAAGATTATTTTATTGATAATGATGGTTTTCTTCTTGACGGAGTACATGTTACAAATGTAGAACATGGTGCGACGGGTTTTTGGGATAAAATGGTTGATGCGGGTGTGATTGATGGAGCACATTCAACAGGCTACATTAGAACTAATATCGCTGGTGATGAACATTACACTCACGCTTATGACGATAAAAAGCAACCTTGGTCACATGAATTAAATCCTGAATACGCTGAATATCATGGTTTACCAACAGATGCTATTTATGACCAATTCGTAGAAAAAGCGTATGAATATCACGGAACCGTAGATTTACCTAGCGTTTTACAACACGGAATAAGAGGTGGAAGTCCTAAAACTCGTTCAAAACGTTATGTGCCAGAATCTCTAAGAGCAGCAGATTTAGTGAATTATACAACTACAGACCCAGAAGCGGCACTAAGATTTGCACAAGAAAGGGCAAGAAGAACAAAGCAAGACCCTTCAAAAGTAGGAGTTGTGCGAATGAAAACAGCAGATTTACCTGAATATGTAGAGCATCAAGAGCCAGATTATGGTGATTTACAAGGTGGTATGAGTAGAGTTCGTCAAGGTTCAATACCCCCAGAAGTATTACAGCAGTGGTCTTAATACAAATATACCTACTATTATCAGCCCTACCATAAGTGAAATAACTGATTTTCGAATTGTTTTGCGTATTTGTCCCCGTAAAAGGTCATTAAAAGCCTCATGAACCATGTAAAACGCGACTACGACGGGTTTATTTATAAAGCATACCTGCGATTACTACTGATGAGTACCACTCCTGAACCTTTTACTGAGGCTTGGCAAGTGCTAAAAGCGTACCCGCCGGAATCAAATTTTACTGTTGAAGAAAAACAAATTGTTATGTCAACAATTTTGAAGATGATGATGAGTGGTAATACTCGTCTAGAAGAGGAGGCTGGATTGCTTTTCCAGCGATATGCTAATTTACGACAGTGAGTTCGCACACCCCATGAGTGACCCAGTAACAATTTATGAAGTGGGTCCAAGAGACGGTTTACAGTCTATTTCTAAAGAAGTTCCTACTGAGCAAAAAGCGTATTTAATTGATATGTTAATTGCAGCGGGATTGGATAAAATAGAAGTTGGAAGTTTTGTGAATCCCGCTTTGGTACCTCAAATGAAAGATACCGCACTGGTTTTAAAGGGAATAAATCAAGAAGATAATCAAATTTCAGCATTAGTCCCAAACGCAAAAGGTTTAGAATTAGCAAAAGAAGCGGGTGTGAATCTCTTCAATATCTATCTTTCACCTTCTCCAGAGTTCAATACCCGCAATTTAGGTACTCCAAGTATTGATAGAATACTAGAAAGATATGAAGTTGCTCTAGAGGAGGTTTTTCCTGAACAAGTGAGGTTATACATTTCTTGTGCTTTTGGTTCCGCTTTCGATGATTATGATGAGTCTCTTTTTATTCAAATCTTAAAATGGGGGGCTGAAAACTCTTCCACAATAGTTTTAGCAGACACTACAGGAATAGCAACTCCAAAAGAAATTACCACCGTGGTAAAAATTGCCCGCGAAATTATGCCAAATTTAGCCATTCACCTTCACAAGCCTAGTAGTAGGAAGGTTGAATTTTCGCATTTACTGGATGCTGCCTACTTATCCGGTATTAGGGAGTTCGATACTTCTTTGGGTGGTTTAGGTGGTTGTCCTTTTGTTCCGGGTAGTTTTGGTAATTTACCAACTCGGTATTTAATTGACTGGGCTTCGGATTACGGAATTGAAATTGAACAATCTGTAGATATTGCAAAATTAGAGGCTGCTGAAATGTACCTAAAAGGAATTGTTAATATTCCGATGGCTGAAAGAGCCTATATTTATGTTTCAGGAAAACTGAGTGGTATTCGTAGAAGCCTTATCTCTTAACATCTGACGAGTTTCAGCCGCTAACTGTCCGTACCTTTCATCTTTTTCTGTCAATTTGGTTTTTTGATTGCCAATTTCTCCTGACATTCTCCCTAACCCGAAAGACGGTACCCCAAATGTCGCTCCGGTTTTTGCTGCGCCTGAAACCCCAACTTTACCTGCTCCTGATGCAATTGATGGCACACTACTAGCGGCAGTTGTTGTCATAGCACCTCCACCAATTGTTCTTGCTGCGCCACCTGCTACGTGTTTTCCACCTTGTCCAAGAACCATAGGAATAAATCTACTTCCTGCTGCCGCAACAAAAGGTATAGCAGGTGCAGCCTTGACTAGAACATAGCCCATTGAAACCACCCAATCAGCGAAATGGTAAAAGTGTTCTGCTTGTCTCGAATACTGTGATTGAACCAGCCGACATCATAGATGACCTCTTAAAAGGTCAATTCGGATATGCTGGTAAAAGTTACATTTCTGACCGACCAAAAAAGCAAGCAAAGGCTAAAGTTCAACGATTAGCCCGGAAGGTTAAAACCCGAAAAACCAAAGCGAAGTACGCAAGACAGGTATCGCGAGGAGTACAAAGACCAAAAATGCGTAAACAAACTGGTTTAGTTAGAGTATCAAGGAGTAGATAAAATGGACGCATTTGAAATGTCATGGAACTTATTAAGAAAAGCATGGTATGATTCTGTAGATGATAGACATAGAGAGCAACCTTTTGATAGAAATGATGATTTTGCACCTTTTACAACTAGAGCAGAAAAAATGGCCGCTGCGAGGTTACACTCACAAGCAATGCGCCAAGATAATGAGCCAACAGGTACACCGCTAGATGATTATGATGAAGTTCCACAAGATGAATTTGCTAATATGTCTAAAGATAAATTAGTGGCTATGGTTAGAAGAATGATGCAAGAAAAGGAGATGTAAGTATGCGTGAAGAAAAAATGGACGGAAAAAAGAAAAAGAAAGGAATGAGTTTAGTAATTGCTGTTACTCCACCTTCTCCTAAATCACCACAAGACACAGCGACACCCGAAGCAATGAAAAAAGCCTTTGAGTTTTTGAAAGATTACAACCAAATGGGAGTTGGTGCTGGTGCTGCTCAAGGAATGAATCTACAGGCTATACGTCAAAAAGTTCACGAAATGGACGCAAGAGCGCAACAAATGATGGCTACTGACCCACACGGTGCTTCACAAATGCGAGCAGAAGCGGATTATTTAGCAAACCAACTTCAAGAAATGATGAATGCTCGAAGACAATGAGGGGGTTACATGTTTTCCGATATAATGGTGAATTATATCTTAAAAGATGAAAATACCCTTTTAGAGCCTCCAGAAGTAAATACTTCAAAATTACCACCAGAGTTTTTTGCAGGGCACGCTTCTGAAAGATTGAGTGACCCTCTTCGTATGCATGATGAAAATGAAAGTGCAGAAGTAAAAACTAGAACTATACAAGGTTTAGTTGATGCTGGAATTATGGGACCTTTAGGTAATTATACAAAAGATGCACCTAGACATGTAGCAGTTAGAACACATTTTCTAGATTCTTTTAGAAATCCCATTGGGGTTAATGAAAAAGGACAACGACATTCAACTGGTAATACTATTGTAAGTATTGTAAGACCTCATAAAAAACATAGAACCCCTCAAGTAAAAACTGTAATGCTTAGAGGTAATCATCAAAAATTTGGAAGAGGTGCTGGTCCGGGTACGATGAATGTAGACCAAGTTATAGACGCCTCACCTGAAAAAATAAATACAAATAATCCGCAAGTCGCAATAAGAAGAGCGAGAAAAGCAAAAAAGAAAAAAGCAGCAAGAGTAAGAATCCTACCACCTGTACTACCCGGTCCGGGTTCAACTAGACCATTGGTTAAAAAAATGGTTCTAATTAAAGCACCAAAAAGAAAAATGTCTGAAGCGGCCAGACAACATAAGTTGGCCTATGATAAAAAATACGAGTCTAGTCCTGAAAGAGTGAAATATCGAGTAGATTTGAATCGTGAGCGTAGACGCAGGGGTATTTATGGTTCGAATAATAAAAAAGATATTAGTCATACTCAAGGTGGAAAGTTTACTTTAGAAAACCAAAGTAGTAATAGGGCTAGGCATTTTAAAAATCGAGGCACACTTCGCAAGGTTAAGGTGAAGAAATGAATAGTTGCGATTGTGGTCATTGTGTGGGTATGGACACTGTTTGGAAGAAACTCTGTCCTGAAGGAAAAGCGGCAGCAAAAAGAAAGTTCAAAGTTTATCCATCCGCTTATGCTAATGGGTGGGCTGTACAATATTGTCGTGGTAAGTTTAGGGGGAAGAAAAAATGAAACTTAAGAAAGATAAATGTTGTTGCGGTGGTACTAAAAAAACACCTTGTGTTTGTATGATTGAGGGTAATCAATGTTCAGTATCTTCTCCTAAGTGTCCTTGTTATGCTTTGATAGACAAGCAAAAGAACATTAAGAAAATGGTAGGCATTCTATGACACGATGTACCTGTCATGATGTACTCATTGTAAAAAACTTAAACCGTTGGTTTAAGGAAAAATGGGTAGATGTGTCACGTACTAAAGACGGAAAGCACCCACCGTGTGGTAGAAGCAAGGGAAAACTTTCAGGTAAAGGTTATCCTAAATGCAGACCTTCAATCAAAGTTTCAAGTAAAACACCTAAAACATCAGTTTCTATGTCATCAGGTGAGAAACAAGCAGCGACAAAAAGAAAACGTGCGAAAAAGCAAGGTGTGGATGGAAAACCAACAATAGTTAAGACAGACTACGCTATGCGAAGCAACATGAGTGCTTTTGATGCAGCGTGGAGTGTGTTGAAATCAAATACTCTTCCTATTAGACCTAAAGTTATGCAATACGCAACCGACCAAAAGAAAACCATGAGATTAGAGCAGCCGGGTGGTGTCGCTCGAAGTGCTAGAAGAAAACTAATGGATGAAACTCAGGCTAGAAAAAATGATAAATTTACAGATGAACCCGACATAATGAATCAGGAAGGGGATGTTCAAACTGAGTCATATGGACTGTCCCGACATGAATTGGAGGATTTACACGATGCGAGAATGACTCACGAACCTGTTTATCGTAATATGTTTTGGAACACTTTAATGAATAGGAAAGAATACGAGGCAGGTGATTTGGGACACTTTAATGAATATGATAGATTATATGAACGTGATTATGAATGAGTTGGTTTGACACATGCGACTGTTGTACACCGATGCAACAAGCGTCAGCAGCATTGTTAGATTCTGTTTTTGAGAAAGCAAAAAAGAAATCAAAACCATTTCACGGTTACAATCCAAACAGACATAGTAGAAGCGGTGGACTAAATGCAAAAGGTCGAGCCAAAGCAAAAAGAGAAACAGGTGCAAACCTGAAAAGACCAGTTACTAAAAAACCAAGTTCACTAAAACCCGGTAGTAAAGCAGCAAACAGAAGAAAGTCTTTCTGTGCAAGAATGGGTGGAAGTAAAGGACCGACTAGTAAAGGCGGAAAACTAACACCGAAGGGCGCAGCGCTCAAACGGTGGAACTGTTAATCTCATTTGTCTTATTATTAATATAGACTCTATACATATATATTAATTATTATATATATACTAATAATAAGATAAATAAGACAAATGGATAAAAACCTCGGATTTTTACTCAGAAGGGTTTAAGGTGACCCCATCCGTGGCCTTTCACAAGGTGTGTATATGTCTGATACAACAGATTCCGAAATTAGATTGATGGGATTAATAATAAGTCAGTCTGCATTGATTGGGGTTGCAGTTGCTATTTTTGATTCAAAATTATGGCTAGTGAATGACGAAACATGGATGAATGGGCTAAATTACTCAATGGGCGCTTTCGCCTTACAAGGTTTAGCATATTATCTATTCAAAATGTTCTTTGAAAGAAATCTTAGAGAACGTGCTAGGATGACCGAGTTTCAAAGACAACATCAATCTAGGTTCAGGAATATGCAAGTTAACTTTGACCAAAGAAGGTCTGATATGGAATTAAGAAGACAAGAAATGGAATTAGAAAAAGAATTAAGATGGATGCATGAGAATCCTGATAAGGTTATGTCACCACCTTCATTTTTAACAGAAAATAGAGATGTTAATAATATGGCTAATTTAGGATTAGATTATCATTCTACTTTTAATCCCGGCATTCCTACACACAATACTAATATACAACAACCATTAGGTTTAGGAGTCGAATCCGCTAATATGAGAGAAATTTATCAAATGACTGATTCTATGGTAAAAGATTTACCAACTCCTCCTAAAGATGGAAAGCCAACTCAAAACGCATCTGGCATGAGGTTAAAAAAGGATGGAACACCTGACCTTAGATATAAGAGTTGAACTAGATGGGTAAGATATTCAAAACTCCAAAAGATGATTCAGTAGAAGAAACGCTTAGAGCCATGCATTTGGCTAATACAGTTGATAACGTATATGAATGGGGATATGGTTGGATTAGAACTGTTGTGGTAGCAGTTGCTTCGGTTTTTATTATTAGTGCTCTTGAAGCGAATAGTGACTTTTCTTTATGGGAATCAACAGTAGAATGGGGTTATCAGCAAATAGCAGATTTTGGCTCTTGGTTAACAAATAAATTTAGTTGATTTAAGGTAGGTGATTACTTTGAGTATGACTGGTAGTGTTTTAGTAGGCGCTGCGCTATGGGGTCAAAATATTTACAATGCTTGGCGCCCACGTAGTGTTGGTATTTATGGAACAGCAATGGTAGGAAAAACCACTTTGGATTCTTATATGACAACACCGGGAGAGATGTATGATATCCCTATTGATGAAAGAACTGAACATTATAAAATATTAACAAGATATATTTTACCTAAATCGACTAAAAAAAGAGTATCTTGGAAGGGTGAAAAGCGAGTTGTGAACTCTGCTGATATAGGTGGACAAGAAAGATATTGGAATCTTTGGATAGAAGATATGGTATATCGACAAGCGGAAGCGATAATCTATATGTTCGATGAAAGGGCTTTGAAGGGTGGTGCTGAAGGTATGGAGCAAGTTGCAGGATTCAAATATTTATGTGATGTTTTAATTTCTCGTAATTATCGTTATAGAAGCATAAAAAGTAGAATAAAAGGTAGAAAATATTCACCTAAACTGATAATGTTAGTCGCAAACAAAGCAGATAGATTTTTTGATGACAACGCCGCTTTACTTTGGCAACAAGGTAGAATAGGAGAACATAAGGTATTTGACCCCTTTAGAGATGATTTAATTCGTTTACAAAAATCAGGAATCAGAACAAAAAGAAGTTTTATGGCTACTAGGATAGGATGGAATGTTGAAATTACAATGTTAGATTTATTAACAATGTAGTGTGTACCTTTCAAGTGACCTCATCAGTAACCTTTTTGATATGGGTGGTGGTGCGCCAACTAATGGCAAGAGTGAATAATGAGACCACTCTTGTGTCAACTGGAGGAGGCTCTAATAGTCTAAGAACAACTGTTCCGATGTGGATAATTGAACAATTTAAACTTACAGCAGGAGAAAAACTAAGTTGGAAGTTTGATGTTAATGAAGATGGAGAATTGTGTGTAAAGGTGACTCCTCAACAGAAGTGATAATATGGTATCTAATTATATCCCCGGTTATAATAATCAACAACAAATTAATTCTTTAGGTCATTCTAACGAAACAGCATTAATGGCTCTTGCGGCACAAGGTAATCCTCAATTAAATAGAGCAGTTTTAATGGAACAAGCCGCCGCTCAACGTTCTATGCAAGAAATGGCTTCTCAAAAAAACCTAGAAGTCCCTAAAGTTAATTTTTATCCATCAACTCATGGTAATTCTAGAAAAGCCAGAAAACAAGATATACGTCAAGCGTATAAATTATTAAGGCCAGCAAAAAGAAGTCTAATTTCTCCAGCAAGACTTTTTGGTAGTAAATATAGGTACAATAAGCAATCACATGTTTGTGTGGTAGATGGTTGTGATTGTAAAGAATTAATTCAATACGATAATCTTTACGAGAAAATATGTGACGATGAAACTGGTAGAAGTCTCTGGGATATGTATTGGCAAAATCCAGTTACTGGACAGGCTGAAGCGTTTTTAGCGATGGATAAAGTAACTAGTGGTAGAAAAATGAGGGGTACTTATTGTCCTGAACATTTACATTTATTTCACCTTCTTTGTAAATGGGAAACTGAAGAAGAAAGAGAATATGAAATGAATCCTAATCGTTTACGTGATAAAGTAAAACAAGGTGTTTCTATTGTTACTGTTCCTGTTAGTGTAATGCAAAAAAATGATGCAGATACACCTTTGATGTTATCGAAGTATGAGCCTTTTTTTGAATTGTTAGAAAAAGACGCTAGAGCCTATGAAGGAATAAATATCACTCATTATAAAAACCCAGAAACAGGAATAAACGATATTACTACAGTAACATTTGATTTGCGAATATTCCAAAAAGAATTGTTGGAAATAAATCAACCAACACCTGCTTTTCAACAAATTATTAATCAGCAACCTAATAACACGTCCCCCATACCGAATACACAAGGGGTGAATTAGTTATGGTAGGAATATTTGGAAATCCACATCAAACTCCACAATCCACATCTTCTCTCAATTTATCACAAACTGGGGCACCGTTTGGTCAACAACATCAGCAACAATTCGGTTTTGGACAACAACCAGTAGCACAGGGTTTTGTAGCGGGGCTTGGAATGCAAGACCAATATAATCAATTTAATCAATTTGCTCAACAACCTGTAGCCCCTCCTTCTGAAACAGAGATTTTGATGGCTATGCTTGAAACATTAAATCCTGTTGAAAAGTTTATTGTAAGCGCACAAATGCCTGTTATGATTGAAATGTTATCTAATATTTCTACATTCTCTTTCCTAAATGTATTAAAAAATGCTAAATTTAAACTAGACGAGGAAACTGGTACTCTTAGTTTAGACGTTACAACTCTTCCTTCTGATTTACAAACATTATCTGCTGAAAATATTGTCGCTCAATTAAGTAATTTACAAAACCAATCAACAGCAATTATTCAACAAGCAGAGATGAGAAGACAACAAGTTTTGGCTATGTCACAACAATCTATGTTGCAGGGCGCGTTAGGTGCGGCGCTTGAAAATCCCGGTATGATGGAAAACGTTGGTAATGCTGTTGGTAGTACTGCTCGTAGTTTATTATTCGGAGGTAGAGCATAATGATGTCAGGAATACCAAACCCAATTAATCAAATGAATGAAATGGCATTAGGAATGTGGAGTCCACAACGCAGTGTAATAATTGATATGATAATGGTTCAATTAATTTCTTTGATTGTGATGATGGTAGCAGTTTTATTATTTAGAGGTGGAGACTTATCAACTAACGAGGCTACATTTTTCGTCTTTGGATTATTCTCTTCGCTTGTGTTTTTAAGTGCGGTTTACGCAAGAATAACACAATAGTGGTAATAATATTGAATAACAAGGTTATCATACGATAATCAATGGACGAAGAGGCGCGTATTACAAAACGCTCTTGTTCCTTTTGTCAACATCCAGATAGAGATGGACTCGAAGATGATTTACTTGCGGGTAATATAACTCCTAAACAAATGGACCAAGAGATGGGTTGGCGAGCGAATACTTCTGATAGACATTTTAGAAATCATATGGGAGAATACCACATGGGTGCTAATCCTAGATGTGTTATTTGCTCCCATGATGACAGGTCTGCTTTTGAGGCTAGATTTTTTACTGATGGGTCAGAATCGGAGGCTATTGCTCAGGAATTAGATATTGCTGAGAATACTGTGTATCATCACATGAAGCACCACTTTCAACCGTTGGTTAAGAAATCAGCAGCAGTTGAGGTCGCAATTACAGTTGGTCAAGAACTTGGAATACTTAGAAACAATGTCGAAAAACTAAATGATAAACTTTCAGAATTACTTTCTGAGGGTAGTGTTCATGAAGATGGTTTTGTTAGAGATGCTGTATCATTACATAAAGAAGTAAGAGAATCAATAAAAGACTTAGTAAAATTCAATGATACTTGGGGCAGTGATACTACAGAGACTACTGTAAATCAAACAATAAATATTTTAAAAGTAGAATTAGCCAAGGAATCTCCTGAATCTTGGAAGAGAATTAAATCTCAATTAATCGAATCTGCTGGAGGAGATATAGCGTGATTATAATTGATGAGTTATTTGTTTCATCACATCCCGGTTACAGACTATTACATGATAACATAATCATTGATGAAAAAAGACTACCTGTGTTTTTAGATTATATTTCTTTAGTGTTCCAAAAGTTTAACTTTTATGTTGAAAAAGAGAATCTACAATTAGTTTTTGGTAGTGCTATTTTAGAAGTGATTAGGTATCTAAAAACTCTTTGTGAATCTGATGAACCTGAAATTGTTTTTGATACAAGAAGTAAGTTAAGAGAGATTTTACCAAGAATAAGAGGTGAATTAAAATTAATGGGAAGTTGTTTTCTTGACCCACCTAGCATCCAACAGTTCTATGAAGACATAGCCTCTGCGTTACAGCGCTCTAGTGAGTATCTTATGGGGGATTATTGATGACTGAAGGTATGATGGGTAGAGGTTCTGATACCAGAATGTACGCTCCTCGTTCAGAATCGTCTATTATGTTCAGAAATAATGACGGAGATGGAAGTTATAATCCCGGTGACCCTCGTTATGAAGATATGGAAAAAGAGAAGAAAAGAAAAGAAAAGGAGAAACACGATAAAAAACTTCGTAGAAGAAAACATATCAAAGTGAAACCGGGTATTTTAAGAAATGTTGGGGACGAAGAAGAAGATGAAGAAAGAGAAGATGACTCCGACAAATATGATGCAGACAGAGAGACTCACTTACAAACAGGTGCTGCGGGTAATTTTGGCTTTTTATCTAGTTTAGCAGGTGGAGCAAAAGGCCCCGGCGTTGGTAGAGGTGAACTAATTTCTACTGGCGAACCTATGGCTGCTGCTTGGTCTGAATTAAGGAAAGCAAAAACTAAGAAACAGAGAGAAAAACAAAGTAAAAAAGAGTCTAGAAAAAAAGGTCGTCCAAGCACTGGTGAGTTCAAAAAACCAAAAGGTGGCTATTCCCCTAAGTCTGCAACATCTAGAAGAGCAAAAGCACTGTCAAGAAGTTTAGGTGGTTCTAAGAAAACTGGGTTAGGTAGAGCACACTTGGCAGTTGAGATGTCTCACCGTGGGCTGAAAACAAAACAACCTATGAGATTAGAAGACCCTAGAAAATATGCAAGTTTTATGGCAAGACAAGGTTCTATGGCACAACAAGGCCAAGTAAGAACCCCAGCATCACCTACACCAGCATCAGTAGTTGGCTTTTCAGGAAGAGTACCTAAACCTAAACTAAAACCAATGAGACCTCCACCAATTCAACCACCAAGAATCGCTGGTGCTCCACATTTGGCTATGGGTGGTGGGGCTTCTGGTATGCCAGCACCCCCACCACCAATGCCTGTTATGACAAGTGAAGATGTGTTTATTGGCTCAGAATTACAAAAAAGAAGAGGTGGTTTTGATTGGGCTACCGTACAAGAATTAAGACAATTACTCAATAGAACTAGAAGAATCCTTAGAGAAAAAGAAAGTAAGAAGAAAGGATATGGAAATGCTGATACAAGTGGTGCTGGGAGTAATCTACCAAAACACCCTAGTAATGCCCCTAAATCTACAAATAGAAATGAAGGGGCTACAGAAGACGCAAAGACAGACCCTCGCCACTTCGGAATTGATACAGTCGGTCATGATGTTGGGCGAGGGGGCGCGACACCATGAGAGTTGTAGTTGATTTTTCTAAACCAAAATTAATTTTCAAAGGTGATGGGAATCACGGCTTCCATCCTGTTACTGGAGAAAGTTACTACTTAGGAAATCATCCTGAATATATAATGCATGGTAACCATGATGATTCTCACCCTCAAGGTTTTGATAGACCAATGTTTTCTCATTATGGAGATAAAGATGAAGGTACTAAAGGTCAGTGGGGTACTGGTGAATATGGTGAAAAAGTTTGGAGAGATGAATTTGGTGTTGACCATATGCATGGTATTGATGGTTTAATTAGAAAAGTAGGTTTTAAATTAAAACAAGCGGGGTCTAAAAAAGACCCTAGAGAAGTTGTTCAAGAAGCCATTCAAAGATACAACGATGAGAAAACTAAGAGAGGAGACGATAATCATACTTTACCACATGTAGAATCACATGAATGGCGAAAACTTAAGTTGATGGATTATCAATCTGGAAAAAATAAAGATGAAACTTTAGGAATGAAAATTAGAGGTTCCCATGGTAGTGAGGAAGCAGGGACAGATAGACACAATCAGTTCGGTACTGTATTTTCAAATAGTAAAGCACACGGTATACTTGGTAGATTTGGTGAAACATACTCAATACCAATGGCTCATTTCATTAAAGATATTTTAGTAGAAGACGGTATTCAATTAGGAAAATATGAAGAGGGTATTACTCATCATAATATATCAGTTGATGATTTAGCGATTAATTCCAATAATGGGAAGCCTGTTGCTGGTCGTAAAAAAGGAATTTTGGGAGACCAGTTAGGTCCAGAAGGTCAACTATCTGATAAGTTTCTACAAAGAATGGGCCAAGAAAAATTAGGACAAACAGTTGGTGATATTCATTCTTGGGAGATGATGCGTCATTTACCTGATGTAATGTATTCTACAGGTAAATCGGGTAGAAATGCTGGGATAGACAAGTTAGCACAAACACTTCTAGAATTAGACCCTAAGAAAATACCACCCGAAGTTTTGAATGAGCCGTTCTTTGCTGATGCTGGTGGAACTTTTACTCTAGGGCAAGTTATTTCAGATGCAACATTAGCCAATGCAGCAGTTAGAAAATTAAATGAAACACCTGCTGCTTTACATCTTCTTATGGGAGACCCAAAACAAGGAATAGCGGGTCAAGTGGTAAACGCATTAAGAGAAAATGTCAATACCCCTGAAGATGCTATGGAGTATAATGATTTTAGAACCCATATAAGCGCTGGTAAACTAAAGACTAGATATCAATTAGATAGAAGGAAAAAGAGTCACGGCGTTGCTGCCGATTTATACGCCTTTGCAAATTTAATGGGTGAATCTGAACAGGGTGGCGGTATTAGTGCTATGAGAGATTTAGATTTTGAACATTCTCAACCTTTACATCCTGATGTAGAAGGGCAAAGAAGAATGACTGAACAAGTTGCTAGACTCTTATCACATCATCATGGACATACACCAGATAGACCGATTTTATCAGCAGAAGAAATGCCTTCTCGTGCTGTTGGTTCTAGACTTAGTTCGGGTATTTCTAATCAGGAATTTGGACCACACATTTTAGATAATTATATTCATACAACAAGTCCATCAGTAACTGGTCGAGAATTCTCAAATACCAATGCTAGTTTTACACCATCAAGTGATAATTCTACAGAAACAAGAACTGCTACAATTAATCCGGCAGCGAGGAAAAAAGTAGCAGTACAAGAAAGAGCACCTACTCTTGACACTTCTCCTACAATGGCTGATGCGAGACAGGCTTTCCAATATGCTACACCTGAACAAGTACAAAGAGTATATGCAGCCAGACAGCCTCCGACCCAATATATGGGTGGGGGCCAAAGAACTCCAGATTTCTCTTCTCCTGAAGCGCAAGAGCGTCTTGCAAGATTCCAATCATCTGTTTCTGACTTAGGACAAGGCAGATTACCACTTACATTCAAAGCAGAAGATACTTCTGTAGAAGATAGACTAATCAAAGCAATGGAGAATCTACAGATTAGAGATGCTAGGCTTGATGATAGTGTTCGTAAATTATTACCACAGCAGAAGTTAAGTATCTATAGTGAAGATGATATATCATATATGGCTAGTAAAACTCAAATCACAAAAACCGATGTAAAAGCAATTTTACTTTCTAAGGGTGATTGGAACAGAATATCTAAAACATTCAAAATAGACGAAAGTATCATCAAAGCCGTTAAAGTGGCATTTATGGAGGGATTGTAATCGGTAAAGTTCTGATTCTTAAACAAGGGGGAGCAGCACCAGCAGCAGCAGCCCCTTCCGGTGCTAATATGTCAAATCTTTTTGGCTCTTATCTAGGACAAGTATATGGAGATAGATATACTAGAGATAAAAGAAAAGAGATAGACCCTATAGCAACTGCCGCAGAAAAGAAAAGATTTGATAGAACACAAAGAAATTTAGATAGATTGGCTGTAGGCGCTGGCGCATTATCTGCCGCCCATAATTTTACTAGAAATTTAACAGAGGGTAAATTTAGACCGATTTCCGCTTTAGGTTCTGGACAAGCCGCTTACCAAGGTATAAAAGGAACTTTAAATCCTCTTGCTGCTGGAATTGATGATTTTAGAATTAAAAGAAGAATTAGAAGTACACTGTCACCGCGCTCAGGTTCTGCTACTGCTTCAAAAACATATGTAGAACCAGCAACAGAATATGCGGGAGTAGACCCTGCTATGATTAGTGAACGGAGACAAATCAACCCAATAAGAACTCCTTCTTCAGAAGAGCAAAGTTTAGTAGGTGTGTCACCACAACAAAGGGTATTTACACAAAGAGTTGCAGGTGGGCCTGTAAAAGTTAAACCAAAAGCAGAACCTTCTCCTGAACGTAAAATGACGGAAGAGCAAGTAAAAGTGCTGGCTTCTAATGTTGCCCCTCCTACTGCTCAATCTAATCTTAATCAGTTTACAGAAAGAGATATGGTGAAAGTCATAAATCAAGATGATGCTGAAGACGCAAGAGAAGAAAAAAGATTGAATGCTAAAAACTTAGACGGTTCTCAACAAATACAAGGGAATGTGTGATATTCATGATTGACGATAAAGGTCAAGACATGCAAGATTTCATCAAACAGATGGATAGAGAAATGAGTAAAAAATCATTTCAGTATTTTTTTACTGAGATTTTAAAATTTGATTTAAATTGGCATCACGAACAATGGGAGAAGGGTCTTGCTGGAAGTAGATATTATTGTGTAAAAGCGTCAAGAGACCACGGAAAATCTGTTTTCTTTATGAGTTATGCATTATGGTTAGCAGCATTTAATCCTAATACCCACATTATGATTTTCTCACACTCTTTAGAACAGACTCTTGAGCATATGAGATTTATTAGAAATAACATAGATATGGCAGATTGTTTAAGAGATTTAAAACCTCAAGGAAAACCTTGGGCTAAATCATATTTCGAGTTTACAAATGGTAGTCGTCTTATGGCTAAGTCAGTTGGTGGTGCTACTCGTGGTTTCCACCCTGACGTTGTTGTTTGCGACGATATTCTTTGGGGAACTAGTGCTGGTGAATTAGCCAGAACTGCTGATTGGTTTTATGGTGTTTTGTTACCAGTTCTTCACCACAGTTCTCGTTTGATGATGGTTGGTACACCATTTAGTTACAACGATTTGTATGCGGAATTAGAAAAGAAAGATACCTTTACTGTAGAAACATATCCCGCGATAAATCAAGAAGGTGAAGCATTATGGCCCGCTAGATGGAATCTTGAAGCGTTAGATGAAAGACGACTTTCTATGCCAGCAATACAGTTTTCTCGTGAATATCTATGTGAACCTATTCACGATGTTGCTAGTATGTTTCCTAATGATATACTAGAAAAAGCCAGAGACCCTGAACTTGTTTTAATTCCGAGAGCAGATACCGCTTACAATGAGGAGGGTGAGCCTGATGGGATTTACGGGCAACATTTCTTTGGTTGGGACCCTGCGATTTCTTCTGATAAAAACGCTGACTTTACAGCGATGTTAGGTCTTAGAATAAAACCAGAAAATGACGGTATCAAAGAAATTGTGCATGTAGTACATCAAAAAGGTATGTCTAGTATGGCGCAAAAAAGACAAATTATTGCTATAAATAACAAGTTTATGCCAGAGTTGATAGAATTAGAAGGTAATAATTTCCAGCGTATGTTGGCGACTGAACTAAAAGAAATGGCATCTGATATTCCGGTTAAGACTTTCATGACAACGAAACAAAAGAAGGAGACTATATTCATGTCGTTATTATTGGCATTTGAGCAAGGCCAAATAAAAACGCCTTATGGTAATGAAGAATCTCGTAAGTTTACTCATACTCTTGAACAAGAATTAAACAGATTTGGTATGCAGAAAAATGGTAGACTAGAATCTGTGGGTGTTCATGACGACTTAGCAATGGGTTTGGCTCTTGCTAATTTTGCAACTAAAGAGTTCAAAGGTAGTGTTGTGCTTCTTGATGATATTTTACCCGGCTTTGATGATTGGCACGCAGGTAGAAAACATCGCAATAGTGGTTGGATGATACCATAGAGTTGAAAAAGGAAATAAGATACGAAGGAGAGTGATGTGGATGAATACAACATACATGGATAGTGAAAATGAGAATACCACTTTTTGGTGGTCATTAAGTAAATAAAGGTCATTCGAGGGGTCAAAGAATATGTGGGCGAGCGCTTTTTTGGAAGACTCTTTTTTTGTTAAAGCGGAAAGCAACGAAGAAGTTGTTGAGGTCACTCAAGTGAAAAAATTTTTTTCTAATACTGGCGAAGGTTGGTTTGAAAGTCATCTAGGTGTTACAGCGAATGAGTTCGTTTCTAGACTTAGAAAAATGCGAAGGAAAAACAAAAATGTTAAGCATGAAATAGATGACATAATTCAAGATGTCAGAGCATTAAAAAAATTAGAAGTTGAAAGCACATTATCACAAATACCTTGGGCTAATGAAAGATATGATACACTTAGAGGATTAGGGCTTTCAGATAGAGATTTAAAATCACTTAGAAGATTTTCAGATTCAAGAAAAACTGGTTTAATTAATGCTTGTCAATTATGGGAACAAGCAGATACTTCTCTCAAGACTCTCGATAGTTTTGAAGATGTATGGGGGCAACATGAAAATCAAACATGGGCTAATGCTATGCAAAATAAAAAAGATGCAAGAAAAATGTGGAAAACAAGTTTACATCAAATAGATAAATTAAACTCAAAAGATAGGGAAACTATAGAAAAAGCCAGTTTGGTTTTAACAGAGAGAGGACCTATGAGTAGTAGAGCCATATTTGAACATCTAAGTGAAAACAATGTTGTACACAAAAGTATGACCAGTAACAAGTTATCAAAATTAATTTCTATGTATGGGGAAGAACTAGACATTACTGCTGGTGCTTCTAGAGGGACTTTTGTAAAGATGGATAAAAATGGTTTAATTCTAAAAGACCCTTTTGCTTACGCAGCGGGCTTTTTAGACGCTGACGGCTACATCACAATTACAGGTAGGGGTGAAGCAAGAGCAGGTTTTGTCGCTACTGGTGATAGAGGTAGAGCACACTGTGAACAATTACACAAAACTTTAGAATGTGGGGTTTTACAATTAGACCAAAAAGTCCACAAAAACTCCACTAGAAGTCAACATAGATTACAATTTTATTCAAAAGGTGATGTAGAAAAACTACTAAAAATGATTTTACCACATTTACAAATGAAAGATACCCAAGCAAAGGCTGTCTTGCAATATCTCCAAGAGGAAGACCCTCTTCGTAAGACCGAGTTGTTGCGTGTGGTTAGATACAATAATTGGAAAGACGACACTCAAAAAGCAGAAAACTTACTATCTCAATGGGAATGCTCCGTAGACGATATTAGTAAATGGTCGGAGGGAATATAATGGCTGATGATGATAGTAGAGTTTCTAGATTTATCAGTGCTCTTTCTAGCCCTTTCAAAAGAAGGACTACACCACAACCTCAAATGCCAATGTTGACTACTGGTATTCAAGAACCAGTATTAGCACAAGGAATCACACTTCCTGCTCTTTATGCTGTATCTCGTGAAAATTTAATTCTTAGGACGGTTTTAGCAAAATTAAAACAAGAGATATTCCGAAGGGGGTATTACTTTGAAAAGAAGTTTGAAACTAAATGTGTAGACTGTGGTGAAGAATATCAACATTCAGTGGATATGTGCAAAGCCTGTGGGGGTGAAGTAAGGACTCCTGATGTAGATGAGGCTGTATATCCACGTTGGTTATTAAAACAAGAGAACTCTATGGAACAATCTTTTATGCACATTTTACAAGAAGTAGAAGATGATTTGAATATAGTCGATGATGCTTTCTTAATTTTAGTTAAAGAGTACTTTGTAGACCCAGATACTGGAGAAATACAATTTTACAGAGTAAAAGAAATCATAAGAGGTGACCCTATCTTTATGAGAATAGTAGCAGATAAGAGAGGAGTAAGAGGTGGTAGATACAAAGTTTGTGCTATTCACAGAGACCAAATTAATTATCCCGGTCAAGATGATGCGTGTCAGGTGTGTGGTTCAAAAATGGAAGATGCACATTATATCAATATGGCTGGTTCTGGAAAAAATCAATACTATCTTAAGGGAGAAGTTATACACATTTCAAAATATAATCCTAGTAAATTGTATGGAAAATCTCCAGTTAACACTATGTGGAGACAAGCAATGTCTCTAACCGCTATGGATAATTACATCTACACCGCTTATCAGAAAAGAAGAATACCAAAAGGAATTATTTCTGTAACTACAGATAATCTAGAATCTATGAAATCTTTCTGGAAGTCTGTTGACGAAAAAATGGAAAGAGACCCTCACTATGTTCCTAAAGTGGGTATTGAGAGTTCCACTGGAAGAGGGGGTGTGAATTGGGTTAAATTCATGGACACTCTTGAGGAAATGCAGTATATGGCTGTAAGAGACGAAATAAGAAATCGTATAGCAGCATACTTTGGTGTATCATCAGTATTTATGATAGATAATGGTAAGTCTGGTGGTTTGAATAATGAGGGTATGCAAATACTAGTAACTAATCGAGCAGTTGAGTTTGGGCAAAAAGTGTATACTGAAGTTTTATTCCCAAGAATGTTAAGAGAAATGAATGTACATGATTGGAAACTTGCTCTTTATCCTAATGAAGAAGAAGATGAAATCACAAGATTAAGAAGAGATGAGATGGAAGCAAATCTTGCTCAAAGAATGATGATGTTAGGTTACCAACCTGAATTGTTGGAAGAAGGAAAAAGAGATATTAGGTTTGTCTATAAAAAATTAGAAACAGGTCAACAACCCGGTGGAGCACCTCCTCCGGGTGGAGCACCTCCTCCGGGTGGAGCACCTCCTGCTGGTGGAGCACCTCCTGCTGGTGTTCCTCCGGGTGTAATGCAACAAGTAGGAAGAGGTATGCCTCCGGGTGTTGTTAATCCGGGTGGAGAAGGTGTTGGTTTGAGAAATAGAGGACCCGCTAGACCTGAACAAAGAGTTTCAGGAGGTGCTGGCTCTCCTTTTTCTAATGTACAACAAAGAGGCCCACAACAAAGACCTGTTGAAAGAGCACAAAGAGGTGTTTCTGAGGCAAATCGCCCTCGTGGAGCATAAGAGTAATTAAACAGGTATATCTACGGAGCGAGTGAGTAACATGAACCTAACCAAGATGGACTCCTTTGCAAGAAAGATGAATTTACACGCGAAAGCCTTTTCCGAGGCTCTAGATTTAGGAGATGCTGAGTTAGCAAAATCTCATCTTCAAGAGGTTTTGAAAGTTAGTAATTTCTTAAATGATGACTTACATTATGCTATACAAAAATCTGCTGAAGAAAAACATGTTAATGATTTTGCTAACGGAGTTCCTGTAATGAAGTTTAATGAAAGGGGTACAAACTTTGACACCTCTCAAAGAGATAGAGTTCTCAAAGGTACAGTTATTCCTGCAAGAACTAATTATCAAATGAGAAAGCACTCCGGTACTTTCGGTGGATGGCAAAAGTAGGTGCGTTAAATGTCAGAAGAAACCACTGAAGAGCGATTGGTTAATGCTCTTATTACGAAAATGGAATCTATGGAATCTGACATAAACGCAGTAAGAAGGGAAAATGCAATCTTAAAAAATATGATGAACAACCCTGCTGCTCTTTTGAAAAAATCTGGTTTTGTTAGGATTTCCACACCTCTTAGTGAAGATGTCTCTGGAGACGCTTTTAGAGGAGAGGAAGCAATTAATCTTCAAAAATCAGAAGGGCAATTAGACAATTACACTAACGAACAGATTCATGAAATGAGTTGGGAAGAAATTCATGACATGGCTGATAATGTAAAAACACCAATGGAGTTGTATTAAGATGGTAAGACCAAGATATAGTGAAGTAGATAACAACGCAATTGACCTTTTGAATAAGGCTCAAAAATTATTAGAAAGAACAGAATCTATTGTGAAAGAAGATAAATGCCCTTCTTGTGGTATGAAGAAATCTGAATGTTTGAATAAGATGGGCTGCGGAGTTAAAAAATACGGAAGTATAAAGAAAGAAAGAACCCATAAACTAGGTAGTTTCACTCCGGGTGCAGGTGGTGTTAATGAAGGCACATGTGCAGACGATTGTTGGTGCAAAATAGAAAAAGCAAATCCTAACTTTATTACAACTTTTTCTACTGAACCTCAAGATGTTACTTTCGTAGCGGAATCTGGTGGACAAACTAGAAACGCATATTACACTTCAAATCAACATTTATTAGATTCAGAAGATGTTGCTAACAAAGGGGCTACAAGTTATGCTTACAACTTAGATACTTTATCCCCTACAGTAAATACTCATGATAGACCTTTCGAGTCTCATGAAATAACAAGCGGTGGAGAGTCTAAGACCAACGAGTGAAAAAGGTGGTTTTAGTGTGCAAGAAGATGCTGCTGATATTTTCATAAGAGCAAGAGACGATTTAGTAAACGCTGTTTCTGTTTTAGATGAAGATATTTCAATTTATGTTGAAGAGTATGTTTTTGCTAAAGCCAACCTTGATGTAAATGGATTTCATTTGAATCCTACTTGGAAAGAAGAAGTTTGTGACTTATTAATTAAGGAAAAAAGAAAGAAAAGAATACTATCTAGTGAAGAAAAAGCATTACTAAGGTTAGATAAAAGAGGACATAATAGTGTAGAGGACCCATTTAAAAATAGAATAAAATCTAGAATTGAAGAACACACTGATGAACATATACCACACACAGCAGCAAGGGGACACGGTGCTCAATTAGAAATAGAAAGAGACCTAACTAGTATTTATCCTAATGCTCATCCTTTTGATAGAGACCATAATCCGCTTCATAGGATTGACCCTTCTTCTGGTTTACCGATGCGTTTTCATATATTAGCAAAAAAATTTTTACCAGCAAAAGAGGGTGAAAAAACAATTGCTGAGAAAATAAAAAATTATGAAATAGCAGTTGAAGATTATCTAACTGAAACAGGTAATCACTCTGTTTCAAAAAATACTAAGGGTGGATATAATTTTCTTGGCCCTTTATACACAGGTAAAGGTGCTAATACATTAAGTCATGAAGTTGATGTGTATAATAGGGATTTTGAACGTTGGAAAGAAAATAACGATGATGGTTCTAGTGATTTTCAGTTAAGACAAAAACATTTTTCTGATAGATTAAAATCTTGGGAAAATAGAGAGCACAAACCTGAGTATGAAGAAGGGTCAGACCCTACATTAGCAGAATATTATGGAACGGGTGTAGGTGATTTAGAAAACCCAAAAGATATGGCTCATCCAGAATATCTTTCAGATTTAGCATTTAAATTAGGCTTAGAGTGGTATTCACCAGAGGAAAGAACTAAGATTTTTGAACATCTTCATGATAAAAATAAAGGGAGTGATTCTAATAGACAATTATTAAAATTTGATGATGGTTTTGAATTACCTATGGGTAGACTAAAAAGAACCTTAAGAACTAGAAGTGCAAACGCGAAAACATTTACTTCTAATGAACCACATTTAGGTGGTGACAATAATATAACTCCTAAATTAATGTCTAATCTACCTGAAACTGATAAAGACAAATTTGCTTTTGATTCCGCTTTTAGAGCAGCAAGAGTACCTGTAGATAAAGATGGGAAAATTATAGGGGATATCACTTATGATAAAGAAAGTGAAGACCAAATTCTAAAACCCCTATCTGAAATTGCATTAGAAAATCTACATGATTCTATGGGACATGATATTGATGAGGATGGTTGGATATTCCAAGCGTTTCCTAATATGAGTAAGAAAAGATTACTAGAATTAAAAAGAGAATCTGGTGACGATTTTAAAAAAGCCCTAGCAAAAGAAAGTAAGAGTGCTAAAGATATGGTTCCTGAAAGAAATCTTTTACACTCTTTGGGTTTTAATTCAGACGGTAATGAGATGGAAGAACATGAAGTTTATGACAACTTTTCTGGCCCTTTAATAGATAATAAAATGTTAAAAGAATTAATGAGAAAGAAAAAAGACTTTTTAGGATTAGGGACAAAACACAACCAATTAACAGATGCTTACAATTTTTATGGGAGTAATAAATCTCATGGTGAGTTTACTTCTCCAGAAATAAGAAAAGCCTTGGAAGATTTAGGAGGTATCACCCCTACATCTCTATTTGCTCCCGCTTATATGGGTGCGGCTTTAGGAATGGATTCCCACACATTGTTCAGGTCATTACATTATCCAATAGCGGATAAGGAAGGAAACTCTATTCTAGGTTCAACAAGAGGAGACCACAAAATTACTAATCAAAATCAAGGTTTGTTTGGGCATTTAATCTTACCAAGACCAGAAGAAAGTAAGATTAGTTCTCACTCTTTACAACACAATAAAGCCTTAATTAAAAAAGTTGGAGGTTTTGCTAATATTATAAATGCTGATAGAAATCATTCTACTCATCCTCAAATTTCTAGTATGTTACATGGTAATAGCGATAGTCAAAATCAAGAAAAATATAAACAAAAAAAACGTATTAATAATTTATCACCCTTTTTATTCTCTACAAACCCTAATTCGGATAACCCTTATGGATTAGAAAGGGGAATGGGAATTGAAAGAATAGTTGATGATGATGTTGTAACAAACATAAGTGATACATTAGAAAACTCTTTTCAAGAAATGACTATGAAAGATAAAAAAGCAGATAGAAATGCACTCTTTCATGCTAAAAAATTACAATTAAGAAAAGGCTCAGATATTTTTAATTATCAAATTGGTGATAGCATTTCTGCTAAATTATTTGAAGGTAGTTATCATGGGAATAAACTTAATGAAAAATTAAATGGTGATACTCGTATTATTTCTGAAATGGCTAAACATTTAACTCAGTATTACCCTGATGGTTTCTTAGACCCAAGTAATCCAGCAATTAGAGAGAATGTTGCAAGATTATTTGCTGATGCAAATATGGCCTTGAAAGTATTACCGCCTGAGTATTATGAAGAATTAGGTATATCCCATCCTACTACTATAGATTGGGGGTTCTCTAAAGAAGAAATGCCTTTAGATTCTAAACTACATGGTCTTGGTAGTTTTATAAAACAGGCTGGTATTCCAGTACATAGCGAAACCAATGCGGAAGAAATAGCAGAACAGTTAGGGTTTCCTTTAGATAAAGAACATTTAGACCATATCGAAAAAACTTTAGGTACAATACCTGAAGGTGAGGGAAGATTCTTGATGTCTAATAAACAAATATTATCTAATTTATTCAATGAAGAATATGATAGGGATATAGATGAACACCTCTTTGAAGAATCAGGTCATGGTACTAAAGACATAAAAACTAGAATTTCTAATCTTAGAAAATATATAAATCAAACTACTAAAGATGAAGAAGGTAATCTTACACCAAAATTTTCTGAACAAGATAAATTAAAATTTAAAACTGAAATAGAGAGATTAGAACCTTTAAGAAATACAGAAAGAGAGTTTAATTCTCTCTCTGGATTATTAAATAATATAGAGGAAAGACATTCCAGAAACCCTGAATTAACTAAAAAGAGTCTTTCTCGTAATTTAGAAAAAATAGGTATAGAGCACGACTCAGCGAATTTTGAAGATATGCAAAAGGCTTTAGATAATCATGTGAATGAGTTACATGCTGAGTTAATTGGTGACATACCTGATAGTAACTCAGTTCATAGTAGAAGTGGTTTAATTAAAAATTTATTTGGACAAAAAGAACACACACAGGCTTTAGGTATTTCATATCTAGAAGGTGATACGGTTGACGAGTATCACAAACAAAGTGGGGTAACGGAACAAAATACATCTTTTGCTACAAGTAAAAGAAGTAGACCGTATGGTTTGAAAATTACAAGGGGGTCTCAATCTACTACACCTAAAATGCACCCTCATAGTGAGGCCACACACAATCTAAGAGGTTTGGTTTTACATGATGGTTCAGATACACCTTTAGACACAAAAGTTTCTACTGAAAAAATAGATTGGTTTAATCAACCAGTTTCACATGATGGTAGTGGACCTACTGTAACTAACTTGTTTGGGGAGTGTTTCAAAACAGGATTAGAAATGAAACCAGAAGGTGCTTTATCTTTTGAAGGTGACAAACCTACTTTTTATCCTACAAATCATAAACAAAGATTAACTGAACCTGCTCCACAACATTTGAATGTGGCATTTGGAAACGAGATGAGTGGTCAGATTCAAAACGCTGAAACTAGACCTTTAGAAAGTGAGCAATCTCATGTAAATACAACACCTGAAGGTTTTGGTGATGTGCAACCTATGATATCTGACCCCTTAAATCAATTTCATAAGGATGCAGGAGTTTATGCTAATTTATTATTGAATCCTGATGAATTATTAATTAAAGGGGATAAAGAGCCGGGTTGGGTTCCACCGATTAGACCAATGCATAGAATATTCAAGTTTAAACAATTAGAAGAACTTAGAGGTTTTACTGGTGGTTGGTGTGTCTCAAAATGGTATGATGGTAAGAGATTAGTCATCACTAAGAAAAATAAAAGAGTCACAGCGTATTATGAAGATGGTAGTAGAGGCGCAGTTCCTGATTGGGTGAAAACAGGTATCAAAAAATTAGGAGAAAAAGATGCTACATTTGATGCTATACTATCCAAAAAGAATCTACACGTAATTGATATTATGCATTACGACGGTACAGATATTATGGATATGACTGTTAGAGAGAGATTCAAAGTTTTAAGAGGGCAATTCGATAGTCATGAAGAAGTGATAATTTGTGGCCCACATGATACTCGATTTACAGATGATGAAGGGTTGAAAGATGCAGTAGATAGTTTGAGTAAAGAACACTCTACTCTTTTATTGAGAGATAATAAATCCACTTACATGCGAGGAGAAAAGAGACATCCTAAGTGGGTTTTATTGCGTAAGAATAGAGATTTAAATCTAATTGTTTTAGATAGAAGAGGTGAGGCTCCTGAGTTTATTTACAGATTAGGCGCTGGGCCAGTAATCGACAAAGAAGGATTTGGGGATAGGGCTGTTCCTTTCAAAGACCAAGTTTATGTCGATGTAGCAACAATCACTAGTCCTAAACCATTTGAAGAAGGTGAGATTGTTAGGGCAAGATTCACTGGTGTAGAAAAGAATGAAAACTATGAAAGAGATGTATATAATGTTCAATTAAGTAAGTTAGTCGGTGAAGGTGAGGGCGAAGGAAGTGCAAGTTTAGAGACATTATCTCTACTTGCTAAATCATTCCCTCCTATTCATTTACCACACGATATTGATATTGTAGATAACAATCTCATAGTTTCTCTTCCTAATGATGATAGTGTTACCTATAAATTAGAAAAATCTTCTTTAGGATATTGGGTTCATTCTCCGACTACTACCCTTTCAGATATGGGGCTAGGAGAATATAGTGTAGAGTTATCTGAAAGTTTGAAGCCGTTTTGGGGACAAGTCGCTAGTTTAATGTTGAAAGGAAAAGTGACAAAACTTCCTGCCGAAGATAAAAAAGTTAGAGAAGAAATACAAGAAGAAGAAAGTGCTGGTCTTGTAGATGCTGATGATAAGAATAGATTACTCAAACCTAATTTTGAAAAAGCCTTGGAAATTATAGAAAGGAGTTTAGACGCACTAGATAAAGGACATTCAAATATGGCAGGAAGGGGTTTAGGTATTGATTTGGGAGAACCAAACGGAAGTCCAAGAGGACCAACAGTTCTACAAGATGAGAGCACTATGCCTGATTATGATATGAGAAGTAGACCTACTGAGGAACCAGAGAAACCTGAAGATTATCCTAAGGCTAAAAGAGATACTAAGAAAAAATTAAAATCCGCTTCATATAAATAGTATAACAATAGATTTCACTGAGTATGATGTCTGCGACAGTTCGTTCCAGTAATACTCAAGGCATCACTATTCTCAAAGGTGGAGACCTAGTTGTTGCTGGATATGCTAGTGTCGAAGTTGTTGATAAACAAGGTGACAAAATCACTAAAAATGCATTAAAAGATGCTTTTGCAAAGTACATGCAAGATGAAAAGTTTCGTAATGTACAGTTAGCACATTCAAATATACAGGTCGGTGAGGTTATTCCTTCTTACACCGACAACCAAGGTCGTTTGTGGAAAAGCGAAGTTGATGACACAGGAATGTTCGTCGTCGTTGCTTTGAGAGATGACATTGAGAAGGCGAAAGAAGTCGCCGCAGAAATAAGAAAGGGTTCGCTTCGTGGTTTTAGTATTGGAGGACAGGCTTTCAAGCGTGTCCGAAAATCTGACGCTGAACATGGTGACTACCAAGAAATCAGCAAACTAGAACTTCACGAGATTACAATATGTGAGAGGGGCATCAATCCAGAGGCCACCTTTAGGATATTGAAACAAGACCAAATGGTGAAAAATATGACAAACGATGATAATGTTATGACGCAAATGACTGATGTCTTGTCTCGCCTTGAAGGTCGCCTTGATGATATGGAGAAAGCAATGCCTCCTGCTCTGAAAGAAGCGATGGACAAGAAGGGAGACAAACCCGAGAAAGCCGATGAAAAAGAAGCAAAAGATGACAAAAAGAAAAAAGATGCTGACGTAGAAAAGTCAGAGTTTTCTGATGTTATTACTTCTGAATACCTGAACTGGATGGAAGACACTCTAAAGAGTGCTGGAGTCGATGTTTATGGAGCAAGAAGTCACTTCGATGGACTCGAAAAAGCAAACCTTGGCTCAACCCCTGAAGCAATCGGCGATGGTGCTGATTATTTCGCGGCTCAAGTTAAAGGTCGTGCTCAAGAAAACGGTGCACCTTCTACTAACGCTGTAGGTAAAACTACTGGTAGTGGTGGAAAAGTTGCAAAATCCGATTTCTTAACTCCTGATATGGTATCTACATCTGATGTAGAGGCTGCATACGAAGTTTACAAAGCAGCAATGGAAGAAGCGGAACTACGCAAATCCCTTGAACATAACTTCGCAAGCCGATATGATTCAGAAAGAACAGCAGAAATTACCAAAGCAACTGCAATGGAATTTGACGCTCGTGGACCATTAGATGAGATTTCAAAAGCAATTTCTTCTCTATCTGAGAGAATTGATTCAATCACAACACCAGCAGAAACAGGTGAAACACTTGCAAAGAGTGCAGATTCTGTTCCTTCAATTAACGTTCCTTCTACAGAAGACTTGGCAGAAATGTCATGGGATGAGGTGCACAACCTTGCAAACAGCGCATTTAGGAGTGCATAAAACAGGAGATGATGAAAAATGGCAAGAAATTATGTACGAACAATAACTGATATGGAAAGATACTACTATGGTGCAGGTAACTCAATGGGTTACTCATACTCTGGTAGCGAACTACTGAAATCGGATAGCCCAATGCTATCCACAACCGCTGGTACTTACCAAGCAATCTATGGTAGAAAAGTATGGTCGCAACTGAACCAAGAGTTCAATGCGTTCTCTATTCTACCAAAGAGACCTTGGGACCGTTCTGGATGGCGTGTAATTACTGGAAAGCCTAACGGCGGTGCTCTACACGGTGGAGTTGCAGAAAACGCAACACTACCTGAGACTGTAAAGCCTACTTTCCAGCATGTTGCAGCAAAGCCAAAGACCATTGCTCACACATTCGATATGTCTGAGACAGCAATCTTCCTTGCAGACAAGGATGACGGTCTTGGTGACATTCGTTCAGTAATGAAAGAAGAGATGGGTAAGCACCACGCAGAAATGGTAAACAAGATGCTTCTAACAGATGCTTCTACCGTTGCTGCTAACAACTTCGAGTCTTTGGATAGAATTACTGTCGGTAACAACCAAATGGCTGCTGGTACTCACTACGATGCTGGTGACGAAGATATTTACTCAATTGACCGAAGTGCTAACACTTGGGCTTTTGCTGAAGATAACGCAGACGCAAGCAGTGCTAACAGGAACCTTTCTTTGGACCAATTAGATACACTTTTCCAGAACATCTGGGAACGTGGAGGAAACCCGAAAGTTATTCTAACTGGATATGATACTCTAATGAGACTACAACAACTATTGCAGTCACAACAGAGATTCATGGAAGAGAAGAGAGTTACACCTACTTACAACGGAGTAAAGGGTGTACCGGGAATCGAGGCTGGTTTCATTGTTGCAACATACAACGGTGTTCCAATCATTCCTTCCAAGGACGTACCTAAAGACGGAATCAGTAGAATGTACTTCTTAGATACAGACTACGTTTACTTTAGTACAGCAATTCCAACACAATATTATGAGAGTGGTATCGAAACAGGTGACCCATTCGCAATTAACAGACTGGGCCAAGAAGGACTATACCGAACCATGGGTGAAGTATGGACTACTTTCTTTGGGGCTCATGGTAGTGTGAGGGACCTACAATAAACAGGAGATGATTAATTATGGCATTAGTATATACAACAAGCGGAAGTGCGGTATTTACAGAGGATTTCAATCTGGACTTATACGCAGGAACATCAGTAGACGACACAACATGGCTAGACGGCGGAGCAGCAGCGGATTCATATCCCGGCTCTCTTGCAGGATTCCAAGCAAAAAACAGTAACACAACGGATGCAGCAGGTGGTGCAAAATTAGTATGTGGAAGATTTACCACTGCACTTGTAAACGATGAAACATTAACAGTTACATCAACACAAACAGCAAGTGGTGCCACAGTAACTACACAGCACAAAATAAAGGCTATAATAATTGGAGACAATTCTACAGCAGCAGCGGGTGTAACATTAAAACAAGCAATCAGCAGTGCTGGTGTTGCTACTTTCAAGGTTACATCTACATCTGACGCATTAGTTACATGCTGGATGATTATAGAATAAGGTGGATAAAGTATGCCGACTGTACGATATAATGGACCTTCTTTCTATAGAAGAAGCCCTGATGCGTATAGCCCGGACTTTACACGCGGAGAAGTAAGGGAAGTAACTCAAGCGTGGGTTGACGAGTTCAGCCGATACTTAGTTACCCCTTATTTCACCGTAGAAGGAAGTGAAGCAGTTCACAGAGACGAAGGAAATGATGGTATACCTGACGCTTCATGGCGTCGGGGTGCCATTGTCAAATGGCTCGGTGAACAAGGAGTAGACTTGTCCGGCTCATACAGAACAAAAACATCTCTTTTAGCAATGGTAGATTCTCATCTAAACCCACCTATAGTAGAACCAGAAGTTATTGAAGAACCAGTAATAGAGGAAGAAGTTATAGAAGAAGTTATAGAAGAACCCGTTGTGGAAGAAACAACAGATAATAATATGGAGTGATAAATTATGGCATTTGCAAGTACAATAGACACAAGACCGCATTACATTGGTGACCTTTTGATGGTTACTGGAACTTTTACTAATGGAGGAAGTGATACAGGTGGAAACATCGACCTTTCTTCAATGTTAGCAGGAATTATAGGAGCGAGCGCAAATGCTGGCTCTTCTACTGCTGGCACAGGGGCTGGAGTTGACGGAGTTTTCTCCCTCATCAACGGCTCTACATTAGTAATACAAAGTGTTGCAGGTCAAGATGGAACATGGTACGCATTTGGTCGCCGCAATTAAGGCGGTGATTAAGTGGCTAACATAGCAACATCGTACAAAATTATTGGACCCTTTTCCCCAAAAGAGTTCAGTGATACTACTACATTGGCTGCTACAATAAATACGGCTGCTGGGTCTTTGGGAGAGAGTAGTGATACTAATACTCTCATTGACTCAGTGCCTTTTTCAATGTTAGGTAATGTTTACATAAAATTATCATGGGTGGTGAGTTAATGGCTTCAATAGACCCTAAGTTCAAAATTGTTGGACCTTTTAGTCCGAAGCAGTTTTCTGATACCACTACCCTAGCAACTACTATAGATACAGCAGTAGGTACACTAACTGGTGCTTCAAGCACTACTAGTCTAATAGCGGCTGAACCTGTAATAGTTTTAGGACAGGCATTTATTGTCTTGACCTATGTATGAGGTGTCATACATGGGATTTGAACTCCGTGAAATGGACATTGAGGACTTAGACGTTGCTCAAAAAACAAATGTTCGTTACTCATCTAGTATAGGTGAGGGTGCGGTTTTCGACACACAAAAACCATTAGCAGGAGTGGTATCGCAGCAGCGACAGCGAAATAAGAACATAGGAGATATCCTAAATATTGGTTCTGGTACTCGTTGTCGCTACTGTGGTTTCTTGCATTTTATGTTTAGAGAAACATGCGGGTCATGTAATAAACCAATGGAATATAATATGGCGGAAAGGAGTGAGGAGGCAAGAGAATAATGCCACAAGTGTTTAGCCCCGGTGAGGCAGAGACAAGACCTTTAGACCCTGATGCTATTGTTTATACAACTGCTCAAAAAGTAGCAGACTTATTAGAAATAGGCCCACAAACGGAAGTTGCAGTTGCAGCAGATAGTGATTCTGACGGGGTATATATCACAGGAGCAGATTACAGAAATTGTGGTTGGACTGTTGGTGATACAATCCTTATCTATTCAGACGCTGACCCTCTAGGAATAGATAGAACTATTTCATCTATTACCACATCTGTAAATGGTGTAAAATTAAATTTCACAAGTAGTATTACGGCTGCTGATTATCAATCGGCAGATAATACCTATGTCCAAAATCAAGCCTCTTTTACTAACGGGAGAACAAGAGGAGTAAAGCGTTCTAAAGTTGAAGAACTCATAAAAAGATGCCAAGATAGGATAGATAATATTACTCATAATTCTTGGAGGCCAAATCTGGTTTCAGCAGAATATATCAATTTTGACACCTACAAACCATATAGAAGACGATATTACACAGATTATGTTGGTACAACCCCCCTATTGTTCCGTAATATTCAGCAAATGTTGCGTATAGAATTGTGGCAAGGAGACGATTATAGAGAAATTGGCTCTGCTGAAGCCCGTATCAAAATACCTGACTCATTAGCAGGTGGTACTTTATCTGGTAAAATTATACTTTCTCCGGGTAATGGTACAACTGCTGAATTAAATATAGGTACTGCTACTTCTGCTTGGAGAGCAGATTTTGATAAAATTACTACCGCACAAAATCTTGCTGACTTAATTAACAAAGAAGATAGAATAGGAAAAACTGCATTGGCTTTTGAGCCAGCCTTTACTCTTGAAGGTAGCACTGATAATGTAGCAGTTCATAATGAATTTTTGGCTACTGCTAATTCTGATTATGGTACTGGTATAGTAAAGATAAGTAGTATGAGACAGACAAAAGCAGGGGAAAGTTGTAGTATAGTTTGTACAGTACCGGGGGTAACAATTGAACAAACAACAAAGGCTACTGCGACTTTTGTAAGTATTAATTCTACTACTGTTACAATAAGTAAAGTAGACGAAGATGGTAACGTAGTAGATAAACCAACATCAGCATTCGTAGAGGCAGGAGTAGTTCTTGCAAGTAACGGGAAAGCCTTTAGGTATGCTGGAAAAACCGATACAACATTCCTTAATTGTGCTGATGTTATATCAAATAGTCTAACCAATCTTTCGGGTACTACTCTTGAACAAGATTCTTTTGTTGTGGATTTACAAGGTGGTAGTGCTAGTGGAGACCAAGGAAGATTGAGAGATTGGTGGTTAGACAGCGAAATGGGTATTATCTATTTCAATAACTCATATCCTTTCTTTGAATGGAATGCTGTAAAAGTTTCATACATATACGGAGAGCGATATTTAGAGAAGGCAATAGAAGATATCTGTACTAAGATGGTCGCTATTGATTTATTACTTTCAGATGATAGAAGTGTCTTAATTCCTGAAGGAACACAAAATGTCGATTTAACATCCAAAATACAACTTTATCAACAGGATATTGATAGAATGCTTCCTAGATATATAGAGGTGGTGGCCTTCGTTTGAAGCCATCAAGAGAAACTAAAATATTCTTAAAACAAGTTAGTGATGCTTTCGCTAATGATAAAGAAACACAAAAACAGTTGAAAGATTTTATTTTACAAGATTCTGAATACAAAGATAGAATCAAAAGACAGGAATACGGTTTAGCACAAATAAAAGAAAACACTGATGGTAGTTTTGAAGATATAGATGGTAATCCTGTTTCTGAAGAATATAAGAGCACAGTAAATGAGTTTATAGATAAAAGAATACTTACAGAATCACCTGAGTTAAGAAAGAGTAATATTGAATACCGTGGTGGTTCTATTGTACCTGATACAACTTATCATTTGAAGGAGGTGGAAAAAATTGGTAGCGACGTGGCTAGAAGGAATAGATTTAGTAATTAAAACTCTCCAAGATAATTGGAATAGAGGTAATACTAATGGTATTAAACCAATAATTGTGGATATGGCAGAAACTGCCCCAGAGAGAGGTAAGAGAATAGATTTGAAAAAACATGATTACATTTTTGTTTTTGAGACAGCCCATAATGAAGAGACTCCAGAAATCCTTTATGATTTTGTAACTACTAGAATTAATATCACCTTAGATGCACGCACTATGAAGAGTAGAAAGCAACAGCAATTGATGGAAAATGAAATCAGAAGATGTATTCATTTAGTAAGAAATGGTGACGGTGTAAATCATGATAGAATGGTTTACAAAACTCGTACAGACTTATCAGATAGGACTAAATTTCTCTTCAGAACCACGTTCCAAGTAGAAGTAGTTATCTTTAGTGAACTTATCCCATGAGGTGTTAGTATGCCGAGCCGAGTGTATAAAGGAGATTTAACCGAAGTAACATTCGGTCATGAAAGTGGAATTGACCTACCTCACAATTATGCCTCATCTTTTCTTTTTAGAGCAAAAACCGGCACTCGTGATTTAGATAAAGATACCTCAATTATTACTTTTAGTGGTGGCGCAGGAATTGTTGTGTCTGGTGTGTTGAAAGCACCGATAGGAATGCTCGTGGGTTCAAAAATTGCTTTTACAAATCTTCAAGGAACTAATTTCTTAACTGCTGATGATTATATGAAATCTGGTAGAACATTCACAATCATCAAACACGCTGTGGTAGGTGGTGCTACGGAGTTAACCATAACTCCTGCTCTAAAAACAGACCATAGTGGTGGTAACAAAGACTCTGTAGCAAATGAGTTTATGCGTATTTTACCATTTTCTACACCCTCTATTGATACGGGAATGACATACAACACTAGTGCTCTTGTCTCAAAAGAAAGAAGTCTAACAGACCAATTTGTAGGATTAGTAAGTACAGTAACTTTACCTGAAACTAAAGTCGATTTAAAGAGGTATCATGTTGTTGGTTTGGGAAGGGATGTCGCTGTTCAAGTACCGGGAAGGTTTCTTAATTTAGACGGCTCTTTTGAATGCAATATTCACAACGCTAGATGGTTGTATTATTGCCTTGGGAATGAAGCAACGAATGTTTCTGCTGCCACAAAAGAAACAGGTGGCGCTAGTTTTATTTCAGCAGCGATAGAAGTTGGTGATTCTAGTTTTACATATTCTGGAGGCTCTAGCGCCCCAACTTTTGATTCAGTTACTGTTGCTGCTGGTGATTACGTGATTATAGCCGATTCGAACACAACTGATATTAAAGTTCATAGAGAAACAGCAAGTGATGGTACTTGGCCCGCGCAAGGCGCTAATAGTATAATTTCTAAAGCAACAAAGCAAGAAGTAAGAAGAATAGTACATATTCAAGATACTGGTAGTGGTGCTGGACGAATATGGGTAGACGACCCATTTAACTTCGCACACGCTTCTACTACTTCTATAAAATTTAATAGATTTCAAACAGATTCATCTAATGGTTCCCCTCACTTAACACCCTCTACAGGAAGTCTAGTAAACCCTGTAGAAAGATTAATTTTTAGTCGAACTACAGTACCTTCTTTTGCTATGGAAGTTAGCGTAAGAAGAACTGATGCAGATAGTGATGAAGGAACTTTTGATGGTGGGGTTTCTGATTCTAAACAATTAACTCGCGTATTTAGAGGTTGTAAAGTAAAGAACTTTTCAATGGTCGCAGATACTGATGCTGCATTACGTCTATCAGTTGATTTTGATAGTACATTAGTTTACACTGATACTGGTCGTCTTGAAGGTACAAAAGGTGATAGATACGACACGCACAGATTGTTTGAAGATACTGCTAATAACGAAGTAAAAAGAAAAGAAGCGGGTATTGCAAAAAGAACACAAAAACCATTTATGTTCTATAATGGAACAATTCAAGTTGCAGGTGTGCAATTAGGTCAAGTAGTTTCCTTCACATTAAATGGAAGCACAGGTGTACAACAATATTACACAATTAACGGCGCTCATATCGCTGATGCTGAAACAGACCAAGTACCATTTGCTGGAACAAGAAACGCTTCACTAGCAGTTGAGGGTAAAACTGAATATGATTTAGAAATGGAAATCATAGTGGACGACCCTGTATTTTATCATCGTATGAGAAGAGGTATAGACAATTTTGATGAAGATACTAGCGATACAACTGACGCTGATATGATTAGACTTTCTTTCACAAAACAAGGTACAGGTTCTACTCGTGAATCTTTAGATATAGTAATTGATGATTACTATATTACTGAAGCCCCTCTTCCTATACCTGAAGATAAAGGGCCTCTACGTTCTGTTATGAAAATAATGCCTAAGAGTATGCATGTAATAGCGAAAGACACATTACTACACAGTTAAGGAGAAAATAATATGTTACCTGATGAGTCTCAAAGAGTTGTTACTTTCAATAGAACTGATAAATTCAATTACATAGAATGGATGTGCGAACAAACAGGAATTCCTTTCAAGGCTGAAATGATGAGACATAGAAATCGTATTCAAATAGATGAGGTTTTCATGAAGTATCTTCCTGAAGATATAGAACCTGAAATAGAAGAAGAACCTGAAATAGAAGAAGAACCTGAACTTTTTCAAATGAATAGACCCCAGTCTAGAATGAGTAGACTAGGTGAAATTAAAAGTGAAATTAAAAGTGAAAAAGAAGAAACCACAGTGGTAGTAGAAGAAGAAACACCTACTTGGGTTGAAGCCGCTTTAGAAGTCGAAGGAGTTGAAGAAATTGTTGAAGAACCTACAGAACTTGATGCAGAAGATGGAGACGGCGAGGACAGTTACGTTGGAGTTGACGAGCATCCTGTGGTCGATATACAAGAAGAGGAAATAACACCCCCTATACAAACAATTGAAGCAAACGTTATGTTTCAATCAAATGATTATAATTCGTGGACCGTGGTCGAACTAAGAGAGGAATGTCGTAAAAGAAACATTACTATTCGAGGTACAAAGGCTGAAGTCGTACTTCGCTTACGCCAAGATGATGAAGGTCCACAAAGCAACCAAAATGACGTAACCGAAACCCCCGTAACACCCGTTACGGCTGTTGAAGAAGCGTTGGATGCCCCCGTAGATACGGCCGCAACCGAGGTGAAAGAAGATGCCAATAGTGGACAAGAACAGAATAATGAATCAAATGAATGAAAGACGACACGAAATACAAGTAGACCCAGATGATAGCGAGGCTATCATGGAAATATGGGTGCGAAATATGTCGTTTTTTGATATACAGAAAGCAGCGCAAGAAATGTTTGTAATAACAAACGGTGAAGTTTCTTTAGATTTAGAAGCATATTGGCGTTACGCCTTTAAAAATTGGGTTATACGCACAAACCCTCATTTATCAGTCGATGAATTATTAAACTTAAGTGGCTTTGTAGGTCAACAAATTGCCTTACATTTGCCTAATCCCGAAGAATTAGCGAAGGTAATGCAAGGGGGGTTTACCAAAGCAAGCAATTGAAATTGCAAGAATTTCTTCAAAAGCCTAAATCAAAAACGCTTGAAGATATAGAATTGCAATTTCAAATGCTTGCCTACATAGTGGCTAAACACTATGGCATTTCATTAACCGAGGTACTAAACATGACTCCAGAAGTATTCACACAATCTTATGTTTGGGCCATCGCTGTTGAAGAGGAAAAAAATAGAAACCGAGAGAAAGCAAATAAAGAAAACACCACTGGTAATGAAACAGTTAAAGTAGATTACTCTTTCCTTGAATTGGAGGACTTCTGATGGTACTACCTATTCAAACACAATTAGCGCATACTTCTAATACAATTAAGATAATGTCTTTAGGTCTTACAAGTATGTCTAGTTTAATATCTTCATTAGGTGGTTTATTAAGCGGCGCTTTTGGTGCAGGTCTTACAGCATTTGAAGGCTTATCAGGGGCTATGTCTGGTTTTTTTGAAGAGCAAATACAAGGTGCAAAAAATTTAGCAAAAGTGTTAAGAGATTTGAACCTAGAAAGTGTTAGTGAGACAGTAACTGAAACAGTAACTGGTATTATGGGTGGTGGCTCAATTATACCAAAATCTACAGGTGAAGCGATTAGCAATGTAATAAGTGGGGGCGGTTTAGGGTCTAAACCTTCACTTGGTTCTGGGATTAATGACAGTAATAGACATTTATTTAAATTCACTCCTAAAGAGAATACTTTTAGGTTTCCTAATTTAAGTCATGATGGAAAGCAAAACCATACTAGTATTCTTGATATATTTGGTGGTGGAGGACCAGCAAGGCACTCCGATTTTTCTGATAGAGTAAAAATGGGTATGGCTATGAGTCGTAGTAGCCCTACTTACAATATTAACATTGAAATGAGCGGTATGACTGATAGAAGTGATAAAAGAAAAATGGCCGTAGATATAAGTGATTTAATCCAAGCCGAAACTACTAGAAGAGCCGATTTTCATAGAAGTCATGGAAGGTTGTAAAGATGGCTGAATCAAATGGTACACCAATTCGTTTAGTTCAAGAAAACGGTAATCTAATAGAATTAGAGGCTACCACATTTGCCTTAACAACTGAAAGAGAAGTTACACCAAGGTCTTTTCCAGCCGTTGGTGGAGCAAGAATCGCTATTGATTTGAATAAAAGCCGAAGTTTAATTGTTATGCAAGGGGTTATTACTGATGATAGATTTACCACTGGTGCTGCTTTTGCTAAGGGTTTAGTTGATTTTTCAAGTAAAGCGTCTTCTTATCAAACATACGATTCTAATTCTTTTGTTACAAGTTCTAATATTGATGCTCTTTTAGCAGGTACTTCCAAATTTCAAGTAAAATCTACGGACGACACATTATATGAAGCGACTTTTACACAAGATTCAAGTTTAGGTAGAACCGGAAATAATATTGCAATAAAAACAAATGGAGGTGTATATGCTACTACTACTCAGTTTACAAGTTATGTTGCTGATTGGGTAAATAATCAAACAGCATCAAAACTCACAGCAAGTATTGTAACAAGCGAAAAAACAGGACTTGCAAATTCTGCTATTGTAATTAAACAAAATGTATCAGGTTCAAATGGAAATCAAAGCGCTTACCCTAAAATTTCACCAGCAAGTGCTAGTATGTACGATACTCATATTTTCAAATATCCAATTCCTCCTCAAAAGTTTCAAGGAGGCTCTACTGGGAAAAAGAAATCTGCTGGTGATAAAGTAATGGATTTGTATGGGATTATAAATAATTCTTCAAGAGAAATTAATAGGGAATTAACTTTTGATAATCTTTCAACTACTTTAGGTGCTCTTGCTTTGGCACTTCCTACTTTTGGTCTTTCTTTCATAAACGCTCTTACTGGTGATGGTGATTATATTGTGGGTATACAAATACCTTACAATTCTACAATTCAAGCAGATGGTGATACATATGTTGCTAGAAATTTCTTCATGCCTACTGGTGTCCTTCAATCTAGATTTAGTAAATCTTCTGAAGCAAATAATTCTCCTGCCGGGGCTACTTTTGATATTTTTCAAACTGGTTTTACTGGTATACAAGGAGTTATGGGTAAATTAGATATAAATTATGACGCTGGGGAAAGTGTCTATCATTTTGATATAGATTTCTATCCAGCAGACGCAACAATATGAGAGATAATTATGGCTGCAATAACTGAAAACTCTTATGCGTTTTTATTTGATGGTGTGAACGACAGTATAATTGTACCACAAGGGCGAAATACTGACTTAGGAGACACAACACCAGAGGGTTTTACTGCTTCTACATTTTTGAGTAAAAATCCTAAAGGCTCTCAAACTTTCACTCATCTAAGTGGAAAAGGCTCTAGAAAAACTATGGCTATAGAGGCTTGGGTTATACCTGATAATGGTGGAGTAGTTGTATCAAAGGAAGGACAATTTTCTCTTTCAATAGGTACTCCAGATACACCCGGACCTTGTGTTTTCTCTGTATCTTTAACTAGAGCAGAAAGTGTAGAAGAAGTTAGAATTGCTACGGCTTTACCAGAAACAAATGGGTATGATGGAACGGTTTATCCTCCTCCAGATTTTGGTGGGCTTTTTGAACCGTATAATAGGTTTAATAGTACATATAATGATTCTACTACTTTGAATATAAACCACAGACCTCTAATTCATATTGTAGCAGCAGTAAGAAGGAAAGATGTCGCTCTATATGTGAATGGAGAACTAATGGTAAAGAAAGATATTGATGAAAATTTCACATTAGTAGAAAACGAAGAGCACATGTACATTGGTGGAAAGGGTGGTGAGTTCAGGGGTATCATGGAAGCGTTACACATCACTGCTGGTTTTGATGATTCTATGGTTATGATGAATGCACCAATTGTAAGACATAACACATTAGCATTATATCGTTTTAATGAGCCAATAACACCTTTTTCATCCTCTTATACTTTTAATACAACAACTTCTACAGTTTCTGGATTAACAAAAATTGTTCTAAGTAGTTCTACTGATGCAAAAGCCATAGCCTCAGAATTAACAGGGAAAACAGTTTCTACTGGGAGTATTGATTTTACTAGTAGCACATATTCTAGTGGCGACTATAAAATTGTAGATAACGTTACTACACCCGGTACTAAAAATATCAGAAGTGTACCACATGTACCTTTTAATTTGTTAATCAACGCAGGTGCTTATCATAAATCTACATACAAACCTAACAATACTCCTCCAGAAAGGGTGAGATTACATTCAATAAATGATATAGAAACTAATGCACCTTACATTTTAGTAAGTAGTATTCACTTAGATTTCTCAAGTAGTACTTTAGGTAACGGTCTTAGACCTATGTTAAACTCTAGGTCTAGTGTGGATAATAACTTTGTAATTATAAGTTCTGATTTATTAATTGATAGTGCGACAGGATATCCCTATCAACCATTACATTACGCTACTCAGATGATAGATAGAACAGGTCAAATGATTTTAGATGAATCCAAACATAATCAACATGGAATAGTATATTCTAGTCGGCTTTCAACTTCCGATGTTGATACAAATAATCCTTTTGCTGTTACTTGGCCTAGTGGTTTGGATGATGGTTTTAAAATTGGACACTCCGGTAGACACACTCTAAATCATGTTGAAAGTCATGAGTTTATGAAAATGTTACCCGAACCTAATGAAGAAATTATTCATCAACAGGTAGACGGAAGTCCAGACATTGCTGAAATATATTACGATTCTTCACAGTTAGGTGCCACAAAAGATATCATAGAAAATCAAAGAATTGATATTTATAGAAAAGTTGAAGATTATAAAATTGTTAATGTAGTAAATTCAAGTTCAATATCCGCGATAGTAAGTAATGGTTTACCTACAGGTAGTAAAGAAATAATTGGTATAGGTGGAAATAATTTCGATTTTGCACCATTTATGTTGAAAGGTCCTGTTCCTCAGTATGGAGAAATAAATGAAGAATCACGAAAATATCATTTAAGACCTTCTAGAGAATCTAGAATCGCTGTACTAAAAGTTCCAAAATTATTAAACTACGCTGGTTTTTCTCAAACAGTCTTAATTCATTATAACGCTGTTGATTTAACAGGCGGCTCAATGGACACAAACGGAAAACCATATCTTATGGTTTCACAAATGAGTCCATCAGGTTCTACAGTAGTTGCTGAAGGTGCTTATTTGTATGATGTAATTGCATCAGATTTAGCAAATTGTACCCTTTACGCTCCCGGTGGTTACATAGATGTGGCGGCTAAAAATGAATTAACTATGACTAATAGACCTCACAGTTTAGTTGGTGATACTTCTGAAGGTTATGAATCAGATACAGAATTAGATTTTTCTTATTCACCAAGAAACGATACTGGTACTAACTATTCTCCTGTAGCCAGTGCGTCTGCTCAACCCGCAACACCTCCGGGGATTATTTTAGCATCTCATACAATAAAAGAAGACCACGATAGTGTTTTTCATAAAATGTTAATTTTTCCTAATACTATAAGTAAAGCAAAAATCCTAACTGATAAAACTACATATTTCAGAAGAGAGCCTAGCACTATCATCAGTGGTCCTTCTAATGGACAATTCGATATAGGCACAACACTATCTAATAGCCCTATACATGAGTTTTTTGATATAATAGACAACCATATTACTAATGAAGATTCAGCGTATAATCTTAGATTTTTTATTCAACCAAGTGATAGAAAAAGATTCAATCAATTATACAATCTAAGAACTGTTGCTAGTGATGTAGAAGAACCTAATCTAATAAGAATGTTGTTTTTAATGACGAAAGGTAGAGTTAGTAGTATTTCAGAAAAAGAAAATGGAGGTACTATGTCAACTGTTGTAACCGCCCACGGTGTAAATGAGAGTACAACAAATCAAATAGTCTCACAAATTGGTTCAGGAAGCACAGATTCACATATTGTAAAAGAAATAGAACCTAACGCACCAGTAGTTACAGTTTCTTTAGGTGGTTTAGGGCAAGGTGGAAATGACATAAAACCTTCATATGACCCTAGTCTCTTATCTCGTTTACCTTTTTCTACACAAAGAGCGTACCATGTACAAACAGTTTCGGCTACTTATTCTAGTAATAACGGTGTACTGAATGTTAAACCTCTAAATAATAAATCTCCAGATATGGCTAGTTGGGGAACCTATGGGTTTGCTAAGAAAGGTAGAATATATTTAGAAGATGGTAGTAGTGCATTGTATGATTCTAAAAATGGAACTAGTTTTACTTTTAATGACCCTCCCGCTGCTAACTCTCAAAAGTATTTAGATGGAAATGGAAAAGACTACTCTACTTTTGCAAACTGGTTGTTAGGGATAAATGAGACTTCCGGGGTCACATTATCTGCAACCGCTACTCCTGTTTCTTTCACAGTAAATTCCGACCCATATTACAATACAGATTCTTTGTCCAATGACGGTACTACAGTAAATGATAGAATGATTCAAGAAGGTTCTGATGTTAATCATGATTATCAATTAGGCACACAATATGCTAGTACTAGAGCGCTAGTAGAATTACCAATTTTTGAAAACCAATTATTTTCAAATGTAACAGACGAGGTTTATGTAGGAAAAGATAATTCATTTAAGTTTCATATTGATGCTACTTACACAGCACATTCTTGGAACCCTTCTCCGGTAGGAAAAAGACCGGGTAAATCTTACAATTCTGATAGAACTAAATTTTCTGCTTATAATTTTAAAAAAGCAATAGGTGAGATTCAAGACCAAATAACACACGTAACTAAAGAATTAGTTGTAAATGGCTCAAACTTAGAATTATATGTAGGAAATCTAAACCATTTTCCTACATCAGATGCAGTGACAAATTCTACAGTGTATTCTGGTAATTATCAAAACTTACAATATGTTCCTAGATTTAGAAGAATATTTTTGAAAAGTGGTGCTTGGGCACTGTATGATAATAATCCTGTTAGTAGTGGATTTTTACGAATACCAGATGAGCCTTGGGCCGCTTCTGTGAAATTTAGAAATGAAGTAAAAGTCGGCTCGGCAATATCTCTAGGAACATTCCCTAGCGATGAACAATTAATAGCAATAGGCGACGAACCTTATACTCCTAGCGCTGCTTTTGAAAATAGAAGTGATTACTACTTTGATGCTGGAAGTGCTAAAACACAAGGTGGTAATGTAGATTATGGGCTACGCCAGTATGTAAGCGCTGTAGAGTTTAAAGAAGGTCCTGAATCCAATCCTCATGCTAAAAAAATAAAACCAAAAAGAGCCTCTTCTATAATTCAAAGTGTTGCTTCCATCGTAAAAGATAATGATGGAAGTGACGGAATGGGAATTGCTGTTGTGACATTACCCGAAGAAGATGTAGATTTATTCCCTGATTTTGGTTATGAAACTATTTCTGCTGCGACTTTTTCAATTGGGGATTTCTTATATGAAGTAGAATTAGACGACGCTGGTACAACTCGTAGACTACATTATTATGGAAGAGTAAAAACCGCTGACGGTGTAAATTTAAGCAAAAACTCTATTGCTTTAGGATTTTATAATGGAGTAGCAAACACAGTACCAAGTTGGCTTGCTGCTGATAAAAAAATTACATTATCAAGAAGAAGTAGAGCGATTATTAACTTTAACAGAAGTAATATTACACCGATTGCTGCTGATTCGATTCTTGATGAAGAATATGAAACACATTGTATTCAAGCAACTGGTTGGTCTGTTATAACCACATCTAATAGCGCTAGTGCGGTTTTAGCAAGTACAGCAGTAACCCCTCTAACTTCTAATACATTAGGTGCTAATTTAAGAGTAGGAGACCATATTTTTACCGATGATGGTACTCAATCTTTTACAAGATTAGAACCTATAGGTACAATTTCTGCAATTACAAAAAGAGATTTTACAGGTTCTCCGGGTGATGATTATACAATTACATTAACAGCAAATGCTGGTGTAGTAGTGACTTCAGGAAATCTATATGTCTCTTTCAGTAACGCATTTGTAGAAGACCCCGATGCTATTCTAAACACATCTTGGTCATATCCTTACGCTGGAGGTGGTTTAAGAAACGGTGATACGATTTGGTGTAATATGACTATGAACAACCCACATGCTATGGAAGGTTTGTTCGCTAAATCTAGGGGTGTGTTAAATGAAAATAGAGTCTGGAAAGGGTTTACTGGTGGTACAGGAACTTTAGATACCAATCCAAGAGATTCTGTACCTTTTGAAAATTTCTTAATTGGGGAAAACTGTTTAGAGACCGCTAGAAATTATGTTCAACATGTAAATAAAACAATCGAAGAAAATTACAAATCTCTTGGATTATCTAGTGGTGCACCCACTATTGCTTATCTTGACCCGTATTTAGCAGATAGTGGTCACGCTAGAGTATTACTTTATGATGTAGCACATGATAGAGAATTTATAGCATTTCAAGACATAGTAATGCAAGTTCAATCTAGCCCTTCTACTGCTTCTATAGGTTGGCCTAGAAAGATTGTAAAAGATGGAGCACTAATTGATTTGGCTGAATATACTGCGACATTAAATGGTGGAGGACCTTCTTGGGCTACTACACAAATAGATGTAGCCAACGGATATCCTTCACAAAATCCCTACATCAGAAGTACTCAACAATCTAAATTTATAGAATCTGCCTATGCCCATGATGTTGCGAATAGAATAGGTACAGATGTTTTAACACCTTTAAGTGGAACTTTACCTGCTAATTTAGCCACATCTGCTACTGGTGCTACTTCTCCTTCTATTTATGGAAAGGCTCATGGACATCACGTACATACTGGGTATTCAATTTCTGGTGGATTAAAGAAATACGCTTTGGGTGACAGCGCGGCAAAACGTACTTCTGATGAAGTTGTTTTATCTATATTTAGTAATATTAAACATGAATTTTCTAGAATTAAAAGTTTTTCAGATAGTTTTGTAACAGAATTAAAGAAATTAAGAAACGATGTAAGTGGTGCTAGTTTTAGAGAAGGAAGTACATTTTTCGATACACCAGATGGTACTAGAGTAATACCTGCATTTTTATCTCTAAAAGGGATTAGAAATGAAACTTTAGATTTATCTAATCATAGCGAAACTAGGCTACAACATTTACCACATTGGAATCAAATGGAGTTTGTAAGAAGATTAACAATTGATGTTGGTGAAGTAGGTGAGAAAACTAATAGCGTTGAAGAAGCGGCATTAGAAATTGTAAGAAAAATAAATCAAGCAGCCGCACCTAAAGCCAGTGCAGATTTAGGTGGTAGTACACACGACCCTTCCCCTTGGTGGGATGATTCTGCTTTTACTTCTAAAGATAAAGGAACTCATATGGGTTATATTAGAGCACATATAGGTAGAGCCGTTCAAAATCAAAAAGGAGATTTAGGATTTTCAATAGTAATTCATAGTACAGTACCCGGTGCTAGTGGTAGAAACTTTGCAGTATGGTTAGATAATTCAAAGGGACAAACTAATTACCACCCTGATTTTATTATTGGTCACGGTGGTAGATGGCGTAATTTCTGGGGACAACCTCTTGAGTCTTCTAATGAAAAACCCCACCCTGCTCCTATGCCTCTTGATAAAAATGGTAGACCTTTCCCACCAATAACCACTTTACATGATTTAACTAATAGAGATTTTGAAACTGATTTTACAATCAACTCTGATTTTACATCTAGAAGTGATAATACTACTAATCCTGTTTTAAGAGCAATATCTAGTGCAATAGGTGGTTCACAAATTAATTCTGTTTCGACAGAATCTTTTGAAGATACGACTAATAAAATAACAGTACACGGTTTACGAACAGGGTCAAGAGCCGCTAGTAGGATTAATTTTGGCGGTATGACAAAAGCGGGAGTTCCCGGTTGGGGACCCGATGCTGGTAAATGGGGTATGGGTGAAAAAGGGAATACCCAATTCTCACAAAGATATGGAAATACAAGTTTGTCTTCTTATGGAAGTTATGTACCGACTAACGAGATTAAAGATACTACAAAAAATCAATTGTACGGTGTTCAATTAAAAGACCATATTGGGAATAAAAGAAATATTAGATTTATCTATTCTAATGTACATAATAATTTATCTAATACCAAAACTAAATTACCTGATACTATAGAAGAAGATATTTGTATTTTCTTTAATGATAAAAATGTAGCCGATGGTGGATTTACGATTGGAAATAATATGGTTGGTACAGGAGACGCGACTGGACGACTAACTGGCTTTTCTGGTGATACAGAAAAAGAATATTTTGGTGGTCTTTGGAATCCTTATCCAGCAAGAAATATGGCAATAAACATAGTTAATGGTTCTAGTTATATTCATTCAACTACTAAATTAGTGGTAGTTTTAGACGACCCTTATGATAATACCCCCACAAAAGAAAATGAGCATCATGATATTTTAGGTTACTTAGGATTTCCAAAAACAAATGGGAGAATACAAATTACTAATGCTTCGGGTTCGGGTAATACTGGTTTAACCCTCCACTATACAAATAGAACAGAAAATGGTAATGCTGGCCCACATGAGTTTTTTGGAATAGTTTCTGAATACACAGGTGATGTAACATTAACTAATTATCTAATTTCTCCTACTTTAAATTGGACTACTTTAGTTACTGATGAGTTACTAACAGCAGTTACAACTGCTGCTATAAATGCCGTTGATATTAACAACCCAGAAGGTGTAAAGTTTGATTGTACAGAAATGTATGCAGCAGATGGGAGAAAATTTAGTGATTGGGGTATTAAATCAGATAGCATAATAATTAGGGCTTTCGATACAGAAAGAAAAGTTGAACCTTTATCTAAAAAATATTTTGCTAGTGTACATCGGGATTTAGGCATACAAGCGGCTCATTTAGAATATGGAGAAGTAGAGCAAACAAATAATTCTACTGGAACTTGGAGTTTTGGTACACAAAGAGTTGTAACAGATACACAAATAGATAACGGAAGAAGTATAGATTGTGGTTATATTCCGTTTACAGTTTTACAAATTATTTCAAAATCTTTTGGTCCAAACTCTAATACTGAAACTCCTATTATTGTTAATTCTTCCAATCAAGAAGTAGTATTATCAGAATGGCAAAGAAATTTAAACGGTTCTAATTTTACTAATGTTTCTGGGGACCATATAATTCCTAAGATAGATAATCCTAATTTATTTTATGTAGCAACAAGTTCAAGTTCAGGAGTATTATCACATATAGATATAAAATCTGACAATGTTTGTTGGCACTTTTTGGCCCCTGCCACAAAAGATGGGAGTACTGTAAAATCTATTAGTGAAAGAAAAACTTTGTATTTTTGGGATGGTGTGTTTGCTGAGTTTGAAACACATCAAGGTTCTAATTCTGGAAGTGCTACTGTATTAAATAGACTAATCACAAAAGTTGGAACTCAATCACCAATGTTAACAATCGCATTAGAAAATAATGATATAGCAAATAATAGCACTGGGGTAGTATCTCAATTCGCTAACGAACAAATTAGTCAATTTGATGGTTTTAGAAGTCTAGGAAGTGTTGACTCATCTACTATAATTTACTTTACAGGTGGTAGAAGTAGTATAGATAATAATGTACCAATATTTTTTGCTGGAGGTTTTAGTGGTGTCGTACTAGATGTGAATGATGGTACTATGAACGATTATACAGATTTCTATACTCACCCTTACTCTTCTGGTCCTACTGGTTCATCTGGTATTCAAAACGCAAATGAAATTGTAACTAGTCATGCAATTTTAGATGCTAATGCTATGATGGCGTTTTTCCCCGGTACACCTTTATTAAATCAAAACAGAGGTAGTATTATTCCTCCAGCACATAATAGGGACAATGTATTATCTCCAGATTTAGATAATGCTGGTGGAAGTATAAACAGCGACCACCCTAATAGTTCTCCGTATTCTAGTGGTGTTGTAGTTCAAAGGCCAAGTCCTTTAGTATTGAGATTTGCTCATCCTACAGCGCGTTATGGAGACCATGTAAACGGCACTGAGAATAAAACTACATATCTGATATTTGGTCCGGGGCAAGCATTCCCTTTTACTCAAGAAGTTGCTGATAACGGAAGCGGTTTTAATTCTACACAACCTCATACTGGAAGAGTTCTCACAACAGGTAATTCTTGGTCTATAATCCCAGAAGGAACTTTTATTCCTAATGAAATACAAAATGATGAAGATGACTATATGCCTATGACTAGCACATATCACAATGCACACCATAGATTTCATTGGCGTACACCTTTGAATTGGGAAACTCCAGCAGGTAAGCCATTGATAGGTGTATTAAAACAAAGGCCAGAAAGTGGTAGAATGTACGGTCAAATGTTTGTAGATGGGGGTTCTACAGGCTCTAACAATGATACTTTACGGTCTATGCCGCTACGCCATAATTCTATGTTAGGGTTCGGAATTGCTATGGGAGCAGATAATGTATTCCATATGGATGGGGGGTATCACCCCGGTGGTTCGTGGATGGACAATCAACTAACATTTAATCCACCACACCCTAAGAGTGATACAATACTTTCAACTTGGGGAGTTAGCGGCCAACTACATCCTACTGCCTATAGAGTAGCAGGACCAATCACTACTAAAGTTTTGAATTATGCAGCAGCAGAAGGAGCATTAGTTGATGGGGATATAGATAGAGAATATATCATAGTCGATGCCACAAGATGTCAAAATGGAAATGAATTGGCTACAGTTTTAGGAATGGCGATTAATACATTCCCCGGTGCTGGTGCTTTGAAATCTATTGGTGGAACTCACATGCCAAGCATGGGTAATTCTATGCGACAAGACCGTTACGGTTGGGTACACCTAGATACATTTGTAGAATACAATACTTCTACTGCTCCATTAAGTGTCACATATAGTTCAAGTGCTCATACTACACAAACTGCTCTTGAACAAATACCCGCTTCAGGTTGGTTAAAATCTAACACTAGTGCTGCTGCTTGGGCTACATATCATTCTAGAGAAGTTTTCAATGATAGCGGTTGGAAGGTAAAATTTTATCTTGCACCTAATAGAGTTTCAAATACAAATAAATTTGAAAATAATGCTACCCTAGCAAATAGCAATAATTTCCCTACAATTGATGGCTCAGTAGATATTTATGTTTGGAGTAAAGCGGGAGTTCACCGTTTCAATAACGAAAACGAAGCAACGAGAAGTCATATGGCGCAAGTTCATTTTAGTGGCTTAGTAGATGCAATAGACCGTACAAGACCCGTTGGTGCTGCTGGTTGGCATGGCGAAAGATATTCGTATCTAAATAGTTTGAAAGTAGGAGCAGAAGGTTATGCTGCTGGTTTAGGTGCTTATCATCAACTTCTAAATTTCAGTCCTTATGGTACTGCTTCTAGTGTTTATGATACACTTGGTACAATCCCAATAGTTGCCCCATTAGCAAGAAGTCCTGAAAGTTTACCACCTGTAGATGGTTTAGGTAGCGCACTTATGACTTACATAAATGACCCTTACAATACTTCTACTGGTGTTACATATACCGCAAATAATCTATCATATTCAAGAAAAGATACAGATGATAACGCACCAGATACTCTGCACACTAAACCTGTGAATTATGATATTACATCAGACTTACCTGAAGAATTACATCACCCTCAAGGTTTGAGTGGAAATGCTTGGTTAGTGGTTTCTTCAGAATCTGAGTTTGCTTTGATTGCAAAGAAAGACAGGGATGGTAGTACTGCTGTTGGAGACTTTTTAGTTTTGAAAGGTGAAAGTTCATCCCAACTAGAATTTGCAGGTACAACACAATGGGATGAAAGATTCCATAGTCAAGATAGATTCATTGCACCTGCACACGCTGGGCCAAATGTAGAAGCATTAATTGTAGATAATACCACTTTACCAACTTATAGTGCAGACTTATCGGCCTATACTTTCCACACAGGAAGTGTCACAGATGCTAGATTAGAAAACGCTACACCGGATAGAGCAAAAACTGGTAACTTGGTTACTGACCTAGATTTCTCTTTAGGCTCATATAACCTAGAAACGGGCGTTACGGTAGAGCGTAACGTTGTACCGGAGTACTATGTGGGTGGCACAGCGTACACTAGCGATAGTGATTATCCTGACGATTATTGGAAGGGAGATATTCATGCTTTTGATTTATTTAAGAGAAGTTCCTCTTTAAATTTCAATACAGAAAACATTGTTTGGAAGAGAATGGATGGTGGAAATTTAACTTTACCAAGTATGAATTATAGAGGGTTAGGTGCTGTACCAAAAATTACTAGAGTAAAAAGTGATAACACACCTCATACCTTTGGAGAAAAAATATTCGGTAATGTAAGATTTAGTTTTGAAACCACAAATAGTGCAATACTCCCTTCAATAGAAATTCCATATGAAGAAAATTTACTTTCAAATGTAATGAATATTCCAAATGAAGAAATGCAATTTGAAGAAATTACAGTAATTGATGATAGTGGTCAAGAACATACAATTCAAGGAGGTAGTCCTTTAGGTACAATAATTAGAACTTTCAATGTTGTAAGTAATAGAGATGTTTCTGGTAAAAGTCCTAGTTTAACCAATAGTGGTTCTAAACCTAATTTGATGATTGCTTTACCTGACCCTTCAACAATTCCCGGTAACATAATTATCCGTTCTGGTTATGACCCAATTATGGCTTATCAGAATGAAACATTTGGAAGTGGTGGTGTTTTACATGCGGATTTATCTGAAAATGATTTGAAACATTTATTTGATGATAAAGAAAACGGAGGAAGCCTATATTTAGCACCTACATATGAAGAAGTGAATTGGGAACATATAGACCCCGTAACGAATGAATCTATCAAAACTGGATGGGGGCAAGCAACTAAAAACGCACCACTGCGAACTAGTTACGAATTACATGACCGCACATTATTTTTCCACGTAACAAAAATGGGCCACAGCCACACACACCGTTTCCCTACTACTTACACACATTCTAATGGTGTAGAAAATCAAGACCTTACCGTTTCTGACTGGGATAGTTCTTCTGTACTAACGACAAACGCCACAATAAATACAAGAATATATGATGCAGACTTTGCAACAAAAGAAGTAAAAGATAATAGAAGATTTATTCGGATTTACAATCCTACTACTGAAGAATCTGTTGTCGCTTCCTACACAGGAATATCAGGTGTTACATTTACAGGAGTTGTAGGAGATGTAGATTTTACAAAATTCATGGCTGCACAAACTATTACCAGTTTGAAAATAGTTCCTTCATATTACATGCCAGCAGGAAGCGCTAGATTTTATGCTGCTGCAAGAATTAGAGACCACGCTGAAGTTAGTGGGTCAAGCCCAGATATGGCTCATACACAATATTTTACAGGTGTAGATTCTAATACAGAAGCCCATACAATCTACTCTAAACCTGTTTTAACTCCTATGCCCTATCCAAGAATGGGACATCACTTTGTAAATGCTACAATGTCTATGCTACCCGGACACTTAGCCCATCCTGCTTATCAAAGTGTATACCAAAGACATTTAGCAGAATTAGCATCTACAAATGGTTTTAGAGATAGAAATTTATTTGACGAAGAAAAAACAGCATTATCTGTAAGTTCTAATATTAGCACCAACGTAACAGAAAAAATGAGTCCATTAGAACCTGAACTTTTCTTTAGTGGATTAACTGCTACACCTTCAGGTCCTTCAGACCTTGCTGGTGGTGGATTTTCTCTAATGTTCGAAACTGGCATAAAATGGGATGGTTACGGGGTATTAGGTGCAAGAGGGAATGCTGGAATAATTAACAAGGCTGGTGGACATACTATAGTTTTAGAGGCTGCTAAAAAATATACACTCCAACACCATTTCCCAGACCCAAGAGAAGTTGGTGCCTATCAAATAGTTATTCAACCAAATATTTTCAACACACAAATTATTGGCTATCATTATTACAATAGCACTCAAAAATTAACTAGTCAACAAGTAAATACTGTGATTGGAACTGAATATGTTTCTGCAACTGGAGCATTAGTTTTGTATTTATCAGACGCAACACAAGCAGATGTAAGGGGTTGTGAAATTTTCATAAATGAAATTATATTAGACCAAGATGCAGACTTTGGTAGTCAATTTACAAAAACTCCTCCATTAAGTACCTTCAATCCATTTGGAATAGAAATGAGTGAAAGCCCTAGTTTTACTAGAAGGGCTTTCCCATATTCAAAACACTTTTCTAAATCCACACCCGGTTATTCAATTAATATTCCTTGGTGGAGTATTCTTCACAAAGTAGCACCAGACGATAGTAGTTCTAATGGGTTTAGACATATATCTCAAAATAGGTTAGATAATTACTATGAATTATCAAGAAGTACTTTAGGTAGTATAGGTATACAATTAACAATTGCAGGATATCCAACAATATATCCAGATATATATTCACATATATTACAAAACACTTCATTAAATCCAAAATGTATTGTTAAATCTAAATCATCTCCTGATATAACAGTGGACGATGCTAGTATATTCCCAGAAACCCCTTACTATGGACAACAATTAGAATATGTAGATTCTAATGGTGTGCGTCAAACTTCTACATATACACGTAGAACTGGCCTTCAAAATGGTACTGTGAACGTATCTAATAAATTTACTGGAGTATCTACTGGTGCTTTCTTTGATAATATAATTGCTGATGTTACTGAATTAAAATTAACTAGAGCATATGATACAATGCCAGCAGATAGTATATTTACAAATGTGAATAGAAGTATAATTGCAAATACAATTAGTAGTTTAAAACAAGGTACTAATGATACATATAATTATCATACTCCAGATGCTTTCTTATGTATTTGGAATCATAACTTAGGTAGACCATATACATTCTATTCCGATTCTAGTAGAACTTATGATAATGACACTTCAGATAGAGCAGTAGATAAAGCAGCGTATAATTTATTACCTGAACATTTTGAAACTATACGTTATCAAGATGTAATTTATGGAATGAGCACTGGACCATTTGATTTGAGAATTAAAACTCCAGATGTAGATAAAACAGGTGTAGTCGCTGCTGCTGATTCAGACCATAATCAAGCGGGTGTAAATCAAGCAAGTACAAATATTCATTTGAATAGATTTTGGCCTTGTGGAAGTAGAGGCGGTCCTCACAGTAGTAGACCAGATGTATTTGTACAAGCGGGGGCTAGTTGGATTTATCCAAGAAAATATGCTTCTGATGATTTATACCGTTGGTATGATTCAGATGATATTGACGCTTCTTATTCAAGAAGTAGTGGAATTACTGCCGCAAAAATAACTACAAATCAAACTTATCGCCTACCTTTCGGATATAGAGTAAGTTTACGTCAATCACTCAATAGACCTAGATGGGGGCTTATACCTAATCGTGCGGCTTTAGAAGATGCTATTTCTGGTGCTATTTCTGCAACTAGTGTAGGATATAGAGCAGGGCCTTTGGTACAATATGAAAATAGAAGTTGGGCTAAAGCAGACGGTAGTACAGCAGGTGCGTTCCCCAAAACTTATGTTGGGATTATGGAAAGAAACACAAACTTTGCTGGGCAATTAGGTTCAGATAGATATGAAACCCAAGTTCGTAGAAGTGATGGAAGAAGAATGGTTAGACCTTTCGGAGCACCAGTAAGAACTCTAAGAAATAACAACAAAGTGGAAAGAGATTGGTGGGGAGACTCTGAGGGTAAATCAATTACAAGGCTTACAGAGGCTTCTCAGTACTATATGGTAGATTGGTGGGGTAATACTCGTGGAGAGGCTGTAAGACGTGCTCCAGTGCGCGGATTTGGTATTAGACCTGCATGGGATTGCGGGGACGCTTACGAATACGACAGAACCAACAATAGAACACCTTTCCAAAGAATATGGAATAATGGAAAGCCTATTTTTAATATGAAGAATGTATTAAATTCTAGTGGGGCTGTAAGTTTACAAACAAACTACACAATTCCAAGATTTGGTGGTAGATTAAATAATGATAATAATGGAAGTAGCACAATTTTAGTTGATGTGTTTGCTCCTACACACGCTTTGAGAATTGGAGATATGGGTGGAGGAAGAGGGGTAAGATACCCTACAATGTTCAATGAAGATATTCTCACAGAACTTTCTGCACCAATACATACTACTGGAGTAGTATTATCTCATCATACTTCAGAGCCAACATTCGGTACGGGTCTGTTACGCCCCCGTAACGATGTACTGCAAGCCGATGAAGTTCCTAGAGGAATAAGTGCTAAATTAGAAATTAGTCAAGATGGATTGTTAAAACCTGAAGCAGTAGTGAGCGATAAAGTTGAAAATATCGTAGGAGACAGCCCTCATAAAGATGTAATTTCAAGAAGTTCTCCACGCATCGGAATTGACGCTGAAAATATTGAGAGTATAGACAATTCACATATAGTAATTAATACTGAAGCACATTCTTTACATACAGATAGAAACGTAGGTCAAAGAACAGTTTTAACTGGTGCACATACAATTGGTAGTCAAACTTTAACTGAAGCGGATTATACTAGTTTAGGTTTTAATAATACTAATACTTATGGAGCAATCAATGGTATTTTGAAATTTAGTCACACATCTAACATGAGACCTCTTGGTGGTGACTATATTTTAGAAGCGAGAAGTTTCTCAGGATTATTCAATGATATTGGTTGGGGAGTTGCCAGTTTAACGGGTTCTAATAATACATCTAATCCTTATCAAAGCACAACTAGTTACACTTCTGATAGTATTAGAAATAATGATAAAGACCAAATTGTAAAATTCTTATTAAGGCCAGTTAGAGTTTTAGATAAATATCATGTTGAAACTTTTAGGTCTAAATCTGCATCCACAACACAAACGGGAGGAGATTATTTCCAAGCAACTGCTGGAGGTAAATATGGATTATTTACTTATGAGACCCCTAATGGAAGGGTAGCAGACGCAAACACTCCTGACAATAGAGGAGTACCAAATAGTAATGGACCATATGTGCCAATTTTTTACATGACAAATACAAACGACCAAATTCCTAGCGCTATGGGTCCAAACCTAAAAGGCTCTAATTTTGTGAGTACCTCACCAAGTTTAACAGATTTAGTTGTAAGATTACTTCCTAGTCAAAATACTTTACAGCATCATGCTAGTGATGCTCCCAGAGACGGCGATTTTACTATAAAACCTAGATTTAGCCAATCTTTACATCCTAAAGGTGACAAAGGTGATGTAACATACGGTACCTCCGACCACACAGGTGATGCAACATGACATTAGTTGAAGATGCGACTGGCTCATTTGACGCACCCCTTGACACTGTGATGAATGACATAAGAAAGCCAGTTTTAGTAGATAATGCTATACATTATTCTAATCTAAATATTCAAACATCTGATAAAAATAAAGTTATTATTGAAAACAGAAAAGCCGCTACATATCATGTCGCTTCTCAAAATACTTATCAAATTAAAGAAACATCTTCTGCTGTAGAGTTAACACATTCACAGAGGGCTGGTCATACATACGAGGGCACACCTTATTATGAAGGTGGTAATATTAAATCTGGGGATTCTAATTTAATGTTATTTTACAATTCTTTAGAAACCTCTCAAAGATTAAAACCAAGTTCTTTTGATTCTAAATCTAAAGGGGTAAATGTTAATCTTAAAAATATGCAAGAAAAAACAATTTCAGATTTAGGTTTTATAGGAGATACAGTTCATTTAGCACAACCAATAGATGTAGGGTTTAGGACTACAGATTTAGCAATTCAATTAACAAAAAATATAACAGACACTGTAACTAGTATCAATATTGGTAGTAATAGAAATATATCTAATTCTAATTTTAATAGAAGATTCCATAGTCATAAATTCCTTGCTCAAGATTTTAAGAAAATTAATATTTTATCTGCTTTGAAATTTATCGCCCGTCACGATTATAGAGTAATTATGTTTGATAGATTTTCTAATTTATTATATGTACCTTTTAATTTTTCAGATTCTTCTAGACTTCTTTTATCTAGGGATAGAACAGGCACAGAAACAAGAAACCCTGTAGACGATACAATAAACAGTGTTAGTGTTAGAGGAATTCCACTTGCCCTAAATGACCCTACAGAAGTTATTGTAAATGATTTATCTAGACAACAGGGCGCTTTTAATTCTAATATTCAATCTAAACTAACGCCACTTTTTGATATTACCGTAAAAACAGAAAAGGATGCTTCTATAATAGCCAGACAGATATTAAAGGCTAATAGTACAGGTCAAGGCTCTTTATCATCAAACGGACACATAAATGCTTGGGATTTAAGACCGGGGAATATTATTTCTTATGATGGGAAAAAATATGTAGTTATGGAAACAACTCATGTTTCTGGTACAAATCTTTCAGATTTTGAGTTTCTAACTTTGAGTATGGGGGTAGATGGTCTTCTACAAGGTATTACAGACGGTTTGATAGCAGAAGATACTAAAATGAGTCCAGATATTAGCAATCAGATAAAAATTGAAAATATGGGGTTATTTAATGAACTTAACATTAGTGTTACAGCCGTAGTATCTGTTAGACCAGTGAGTTCTAGTGGATTTATTATTGGAAAAAATGCTGGTAGAAGTACAATCGGAAAAGGGAAAGAGGCCATAGGTTTAGTAAAAGGATTTAATAATTTATTCGTGGAGGAAATATAATGGCTGTATCAAATAATCTAAAAAGAATTTTAACTGAAACTATTGCGTCGAATATTAATGAAATTGTTTTTGGTTTTGATGGAACTCCTGCAACTTCTAGTGACGGCTCAATTGGAAGACCAGCAGTAACCGTAACGCCTACCGTAACGGTGATAGATACGGGTACACTTTTGATTGAAGCCACCCTTCCGACAAGCGAATCTTTCAATGACTCTATCAAGGAAGTACACCTCCGATTACGCGGAAGTAGCGGGTTTACACCAATATCCCGCCATTCTATAAGACCGATTGTAAAAGATTCTAGTAATGAAATGAAAGTTCAAATTATCATGGAGGTAAAGTAAAATGGCAAACTCACTAACAGGCCACACTGATGGGGGAAATGAAGGTTTAGTTGATGGTAGTCATATTCTTTCTCCTAGTTTTACTAATCTCTATGAATTAGGAAGAGGTAATGGAATTTTATTATTGGAAGATGCTATATCAGATAATGGTAATAGAAATACCCCTGCTAATTTATCAGGCGCGATAGCCACTACTGGGGATGCGCATATTGTAAATGTAAAAGGGGGGCATGTTGTTTTAGACAATGTTTTACACAACTTTTGTGGTGGAAACGGCGCTACTGCAAATATTAATTTAACTAGTGGTAGTGCTAATAAAAATGGTTCTACTACTCAATTAGATACAGGTGAAGAATGTCTATTTGTTGTCTATCTTTGTTCTGATGGGACTAATAACGCAATAAAATGGGAACAAGGTACACCAGTAACATCTGCTTCTGCTTATCCGTTGACTCCGAATTCTTTCTTAACAGACCCTTCATCTTCACTCACATCGAAACAATCTTTTGTGATTGCAACAATAAGAGCGATACACAATAATAGTCCTGCTATTGCTAATGATTTACATATTACTATTTCAGAAATAAATGATAAAAGAGGTTTTGTAAGACCTTCTCCAATTTATTTAGCACCATTAACAGGTGATTCTAGTGCTAGTATTGACTCTTCTGCTGATTTAGATAATTTTCATGCTTCTGCAAATACAGAAACTGGTGATTTTACAGCATCTTCATTAGGCGCTTTATGGATGAGTAGAGGACCAGATGATAGTGGACAAAGTGAGACTAACGACGTTTTGTATTTTTCTGGTTATCAAGATGGGGCAAGAAGAACATTCAAGTTAGGTCCAACAAAATTAGTTACTGTACCAAGTGGTGGAGGAACTAAAACTTTCACTTTTGATGGAGGCTCATTATTTAGATTTACAACAAATACCGCTACAACACTAAATCCTAGTGGTACATTTCCTTCAGGACATACTATAACAATCTCAAATGCTAATTCGGCAGGACAGGCTAACTTAACCTTTGACTCTACTGGGCTTAATGAGGCTGTAACCCCTACTTCTTCTACAACTTTCGCTTATGATGTGGATTCTTCTGCTTGGGTTAGAATATTCCAAGGAACAACCGCAACAGGCGGCTCAAATGGGGCATCAACAAGATTACAAATTTCTGATGGCTCTGGTGGATTTACGAGCAGTGCTAATTTAACATTTAATACTAGTTCAAATGTCTTAACTTTAACTGGAACTGCTGATTTAAACGGCTTAATTACCGACCCCACTGGTATTCAATTTAATGATGTAAGTTCTAATCCCGGTACTGGAGATACTTTATGGTTAAATTCTGGAGATTCAAGATTATACCAAGGTAGTACTAAAATATTAATCGATGGAGACGTAATTCCAATAAATATTAATGGTTTAAGTGCTGGAGCAATAGCGGATGGAGATTTTATTTCTTTCTCCGATACAAATGATTCTAACACTAGTAAAAAAGAGGCAATAGCAGATGTTGCTGCATTATTCGCGGGTACAGGTTTAACTGCTTCTAGTTCTGTAATTAATATTAATTCTAACCAAGCGGGCATAACAAGCATCGGACCTGCCGGAGATTTAACTGTTAATCAAGACTTAGTAGTAACAGGGAATTTAACTGTAAACGGTACACAAACTGTAATTAATTCTACAACTTTAACAGTGGATGACAAACTTATAGAACTAGCACATACGCCTATTTTTACTGATGCTACTTGTGATTATAATAACGACCCAACAATAACGATGGATAGTACAACAAAATTAGTAGTGGGAATGTCAGTCTCAGGCACAGGTATACCTTCGGGTGCTACAGTTTCTAGTATTACTGATGCTACTACGTTTGAATTAAGTGCATCCACCACAGGTGGGGCTGTCACAAATGGCACTCTTTCATTCGGTGGTGAGGGTACTGATGTTGGGATAGATGGTGGTGGAATTATACTAAAGTCTGCTGACGGTGATAAAAGTATAACTTGGAATCACGCTACAGATGGATGGACACTTAACCAACATCTTTTCCCAAGTACCGACAGTAGTAAAAACCTTGGTAGTGACACTGTTAGATGGGCCAATGGTTATTTCGACACAATACACGGTGCTGTAAATGTGTCTTCAATTACAGGTTCTGGTGATTTGGTGATAGACACCGATACACTGTTTGTGGATGTAAGCGCAGACAAAGTGGGTATCAATCAATCAGTACCACTCGCCCAACTACAAGTGGAAAAAGTCGGTTTTGATTATAATGAAGTGGAAGTTACTAGTTCTAGTACTAGTACTCCTATAGCCGTGCCGTTATTTGATAGAACACAATTTAGAGCCGCTAAATTACTTGTAGAAATAAATAATAAAACAGATAGTGTTCATGAAACTGCCGAGATGGTAATTACTACAAATGGTGTAAGTGGGGGTTCTGCCGCTACTAACGCTTTCCTTACAACATATGCAATTGTTAACTCAAGTGGTATTAATAATGGTACATATAACGTGGATGTAAACGGTAGTAACGTTGAATTACAAGTCACCCCTCTCACAAACGGAGATAACATCGTAGTGAAGGTACACTGGCAAGGATTAACAATATAATAAGGTGAAAAAAAATGACAGGAACAGAAGTAGATTTCAAAGTAAAAAAGGGATTAAAAGTACAAGGTGGCAACGTAGATTTCTCTAACTCACAAAACGCTACTATTGCAGTAGACGCTCTTACAGTAGGTACTTCCAATACGGTTGGTAAAAATCTTACAATTTCTTCCGGTACAGGTACAGGGAATGCACTTGGTGGTAAATTAATATTCAAAACAGGTGGGCCTGTTGGAAGTAGCGGCACTACCGCCACTACTGCTGTGCAAGCACTTACAATTCAACCCGGTGGAACTGTACACATAGGTACAACTGGTGCTAGTTCTACTGTAACTAGCACAGGTTCAACAATTGACGCCGCGACTATAGGTAGCAATTCACATGCTTCAGGTAAGTTTACTACATTACAGGCAACAAGTACATCCACTTTAACACTAGCAAACACGGATTTAGTTACAGTTAATGGAACAGATAGACATCAAATGACACTATTACAAGTCAACGGTACTGCTGGTGCTGGTGGTAGCAATAATATTGCAACCACTGAAAGAAATTATGGTGAAGTTAGAATAAGGCAAAAAATGGGTGATAGTAATATACAACACTCACAAGTAGAATATATGGGTGGTGCATATATTATTGAAAATAATACTCTTAATGCTACCGGCACAGGTCAGGGTGTTGTATTTACTGTTGGTAACAGCGGCACATCAGGTGGTAATGCTTGGGCTATAGGTAGACAAGCAACCACAGGTAAGTTTGCAATAGGTTATTCCGGTAAGGATTATGATAATGTCAAAGATAGTGTCGGAAATCCTATGCGTACCGGACAAGAATATTTAGTATTAGACGTATCAGGTAATTTGGCTTTAACTGTACCAAATACTACTTTTACGTTTACAAGTAATGCTTCAAGCGGTGCTACTGAATATACTACCGCTTTCAAAGGTAGTGGAAGCGCAACAGGGAATGCTATCTACACTTTACCCCCTGCACACGCGGCTGCGAATGACTATGTTTTGACAGCACAGACCGATGGTACACTTGCTTGGGCTGCATCTTCATCAGGCGCAGACGGAATGGGTGCTGGTTTCCAATTAGAAGATGATGATGGCACAGAATTAGCAATCACCACAAGTAAAGAAGTAAAGTTCATTGGTGAGGGAATTACTACCAATTGGACAGCCTCAGATGGAGATGGTGCTACTACACATGGTGGAGATTCTGACCCATACGATATGACTTTCACTTTAGATATTGATGACCTCGGCACATCAGCCAACTTTGCAGTGGGAGACTTAATCGCCTTTGGTGATTCAAGCACAGCAGGTAATGATACTGTAAAAGGTACAGTTGACACTTTAGCAACATTATTTGCGGGAACGGGTCTTAGTGCTTCTAGTGCTGTGATTGGTGTAGATGCCGCACAGACTCAAATTACATCTGTTGGGACTCTATCTAGTTTAACGGTTGGCGCTACAAGTTCAGAAGGTGCAGTAGACCTTAATGCTACTACTTTTGATGTTGACGCTACAGGCGCAGCGACTATTGATTCGGTGGGTTTTGCAGTTACTTCAAGTGATACTACTAATATTACAATGGCAGCCTCTTCAAATGCTCAAACTGCTTTGACTATAAACGCCTCAAACACAGGGTCAGGTGCTGCATTAATTTCAATTGGAACAACTGCTGGAACTGCTGTAAATATCGGACATGGAACTTCGGAAGTCACATTCGGAGATAACGTGACTATCACAGGTAATTTAACTGTAAATGGTGACCAAACTGTAATTAACAGTACAGCAATTGTGGCTGAAGATAAATCAATGATTCTAGGAATTGCTGGTGGTATGGAAGATGCTACATATGGAAGAAGTGGCACAACGGTTACTGTAACTTCTACATCGCATGGTTTTAGTAATACTGAATATGTTTACATTTCTAACGCTGGTAATAGTATTATAGACAATGTGTATCAAATCACATCTGTTGCTGATGTAAACACATTCACTTTCACTTCAGCAACGTCTGGAACTGTTAGTGCTGGTGCTACTGTACAACATTCTTCTGCTGATGTTACAGAAGCAACTGCTGATGGCGCAGGAATATTCGCACCGGGTACTTCTCTACACAGCATACAATATGATTCTAGTAACGGCTGGACTGTTAGTGAAGATTTAGAAATTGCTTCTGGAAAACATATCAGTATTGCTGGTGATACTATTCTAAATGCTACTAGTCTAAGTTTGTTTGGTAATTCTACATTAAACGTAGGTGTACTAAGTTACAACACTCTTGGTGGCACAGTAGTAAATTCTAGTTTAACTGGGGTAGGTGTTTTGGCTGGTGGTTCGATAGCATCCGGCTTCGGTACAATAAGCACAGGTAGCGCAATCACCACAAGTGATGTAATAACAGGTGGTAGTTTAAAATCATCTAATGTAACAATTACTGGTGCTACAATCGGGCATAATACTGACACAGACCTAATCACATTAGCGAGCGGCATAGTAACAGTCGCTGGTGAAATCTCAGTAACTACGCTCGACATTGGTGGTACTAACGTAACATCCGATGCTGGTGAACTAAATTTGCTAGATGGCGCAAGTGCAGGAAGTATAACCAACAGCAAGGCTGTAATCTATAGCAGTGCTGGACAAGTGAAAGCAAACACTGTGAGCGTTGACGCAATCGCTGTTATAGATACATCTACAGCCACAAATCAAAGTTGGGATGCTGGAACTGCATACACAGTTGCTAGTTACGCTTTTGGGACATTTAGAACAGCGAAGTTTGTTTGTCAAATTAGTAACGGTACAGATTTGGATGTAGCAGAAGTATTAGTCACTTACAAAGGTGCCTCGCCAGCAGATTCTGCTGCTGTATATCTAACATCATACGCATACATAAGCACCGCTGCTTCTGATTTAGGCTCATTTGATGCTGTCAAAGGGACTACAACTATTGATTTAAAATTCACACCCGCTACAGGAAATGGTGGTACATATGCATATGATATTGTTAACACAGTATTAGTAAAGTGATTGGATAGTGAAAATCATGGTGATTAAATGGCAGGAACAGAAAAAGATTTTAAGATAAAAAAAGGACTAATAGTAACAGAAGGTATAACCCTCGGTGGACATACTTTCGATGACATTGATATTACTTCGGAGGCTTCTGATGCTGACGACCATTTAATGACGGCTCTTGCAATAAAGAATAGAATTGAGGATTATGGTTATTCCACTACTGCTGGAACTGTTACATCAGTTACAGCCGGAACAGGAATGACTCAAAGCGGAACTAGCACAGTTAATCCAACTTTGACTGTGGGTGCAGGAAATGGTATAACAGTCAACACGAATGATGTCGCAATAACCGCAGCACAAACTACAATTACATCGGTGTTGAACACAGGTTTGGTTATCGGAAGAGATTCAACAGACCAAATTAAGTTCAGTACAGATAATCAAATCATATTCAGGGTTGGTAATGCCGATGGTGTCACATTCAAAGCATCAGGAGAAATAGAAGCGACAAAGTTTGATGGTGCTTTAGAGGGCAACGCTGATACTGCTAGTGTTGCTAGTAGAGTTGTCGTAGTTGCAAATGACGCTGCTGGTTCATTTGTAAATGAAAATAATCTAATCTTATTCTCACCTGACGGTACTGCTTCTAATGATGGGGGTAATCTTACACCTGAATCTTCTACTGATTTCCATTACAATCCTTCTTCCACTGTGTTGACTGTTCCAAAAATAACAGGTGATGTTACAGGTGATGTAACAGGTACTGCGACTAACGCTACCGCCATTACACTCGGTGGACATTTAATTAATGACGTTGATATAGGAACTGAGTTAGTAGATACTGACGACCACATAATGTCATCCGGTGCGATTAAGGCTTACGTTGACGCAAATGCAGGTGGTGGTGCTACTGCTCTCAATGGTTTAACAGATGTAATTTCTAATATTACTAACTTTACAGACAGTATTCTAATTTCTCCTGATGGTGCAGCCCCCCCACATGGAACTTTAAGTAATGCACATTCAAA